>BFBZ01000191.1_pt1 | contig 79044 bp, 80 predicted proteins | sample 1888401 | NCBI WGS metagenome assembly BFBZ01 (sample SAMD00112614, study PRJDB3348) | symbiont metagenome | host: Chara braunii
TCGCTCGCGCGAAGTTCCCTTTATTCTCGAGCACGGGCAGATCGTTGGCCGGCTTGTTTACGAGCATATGCTCGAGCGCCCGCAAAGACTCTACGGGATGGGCATTGGGTCCAACTATCAGGCGCAGGGACTCAAGCTCTCGAAGCATTTCCGGGTTTAGGCCGCGCGTTTTCTTCACCGGCACCGGCTTGGCTGCAACGACGGGCGCTTTCGCAGGCTCAGGGATTCGATTGCGTTGCTCTTCTGCCGCAAGCGCGAGGTCCACGGCCAACAGCCGCAGGAAACGCTCCGCCTTCTTGTTGCGTGACTGATACGCGAGCCGCAGGGCCTGCTCAGCCTGCTCTTCCAATAGACGCACGAACACCCTCACGTGGTACTCCCCAACGGGCGGCGAATGTCGTTCGCAAAATTCGCCGCGTCAATTGCACTGGTCGCGAATTTCATACGAATGTCATGCGGCCGTTGCAGCCGCGCCACGGCGGACAGACACTATGCAAAGAATTCTCGAACAGCGTGTGTCGCCGCGCATTGCAAGCGTGGAGCAAGTGTGCTTACGCGCGGGAGCGGAGTGCTATTTCGCGCGCCGGTAGACGTTCGCCGCCACCGCGGGCATGTCGCGCGATGCGCCCGGGTTGGTGTTGCGGAATTCGTCAGCGGTCAGAAGATCGATGGTTCGTGTCTGCGACGTGCCCGCTTGATTGGGGAACGTGCTGCCCTCGATCTTGAAGGTCAGCGTCCTCTTCTCCTCGTCGACCGTGTAAGTGCCGAACAGCGCGAGGCTTCCGTGCACGATGGCCTTGTTGTCGGCGTCCGTGCCGGCAAGGCGGTTGTTCGAAGCGATCTTCGGCAGATCCCCCGAGACATGGATCTGCGAGAAACGTCCGTCAGCGGTGAAGATCAGCATGCCCTTGGGCTTTTCGCCGAACGGGAAGGTCGTCTTGCCATCGGCGGTGGTGATTTCGGCAATCACGAAGCTCCAGGTTCCGACAAGCCGCTCGCGGAGCGTACCGGCTTGTTGTGCAGTTGCAGCAAACGGCTCGAGCGCAATGACAAGTCCAAGCGCGAGCGAAAGAATCCGAACCATTGTTGTCGTCCTCCCGTACCGCTCCACCATTTGCCGACCGTCTTATTCCACGCGCACGAAAAAATTCTCCTGATTGGAACGGCTAAAAACTGCGTAGGCAAGCCGGGATCGCTGGGATAGGCTTATTCGCAACAATCAGAAAATTCAGTCGTCTAGGACCATCGTAGAGGGGCGCTCATGGCAAAGCTCAACGTGAATGGAAAGGTGCGTGACGTGCAGGCGGAGGCCGACACGCCGCTCCTTTGGATTATCCGCGAACAGGTCGGTCTCACCGGCACGAAGTACGGCTGCGGCGTCGCGCAATGCGGCGCGTGCTCCGTCCACATCAACGGCGAGCTGACGCGCTCGTGCTCGGTGCGCTTCGGCGACGTGAAAGCGAGCGACAAGATCGTCACCATCGAAGGCCTGTCGGCCAACGCCTCGCATCCGGTGCAGAAGGCGTGGGCCACGGTCGACGTGCCGCAGTGCGGCTACTGTCAGTCCGGCCAGATCATGGCCGCAGCGGCGCTGCTCAAGAAAAATCCGAAGCCCAGCGACAAGGACATCGACGATGCGATGACCAACATCTGTCGCTGCGGCACCTACCAGCGCATCCGCGAAGCGGTGCATGTCGCGGCAGGTGCTGCCTCCACCACCGGCCGCAAGTCGGCCGATCGCGCCGAGCGTCGGTCGTGAGGGAGGGCGCCATGAAGAAAATGACGTTCGGAAAAGGCCGCAATCTTTCCCGCCGCAAATTCATCGTCGGCTCCGCTGCTGCTGCGGGCGGCGGGCTCGCGCTCAGCTTCCATGTGCCGTTCGGGCTCAGTGATGCGCAGGCGCAGAACGGCGCCGCCGCGACCGAGGTCAACGTCTGGGTCGCAATCAAGCCTGACGACACCTGCGTCGTCCGCATCGCGCGCTCCGAGATGGGGCAGGGCACGCTCACCGGCCTCGCCCAGCTCGTCGCGGAAGAGCTTGAGTGCGACTGGAAGAAGGTGACGACCGAAGGCGTCACGCCCGGCCGCAATCTTGCGTCCAAGCGCGCCTGGGGCGAGATGTCGACCGGCGGCAGCCGCGGCATCCGCACCTCGCAGGACTACGTCCGTCGCGGCGGTGCAGCCGCTCGCATGATGCTGCTGCAGGCGGCGGCGGATCAATGGAAGGTGCCGGTTTCCGAGGTCACCGTCTCCGACGGCATCGTCACGCATGCGGCGAGCAAGCGCACGACGAGCTACGGTAAGCTCGCCGCGGCGGCTGCGAAGGTGACGCCGCCGGATCAGAAGGCGATCAAGCTGAAGGATCCGAAGAGCTGGAAGATCGCCGGCAAGCCGATGAAGCGGCTCGACACGGCGGACAAGCTCAACGGCAGCAAGATCTACGCAATCGATCTGAAACTTCCCGGCATGCTGTGCGCCGCGATCAAGGACTGCCCGGCGTATGGCGGCAAGGTGAAGAGCTTCGACGAGGCGAAGATCGCCAAGATGCCGGGCGTCAAGAAGACGGTGAAGGTCGGCGAGACCGGCATTGCCGTTGTCGCTGATACGTGGTGGCGCGCGAAGAAGGCGCTCGATGCCCTGCCGATCGTCTGGGACGAGCCCGCGGTTGCGTCGTCTTCGGACGCGAAAATCGCGGATTTTCTGAAAGCCGGTCTGACGATCGCTGAGACCAACGGCGAGCGGAAGAGCGGCGATGCACTCGGCGCGATTTCAGGTGCAGCGAAGAAGGTTGAGGCGACTTACTCGACGCCGTTCCTGTCACACGCCTGCATGGAGGTGATGAACGCGACCGTCCGGCTCACCGCCGACAAGGCGGAGTGCTGGGTGCCGACGCAAAACCTCGAAGCCTCGCTCGCGGCCTTGTCGGAAGCCTCCGGCATGCCGCTAGCCAAGTGCGAAGTGTACCGCCACGATCTCGGCGGCGGCTTCGGCCGGCGCGGCGGCACGCAGGACTACGTGCATCAGGCGGTCGCCATTGCCAAAGAATTCCCCGGCATTCCAGTCAAGCTGATCTGGAGCCGCGAGGAAGACCAGGCGCATGACTTCTACCGCCCGATCTCGCAGTGCAAGCTCTCGGCCGGTCTCGACGAGCAGGGCAACATGGTCGGCCTGTATGTCCGCGTATCGGGCCAGTCCATCAATGCCACGCTCAATCCGTCCGGCATCCAGGGCGGCAAGGACATGCGTCAGCTCCAGGGCTACTACGCGGAGCCAGGCGACGCGCAGCTCGGCTACACCGTGCCGAACCTGCTCGTCGAATATGCGATGCGCAACACGCACGTTCCGGTCGGCCCCTGGCGCGGGGTCAACACCAACCAGAACGGCGTCTACATGGAGTGCTTCATCGAGGAGTGCGCGAAAGCGGCGGGCAAGGACTCCGTCGAGTTTCGTCGCGCCATGATGAAGGACTATCCCAGGCACCTCGCGGTGCTGAATGCCGCCGCCGAGAAGGGCGACTGGGGCAAGCCGCTGCCTCCGGGCGTTCATCGCGGCATCGCGCAGTTCATGGGCTACGGCAGCTATTCGGCGGCGACCGCTGAGGTTTCGGTGAACGCGCAAGGCAAGCTCAAGGTGCATCGCATGGTGCTGGCCTTGAACTGCGGCCATGCGGTCAACCCGGACCAGATCGCGGCGCAGGTCGAAGGTTCGGTGGCCTACGGCCTGAGTGCCACGCTCTATGGCGAGATGCCGGTCGAGAACGGCCGCATGACGAGCCTCAACTTCGACACCTACGAGATCATGCGTCTCGCGGAGATGCCGAAGGTCGAGACCGTCATCGTGCCGACCCATGACTTCTGGGGCGGCGTCGGCGAGCCCACCATCTGCGTGGTGGCGCCGGCGGTGCTCAACGCGATCTATGCGGCGACCGGCAAGCCGGTGCGCAGCCTGCCGCTGAAGAACGTGAAGCTGGCTTAACGCGTCGCTGTGACAGAACGGCCGCTCCAACGATGGGGCGGCCGTTTTCCTTGCATTCGTACATTTTTACGGATCTCGGAAATGCCGTGCTGATCGTGTCTCGGTCCACTGCGCCTCGGCATACGTATTTTCAACCATGATCTGCGCATCTGGAGTTGATCATGGAGGCGACGATCATGCTCAGGGTAACCACGGCGATCGCGTTGGCTGGTGCCATCGTGCTGATGAGCGACGCGGCGGAAGCGCGGCGTTTGTCGCTTTCGTTCGGCAAATCCGTCTCAACCGCGTCGAAGCCCGTCGCGCCGATATCCAAGCCGGCTGCCGCCAGTGCCGCGGCCACGTCCGGCCGTGGTGGCACGTTCTTCTACATGAGCACCAATCAGAACCGCGCCGACGCCAATCAGAGCCGCCCGATGGCGGCTGCTCCGCGCGGACCGGTCCCCGAGCGAGGGCCGCTCCACGAGATCGCATCTGCTGTGGACCAGAAGCCGTCGCCGCCCGAGTCGTTGGTGGAGCAAGCCCTCGTACAGCAGCCGGAGCTGCCGGCGATGCAGGCCACGCCGGTCTTCATCAGCCTCGCCGCCCCGGGGGCCAAGCCTGCCGGGAAACCCGCCGAGAAGGTGGTCGCGTCTGCACAGCCGGTCAGAACGGTCTATTGCACGAAGCAGGCCAGCGGCGCCTGCGCGCCGTTCTAGCGCTTTAGCACAACCGAAAATCGGAACTTCCCTGCGGCCGCGCGGGCCACTAATGTGGCCTGACGGTGCGGGCGTAGTTCAATGGTAGAACGGCAGCTTCCCAAGCTGCATACGAGGGTTCGATTCCCTTCGCCCGCTCCAACTTCTGCGCGAAATCGAACCTCCGCGAACATTTGCACGCTGGCCCCGTAGCCACGCTGGCATAGTTCTTGAATAATTCCTCGCGTCGCGCCGCAACGAGGAATGCCCATGCCGTCTCGCTTCCAAAGGCCCGGTTTAACTTCACTCATCGTTGCTGCCGCGTTGACATTCGGTGTTTCAGCCGGCCACGCCGCCGACTTTCCGAACAAGACCGTGCGCATCGTGATCCCGTTCAGTGCCGGCGGAGCGCCGGACGTTCTGTTGCGGATTGTCGCGCCCCATCTCAGCGACAAGTGGAAGCAGCCCGTCATCATCGAGAACCGTCCGGGTGCAAACACCAACATCGGCACGGTGGTCGTGACGAAAGCGGAGCCCGACGGTCATACCCTGCTGTTCACCACCGACGGTACGTTCATCTTCAATCCGCTGATCTATTCGTCGATGCCTTATTCGGTGTCCGAACTTGCGCCGGTGTCGATGGTTGCGACAGCGCATCATATGCTCGCCGTCGGGACCCACATTCCGGCAAAGACCGTCTCTGAATTCATTGCGCTGGCCAAATCGAAGCCGGGCGCAATCAACTATGGATCGACCGGACCGGCCAGCATTCAACGATTGCAGATGGAATATTTCATGGCGCTCACGGGCACGCAGCTCACACATGTGCCGTTCAAGGGCGCGAATGAAACGACGATGGCGATGATCGCGAACCAGATGGATGCGACGATCACGGCATCTTCGAACATCCTCCCGCATCTGCCGACCGGAAAGCTTCGCGCGCTCGCGATCACGATCACCGAGCGTTCGCCGCAGGCGCCGGATATTCCGACCATGCAGGAGGCTGGCGTGCCGGGTTACGAGACCTACAGCGTCTTCGGAATGTTCGCGCCCGCGCACACGCCGGCCGACGCGATCAAGAAAATCAATGATGATTTGACCGAGATCATCATGAGGCCGGACATCAAAGCCGCGCTGGCCGCCCGTGGCTTCCAGATGCAGGGCAAGGCGGCGGACGAGTTTCAGAAAATCATCGACAAGGACACGGCGAAGTGGCGGACCGTCATCACGACCGCCAAGATCAGAGAAGACTAGACGGCCTCGCCGGCTGACGGTTCAAAACCTTCCTCCGCGTCCGGAGCCTTGCATTATCATCCGGACGCTCAGTCCATCGTTCGTCCGCAGCGGTGAACTCGCCGCGTTACTTCACAGGCGCCGTTCGCGTCTGGCTGCTCATCTCAGTTGAGCCAGTGGTCGTGTCCTTGTGGAAGAGGACGTTAAGGCCCATTCCGCCAGCAATCAGGAACACAATCACCGCGCTCAGGATCAGCATGCCTCGCATATCGCTTTTTTCGCGGCTCTCTTCGCTGTGATTTGTCATTCGCGTCTCCTCTTGCCCTTAATAACAATCGGGTCCGATCGAGCGAGGTTCCATACGGTCGTATTGGCCGCCGTATTGTGAAGGATTGCGATTACACGAACCTGACGCGGGCTGGCTCGGCGCGAAGGAGGCCATGAAGAAAAAGCCCCGGCACGGGTCCGGGGCTTTGCAGTTCGGACAGGCCGTAAGCCTGTCGCTTATGTGAAACTCGTTATTTCGCCGTGGTCGCCGGCGCGACCGTCTCGGGCGCGGCCTGCGCCGTATGCTGGAAGAGGCCCCCGTAGTTCATCGCAGTCGCGAGCGCAAAGATGGCGAAGGCGCAAATCCCGATGATGATGGGAGACTTTGTGTCCTTCTTTTCTTCTTGCTGTTCTATTTCCGACATGACTGCTCTCCTGTCACGTCGCCCCACGGCAGAGAACAGGGAAGCATCGGCCCGATCAAGCGTTCTGGCCATCTTCGAAGATTACAAATATGCAATGATGCGATGGAACTCAGCCGAACTGGGGCGATTGTGACGCAAAACCGAACTGCCGCCGTCATAGGGGCGGGTCCCGCCGGGCTGATGGCGGCGGAGGTGCTGGCCGGGGGCGGCATACGTGTGGCGGTCTATGACCGCATGCCGTCGGTGGGGCGCAAGTTCCTGCTGGCGGGGCGCGGCGGGTTGAATATTACGCATAGCGACGATCTGGAACGTTTTCTGGCGCGTTATGGCGCCGCGCGGCCGCGGCTTCGCGGCGCCATTGAAGCGTTCACGCCGCAAGCGCTGCGCGTATGGTGCGACGGGTTGGGGCAAAACACGTTCATTGGCACCAGCGGCCGCGTGTTTCCGAAGGTGATGAAGTCATCGCCGCTTCTGCGCGCGTGGCTGCGGCGGCTCACAGCGTCGGGCGTGACGTTCACGTTGCGTCATCTGTGGACGGGATGGGATGAAAGCGGCGCGCTGACGTTCGACACGCCGGCCGGCGCGGTAACGAACAAGCCGGACGTGACGGTGGTTGCCCTGGGTGGCGCCAGTTGGCCGAAGCTTGGCTCGGATGGCGGTTGGGTGGAGTTGCTTTCAAAGGCAGGCATCGCCATCGCGCCACTGCGTCCGGCGAACTGTGGCTTCACGGTCAACTGGTCCGACGTGTTTCGCCGTCGCTCGGAAGGCCAGCCGCTTAAGCGCATCGAACTGTCGTTCAACGGCGAGAGCGTGCGCGGTGAAGCTGTGATCGCAAGCTACGGAATCGAAGGCAGTGCTGTCTATGCGCTCTCCGCGCCGCTGCGCGAGGCGATCATCGCGTCCGGCGAAGCCGTGCTGCACATCGCGCTGCGTCCCGAGATGACGGTCGATCAGTTGCGCAAACGCTTCGAGTATCCGCGCGGCAAGGATTCGTTCTCGAACTGGCTGCGCAAGGTGAGCAGCCTTTCGCCTCCGGCAATCGGCTTGCTGCATGAGGCCGCGATTGCGTCATCGCGCAAGCTTGCCGAGATGACGCCGGCAGCGCTCGCCAAGCTCGTAAATGACGTCCCCCTTCGTCTCACCGGCACCGCGCCGATTGCGTCCGCAATCTCCACCGCCGGTGGTATTTTATTCGAGGCGCTCGATCCGTCCTTCATGCTGCGCGACAAACCGGGCGTATTCGCTGCTGGCGAGATGCTCGATTGGGAGGCCCCGACCGGCGGCTATTTGTTGCAAGCCTCGTTTGCGACCGGTGCGGCCGCGGGCCGTGGCGCTCTCGAATGGTTGAACCGGTAGGGGCCGGGATCGGCTGGATTTCGCCGCCAATCGGCCTTATGTCAGGGTGCCGGAGACATGATGTCAGACGCCGTTGCCACTGTCCGCCGTTCTATCCCGACACTGATCGTGGGCGGGATCGTGGGCCTTGTTGTCGCCGCGACCGTGGCGCTATGGGCGCATTATGGCACCGCCATCTTCTTTGAGATGATCCGCGCCGGCTTCGTGGCCTGCTTCGGATAATTCGATGACCCCTCGTACCGCACGTCTTCTGCTGGTTCTCGGCGCTTTCATCACCGGGCTCGTTCTGTTTTCGACCGTGGTGTTCATTATCACCGGCCGCACGCCCACGCCGATTGCGGGACCGTCGGCGATCGGAGGGGCCTTCCAGCTCGTCGATCAGAATTCCAAGCCGATCACCGACAAGGATATCAAGGGATATCCGACGCTGGTGTTCTTCGGCTTCACCAATTGTCCCGACATCTGCCCGACCACGCTGTTCGAGGTCTCCGAGATCATGCGTTCGCTCGGCAAGGATGCCGACAAGGTGAAGGCATTGTTCGTCAGCGTCGATCCGGAGCGCGACACGCCGGAGAAGATGAAGGACTATCTCTCCAGCTTCGATCCGCATCTCGTCGGTGTGACAGGCGATGTCGCGTCGATCACTGCGATGGGCAAGGCCTATCGCGTCTACTTCAAGAAGGTGCCGCTCGACGGCGGCAGCTACACAATGGACCACACCGCCATCGTCTATCTGATGGACAAGGACGGCCGCTTCGTCGCGCCGTTCAACATGAAGCGGCGGCCGGAAGAGGCCGCTGCCGACCTTCGCCGCTATCTCTGAAAAGAGTCGTGACAACAGAACCGCGCTGCCGAAGCAGCGCGGTTTTCAGTTTGCATTTTTTTGTTCACATGGATCGAGCCTTCAGCGGCTCAGTTCATTGTCTCATGGTACCGGCGCGGCCCGGGTTGGACTGCTGCGCACCTGAGCCCTTGTCCTGATCCGGATCGTCCACCTTCTTCGTGCCGGTGGTGGTGTTCATCTGCTTGCTGTTCGCGCCCGATCCGGTCGTGGAGGCCTTCGAGCCAGTGGTCGCCTTGGATGCCTTGTGCTGTTGCGAGCCGGCTGCCTTCGGTTTGGCCTGATCGGCGTCTTCGACCTTCTTCATCGTGGCGGACGTGTTGTTTTGCGGAGTCCCTTCGGTGAAGCCGGGGGCCGTCGTGCCCAGAACCAGCGTGGCCGCCAGCATCGCAGAACCCAGAAGGGCGGTGCGTGTCTTCATCGTCTCTCTCCCTGGTGACGTTCGGAGCCCCACCGACAACCGATGAGAGGGATCATTGTTCCGAGAGAACCGGAGTGGAATTTCCGTGTGCAAGTTCCTCTGGAACTTTATCGTCGTTTAGCGCCGTGCCGACGAAATTCTGCGATGCGAATCGCTGCGCGCCGCGAAGTCTTCGCGAGTCCGTGCTCGGTTTTTTCCCAGTGGTACGGATCGCGGACCAGTTGAATCAGTGCGCGCCATGCCGCGAACGATAACATCAGCCAATAAATCGGCATGAACAGCAGCACCCATGAGCAACTCATCAGTTGCCGCCGCCAGAGCCCCACGATGGCAATTCCGATCGATGCGAGATAACCAGCGATCAGCGTCACGGTGTAGAAATGGAACATGCTTGAGCTGGCGATGTCAGGCGTGGTCGCAAGCTCCCTGAGAAATTCGACCACGAAGAGCACATGCACCAGTGCCGCGAGCACGGTGCCGCCGACGATGAGCTGGAACACCGCAAATCCCGGCAGGCCAAGTTCGCGCGCGAGCCGCACCGGCGAGCGCATGTGAACGAACCACGTTTGCAGCCAGCCCTTGCACCAGCGCGTGCGCTGCCGGAGCCACGGCCCAAATTTCACTGGCGCTTCTTCATAGGTCGTTGAAGGAATGACCGCCGTGCGATAGCCGAAACGCGCGAGCCGCATGCCAAGATCGGCGTCTTCGGTCACATTGTAGGGGTCCCATGCGCCGACCTTGCGCAGAATATCGGTCCGGAAATGGTTCGACGATCCGCCGAGCGGCAACGGCAATTGCCATACCGCGAGCCCCGGCAGGAACACATCGAACAGCCCGGCGTATTCGGCGGTGAACAGCCGTGTGAGCCAGGAGTCCGACGTGTTATCGATGGTGAGTCGCGCCTGCACGCAGGCGAGTTTCGTATCATTAGCAGCGAAGGCTTCGCAGGCCACGAGCAATTGATCCGGCTCGGGTCGGTCCTCCGCGTCGTAGACCGCTACATACTTGCCGCGTACGAACGGCAGAGCCGCGTTGAGCGCTTTGGGTTTGGTGCGTGGGCCGCCTTCGGGGGCAACGACGATCTCGAATGCGCTGGGCATGAATTGCGTGAGTGCGTCGCGCGTCACGTGATCGTCGGGCTCGAGCGCGAGGATCACCTGTAATTTTTCCTTCGGGTAGTGCAATTCGCTGAGCGTGCGGATCAATCCTTCCGCTGCGGCCACTTCGCGATAGAGCGCGACGACAATGGTGTAGGCCGGCAGCGCGTCGTCGGTCACCGTCTGCGGCCGGCAACGGATCAGCCGCTTGCTCAGCGAGCCAAGCAGCCGCAATCCGGTCCACGCCAGAAACACCACGCCGAGAAGGATTTCGACCGCGACCATTGCCGCGGCCGGAGCGGCAACGGCGGCAAGCGCGGCGATGCCCGTGACCGGTATGAGCCACAATGCGTTTGGCTGAACCCCTGCTGCCGATAGGTCCGGCCGTCGGCTTCGCAGTGCGTCGGCGGCGCGGCGCTCGATCTCGTCCGAGCCGTGCTGGACCACGAACCGCCGCAGCCGCTCGGTGCTGGTGATGCGGATGCGTTGGGTGAGGTCCGAGCCGGAGCGCACAACCTTGACCAGACGGCGGCTGTCGACCAGCGGCGGCGCCAGCAGGATTTTGATGTCGCCATTGATCGTCAGCGGCAGCATTCCGTTGGCGCCTGCCTCGATCATGCGTTCGTCCGGCAGGGGACAATCGGGCCGCGAATGGCCTTCCAGCGTTTCGAACGGCAGGCCGAGCCACACCGACAGCGCCTCGAGATAGCGCTCCTCGGTGATATGGCCCTCGGTGATCAGAACGCGGTCGGCGCCGACCCCAGCCTCTGCGGCACGCAGTTCGGCCGTCGCCACGACCTCCGTCGGCAGTAGGGCGCGGACGCAATCGATCTCGGGACAGGGCGGAAGTTCGGGGCGGGTGGGATGGCAACTGGGGGTGCGAGAAGCTTCCGGGGAAAGGACGGGAACGATGGAGGGGGCCGCGCCGGCAGCCCAGTCGTCCTCCCCCTCGGTGCGGTCGACGACCGCTCCGCCCCCACGCCGGTACGCCACGCCCGCCCCCAAAAGGCTGCATACGGTTGCGACAACGCCCCTGATCCCGCCCGATAATTCGTCTATAAGCGCCGGATCAAGAGCCCCGAACCCCGTATGCTACCTCCGATTATCGACACCGTACGCGTGCTGCCAAGTCTTTTGCGACTTCTACGAGCATTCGGTGTGGTATTGGGCATGGGCTTTGCGGGGCTGGCGGTACCCGCGTCGGCTCAACCGCAGCCGCCCGCGCCCAGCGCCGCCCCAGCCAATCCGCTGATGATGCCGGGCTTCTGGGACCCGCGCCGGCGCCCCGAGCGGCCGGACCTGTCGCGCGTCACGCTGATCCGCTTCCTCACCGAGAACGATTATCCGCCGTTCAACTACGCCGGCCCCGACGGCAATCCGGCGGGCTTCAATGTGGATCTCGCGCGCATGATCTGCGAGGAGCTGAAAATCGCCTGCACCATCCAGATGCGGCGCTTCGATACGTTGATCGATTCGCTCGCCGACAACCGCGGCGACGCGGTGATGGCTTCCATCGCGGTGACGCCTGAGACGCGCAAGCGTGTCGATTTCACCGATCCCTATTACCGCACACCCGCGCGCTTCGTCGCCAAGCGGGAGCTTCAGATCGACGATCTCAAGCCTGAGATGCTTGAAGGCCGCAAGGTCGCGGTGGTCGAGGGGACCGCGCATGAGGCTTATCTCAAGGCGCTGTTCACCGAAGTGGATGTGAAGCCCTACCGCACCGCCGAGGCCGCGCGCGACGCGCTCCGCAGCGGCGAGGTCGATCTGCTGTTCGGCGACGGCATTTCGCTGGCGTTCTGGCTCAACGGCACTGAATCTGGGAATTGCTGCGCCTTCCGCGGCGGGCCGTTCCTGGAGAGCCGCTATTTTGGCGAAGGCGTCGGCATCGCGGTGAAACGCGGCAACGACCCACTGCGCCAGGGCTTCAATTGGGCGTTGTTCCGGCTCTGGGAAAAGGGCCGTTTCAGCGATCTTTGGCTGCGGTATTTCCCGATCAGCCCGTTCTAAATTTGACCCCGATAGGCGCGTTTTCTATGAGTTTCCGCGCCTGGAGATGATGATGTCCGTTACTGAAACCGTTGCCTTGCTGCGCGAAGTCGCCGAACAGTCGAACGCCTGGCCGTTCGAGGAGGCGAAAAAGATCGTCGCGCGCCTCAAGAAGAAGCCGAAGGACGAAGTCATCTTCGAGACCGGCTATGGACCCTCAGGCCTGCCGCACATCGGCACCTTCGGCGAAGTCGCGCGCACCACGATGGTGCGCCATGCGTTCCATGTTCTCACCGACGACAAGATCAAGACACGCCTGATCGCCTTCTCCGACGATATGGACGGGCTCCGCAAGGTGCCCGACAACGTACCGAACAAGGAACTGCTCGCGCAGGATCTCGGCAAGCCGCTGACCAAGGTGCGCGACCCGTTTGGGACGCATCCTTCGTTCGGTGAGCACAATAATGCGCGGTTACGCGCATTCCTCGACCACTTCGGCTTCGACTACGAGTTCGCGAGCTCGACCGAATATTACAAGTCCGGCCGGTTCGACGAGACGCTGCTCAAGATGCTCGCGAACTACGACAAGGTGATGGAAATCATCCTGCCGACCTTGGGCCCCGATCGGCGCGCGACCTATTCGCCGTTCCTTCCGGTGTCGCCGCGCTCGGGCCAGGTGTTGCAGGTCCCGATGGTCGCGCGCGACGAGAAGCGCGGCACCGTCACCTACGAAGATCCCGACACCGGCGAGCGCATGACCACGCCGGTCACGCGCGGCATGGTCAAGTGCCAGTGGAAGGCCGACTGGGCGATGCGCTGGGTCGCGCTCGGCGTCGACTACGAAATGGCCGGCAAGGATCTGATCGACTCCGTGAAGCTCTCGAGCGCGATCGCCAAGGCGCTCGGCGGACTTCCGCCAGAGGGCTTCAACTACGAGCTCTTTCTCGACGAGAAGGGTCAGAAGATTTCCAAGTCGAAGGGCAACGGCCTCACCATCGACGAATGGCTGCGCTACGCGAGCCCGGAAAGCCTGTCGCTCTTCATGTATCGCGAGCCGAAGGCGGCGAAGCGGCTTTACTTCGACGTGATCCCGCGTCAGGTCGACGACTACCAGCAGTTCCTCGAAGGCTATCCGCGTCAGACCGATCCGAAGCAGAAGCTCGGCAATCCGGTGTGGCACATCCACTCCGGCAAGCCGCCGGTGGCCGACATGCCGATCTCGTTTTCGATGTTGCTGACGCTCGTGTCGTCGTCGAACGCGGAAAACGCCGAAACGCTGTGGGGCTTCATCGGCCGCTATCGTCCGGGCGTGACGCCGCAGACGCATCCGAAGCTCAACGACGCGGTGGGCTACGCGATTCACTACTTCCACGATTTCGTCCTGCCGGAAAAGAAATTCCGCAACCCGACCGATGACGAGCGCAAGGCGTTGCAGGACCTGCGCGACGCGCTGTCGAATCTGCCGGCGGACTCGACTGCCGAGCAGATCCAGGACGTGGTCTATGAGATCGGCCGCCGTCCTCCGTTCCTCGATGAGAAGAAGAAGGCGAAGGACGGCAAGCCGGGCGTGTCGCTCGACTGGTTCAACATGCTGTACCAGGTGCTGCTCGGCCAGGAGAAGGGGCCGCGCTTCGGTTCGTTCGTCGCGGTGTATGGGTTGAAGAACACGGCGGACATGATCGACGGCGCGCTCGCACGGTCTGCCTAGCTCCCCTGCGATTTGGGCATTCCAACTGAGCCGTGGGCTCCGTTACCCTTTCCCACCTGGGGAGGGGATGACTGAGTTTGCCGCCCGGCGAGCAAGTCCCCGCTAGTAACTGAATGACTCTCGCCACCTTCGCCATTCTCGGCGGCACCATCGTCACATCGTCCTTCATCTCCGGCGTGTTCGGCATGGCCGGCGGAATGGTGTTGCTCGGTGTGCTGCTCGTCTACTTCGACGTCGCGACCGGCATGATCCTGTTCTCGATCATCCAACTCGCCGTGAACGGCTGGCGTGCGCTGCACTGGCGGCGGTTTGTGCGATGGCCGATCTTCTGGTGGTACGTGGTCGGCGGCCTCGCGGCTTTCGCGCTGATGCGCTGGGTCGCTTACGTTCCCGACAAGGCGGTGGTCTATATCCTTCTCGGTCTGATGCCGTTCATGGTCGAGGTGTTGCCCCGCCGCATACAGCCCAGCATCGAGTGGAAGCACATTCCGCTGATCACCGGCTTCTTCACGACCATCGTGCAGTTCATGGCTGGTGTCGGCGGGCTGTTCTTCGATCTGTTCTTCCAGAAGAGCTCGCTCGACCGCAAAACCACCAATGCGACGAAGGCGATCACGCAGACCTTCAGCCATATCCTGCGCGTCGGCTATTTCGGCTCACTCGTGGGCTTCGGCGATCTGCACGTCGAGGTGTGGGGGCCGTCGATCCTGCTGGCCTTGGTCGGGGCGATCGCCGCGCCCTTCGTATTGGAGCGCATGACGGACGATGGTTTTCGCCGCTGGACCAAGGTGATCGTGTTCACGCTCGCCATGGTCTATCTCGTGCGCGGCGGCCTGTTGTTCTGGCAGCGCATGTAAAACAAAAGCGCGGCCATTTGGGCCGCGCTTTCGAATCCGGTCTTGTGGTCGAGAGTTTAGGTGAACATCTCGATCTTGCCGTTGATCGCCATCAATCCCGTGTCGATGCCGAGCTGCGGAAAGCGCTCTTTCACCTGCTTGCGGAATTCCATCATCGCTTCGCGGTGCGTCTCGGTCTCGATTTTCGGATTCGCGACCTTCTCCGCGCCGTATGCGATCTTCGCCGCACCACAGTCGCGGTGGTCGATGGCGATCACCTTCTTGATGTTATGAAGCTGGATCGAGGTGCCGAGATTGTCCCAGAACGCCTTGTGCCAGTCTTTGAACGCGGGCGCGACCACGCCGATCGCGGCGCCGGCGATGACGAATTGGCTGTACTTGCCGGTGAGATGCTTGCGTGCGGTGTATCTGTGCACCGGCTCCTGCAAACGCGGGTCGATGCAGCCCAGCACCATCGCCTCGTAGTTGCCTGACGCGGCGAGCGCGAAATACGGCGACAGCACTGCGGCTGCGCCGCCGACAGCAGCGGCTTTGAGGAAGTGACGGCGGTCATACATGCCGCGCAGCATGTCGCCGCAGCATGAGCAGGTCGTGGGATGTTCGATGGTCATGAAAAGCTCCCCCCTTGATGGCGGCTCGAATCGGCCTGCCGAGGGTTGCATTGTACCAAGCCGATCGTCACAGGCGTAGCCGGGGAAATCCCCGTTTACTGGCTCGCCCAGAGAATGCGGGCGATCCACACGACCTGGTCGATCGGCAGCGTACGCTCGGCATGTTCGGGGTTGAGCGACTTCAGCTCAACCAGCTTGGCTGTCTGGCGCTTGAGCTCCTTGACCGTCACCTCACCGTTCTTGGTCTTGACCACCACCCGGTCGCCGCGGCGCACCGGTGCGGCCGGCGAAACCAGGATCACGTCGCCATCGCGATAGGCCGGCAGCATCGAATCGCCGGAGATTTCCAGCGCATAGGCGTTCTCGTCGCTGACCGCGGGGAAGGCGATCTCGTCCCAGCCCTTGCCGACAGGGAAGCCGCCGTCGTCGAAATAGCCGCCGGCGCCAGCTTCCGCGAAACCGATCAGCGGAACCGACTTGGTCGAGCCCGCGCCGTCCGTGATCAGGGAAACGAAGGAATCGATGGTAACGCCGGTCGCCTGAAGCGCCTTTGCGACCGATTCGGTCGAAGGCCAGCGCGGTCGTCCATCAGGCGTGATGCGCTTGGACTTGTTGAAGGTGGTCGGGTCGAGGCCGGATTTCTTGGCCAGGCCCGAAGGTGACAGTTTGGCGCGCGCCGCCAGGCGGTCGAGCGCGTTCCAGACCTGCGCGTGAGTGAGCATTGCGGGCATCCGGCCCTCCGGTTTTGCCGTGTGATTCCGATCCAGTGATAGGAATTACAGCCTAATCGTGGGAATGTCCAGCCCTCTCTCACTCCCGCCTTGAACAACGCCATCCCCGCCGATAGGGTCCGCGCACTCATCCGGGGTGACAAGTGATTGGCTTTTTCGACCGCCTCGCGCGGCCATTGCTGCGGGCGTTCGATCCGGAAGACGCCCACTCCTTTGCGATCAAGGGTTTGAAGCTGGCGCCGCGTTTCCCGCGCCGGTCCGACGATCCGCGGCTGGCGGTCCGCGCCTTCGGCCTGAACTTCCCCAACCCGATCGGCATCGCGCCGGGCTTCGACAAGCATGCCGAGGTTCCCGATGCGCTTCTGCGCCTCGGGTTCGGTTTCGTCGAGATCGGTACGGTGACGCCGCTGCCCCAGGCCGGCAATCCGCGCCCGCGCATCTTCCGGCTCGAACCGGACGAGGCGGTGATCAACCGGCTCGGCTTCAACAGCGCGGGGGAGGCGGTGGTTCTGTCGCGGCTGGCCGCGCGCGCGGAGCAGGGCGGCATCGTTGGCGTCAACGTCGGCGCCAACAAGGAATCCCCGGATCGCACCGCCGATTACATTCGTCTGATCGAAGCGGTGGCACCGGTTGCGAGCTACGTCACCGTCAACATTTCTTCGCCGAACACGCCGGGCTTGCGCTCGATGCAGCAGGCCTCAGTGCTCGACGATCTGCTGGCTCGCGTGGTCGAGACGCGCGATCGGGTCAAGGCGCGCGCCGGCGACACGCCGGTTCTGCTCAAGATCGCGCCCGACGTCACTCTCTCTGAATTGGACGACATCGTCGGGATCGCGCGCGCCCGCGAGATCGACGGCATGATCGTCGGCAACACGACGATCGGCCGTCCGCCGTTTCTCAAGGATCGCGTCACGTCGAAGGAAGCCGGAGGCCTTTCCGGCAAGCCGCTGTTCGCCCTTTCGACGCGGATGCTGGCGGAAACCTACGTGCGCGTCGAGGGCGCGTTCCCGCTGGTCGGCGTCGGCGGCATCGACTCCGGCGAAGCGGCGTTGGCGAAGATCCGCGCGGGCGCCGACGTGCTCCAGCTTTACTCGGCTCTGGTGTTCAAGGGGCTCGGCCTGATCGCGGATATCAAGCGCGAGCTGGTCGACGCGCTCGACCGCGGCGATGCTCCGGCGCTGTCCGATCTTGTCGGCGCCGATGCGGCGTCGGTGACAGCGGAGCCTTGGCCCAATTAAAGTTTGGCCGAACTAATTATTTCCCGCGCGGCGCGTTGACGAGCCGCAGGATCAGCCAGATCGGGATCACGATCACCGCGCCGAGCAGGAAATACTGCCAGAGCCAGCGGATCGCATCGAAGCCCATATTCCAGATGTCGCGGATGAGTCGCGTGATGCTCTGCACGATGTTGAGCGGATCGAGGCCGATGGCGGACAGCACCACGCCGATCAGGATCGACAGCAGAATGAGCTTGCCGAGCACCGAAAGCAGCGAGCCGCCGAGGAAGCGTTCAACATTACCAGCCATGAGAATCTCCCGTTCGCGTGCAGTTTAGCGGATTTGTGAGATCGTTGCCGCACATTCAACTGTCGTCCCCGCGAATGCGGGGACCCATAACCCCGAATCTTTGTTATTGCGAGATGGATCCCCGCTTTCGCGGGGATGACAGCGGAGTTTGGTGCGGCATTTTCACAATTACGCAACAGTCGAAGCGACCCTACTTCCCCCGCGTTCCAGCATTCGCTCCAGCGTTTCCAGCCTGTCCGCCTCTTTCGGCGGCTTGTCCCAGCGCAGCCGGCTGATGCGGGGAAACCGCATCGCGAGGCCGGATTTATGCCGGGTCGATTTCTGCAACCCCTCGAACGCCACCTCGAACACCAGACCTTCGTTTGGTTTGTGCGTGACCTCGCGCACCGGGCCGAACCGCTCGATGGTATTTTTACGCACAAACTTGTCGATCTGAAGAAGCTCCTCGTCGGTGAAGCCGAAATAGGCTTTTCCGACCGGCACCAGCTCGTCGCCGTTGTCGCCCTTGGTCCAGACGCCGAAAGTGTAGTCCGAATAATATGACGAACGCTTGCCGTGGCCGCGCTGTGCGTACATCAGCACCGCATCGACCACCATCGGATCGCGTTTCCACTTCCACCACGGGCCTTTCGGGCGCCCCGGCAGATAGGCGCTGTCGCGGCGCTTGAGCATCACGCCTTCGACCGCTTCCGCGTCCTCGCCTGCCCCGGCATGTCCCGGATCGGCGCGGGCTGCGGCGAGCGCCTCCCAGCTCTCGAACGGCACCAGTGGCGAGATGTCGATGCGCGGATCGTTGAGGCGAGTGACGAAGGCTTCGAGCTTTGCACGGCGTTCGGCGAACGGCTTGTCGCGCAGGTCTTCGTGTTCGTCGACCAAAAGATCGTAAGCGCGAATATGCGCGGGAAACTCTTGCAGCAGTTTCGCGTTCACGGCTTTTCGGTTCAGTCGCTGTTGCAGCACGTTGAACGACTGCACGCGGCCCTCGCGCACGATCAGCAGCTCACCGTCGATGGCACCGGGCAGCTTCAGTGCGTCGAGGAGATCGGGAAAACTCTTGGAGATGTCCTCGCCGGTGCGAGAGTAAAGCCGCTGCACTGGCTTGCCGTTCTCGTCGACACCCGCGACCACCTGGATGCGTGTGCCGTCCCATTTCCATTCGGCCATGAAGTCTTTCGGATCGAGCGACGGAAAATCCGTCTCCTCGATCGCATGCGCCAGCATCGCGGGACGGAATGGAGCTGCGTCGCGCGTCGCGGGCTTGTCGCCGCGACCTTCGAGCCAGGCGAACAGCTCGGTGTAGGGCGGTACGAGGCCCGGCCAGAGGATTTCCACCTCATTCGGCTCCTTGTCGCCGAGCGAAGCCGCGGCGGTCTTCGCGAGCCGCGCCGACACGCCGATGCGCAGTCCGCCGGTGACGAGCTTGAGCAGCGCCCAGCGTCCGGTCTCGTCGAGCGCATCGAGCCAGCGTGCAAGCTGCGCGGGAAGCTGCGCCTTGCCGAGCGTCGAAAGCGTCTCGATCACCTCGGAGAGGGTAGGCGTCCGGTTTGCCTTCTGCGCCGGGTCGGCAGGCCACATCAGCGCGACGGTCTCCGAGAGATCGCCGACATAATCGTAGGACAATTCGAACAGCACGGGATCGGTGCGTTCCGCGATCAGCGCGCGGATCATCCCCGCCTTCGCGTGCTGAAACGTCAGCGCGCCGGTCAGCGCCGCGAGCGCGAAACCGCGCTCCGGGTCCGGCGTGTTTCGGAAATAATCGCTCATCAGCCGCAGCTTGTTGTTGCGGCTTGGCTCGTAGGCAAGGCGATCAAGCAGTTCGGCGAAGTCGTTCATGGTGACTCGCCGTGGCCTTTTTTACCTCCCCCCTTGCGGGGGAGGTCGCCGCGCGAAGCGCGGCGGGTGGGGGGTGAAGCAACAGACTCAGCGTTCGCGTCAGACCCCCCTCCCTGACCCTCCCCCGCAAGGGGGGAGGGGACTGAGAGAGACCCGCCCGTTTTATTCACGCCATCGCTCTCGTCCTCGTCGCCGTAGCCGACGATGGCGAGCGGCCGCGCCTTGAGCCCGCGAGATCGGCTCCAGTGAACGAGCGCGTCTTCCTGTCCGTGCGTGACCCAGATTTCCGATGCGCCGGTCGCGGCAATCGTCGCGGTGAGGCCGTCCCAGTCCGCGTGATCGGACACCACCAGCGGCAGTTCGATGCCGCGCTGCCTTGCTCGCGCGCGCACGCGCATCCAGCCGGACGCGAAGCACGACACCGGATCGGGGAAGCGCCGCGTCCACAGATCCTGAAGCGAGGAGGGCGGGCAGAGCGCGATGGCGCCCGCAAGCTCGGCCTTGTCCTTCGCGTCCTTCACCATCCGGATGTCGCCGAGATCGACGCCGCGGCTCTGGTAGTAGCGCGTGATGCTTTCCAGCGCGCCATGGAGATAGATCGGCTTGTCGTACCCGCCCTTTCGAATGAGCGCCATGACGCGCTGAGCCTTGCCGAGCGAATAGGCGCCGACGAGATGCGCGCGCTCGGGGAACACCTTCACTGAATGCAGGAGCTTTTCGATCTCGCCCGCGGCGTCACCATGCCGGAACACCGGCAAGCCGAACGTCGCCTCGGTGATGAACACGTCGCAGCGTTGCAACTCGAACGGCGCACAGGTCGGATCGGCGACGTCCTTGTAGTCGCCCGAGGCCACGATCTTCAGCCCCTCGCATTCCACTGCGACCTGCGCCGAGCCGAGCACATGCCCGGCCGGATGGAATGTCACGGTCGCGCCGCCAAGGGTCAGCGTCTCGCCCGGCTTCGCCGCCTGGGTCGAACCCGCGAAATCTGGTCCGTAGCGGAGCCGCATCAGGTCGAGTGTCTCCTGTGTGGCCAGCACCGCGCCATGGCCGGGCCGCGCATGGTCCGAATGGCCGTGGGTGATCACGGCCTTGTCCACGGGCCGCGTCGGGTCGATATAAAAGCCGCCGGGCTTGCAGCACACCCCCGACGGCGTCGGCGACAGCAGGTCTTCAGGACGCATGGGAGGTAGATATGGGCTTGTTGGCGGACTGCGAGAGTAAAATGACACGTTCCCCGAGCCCGAAAGTCTAGCCGTGGCCACTCCGTTGTTCGTCTCCTCCGGCAATCTGGTCACCGACCGGCGCTACCAATGGGCGCTGGACTATCTGAAGCGTGGCGACCCGGAGGCTGCCGCCGACATCCTGGAACAGGTGGTCGAGACCGCGCCGGGCTTTGCGACGGCGTGGTTCGCGCTCGCCACCATCCGCGAGCAGATGGGAAATCGCGACGGCGCGGTGGCAGCTTTCGGCAAGGCGCGCGATGCCGACAGCGAGGACTATCACGGAGCGCGGCTGCATCTGGCCCGCTTGGGCGCAGACGAGGCGACGCCGGCGATGACCGGCACTTACGTGAAGCGGCTTTTTGATCAACATGCCCCCGAATTCGACGAGGCGCTGGTCGGGCGGCTCGGTTATCGCGGGCCCGAACTGCTGCTTGAGGCGGTTCGCAAGATCGCAGGCGACAAGCTCGGCGCGATGCTCGATCTCGGTTGCGGCACCGGCCTCGCGGGCGTCGCATTCCGGACCTACGCGGATCGTCTCGTCGGTATGGACATTTCGCCCGGCATGATCGAGCAGGCGAAGGCGAAGAATGTCTACGACGAACTCGCCACTGCTGATCTTTTTGAATTCCTCCGCGCTAACGACGAAGCGAAATTCGATCTCGTCCTTGCCGCCGATGTGTTCGTCTATTGCAGCGATCTTGTGCCCATTGCCGCGGCCTCCGCGCGCGTGATGAAGCCGGGCGCGCTGTTCGCTTTCACGGTCGAGACGCATCCCGGCTCCGGGGCACTGCTGCAGGGCACGTTGCGTTACGCCCACGGTGGGGATCACCTCCGCGCCGCCATCGCAGCAGCGGGCTTGGAGCTCCGTCATCTCGTCTCAGTCTCGACCCGCACAGAGAAAGGCGTTCCGGTGCCGGGCCTTCTCGCGATCGCGAGCCGCTGACGTGGAGGCCGCCGTAAAACGCGACGGCGGCCCGCCCCTACCCGAGGTGTTCTCGAACTGGTTCGCGTCGCGCGGCTGGACACCTCGTGTGCACCAACTCGAATTGTTGTCGCGCTCACGCGATGGCCGTTCGTCTCTGCTGATCGCGCCGACCGGCGGCGGCAAGACGCTCGCCGGCTTCCTGCCGACGTTGGTCGAGATTTACGAGCGCGACGCAAAACCCAAGAAAATGCTTTCAACCGGCAAGGAGATCCGCCGCTCCGAAGGGCTGCACACGCTCTACATCTCGCCGCTGAAGGCGCTCGCGGTCGATATCGCGCGCAACCTCGAAGCGCCGGTCGCGGAGATGAAGCTCCCGATCCGGATCGAGACGCGCACCGGCGACACGCCGACTTCGAAACGCCAACGCCAGCGCCGCGATCCGCCCGACATCCTGCTGACGACGCCGGAGCAACTCGCGCTGCTCCTTGCCACCGCCGACGCGCCTTATCTGTTTGGCACGCTGAAGCGTGTCGTGCTCGACGAGTTGCACGCGCTCGTCACCTCGAAGCGCGGAGACCTTCTCTCGCTTGGCATGGCGCGGCTCTTTCAGTTGGCGTCCGGCCTGCAAACCATCGGCCTGTCTGCGACCGTCGCCGATCCGGAAGATCTGAGCCGATTTCTCGTCCCGCAAGCCGAGGGCGAGAAGCGATACGCCGACCTCATCATTGCAGACGGCGGCGCGGAGCCGCACGTCACCATGCTTGCGCCCGGCGAACATCTGCCTTGGGCGGGTCACTCGGCGGCTCATGCGTTTCCGCAAATCTATGAGTTGATCAAGCAGCGCAAGATGACGCTCGTGTTCGTCAATACACGCATGCAAGCCGAGATGATCTTTCAGGCGCTGTGGGGCATCAATGACGACAATCTCGCCATCGCGCTGCATCACGGCTCGCTCGACGTCGAGCAGCGCCGCAAGGTCGAGAACGCGATGGCCGGTGGCAAGCTCCGCGCGGTGGTCTGCACCTCGTCGCTTGATCTCGGCATCGACTGGGGCGACATCGATCTCGTCATCAATGTCGGCGCGCCGAAAGGCTCGTCGCGTCTTTTGCAACGCATCGGCCGCGCCAACCACCGGCTCGACGAGCCGTCGCGCGGCATCCTCGTGCCCGCCAACCGCTTCGAAGTTCTCGAATGCACCGCCGCCATCGGTGCGGTCGCCGAACGTGCGCAGGACACGCCGCCGCTTCGCACCGGTGCGCTCGACGTTCTCGCGCAGCACGTGCTGGGCCGCGCCTGCGGCGAGCCATTCATTGCCGACGAGCTCTATGAAGAGGTGAGGACCGCCGCGCCCTACACGGGTCTCTCGCGTGCAGACTTCGACGCCGTGATCGATTTCGTCGCGACTGGTGGCTACGCGCTGAAAGCCTATGAGCGCTTCGCCAAGATCAGGCAGACGAAGGACGGCCGCTGGCGCGTCGCGCATCCGATGGTGGCGCAGCGCTACCGCATGAACGTCGGCACCATTGTCGAGGCCGACATGCTGAAGGTCCGCCTCGTCCGTTCGCGCGCGATGGGCAAAGGTCACACCGGCCCGATCGCCCGCGGCGGCCGTCTGCTCGGTCAGGTCGAGGAGTATTTCATCGAGATGCTGGTGCCGGGCGACACCTTCGTCTTCGCCGGCGAGATCCTGCAATACGAGGCGCTGGTCGAAGACGAGGTCTATGTCTCGCGCAGCAACTCCAAGGACCCGAAGATTCCGTCCTACGAAGGCGGCAAGTTTCCACTCTCCACTTATCTCGCCGCCCGTGTGCGCAAGATGCTCGCCGATCCGAAGCAATGGGCGCCGCTGCCGGAGCCGGTGCGCGAATGGCTCCGCATCCAGCAATGGCGCTCGATGGTGCCAGACCAGAGCGATCTGCTGGTGGAAACCTTCCCGCGCGCCGACAAATTTTATCTCGTCTGCTACCCGTTCGAGGGCCGCCTCGCACACCAGACGCTCGGCATGCTGCTGACCCGCCGTCTGGAGCGCGCGCGGCTGAAGCCGCTTGGTTTCGTCGCCAACGAATATGCGCTCGCGGTCTGGGGGCTCGGCGACATCGCGCTCCACATCAAGCGCGGCGAACTGTCGCTCGCGCAACTGTTCGATCAGGACATGCTGGGCGACGATCTGGAGGCATGGCTCGCGGAATCCGCGCTGATGAAGCGCACCTTCCGCGCCGCTGCCATCATCGGCGGGCTGATCGAGCGCCGTTTCCAGGGCGACGAAAAATCGCGCCGCCAGGTCACGATCTCGACAGATCTCGTTTACGATGTGCTGCGGAAGCACCAGCCGGACCATGTTTTGTTGCGCGCAGCGAGAGCTGATGCTGCTACGGGTTTGCTCGACATTCGCCGTTTGGGCGAAATGCTGTCGCGCATCCAGGGGCGAATCGTTCATAAACAGCTCGACCGGGTTTCGCCCTTGGCGGTTCCGGTCATGCTTGAGATCGGCCGCGAGTCGGTCGACGGCGAGGCCTCCGAGGCGGTGATGGCCGAGGCGGCGGACGATCTGATCAAGGAGGCGATGGGATGATGCGGTTCGGTTTTCTGGCGCTGAGCGCGGTGCTGCTGGCGGGGTCGGCGGCAGCGCAGAGCTCCCGCAATTTCCCCTTCGACAAGCCGTTTCGGGTGATCTCGATCTCGGGTTTCGATGTGCAGAAGCAGACCATCACTTTCACGGTGTCGAAGACGCAGAAGGACGGCCGCTACCAGAGTTCCGGCAATGCTGGTTGCAACAACTGGTTCGCAGGCGCCGACGTTCGCGACGATCAGTTCGAGGTCAGCGAACTCGGCACGACCAAGAAGATGTGCACGAAGCCGATGATGAAAACGGAAGAGGCGTTCCTCACCACGTTGAAGTCGGCCCACAAATGGAAGCTGGATGACAAGGGCCGCCTGATCGTGGAAGGTGAGGCGGGCCGCCTGCTGCTCACATCGGTGGGCGCCGACGGCAAGAAGCGCTGAACGGAATTCTCGTGAAGACATCCGCGGCCAGGATCGAAAAGCGTTACAGCGCAGTTCACGCAAGCTGCGTGATTTCAGTTGCTGATGCGGAAATGGTCGCTGATCCGGCGGGTGTGCTGTTCTGGCCCGAGCAAAGTCTGCTCGCGGTCGCGGACTTGCACCTCGAAAAAGGCTCGTCGTTTGCCAAGCGCGGCGTGCTGCTGCCGCCCTATGACACCGCTGCAACGCTTGCGCGATTGTCGCAACTCATCGCGCACTATGCGCCGCGTACGGTCATCGCGCTCGGCGACAGCTTTCACGACGGCGGCGGGCCGTCGCGCCTTGCCGACACTGACCGCGCGTCGCTAATGGCCTTGCAGCGCGGCCGTGACTGGATCTGGATCATGGGCAACCACGATCCCGAGCCTGCGGAGAACATCGGCGGGCGTTTCCTCGATGTGCTTTCGGTCGGCACGCTCACGTTTCGCCACGATCCGACGGAAACCGGAAAAGGCGAGATCGCAGGCCATCTGCATCCCGTCGCGCGTGTCGCGCGGCGCGGCCGAGCGGTCAGCCGTCGTTGTTTTGCGAGCGACGCCAATCGTACGGTGATGCCTGCCTTCGGCGCCTACACCGGCGGCCTGAACGTGCGCGACCGAGCCTTCGCCAACGTGTTCACGACGCTCGCTTTCACCGCACATATGCTCGGCGACCGGCGGCTCTATGCGGTCGCCGCAAGGCAGTGTCTGCCGGACTGAGCCTTTCTCAAGCCCGCGTTTCCGCTACCATCGTCCGCCGTTGAAGTGGGGACGATCATGCGCGCCTGCCTTGTTGCCGTTGCGATGCTGCTGCCGCTTGTGGCGAACGCCGCCGAGATCAAGCTGATGTGTCCCGCGCCGATGCGAACGAGCGTCGTCGAGTTGGTGACGCAGTTCGAGAAGGCGACGAACCACAAGGTCAACATCGTCCACATTCCCTCGCGCTTCATTGTCGAGCGCGTCACGGCGGGCGAGCCGGTCGATGCCGTGCTGCTCACGGCCAATGCCGCCGACGGTCTCATCAAGGCTGGCAAGCTTGCTCGCCGTGTCGACTACGCGAAATCCAGCATCGGAGTCGCGGTGAAATCCGGTCAGCCTAAGCCTGACGTCAGCACCGTGGATGCCTTCAAGCGCACCATGCTTGCGGCGAAGTCTTTCGCTCGCAACGAGGGCGCCGAGAGCGGCATCCATGTGCTGCACGTCTTCGAGAAGCTCGGCATCGCCGAGGAAATGAAAGCCAAGACCAAGGCCATGCCGGTCAACACCGGCTATGTCGCGCAGCTGGTGGCGAGCGGCGAGGTCGAGATCGCAGCCCAGCAGATGCCGGAGCTGCACGCGGTCGCAGGTGTCGATCCGACGCCGCTGCCCAACGAGCTTCAGCTCATCATTCCGTTTGTGGTGGGCGTCTCGGCGTCGCCGCAGGACGCCAAAGCAACAGAGGAACTGGTGAAATTCCTCACCGCGCCGGCCGCCGCGTCGGTGCTGAAGTCGAAGGGCCTCAACCCGCCGTAAGAGGTTTTCGAAAGCGAAGCGAACGCGGTGAGGGAGAATCTCCCCACGTCGTCGCCAACCCAATCGAGCGAAGGACGAGAATCCAACATGACTGAGATCCCCGAATACACGCCGCCGGAAGTCTGGGTCTGGGAGCAGGGCGACAGTCCCAATTGGCGCTATAGCAGTACCAATCGTCCGATCGCGGGTGCGACGCACGAGAAGGAATTGCCGCGTGGGAAGCATCCGCTTCAGCTCTACTCACAAGGAACGCCCAACGGCGTCAAAGTCACGATCATGCTGGAGGAATTGCTGGCCGCTGGTCATGGCGGAGCGGAATATGACGCCTGGCTGATCCGCATCGGTGAGGGCGACCAGTTTGGCAGCGGATTTGTCGGGGTGAACCCGAATTCCAAAATCCCGGCGCTCATGGATTACAGCGAGCCCAAGCCACAACGCTTGTTCGAATCCGGCTCCATCCTGCTCTACCTGGCGGATAAATTCGGAGCTTTCCTGCCCAAGGACCGCGGCAAGCGTGCCGAGGCGTTGAACTGGCTGTTCTGGCAGATGGGCTCAACGCCCTATGTCGGCGGCGGCTTCGGGCATTTCTATGCCTATGCTCCGGTGAAGATCAAATACGCCATCGACCGTTTTGCAATGGAGGTGAAACGCCAGCTTGATGTGCTCGACCGGCAGCTTGCGAACAATCAATTCATTGCCGGCGATGAATACACGATCGCCGATATGGCGATCTGGCCATGGTACGGCAACGGCATGTTGAACGGCGCGTCTTACAACGACCCGCGCAAGTTCCTGTCGACGCATGAATACAAGAATCTGACGCGCTGGACGAAGGAAATCGGCGAGCGTTCAGCCGTCAAACGCGGGCGAATGGTCAACCGCACCAGCGGGAAGCCTGAAGAACAATTGCTTGAGCGTCACGACGCCAGCGATTTCAAGACGAAGACGGGATGAGTATGAGTCGCGCCTAGTCGCGGCGGAACACCACGCTGGCGAACCAGCCGGTCAGGATCGCCATCATCGCGGTGGCGAGCCCATACAGCAGGCCGTAATTGCGTGCGGCGTCCGCCACGAACTGCTCGAAGCCGACCTTCACCAATTCAAACGCGGAATTCGTCCGCGTCAGCAACTGCCCGTCCGCGAGCAGCTTCACGTCCACATCGTAGTTGCCAAACGGCGCCTCTGCGGGAATCGGAATGTCGGCGCGCAGCAGGTTCGGCGTCAGCAGCGTCACGCCGTTGGGTCGCTCGCCATACATGCCGTGCTCGGTCTTGAGCCGGACGAAGTTTTGGCGGAACGGGTCGGTCGGCACTGTGTCGGCGATGTCGGGGCCGACTTGCTGCGGAAGCTGGATGTTGTCCATGCCGATCTGCCAGCGGCGCAGCCGGTCGGGCGCGGCGATCTGATCGAACGGGCGGCTGCCGAGAATTTGCAGATAGGTGGGCGCGTTGACGAAGGTGCGCGAGGCGACGTTGACCCAGATGCCGAACAGCCGCTCTTTGCGTCGCGTCACTGCGGTCTGCTTCGGTCCGGTGACGGTCACCACGATGTCGTAAGGTCCGTGCCGCTGAATCGTCTGTGCGTCGCGTTCGACCGAGCCGAACAGCACGATCTGGGTGCCGTCGAAGCTCGAATTCACCCGCACCTGATGGCGCGACACGGAGACGATCAGCCGTTCGGCGGCGGCGGGCGCAGAGCCGGCCATCAGCAAAGCGAGGGCGATGCCGCCGAGCCGTTTCATAGTCCCGGCCCCAGCATGCGGATCGAATAGAGATCGTCGGGCACGACAACGAGCTGATAGAGGAACCGCAAGCCGACGCAGAGCACCAGCGCTCCCAGCAACAGCCGCAGCCGCTCGCCGCGCATGTTCTGTCCGGCGCGCGCGCCGAACTGCGCGCCGATCACGCCGCCCACCATCAGGATCAACGACAGCACCGCATCGACGAGATGGTTGGTCGCCGCGTGCATCACCGTCGCCGACGCCATCGTGATGAGCGTCAGCACCATCGAGGTGCCGATGACGGTCGCGGTCGGCACCCGCAGGAAATAGATCAGCATCGGCACCAGGATGAACCCGCCGCCGATGCCCATCACGGCGCCGAGGAAGCCGATGATGAAGCCGATGCCCCAGACCGGGATCGCCGACACATAGATCTTCGAGCGTTTGAAGCGCATTTTCCACGGCAGGCCGTGGACCCAGGTGTGCATGCCGCCGCGCCGCGGCGTCGCCGGTTTGCCACGCTGTTCGCGGACGATGGCCTGCACGCTCTCCCACACCATCAGCGCGCCGACGACGCCGAGCAGCAGCACGTAGGAGACGCCGATGGTGAGGTCGAGCTGGTCGAGCGCGCGCAGCACCGAGAACAGCCATACGCCGACGGCCGTTCCCAATATGCCGCCGGCCAATAGCATCAGGCCGAGCGCCACATCGATCGCGTTCTTACGCCAGTAGGAGATCGCGCCGGACGCTGAAGAGGCCGCAATGTGGCTGGTGACGGAGGCGACCGCGACCGCGGGCGAGATGCCGATGAAGATCAGCAGCGGCGTCATCAGGAAGCCACCGCCGATCCCGAACATTCCCGAGATGAACCCGATCGCGAGCCCCATCGCGAGCACCACGAAGATATTGACGGGGATGTCGGCGATCGGGAGATAGATTTGCAAGCGCGCGGTCCGGGCAGTTCGGGAGGATGGCGGGCTCAGGCTGTCGCGAACGCGGCAACCCGGACCAGTCCTCTATAGGCTCGAACGACGGGCTGTGCACGCGTTAGTCATCACGCATGACAGCTTTTTAATCTTGGCTACGGAGCGCGCTGTTTCGCCTTCGCATTGGCGACCGCGGGCCGGTCCCAGCCGCCCGCCGGGGCCTTGAGATTGGTTGCCTCGTCCGGCTCCGGCTCGGCCGTGAAGGTCTGCGCCGCGAGCCGGGCAGCCGTGAGAGTCTTCTGGTCGAGGCGCGCGCCGACCTCGTCGCGCTTCTTGGCGGCATCCTGGTCGCCCTTTGCGGCGGCCAGTGCGAACCACCTGTAGGATTCGGCCAGGTTCGGCTCGGTTCCGATGCCGCGGGCGTAAAGGATCGCGAGGTTGAACTGGCTGTCGGCGATGCCACGGCTCGCGGCCTTGCGGAACCACTGCGCCGCAGTCCGGTAATCGGGCTTGCCGTCGATGCCCTCGGCGTAGAGCACGGCGAGGTTGTGCATGGCCTTGGCGTGGCCTTTCTCGGCAGCGGCCATGTAGAGACGGCGAGCGCCCTGAATGTCGCGCTTGATGCCGTCGCCCTTTTCCATGGCGCTGGCGAGGCGGAATTCGGCCGGGACGAAGCCCGCTTTCGCGGAGCGGTCGAGCCAGCGCACCGATTCGTCGGCGCTCTGCGTCACGCCGCGGCCTTCGGCATAGCGGATCGCGAGTTCGTATTCGGCGGCCGGGTCTTGGGCGGCGATGCCGGCGCGCAGCGCGCCGGTAATCGTTTGCGGCAGGCCGTCGGCTGGGGTCGCGGTGCGCGGCGTGTGACGCGGGATCGAGCCGGTGACGTCCGCGGATGGCTGCGGCTGCTGCGGCCTGGGCTGCACAACCGTGCGTGGATCGAAGAACGAGGACTGCTGCTGGCGGCCGATGCTGTTGGTCGTGCCGTTATCGTCCGGCGATGGCACGGTGCCTTCCGGCGTCGGCATCGGACGGCTCGGCGCGCTCGGCGTGGTGCTCGGCGGATTGACGCTCGGCGCCGTGTTGACGTTGAGGTTCTCCTGTGGCGCGGAAGCCGACGGCACGGCCGCCTCGTCGGACGACATCAGGTTGATGGCGGTCTGCACCGCACCGAGCACGATGGCGACCACGCTTGCCGCAATCAGCAGTGTCTTGATGTGCTGGCCGATGCTCTTCTTGGGCGCAGCGTCGGTGTCAGCCGCGATCGGCGGCATCGGCGGTGGAATCTCGGGCGCGCGCGGCGGCTCCGGCTTGATGTCGAGCGCGGGCAGCGGCTCGACCGGCTTTTGCTTCTTCGGCGATTTCGTGAACCAGCCGCCCGCCTTCTTGAATTTGGCGGTCTTTGGCGGGATCACCGGCGTGTCGACGAAGGACGATTTCGCGTTGCGCGCGGCCGCGCGTGCGGCAGCCGCCCCGCCGCTCGAGGCCGCGGCGGGCTTGGCGCTGCCGAGGGCCGCTTCGGACGCTGCGATCCGCGCCGCGGGCGAGCCCGGCTTGATGCGGGGCATGCCCGCGCCGGGTTCGAGCGGCGTGTCGGGCGGCAGATTCGGGTCGATCGGCTTGCGATCCTGCGGGCGCGGCGGCTGCGCCTGCTGCGGAGCCGGCGTGGGAGCCGCGGCCGGGATCGTCGAGAACACCTTTTCCGGCGGTCGCGGCGCTTCGAGGTGATGCACCGGCGGTAGATGCGCCGGCGCGGGCGGCGCAGACGGCGCGATCGCTGGCGGTTCGACTCGAGCAGGCTCGGGCTTCGGCGCGGGAGCCTCGGCAGCCGGCGCCGCGCCGACACGCGGGCCGCGCGAGCCGTTCCGCATTTCTTCGAGCATGACGAGCAGATCGGCGATGCCGCGCTCCATGCTTGCGAGATTGTTCAGCCGCTGGTCCGAGGCATCGAGCTTTTCGGCGAGCTTGACGATGCGGTCTTCGAGGCCTGCAAGCACGAGCTGATCGCTATGGCTGAGCTGCGCGCCCTGGCTCGTCTGCATGCGGTCGATTCGCTCGCTGAGCGAACGGATCGACTCTTCGAGCTCGGGCGGAACGCTACGGCCGCTTTCCATCAGCGCGCCGAGGCGCATCTCGAGCTTTGCGAGCGCATCGCTGCCGGTGTTCTGCGCCGCTGCGGCGGCAGCGTGTTCGACGCGCTGCGACAGGCCGTGGACCTCGGCGGCAAGCTGCGAGAGCGCGCCATCCGAAGCAACGTTCTGCACCACCGTGCGCATCGAGTGGATGGCATGCTCGATCTGCTGGAACGCGCCGGGATCGTGCGCGGTGGAGCTGATCTGATCGATCTTGTGCGAGAGGCCGCGCACCACCTCTTCGAAGCCCGCGAGATTCTCCGCCGGCATCAGATGGCGCAGCGCCTCGCGGATCTCGGCGATGCCCTGTTCGAGCGCGGCCAGCGCGTGCGGATCGGCGCCGCCGCCCTGCTTGGAGCGGTCGACGCGCTGTGCGAGCGAACGCACTTCGCTTTCGAGTTGCTCGATCGCGCGGCGCGGCATTGCCTCGGTGAGCGCGCGGGCGACCTCGGCGAGGTCGCTGCGCAGCGCGGTCAGCGCGTCTTCATAAGGCTGATGCAGCGAGGCGATCTGCGAGGTGATCTGGCGCAGATGCTGTTCGAGGCCGGACAGATCGGGTGCCGGCGCTTGCGCTTGCGGCTGCGGCTGACGCCATTGCGGCGCAGGCGCGGCAGCTTGCGGGCCGCCATCAAGCGCACGCTGACGCGCCGAGATTTCCGCGGCCCAGCTGGCCGGACCGGGAGGCGGCGAAGGTGGTGCAGGCGGTGGTGTGTAAGCGGGAGGCGGCGGCGCCATCCGTGCAGTACGGCGCTGAGCCTCGGAGGCGGCGCGGCGCTCCGCTTCGGCGGTCGAGCGGGTGTCGGCGATGATCTGGTCGAGGCGGCGGTCGAGCCGCGCCAGCGCTTCGGTGACGTGATCGGGTGCGCGCGGCTCGTCGCGCCGGTCGTATCTGTCGTCGTCTTGGCGCTCGTCGCGGCGGCTCGGGTTGCGGCCTCCGGCCGTCGCTTCGGCGATGCGTTCGATATGGCGCGTCAGATCGTCGAGACGTTCGTTGACCGCAGCGAGCTCTTCGCCGCGCGAATCGTCGTCATCGTCCCGGTATGATTTGCGCCTGAGCCGCACGCTGGTCTTTTGGGTTGGAGAAAGACGCCTCTTGCGACGATCTCCTGCAGTGAGACCGCACGCGTTAACGGAAGGTGGCGAAATACGGTAAACAACCGGTTAACCTGCTGGCCCGGCTGCAAGATTTGCGGCTGGCGTGGGTGCTCAGCCACCGTCCATTCCGCGGCTTTCAGTTGGGATTTAGGTATTTAAATACCTTAATACACGCAGGAATTGTCTATGCGTGATGTTGCAATGCAATAAGAGGCCTTAATCCCGCGATTAAGCCGCCCTAAATCCGAATCTGTCAGTCTGTTCCTCATTCCAAAGCCGGGGACGCACCATGCCGAGCTACAAGGCACCGATCGACGATGTCCGGTTCCTGCTGAACGATGTGTTCCACATCGACCGGTATTCGAATCTCCCCGGCTTCGCCGACGCCTCCGAAGACGTGATCGCCGCGATCCTCACCGAGGCCGGCAAGTTCTGCGAAGAAGTGCTCGCTCCGCTGAACCGCGTCGGCGACACCGAGGGCTGCACCCGCAACGCCGACTCCAGCGTCACCACGCCGAAGGGCTTCAAGGACGCCTTCGCCAAGATCGTCGAGGGCGGCTGGATCGGCATTTCCGCGCCCACCGAATATGGCGGCGCAGGCCTGCCGATGATCCTGACGCAGCTCGTCAACGAATTCCTGTCGTCGTCGAATCTCGCCTTCGCGATGTATCCGGGCCTCACGCAAGGCGCGATCGCCGCGCTCATCGCGCATGGTTCTGAAGATCAGAAGAAGCTCTATCTTCCGAAGATGATCGCCGGTCACTGGACCGGCACGATGAATCTCACCGAGCCGCACTGCGGCACCGACCTTGGGCTTCTTCGCACCAAGGCCGCGAAGCAGGCCGATGGCTCCTACAAGATCACCGGCACCAAGATCTTCATCTCCGCCGGCGAGCATGACCTTGCCGAGAACATCATCCATCTCGTGCTCGCGCGCATCGAAGGCGCGCCGGAAGGCACCAAGGGTATCTCGCTGTTCGTCGTGCCGAAGATGCTGCCGAAGGCGGACGGCTCGGCCGGCGCACGCAATGCGCTCGCCTGCGGCTCACTCGAAGAGAAGATGGGCATTCACGGCAACGCCACCTGCGTGATGAACTACGACGGCGCGACCGGCTGGCTGCTCGGCGAGGAGAACCGCGGCCTGCACGCCATGTTCACGATGATGAACGAGGCGCGGCTCGCGGTCGGCATGCAGGGCCTCGCGCTCTCGGAGGTCGCCTATCAGAACGCGGTGACTTACGCGAAGGAGCGTTTGCAGGGCCGCGCGCTCACGGGCGTGAAGGCGAAAGACAAGCCTGCCGATCCCATCATCGTGCATCCGGACGTGCGCCGCACGCTGATGACGATCAAATCGTTTAACGAGGCCGCCCGCGCGTTGGTGATGTGGACCTCGCTGCAATCCGATCTCGCGCACCGTTCGCCGGACGACAAGCAGCGTCAGCACGCCGACGACCACATGGGCCTGCTCACGCCGGTGATCAAAGGCGTGCTCACCGATCAGGGCTTCGCCAACACGGTAATGGCGCAGCAGATGTTCGGCGGCCACGGCTACATCGCCGAGCACGGCATGGAGCAGTTCGTGCGCGATGCGCGCATCACCATGATGTACGAGGGCGCGAACGGCATTCAGGCGCTCGATCTCGTCGGCCGCAAGCTCGGCCGCGACGGCGGTCGTGCGTTGCAGGCGTTCTTCGCCGAGGTGCAGGGTTTCGCTGCCGAGCACGGCAAGGACGACACCATGAAGGCTTACCTCGAGCCGCTCGGCAAGGCGCTCGGCCATCTGCAAGCCGCGACCATGTGGTTCATGCAGAACGCGCTCGCCAAACCCGACAACGCAGGCGCAGGCTCGACCGACTTCATGCACCTCTTCGGGCTGGTCGCGCTCGGCTACATGTGGGCGCGCATGGCGCACGCGGCGCGGGAAAAGTTGAAGGCCGGCGCCAACGGCTCCGCCGATCTGATGAACGCCAAGCTCGTCACCGGGCGTTTCTTCATGGAACGGATGCTGCCGGAAACCGGCGCGCAGCTCGCGCGCATCCAATCGGGCGCGGCGAGCATGATGGAATTGCCGGCCGACGCGTTCTGAGCGCCCTGCGCCGGAAATCCTTCACGATCCAGACGTTGTTAGGCTTGTGCCTGAAGGCACGCGTCGCGTGCTGCTCGCGCGTGCTTGCAGAAGACGTTCCAGTTTTGAATTAGACGAGCTTCACTTGCGAACTGGAATAATTCATAAGTAATTGAATTTATTGATGTTTTGTTGATTTCAGAGGAGTGAGTTGGTTAGTTGACGGCAACGTATCAAGGGGTGTTGCCGTGCAAGTCGAGTGGTCGTCCGTTGCTGGTCGTTGCGTCCGCGTTTGGTCCTTCAAGTCTCTGCGGCGGCTGTTGCTGACGGGCACGTGCTCCTTGGCGTTTGCAACAGCAGCCGAATCTCAAGCTTGGGCCCAATCCCAGTCCTCGGTCGTGCTGGACACGATCTCCGTGACAGGGGAAGGCGGCACCGCCGGCGGCTACGTCGCCAAGAACACAACGACGGCATCGAAGACCGATACGCCGGTGTTGGAGACGCCGCAGTCGATCTCGATCGTGACCAAGGATCAGGTCGCCGCACAGCAGGCGCAGACGGTCGCGCAGGCGATGCGTTACACGCCCGGCATCACCATCGACACCTACGGCCCGCTGACCTTCTTCAATCCGCTGATGATCCGTGGCTTCCAGGCGCAGCAATATCTCGATGGGATGCGATTGCCGGTCGATCCAGGATCGCAGTTTGCCTATCCGCAGATCGAGCCCTACGGCCTTGAGCAGATTGAAGTGCTCAAAGGGCCTTCGTCCGGTCTCTACGGGCAGACGAATCCAGGCGGCTTGCTCAACATGGTGAGCAAGCGGCCGATCGCGACCCCGCACGCGGAGCTTCTGGGCCAGTACGGCAGCTTCAACCGCGTTCAAGGCGGTTTCGATATCGGCGGCTCCGCCGGCAAGAACAGTGAGTTCATGTACCGGCTCGTCGGGCTCGGGCGCAGGAGTGATACGCAGATCGACTTCGTGCAGGACAACAAGGTCTTTATCGCGCCGAGCTTCACGTGGCGTCCGGGCGCCAACACCAGCCTGACGATCCTCAGCAGCTACCAGAAGATCGACAATAAGGGCTTCCAGCAACACGTGCCCGGCATTGGCACGTTGTATGAGAATCCCAACGGCCGCATTCCGTTCAGCCGCTACATCCTCGAGCCGACCAACGACCGCTACACGATGGAACAGAGCATGGTCGGCTATGCTTTCGACCATCGTTTCAACGAGGTGTTCCAGTTCAGGCAGAACTTCCGCGCGACTGAGGTCAAGAACGACCTGAACGCCTTGCGCACGGAAGGGTTGCTCGCCGATCTGCGGACCGACGTTCGCAACAACTATTTCGTCGCGGCTCGATCGCGCAACCTTGCCCTCGACAATCAATTGCAGGCGGATTTCGCAACCGGCCCGTTGAAGCACAAGGTTCTGTTCGGTCTCGACTACCTCAACACGTCCAGCCACACCGATTTCCGCGGCGGCGCTGCCCCGACCATCGATGTGTTCAATCCCGTCTATGGCGTCGCGCTTCCGCCGGCGAGTTCGTTTGCGCAATTCACCCTGCGCGACGACCGGCAGAAGCAACTCGGTGTCTATGTGCAGGACCAGATCAAGCTCGATCGCTGGACCCTGAGCCTGACCGGCCGCAAGGATTGGGCGAGCTCGAGCAGCACCAACTTCATCAATGGAGTCGTGAGCTCCCAGGATGACAGCGCATTCACCGGACGCGTCGGCCTCAACTATCTGTTCGACTTCGGCCTGTCGCCTTACGCCAACTACTCGACCTCGTTCCTCCCGACGCCGGGCGCGACCGCCGCAGGCATTCCCTTCAAGCCGACGGAAGGCGAGGGCAAGGAGATCGGCGTCAAATATCAGCCGACCGGGACGAATCTGCTGTTCACCGCGGCGCTGTTCGACATCAACCAGAAGAACGTCCTCACGGCCGATCCGGCGAATCCGTTTTCCAGCGTGCAGACCGGCGCGGTCAAAGTCCGGGGCTTTGAGTTCGAAGCGCGCGGCAACATCACGAAGGAACTGGAGATCATCGGCGGCTACAGCCGAATCGATCCACGCGTGACGGAGAGCAACGACGGCTTTGTCGGCAAATACATGGTCAACGCGGCCATCGAGCAGGCGTCGTTGTGGGGCGTGTACACATTCTACACCGGCCAGTTGGCCGGGTTCGGCATCGGTGCTGGCGCGCGCTACGTCGGCGACAGCTACGGGGACGGTGCCAACACGATCCGGATTCCGCCGTACACGCTCTATGACGCGATGGTCACCTACGACTTCAGCTATCTGCGTTCGGAGCTGAAGGGTCTGCGGCTTCAGGTCAACGCCACCAACCTGTTCGACCACTACTATGTCGCGTCATGCGTCACCAGCCTGACCTATTGCAGCCTGGGCTCGTCCCGCACGGTGCTTGCGACCCTGAAATACAATTGGCAGCAACAATAGGCGAACCGGCGCATGAACACGCGAACACTGCGACGCTGGGCCTGGTGGCACAAATGGACCAGTTTGATCTGCACGGTCTTCCTGCTCATGCTGTGCGTGACCGGGTTGCCGCTGATCTTCCACGAGGAGATCGACGACATCCTGCATGAGAGCGTGAAGCCTCGTGAGGTGCCTCCCGGCACGCCGCCGGCCGACCTCGACCGCGTGGTCGCCGCCGGCATGGCCAAGGCGCCCGGCGAATTCCTGCACTTCCTGATCTGGGACCGTGATGAGCCCGGCACGATCCTTCTGAGCGTCGCGAAGGCGCCTGACGCGCCCTCCGACACCAACCGGCTCATTCGTGTTGATGCCAACACCGCCGAGTTCCTCGACGCGCCCGATGTCACCGGACGCTTCACCTATATCATGCTGAAGCTGCACATCGACATGTTCGCGGGGCTTCCCGGCAAGCTGTTCCTCGGCTTGATGGGGCTGCTGTTCGTCATTGCGATCGTCTCCGGCGTCGTGCTGTACGCGCCTTCGATGCGGAAACTCGACTTCGGCACTGTGCGTCGCGACCGTTCGCGGCTGATCCGCTGGCTCGATCTGCACAACATGCTCGGCGTCGTCACGGTGGTCTGGGCGCTGGTGGTGGGGTTCACCGGCGTGATCAACACATGGGCCGATCTGGTGCTCAAGATCTGGCAGTTCGATCAGCTCTCTGCGATGGTCGGGCCGTACAAAGGCATGCCGGTGCCGGCGCGGCTCACCCCGGTGGACGCGGCGGTGGTTGAGGCGCGGCGGTCCGCGCCGGACATGATCCCTGCATTCATCGCTTATCCGGGGACCGCCTTCACCAGCACTGGGCACTACGCGATCTTCATGCGCGGCGACACGCCAGTGACGTCGCGGCTGTTCAAGCCGGTGCTGATCGACGCCGCCACCGGGCGTTTTACCGACAGCCGCGACATGCCCTGGTATGTGACCACGCTGCTGCTGTCGCAACCGCTGCACTTCGGCGACTACGGCGGCATGCCGTTGAAAATCGTTTGGGCGGTGCTCGACATCATCACCATCGTCGTGCTCGTCACCGGCCTCTATCTGTGGTTCGCGCGCCGGTCCTTGCGTAGCCGCGTGGGTAGGCTTCAGGCCAGCGTGCCGGCGTCATGATCGTGACAAACAGGCGCCCCCCGCGATCGCCGCGACAGATCTTCGCCGTTCCGCTGGCGATGGGAATCGTCAGCGCGTTCGGGCTGGTCGCCGCGCTGGTGGGCGATGGTGCGTGGGATGTCGCCGGCTGGCTGGCGCTGGCAGTTCCGCTTGCGGTGATCGGCTGGTGCCTGATGCGCCCGCTAGGCCGCTAGTGCTTGGTTGGCGGCGTGCGGTCTTGTTCCTCGATCAGCGCTTCCGAGAACGGAAATTCCAGCACGGTCTCGCCGTCGTCGTCGGTCACCACGAGCAGCGCCTTCAGCAGTTCCGGCGTGCTGCCTTCCTCTTCGAGCAGTTCGAGGATCATCGCCTTGGCGACCTCCCAGGCGTGATCGGCGTCGCGCAGCTCTTCGCCCTCGTCATCGGGGATCACGTCACCCGCCACATGGGTGTTGAAGAAGTAGCGCGGCATCAGGTCACTCCGGTTGCAGGCCGATTTCGCGAACGAGCTTGCCCCAGGCTTCGTACTGCGACCTCACATATGCACGCGCCTGCTCCTGCGTGCCAGAGCCTTCGGTGAAGAAATTCATGCCGGCGAGCCGTGTCACGACGGCTTGATCCTTCAGGATGCCGTCCATCTCCTTGTTGACGCGCGCGAGCACCTCCGGCGGCGTGCCGGCCGGCGCAGCCAGCACCATCCAGCCGGTGAAGTCGAAGCCGGGGAAGGTCTCCGCCACCGTCGGCACATTCGGAAAGCTCGGCAGCCGCTTCAACGACGTCACCGCGAGCGGCTTCAGCGCGCCGGTGCCAATCGCCGCGGCTGACGCCGGCACCGACTGGATGAGCAGCGGCACGCGGCCGGCGATGACGTCCTGAATGCCTTGGTTCATGTTGGAGTAGGGCACCTGGGTGATCGGCACACCCGCGAGCTTGGTCAGCCACGAGGCGATCATGCCGGTGAAGCGGCGCGGGCCGTCGGTCGCGATCGAATATTTGTCGGGCGCGGCCTTCACCTGAGCGAACAGCTCCGGCAGCGTTTTCGCCTCCACGCTTGGATGCGCGAGCACGAAGAAGGATACCTCCGCGACCTTCGAGATCACCACGAAGTCCTTCATCGGGTCGTAGGGCAGACCCTTGAACGTGTAGGGATCGGTGACGAGGGCGGCCGCCGTTGCAAAGAAGAACGTGTATCCGTCCGGCGCCGAGCGCGCCGCGGCCTGCGTGCCGATGACATTGCCGCCGCCGGGCCGGTTCTCGACGATCACCGGCTTGCCGATGCGCGTGGACAGTTGGTCGGCGACGATCCGGCAGATGATGTCGGTCGCGCCGCCCGCCGACTGCGAGCTGATGAATTTTACAGGGCGGTCGGGCCAATTCTGCGCGGGCGTATCGGCGCGCGACGGCGTGCTGAGCGCGCCGGCCAGCAGCAGGAGGAAAAGCCCACGCAACAAATTTGTAGTTTTGGAAAGACGCATCGTCATTGGCTTATGCCGTTTCTTTGATTGTCGTTTCATGACGCGGCGCGGATCGCGCGCGTCATTCTCCCGATGCAAAGCCTAGCAAAGCGGTTCGGGGGTTAACCAGCGGAGGCCGCATGCGTTCCGATGCCGCGCTTCGGCGCGGTGTCCCACGATACGGTTACGCGGGCTGGATGATCGCGCGCAGCGAATAGCTGAGCGACCGCGATTGTCCGTTCAACAGACCGCGGCTGTTAAAGCCGCCTTCGATGCTGACCATTTCGAGCGAAGCGAGAATGCGGTCCACCGCCTCGCCGTTGCGGCTGAACGGCAGCACCAGCCGTTCGAGATTGACCGGCTTGCCGGCGGGATCGTTGGTGCTGGCGATCGTGAACACGGGCTGTTTGGTGTTGACGGATTCGCGGTAGGCCGTGAGCGTTTCCTCGCGGATCACGGGATGCAAAATGTCGTCGAGGTATTTGGCCTCTTGCGGTCCGAAGGTTTCGGCAATTTGCTCGCCGCGAAACCGAATCAGGAAACGCAAGCCGTCTTCGGCGGCCACGTCGCAAAACATCAGGCTTTCCGCCATCTTCGCGAGATCGTCGGGATTGAGTTTCTTCCAGTTCGGCACGGCGTCTTGGCCGCGCGCGCGGCTCCAATGGCCCAGCAGCCACCGCTGCCTCACCGACCGAATGACATCGGCCGATGTCTTCTGGAACGGCATGATTCCCTTCCCCCGGCGACGCGCTTGTTCAGCAACCGGATAGGCTTGTCAATGGAGATTGCTCGCATCGCGAGTGGAGCGCGGGTATTGTGTCGCCTAAGATTCGCTCACGCGATCGCCGATAGCCGCTCATGGATGTCCTCAAGCTTCCTCGCCCCGCCTGGATGACCGAAGACCTGATCCTGCTGGAGGATCAGGCGAGTCGCTTTATCGCGGCGGAATACGTGCCTCATCTCGACCGCTGGCATGACGAGCATATGTATCCGCGCGAAGTGTGGACGACGGCTGGCGCGGCCGGATTGCTTTGCGCGTCGATGCCGGAGGAGTACGGCGGCGCGGGCGGCACTTTCGCTCACGAAGCCGTGATCAACCGCGAATTCAGCTACGCCGGTTTCGACAGCTTCGGCGCGCCGCTGCATTCGGGGATCGTCGCGCCCTACATCCTTCACTACGGCACTGAAGAACAGAAGAAGCGCTGGCTGCCGAAGCTCGCGACCGGCGAACTGGTCGGCGCTATCGCTATGACCGAGCCCGGCACCGGCTCCGATCTGCAAGGCGTGCGAACCACGGCGGTGAAGAAGGGCAACGGCTACGTCCTCAACGGTTCGAAGACCTTCATCACCAACGGCCAGCACGCGAATCTGATCGTCGTCGTCGCCAAAACCGACCCGAAGGAGCGCGCCAAGGGCGTCTCGCTCATGGTCGTGGAGACCGACGGCGCACAAGGCTTCCGGCGCGGCCGCAAGCTCAAGAAGCTTGGCCTTGATTCCGCCGACACGTCGGAGCTGTTCTTCGAGGACGTCCAATTGCCCGCCGAAAACCTGCTCGGCACCGAGGAAGGCCAGGGCTTCGCGCAGCTCATGAACGAATTGCCGCAGGAGCGGCTTCTTGTCGCGACGCACGCGGTCGCGATGATGGAGCGCGCGCTGTTGCTCACTGTCGATTACGTCAAGGAACGGCAGGCGTTCGGCAAGAAGATCATCGAATTCCAGAACACCCAGTTCGAACTCGCCGAATGCAAGACCGAGGTGACGGTGGCGCGGGTTTTCGTCGACCACTGCATCGAGCGCCACATCGTGGGCCAGCTCGACACCGTGACCGCCTCGATGGCGAAGGCGCATACCACCGATCTGCTCGGAAAGGTGGCGGACCGCTGCCTGCAATTGTTCGGCGGGTATGGTTTCATGGACGAATATCCGATTTCGCGCATCTACCGCGACGCGCGCGTCATGCGCATCTATGCTGGTACGAACGAGATCATGAATCTCTTGATTGCGCGCAGCCTCTGAGGCGCGCAGGAGGCCAAAATGGCTGATGCCTTCATCTACGACGCCGTCCGAACCCCGCGCGGGCGCGGCAAGTCCGACGGCGCGCTGCACGAGGTGACCGCACTCAATCTCGCGAGCCAGGCGATCGGCGCGCTGAAAGAACGCAACAACCTCGATCCCAAGCTGGTGGACGACGTGGTGCTCGGCTGCGTCGATCCGGTCGGCGAGGCGGGCGGCGACATCGCCCGCGTTGCCGCGATCATGGCGGGTTTCGGCAACGAGGTGCCGGGCGTGCAGATCAACCGCTTCTGTGCCTCCGGCCTCGACGCGGTGAACTTCGCGGCGGCGCAGGTGATGTCCGGCCAGCACGACATGACCATCGGCGGCGGCGTCGAGTCCATGAGTCGCGTCGGCATCGGCGCGGCCGGCGGCGCGTGGCCGGTCGATCCGTCGATTGCGCTCAAATCCTATTTCGTGCCGCAGGGCATCTCCGCTGATCTGATCGCAACCAAGTACGGCTTCTCGCGCGACGACGTCGATGCCTACGCGGTGGAGAGCCAGAAGCGCGCCGGGAAGTCGTGGGACGAGGGCCGCTTCAAGAATTCCGTCGTGCCGGTGAAGGACGTCAACGGCATCACCTTGCTCGCCAAGGACGAGCACATGCGTCCGACCACCACGATGCAGTCGCTCGCGCAGCTCAATCCGTCCTTCGTGCAGATGGGCGAGATGGGCGGCTTCGATGCGGTCGCGGTGCAGCGCTATCCCGAGATCGAGGCGGTCAATCACGTGCACACGCCGGGCAACTCGTCGGGCATCGTCGATGGTGCGGCGGGCGTGCTGATCGGCAGTGCGGAGGCTGGAAAGGCCGCAGGGTTGAAGCCGCGTGCGCGCATTCGTCAGTTCGCCAACATCGGCTCCGAGCCGGCGATCATGCTGACCGGCCCGATCCCGGTCTCCGAGAAGGTTCTGAAGAAGGCCGGCATGACCAAGGCCGACATCGATCTGTGGGAGTTGAACGAGGCTTTCGCCTCGGTCGTCCTTCGTTACATGCAGGCGCTCGACATTCCGCACGACAAGATCAACGTCAACGGCGGCGCCATCGCTATGGGCCACCCGCTCGGCGCGACCGGCGCGATGATTATTGGCACCGTGCTCGATGAATTGGAGCGGCGCAATCTCAACACAGCGCTGGTGACGCTCTGCATCGGCATCGGCATGGGCACCGCCACCATCATCGAACGGGTCTGAGAATGCCGAAGATCGATATCGCGAGCCTGCCGTTTGATAACCGCGTGAATTATCCGGATCCGTTCGCGGCTCCGATTAGCGGACGCGAAAAGAAACGCCTCGGCAACGCCGTCGGCATCGATCAGTTCGGCGTCAATCTGATGACGCTGAAGCCCGGCTCGTGGTCGTCGCAGCGCCACTGGCAGCACACCGAGGACGAGATGGTCTTCGTCGTGTCAGGCGAGGTGGTGCTTTGCGAGAACGATGGCGAGACCGTGCTCAAGGCCGGCGAGGCCGCGGGCTGGAAGTCCGGCGTTCCAAACGGCCATTGCCTGATCAATCGCACCGACAAGGACGTTGTCGTGCTTGAGATCGGCACGCGCCACGTCAAGGAATCCGTGACCTACTCCGACATCGACATGGTGATGGCGCGCGACGAGAACGGTCCGCGCTACATGAAGAAGTCAGGCGAGCTGTATCCGAAGCGAACGTGACGAAAAATGTCCGCACAAGCGGCGGTGCAAACCCTCCCCCTCGTGGGGAGGGCAAAGGCGGCCTCCGGCCGCCGTACTTGACGATAAGTACGCCGATGCGAAGCATCGGCTGTGGAGCGAAGCGAACCGGGGTGGGGTTCTTGAACGAAGACCCCACCCCCGACCCCTCCCCACAAGGGGGAGGGGCGAGGAGAGACCGATGACTGCTGCCAACTTCAAACTCGACGTCGACTCGGATGGCATCGCCCTCGTCACCTGGGACATGCCGGGCCGCTCGATGAACGTCATCGACGTCGGCGTCATCGCCGAGCTTGCCGGCATCGTCGAGAAGGTCGCGACCGACGCCGCGATCAAGGGCGCGGTCATCACCTCCGGCAAGGACACGTTCTGCGCCGGTGCGGACCTCACCTTGCTCGAAGGGCTCGGCCGCACGTTTCAGGAGATCGCCAAATCTCAGGGCGAGGTGGCCGCTGCGACCAAGCTGTTCGAGGAAAGCCGCAAGCTGTCGCAGCTCTATCGCCGTCTCGAAACCTCCGGCAAGCCGTGGGCCGCCGCGATCAACGGCTCGGCCTTCGGCGGCGGATTCGAATTGTGTCTCGCTTGCCATCAGCGCATCGCCGCCGACAACGACAAGACACGCCTTGGCCTGCCCGAGGTGAAGATCGGCCTGTTTCCCGGCGCGGGCGGCACGCAGCGCGTGATCCGCATGATGCAGACCGCGGACGCGCTGCAACTCCTGCTCAAGGGCGATCAGCTTCGCCTCAACCGCGCCAAGGGCATGAAGCTCGTCGATGCGGTGGTGCCCGCCGCTGACCTCATCAAGACCGCGAAGGAATGGGTGAAGGCCAATCCGAAGGCGAAGGCGCCGTGGGACATCGACGGTTTCCGGCTTCCCGGCGGGCAGGTCTATTCGAAGGCGGGCATGATGACGTGGCCCGCGGCCAACGCGATCTACCGCCGCGAGACCTACGACAACTATCCCGCCGCGCGCGCGATGCTTCAGGTTGCCTACGAGGGCCTGCTTCTTCCGTTTGATCGCGCGCTGACCGTCGAGTCGCGCTACTTCGCGAAGATCCTCCGCTCGCCGGAGGCGGCGGCGATGATCCGCTCGCTGTTCGTCTCGATGGGCGAGTTGAACAAGGGCGCGCGCCGCCCCGCAAAGGAGCCTCCGACGTCGCTCAAGAAAATCGGCATCATCGGCGCGGGCTTCATGGGCGCGGGCATTGCCTCCGTCACCGCGCAGGCCGGCATTGACGTCATTCTGATCGACCGAGATCAGGAGAGCGCCGACAAGGGCAAGGCGCACGTCCACAAGTCGCTGACCGATCAGGTCAACAAGGGCCGCTCGACGGCTGCCGCGCGCGACGCCGTGCTGGCAAAGATCACCGCGACCGCGGATTACAACGCGTTGAAAGACTGCGATCTCATCGTCGAAGCCGTGTTCGAGGACCGCAAGGTGAAGGCCGAAGCGACCACGAAGGCGCAGGCCGTGGTGCCTGATGTCGTGTTCGGCTCCAACACCTCGACGCTGCCGATCACGTCGCTCGCCGAAACTGCGAAAGATCCGGCGAAGTTCATCGGCATTCATTTCTTCTCGCCGGTCGAGCGGATGATGCTGGTCGAGATCATCGTCGGCAAGAAGACCGGCGACAAAGCGCTCGCCACCGCGCTCGATTACGTCCGTGCGCTGCGCAAGACGCCGATCGTCGTCAACGATACGCGCGGCTTCTACGCCAACCGCTGCGTGCTGAATTACATCCAGGAAGGTCACCTGATGCTGCTGGAGGGCATTCCCGCGGCGATGATCGAGAACACCGCGCGCATGGCCGGCATGCCGGTCGGCCCGCTCTCGCTCAACGACGAGACCGCCCTCGATCTCGGTCTCAGGATTGTGCGAGCAGCCGAGGCCGATCTTGGCCCTGGTGCGGTTGCTCCCGGGCAGAAGAAATTGCTGGAAGACCTGGTCGAGAAGAACCAACGGCTCGGCCGCAAGAACGGCAAAGGCTTCTACGACTATCCGGCAGGGCAGCCGAAACGCCTCTGGCCGGGGCTTGGCGATCTGTTTCCGAAAAAGCTCAGCCGTGAAGAGGTCGAAGCGCTCGACGTCGAAGAGATGAAGCAGCGCTTCCTGGTGACGATGGCGGTCGAGGCCGCACGCACCTTCGAGGAGGGCGTTGTCACAGACGTGCGCGAGGCCGACGTCGGCTCGATCCTCGGCTGGGGCTTTGCGCCGTATTCCGGCGGCACGCTGTCCTATATCGACATGATGGGGACGAAAAAATTCGTCGCGCTGTGCGAACGCTTCGAGAAGAAATACGGTCCGCGCTTCAAGCCGACGCCGCTGCTGATCGACATGGCGAAGACGGACGACCGCTTCTATCGCCGCTTCGCGCCGAAAAAAGCGGCCTAACGCCGCGCGGCGCGGAGCACGTTGGCGAGCAGAACGCCGACGCAGCCGATCAGAAGGATCGCGCCGGGGGCGAGCGTTCCCGGCATCAGCGCGGCAACCGCCGCGGCTGCGGCGATGACGCCGATGATCGCGAGCGCCAGCGCGCCGTCGTCGACGAACAGCCCGGCAATCTCGCGCAATACATTCACGAGCGCTGTCATGACAGAGCCTCCTTCGGCGCGCGCCGGATGAGTGCGACGGCGGCAAGCCCAGCCAGCAGGAACACGGCGGCGAACACGAGGATGGCGAGATCCTCACCCGGCCACGGCACGCCAAGGCCTTCGCCCAGCCAGAACACGCCGAACGCCGACAGCATCACGCCGACGGCGAACTTGAGCGTGTTCTCAGGGACTCGGGCGAGTGGCCGGTGCACGATCAATCCGGCGGCAGCAACGAGGAGGCACGCGAGCACCGCGCCGGCGCTTGCTGGCACGATCAGCCCGCGGCCTGCGCCGATCGCGATCACGATGAAGACCACTTCAAGACCTTCGAGCACGATGGCCTTGAACGCGGCGAGGCCGGCGATCCAGTCGAGCTTCTGTTCCTGGCGTTTCGCCTGTTCGCGCAGCTCTGCGGTCTCCGAAGCGAATGCCTTTGTCTCGTCATGCAGCGCGATGATGCCGCCGGCGCGCAGGATCGCCTTGCGCAGCCAGCGCAGGCCGAACAGCAGCAGCAGGACGCCGATCACCAATTGCAGGGCGAACAGCGGAATGCGATCGAGCAGCGGGCCGAGCACCGCGACGATCAGCGCGAGGACAGCAAAGCCCGCAATCGATCCAAGCGCCGCGGGCCGCCAGCCGCGCACGGTCGCGACGGCGAGCACGATGGTGAGAGCCTCAACGGCCTCGACAAGTGAACTGAGGAAGGCAGCCGACAAAGCCGGCGCAGCGGTGGTCCAAGCAACCATCGAAGTGGTCTCCTGACCGTCAGGCGCCCCCGCCATATCGGTCATCTAACACTTCTTCTGGAACCCGCCGAATTACATCTGGGTAATTGTTGTCGGCCGTAACCGCTGACCAATCGTCCACTCAATGCGCGTCATTCTCGGTTGTTGAGAATGACGCGCATGAGCGATGGCGTTACGCCGCCTTCAGCAGGCCTTCCGCCCTCATCGCCTCCTGAACCGCGGGCCTTGCAGCCACGCGCTTCATGTAGGCGGCGATATTTGGGAACGCCGACAGGTCGATCTTGTGGTGCGCCGTCCAGTTCAGCACGGTGAACAGATACGCATCCGCCGCGCTGAAATCGCCGAGCAGGTAGTCGCGGCCCGCCAGCGCCTTCTCGAGATACGGAAACTGACGCGCAGCCAGCCCGCTTTTCACCGCGGTCTTGTAGTCCTCCGGCATCGCGGGGTTGAACAACTGGCCGATGCCCTTGTGCACTTCGCTTGCGATGTAGTTCAGCCACTCCTGCAAGCGCATGCGTTCCTTGGTGCCGTTCGCTGGCGCGAGCTTTGTCCGCGGCGCCTTGTCCGCGATGTGCTGGACGATGATCGCGCCCTCGGTCAGCACTTCGCCGTCATCGAGCTTCACCGCGGGCACCGAGCCCTTCGGGTTGATCGCAGAAAAATCTTCTCCGGATTCGGTCTTCTTCGCGCGCAGATCGACCTTCACGAGTTCGACCGGAAGGCCGGCCTCGCGCAGTACGATGTGCGGGGACAGCGAACAGGCGCCAGGCGCGTAGTAGAGCTTCATCGGATCACTCCTTGGGTTTGCGCTTATTGAGCTCGCACTTGGGTTTTGCGGCTGCACCGGACTTCAAGTCCATGCAGTTGCATGAAAATAGATGCGTCTGCATATACCTGTCAAGGTTGATGCAAGTGCATGAAATTGCTAGATTTCAGCGAAAGGCACGGAAATGACCCGTAAACCCTCGCCGGAAACCACCTCGGCCTACGCGCGCCTGATGCGCGCGCAGCAGTGCGTTCTCGCTGCGGTCGAGAGCGATCTGAAGGCGGCCGGTTTCCCGCCGCTTGCCTGGTATGACGCGCTGTTGGAACTGTCTCGTGCGGACGATGGCATGCTGCGCCCGGTCGAACTCGAGAAGCAGATGTTGTTGCCGCAATACAGCACCTCGCGCCTGATCGATCGCCTCGTGGAGGCGGAACTGGTCGAGCGCCGGACCTGCCCGCTCGATGGGCGTGGGCAATATGTGGTCATCACGCCGTCGGGCCGGAATCTACAAAAGAAGATGTGGGACACATATGCTGCATCCATCGAACGTCACGTCGGCTCCAAGCTCTCCAACAAAGACGCTGTAAATCTCAGCGACCTGCTCGGAAGACTGAGCTAGGCCGGAACCCATCGTCATTGCCCTTTCATCATGGCCGTGATTAAGGTCGCGACCCTTTCCGCCGGAACCCTGCATGGCTCGTGACCAGATCGATATGACGCCGATCCATTCGCGCGACGAGCTCGTCGCGTGGCTGGCGGCGGGTTGCAAGCCGAAGGAAAAATTCCGCGTCGGCACCGAGCACGAGAAGTTCGCCTTCACGGTGAACGGCCACAAGCCGGTGCCTTACGCCGGCCCGCGCGGCATCCGCGCGCTGCTCGACGGCATGCAGGGCATGCTCGGCTGGGAGCCGATCATGGAGGGCGAGAACATCATCGGTCTCGCCGATGTCACCGGCGGCGGTGCGATCTCGCTCGAGCCCGGCGGCCAGTTCGAACTCTCCGGCGCGCCGCTCGAAACCATCCATCAGACCTGCAACGAGCTGATGGCGCATCTCGCGCAGGTGCGCGAAGTCGCGAAGCCGCTCGGCATCGGCTTTCTTGGCATGGGCATGACGCCGAGCTGGTCGCGCGCCGACATGCCCACGATGCCGAAGGGCCGCTACAAGATCATGACGGCCTACATGCCGAAGGTCGGCAAGTACGGCCTCGACATGATGTATCGCACCTGCACGGTGCAATCGAACCACGACTTCTCATCCGAAGCCGACATGGTGCGCAAGATGCGCGTCGCGCTCGCGCTCCAGCCGGTCGGCACCGCGCTGTTCGCCAACTCGCCGTTCACCGAAGGCAAGCCGAACGGCTTCCTCTCGTTCCGTTCGGAGATCTGGCGCGACACCGACAATCAGCGCGCCGGCATGCTGCCGTTTGTGTTCGAGAGCGGCATGGGCTTCGAGCGTTACGTCGATTACGCGCTCGACGTGCCGATGTATTTCATCAAGCGCGGCGACAGCTACATCGACGTGTCCGGAAAGTCGTTCCGCGATCACTTCGACGGCAAGCTCATTCCCGGCGAGCGCGCGACCATCTCCGATTGGGCCAATCACATCTCGACGATCTTCCCCGAGGTGCGGCTCAAGCGTTACATCGAGATGCGCGGCTCCGACGGCGGCCCGTGGCGCCGATTGCCGTCGCTGCCGGCATTCTGGGTCGGCCTCATCTACGACGATGCCAATCTCGACGCATGCTGGCAGATCGTGAAGGACTGGACCGCTGAAGAGCGCCAGAAGCTGCGCGATGACGTGCCGCGGCTCGGTTTCCAAGCCGAGATTCGCGGCCGGAAGTTGCTGGCCATCACCAAGGACGTTCTCGCGCTCTCCGAGAAGGGCCTCCAGCGCCGCAACAAGCTCGACGCCAACGGCCGCGACGAGACGCGCTACCTGCGTCCGCTTCAGGAGATCGCCGCGCGCGGCATCACGCCCGCCGAGGAATTGCTGACGAAATTCCAAACGAGCTGGAAAGAATCGGTCGATCCGATCTACGACGAGTACGCCTATTGAGCAGCGACGAACGGCAGAAGCGGTTGGACGCCGCTCTGGCGGCGGCGAGAGAGGCGGGCGGGCAGACCGCCGTTGGCCAGCTCATGGATGAGTTGTTTCAAGAGCAAGCGCGTTACGACGCGATGTTGAGGGATGCGAGCGATGCCGCGCTGAAGGCCGCGCCGCGCGACATGCCGAAGGTCCGCGACCGCAATCTCGGTGTTGGCATCGGTCTCGTACAAGGCGGCGCCTGCTACGTGTTCGAGACCGACGCGGGACTGGCGCAGGCCGAGGCGCGCAAGCTGACCGATTGGCTTGCCAATGCGACGCGCGAGGAATTGCTGGCGCGTGGTTACCCGCGCGACGCCATCGATGGCTTCTCCGTCCGCTTCACGACGCACGAGATGATCGTGCGTGAGGCGGGCGGCGACTATCACACTTACTTCCAATAGGCTTTGCAGATGGCAAAGGGCACGCCCGCGACGGTGGTGCTGGAGAAGGCAGGCGTCGCCTTCAAGCTGCACGAATACGACTACGATCCGAACGCCGCGCGCATCGGCATGCAGGCGGCGGAGGCGCTTGGCGTGTCGCCATCGCGTCTGCTCAAGACACTGATGGCCAAGGCGGGCGGGCAGGTGGTCTGCGTGCTGATCGCGAGCGACAAGGAGGTGAGCTTGAAGAAGCTCGCCTCCGCCGCCGGAACGAAAGACGCCGCGATGCTGCCGCCTGCCGAGGCCGAGCGCATCACCGGCTATCACGTCGGCGGCATTTCGCCGCTGGGCCAGAGGAAGCGCGTGAAAGTTTTCATCGAATCCGCCGCGATGGCGCATCCCACCATCATCTTCAACGGCGGCCGGAGAGGTTTGCAGATCGAGATCCCGCCGCAGGAATTGGTGAAGATTCTCGGCGCGACGCCTGCGGACCTTTGATCCGCCCTCATCCTGAGGAGCGCTCGAAGGGCGCGTCTCGAAGGACGAGGGCACCCCATCCTTCGAGACGCATCGCCATAGCGCGTCGAAGACGCGCGTAAACGCGCTTATGGCGATGCTCCTCAGGATGAGGCCGGGAGAGAGTTGTGCTGTCGCTCCCCACACTCCACTGTCATCGCCCGGCTTGACCGGGCGATCCAGCTCTTCGCTTAAAAGCTGGATGCCCCGCCTTCGCGGGGCATGACACCTGAGTATATGGCGGGCATGACAGCAGTGCGTTGCTGCATGTCCCCTAAGTCCAATATTGGACACGTTCGCCCCATCCGATACTTCTGCTTCGAACGATTCCTGTCGGGACTGACAATGCGCCGTCGTGAATTTCTTCTCGGAAGCCTCGCGCTGAGCAGCCTCAAAGCGAGCGGCGCGGCGAACGCCCAGTCCCTTCCGGTCTCGCGCCATCTGCCTGCGCGCGTCATCGACGCCCATTGCCACATCTTCAACGCCGACGACGTTCCGATCGAAGGCTTCATGAAACGGGTGGTGATCCCCGGCAACGCCGAGCTGAGCGGCTATTTCAAGGATTATCCGGACGCCTTCGTCGTCATGATCCACGCGCTGTCGCGGCTCCTGAAGGACGACGCCTATTCCACCGCGACCGAGATCGGATTTCTCAATCGCGGCGGACCCGCGCCGTCCGCCGCCGCCAACAGCGCGCGCGAGATCAGCGTCATCAAGATCCTGCTCGATCAGATCTGGGACAAGAGCGCGCTCCGGCAGTTGCGCTGGAAGAAGGATGCCGTCGCCGCCGATCTTGCGCTCCGGCAATTGCAGCGGCTGATGCTTCTGGAGGTCTATTCCGATTTCTACTGCTGCGGCGCGACCCAGCAGGACGTTGATTCGATTTCGCGCCAGGACGTCGCCGAGCGCATCTACCGCAGCAACCAGACCATCGGCCGCAACCTGCGCTGGGCGCTCCTTTTCATGCGCCATCGCTTCGAACTCGCCGACGAGTTGCACCGGATGCACCGCGAGCGCACGGTGCTGGTGACGCCCGCGCTGGTTGATTTCTCCAAATGGGTGGAGGACGAGGCGCACACGCCGCTGCATGAACAGGTCGATGTCATGGAGCGGATTTCCCGGCGCGGCGGTCCGACGCGCGGGGCGGCGGCGGTGCACGGCTTCGTCGCCTTCGATCCGCTGCGCCAGGCGCTGCACGAAAAGGGCAGCGAGCGGGGGATCGCGCCGCTGGAGTTGGTGAAGCTCGCCATTGAGAAGAAGGGCTTCATCGGCGTGAAGCTCTATCCGCCGATGGGATTCCGCCCAGCCAACAACGCAGCGCTCGGCCGGGCCTTCCCCGCGCACGTGCTGTCGCAACTCGGCCCCAACACGGGGCGCATTCTCGACGAGAAGATGCGGGCGCTGTTCGCTTGGTGTCATGAGAACAACGTGCCGGTGATGGCGCACACCGCGAACTCGAACGCAGCGGGCAAGGACTACGGTCAGCGTGCCAACCCCGTGCACTGGGAGCCGGTGCTGAAAGAATTTCCGAAGTTGCGCGTCAATCTCGCGCATTTCGGCGGTTTCCGCGAGGTGAAGCAGAAGCGCCGCGAGGAGGCGTGGGAGTGGCACATCGGCAAGATGTGGCAGAAGACGCCGGGCGCGTTCCTGTTCGCCGACATCAGCTATTTCAGCGAAATCCTCGGCCAGAAGGCGAAGCGCCAGCAGGCGATGAATGATCTGAAATCGCTGAAGGACAGCTTCCACGAAAGCGGCGACAGCATCATCTACGGCACGGACTGGGCGATGATCGGCCGCGAGAAAGGCATCGCGCCGATCGACCTCAATGCGCACCGGCCTTATCCGGAACTGGTTGCGGATTATCTCTCGGCGGCGTCGTTCTCGGACGAGCAGATCGAGAAGATCATGTTCCGCAATTCGGTGCGCTTCCTCGGCCTTGGCGCGGATCAACGCGCCTCAGGCACGCGCGGGCGGCTCGAGCGGTTCTATCAAAGCGCCGGCCTCGACGCCGCTTGGATGTCGGCGTTCGACTGATTACTCCGCCGCCTGCGCCGCTTCCGACAAGTTGTCGAGCGACGAGATGATGTGCTCGGCGAGCGCATCCGCCAGCGCCGAGCTTTCATGCGGGTTGCGCACGAGGCCGACGTGGCACGAGGGCAGCGCCGGGAATCCATCCGCCGGGCTCAGCACGCGCATGCCGGGGCGCAGACCGGATTCCGGGAATACCGACACCGCAAAGCCCGACAGCACCGCCGCGGAAACTGCGCCCGCATTCGGGCTGGTGTAGAGGATGTGATGCGGCCTGCCGAGCGTTTCGAGGCACTCGATCGCCGCGCGCCGCCAGCCGCAGCTCGAACGGCCGAGCGCAAGCGGCAGCGGTTCTTCGAGATGCACCGAGTGTCGGTTCGACGTCACCCAAAGCAGACGCTCGCGGCGGAACGCCTCGGATGCGCGCGTGGTGCCGCAGTCGGTGACGATCGCGAGATCGAGTTCGTTGGAGTCGATCAGCTCGACCAGCTCGGACGACGGCTCGCAGATCACAGTGAGCTCGACGCCCGGATAGGCGCGTGAGAACCGCGCCATGATCTCCGGCAGATAACGGTCGGCGTAGTCGTCCGGCAGGCCGAGCCTGACGCGGCCGGTGAGCTGCGCGTCGTTGAACGCGGCAAGCGCCTCGACGTTCAGCTTGATGATGCGCCGCGCGTAGTCGAGCAGCCGTTCGCCGTCTTCCGTGAGCTTCGACGCGCGTCCGTCGCGAGCGAAGATCGCGCGGTCGAGGCGCTCCTCGAGGCGTTTCATCTGCATGGAGACGGCGGACTGCGTTTTGTGAACGACGTCGGCCGCCTTCGTGAAGCTTCCCGTCTCCACGATCGCGATGAAGGTGCGAAGTTGGTCCACGTCGATCAGAGCATTCATGAGATCAGCTTTCGAGGAATGAGTTCCTGCCAGATCATTCATCATCGTCGATGATCGGTGAGATTAAAAACATTCGTTTCACTTATCAATTCACATCTGCGAGGGTGATGCGTCCAGGAAGGGTTGGGATCGGTTCGGCGACGGCACCCGCAAGCGTTTGCGGCGGCCGGCGGCGGCATCGCTCCCGAAAATTCCTAAGATATCTGAATGACTTGATGGAGGATGCCATGCCTGCGATCACCGCCTTCTCGTTCTCGGCTTCCGCGCTTCTCGCGCGCGCCTTGAATGCCGCCGGTGCTGCCGCGATTCGCGTCTTCCGCGCCGCCAAGAACCGCCATTCCGCCAGCATGCTGGCCCGCCTCGACGACCGCATGCTCGCCGACATCGGGCTCACCCGCAGCGATCTGCGCGATGCCTACGCCGAGCCGCTTTGGGAAGATCCGACCACCATGCTGGCGCGTAGAGCCGCCGAGCGCCGCATGAGTCGCAAGCCGAGCCGCAAGCGCGTGGCCTTTGAGAATTCCGCCGAGCAATCGGAGGGCAAGTTTTCGGAGGGCAAATTTTCGGAGGGTAAGCGTCCGTCGGCCAACCGGCCGGCCTGCTACCTGACCTGAGCTGAGTTTGGCCGACACTCCCAGTTCGGCCATCGTCCGGACCAGCGAATCCCCTCTCGCCCCGGATGCTGCGCCCGCGAGCCCCCCTCGCGGGCGCATTATTTTTTGGCGGTCTGCGTCTGCTCGAGGTGCGAATCGGCGATCGCGGTGCGGCGGTCCTTGATGACGCCGATCGGCACGCCCATGCGCTCGACGGTGTAGACGACGCGGCCGTCGATCGCGTTCTCGCAATGCATGTGCGTCGGCGCGATGAAGAAGTCGGCCGGATCGTTGCCCACCGCGTATTGCAGGCGTCCGCGCGGCGCGGCGAGCTTGTCGAACGGCACGCGCTCGCCACAGACGGCGACGTAGTAGCGGCGCGCCGGTTTGCCCTCGCGGTCGATCATGGTTTCGAGCTCCGCGACCAGCTCGCCCATGACGTTCACCCAGTAGTCGGTGTCGTAGTTGTGCTGCGCGCCTTGCAAGCCGCCGACCAGCGGATTGAAGTAGAGCGACTCGTAGGGATGCAGCCGTAGCATGACGCTCGCGGGCCAGAGCAGCCACGCCCCGATGACGGCGAAGGCCCCGAGCGCGACCGCGTGATGTTTCCTTTGCAGCCACGCCAGCGCCCAGTCGAAGCCGAGGCCGGCGAGCACGGCGAGCGGCGGCACCACGAACAGGAAATGCCGCATGCCACTGAAGCCGGGGCCGTGGCCGATCACCTGGCACAGCACCGGGAACGCAATGATGAAGGCGATGAACGCGGTTTCGCGCACCCGCATGGCCTCCGCGCGCCACAGCGCTGCGGCGAAGGTCAGCGCGAACGCGGTGCCCGCGAGGATCGCAAGCGGCAGCTTGATGACGAGATAGAGCGGCACATACCAGCGCGGCACGTTCGCCATCAGATAGATTTCGCCGGAGAGCAGCGTCTTCACCGGATACTGGAAATGCGCGAAGGCGAAGATCGCCCGCACCGGATTAAACAGGTGCAGCGCCGCCCACGGCCATCCGGCGATCATGATGAGATAGCTCAGCGCGAAGGCCGGCACGAACAGCAGCAGCGATGACGCGATGAAATGCGCGGCGCCGCGCCATGACAACGGCTGTGGCGCATGCAACGCAATCGCAACCACGGCGTAAAACAGCATCAGCAATCCGGTTGCGCGCTGCCCGAGCGCGCCGCCGAGCAGCACGCCGAAGGCGAGCAGATGCAGCAGCCGCGGCCGCGGCAGATCGCGCACCACGCGCAGCAGGAAATAGGTCGCGCCCATCATCGCGGCGGCGAACGGGATGTCCTTGGTGTGGTTGAACATGGTGCCGAACCACGGCCCGCAGACCGTGAGCGCAACCGCCGCGATAAACCCCGCGCGCGGACCCGCGATCAGCCGCGCGGTGGCCAATGTCGCGAGGATTCCGCCGACGCCGATCAGTGCGCAGAGAATGTGGCGGATGACGTAAACATCAACAGGCAGTACGCGGCCGAGGACGACGGAGATCAGGTCGAACAAGCCGCCGTAGAGATAGAGGTTCTGATAACGAAACACTGAAAGGTCGGTGAATCCGCTCAGATGATAGGCGAGGATCAATTCGCCATAGCGGTGCTGCACCTCCTCGTCGTTGGAGATGGCGTAGTCCCGGTAGATCAGCAGCGCCAAAACGAACAGCGCCGCGATCAGCAGCCGCGCGGCGAGATCGAACGGGTCGGATGTCGCCAGCCGCGACCGCACAGCATTGAGGAACCGGCCCGGCATGGCAGCCCGCAAACCCGTGTCGTGCTGTCATTGTGCGTGGGGCGTCACGCATGCGTCACGATGCAGGATGCCGCACGACTTTAGGCGCACATCGCAAACAATGAGAATCCATAGCCGTATTGCGAAGGTTTCAGTCGCTCTCTGAATGGATGTTCAGTCTCGATGCATGTTGCGACCACAGGCCGCATATTGTTGCGGTGAAACGATCTGTGGTGAGACGCGGTCGCGCCATGTTGTGATATTTTGGTGCCGGTGCCGCGCTCGTTCGTTGGCGCGCAATCCGAGGCCGTCCGTCCGATGCTCCAGATTGTCCGAGCGCTGATCTGCATCATGCTTCTTGCGATCGCGGCGATGCCGGCGCGCGCGCAGAACGGCTTCGACCGTCCGGGTGGCGACTACGCGCGCTTCGTGGTGCCGTCCGGCGATCCGGCGGTGTGCGCGGCGCGCTGCGATCGTGAGAACCGCTGCCGCGCCTGGACGTTCTCCTATCCGGGGCAGGCAGCGGCCGGCGGCACGACCAGCGCGGTGTGCTGGCTCAAGAGCGAAGTGAAGCCCGCGGTCGAGAACAATTGCTGCGTGTCCGGCATCAAGGGCGCGGGTCTTGTCGAGGCGCGGCCCGGCCCGGTCGAGAACGCGGTGAACCGCTTCGGCGGCGACTACAAGAACGTCGAGCTTGCGCCCGATCCAACCGGCGAATCCTGCAAGAAACTTTGCGAGGGGGAAAATCGCTGCCGCGCCTGGACCTACGTGCGGCCCGGTTATCAGGGCGCGCAGGCGCGCTGCTATCTCAAGGCTCAGATCAAGCCTCCGCGACGCAGCCCCTGCTGTCTTTCGGGCGTGATAAGATAGGTTCGGCAGGCGGTCTTGGTTTCGTTGGGGCCGCTTTATTTGTCAGGAGCATCCATGACCAGAACATTCGCCGCCGCGGGCGTGCTTGTGTTGCTGACCGGAGCCGCTCTCGCGCATCACGGCTGGGGCAGCTACGACGCCGCGAAGCCGGTCACAGTCGAAGGCCCAATCGTCACATCGAAATATGAGAACCCGCACGCCACCATCACCGTGCGCGGCAAGGACAAGGTCTGGACTGTGACGCTCGCGCCGACCTTCCGCATGGAGAATCGCGGGGTGACACCGCAGATGGTCGCCGCCGGCAAGTCAGTGTCGGCCTACGGCTACCCATCGACGGTCGAGAAGGACGAGATGCGCGCCGAGCGCATCACCGTCGACGGCAAGACCTTCGAGATGCGTTGATGACCGACGCGGCGCCCGCCATCTTCGTGGCGCTGGAAGCCTCCGCGCTCGGCGCCGCGATCCGGCAGTCGGGCTGGGGCTACATGACCGCGAACGTCGGTCACATCGTCTCGCTTCTCGTGTTCTTCAGCGCCGTCGCCATCATGGATCTGCGTATGGCGGGTCTTTTCGCCGCCACCGCGCCGGACAACATCCTGCGTGGTGCACGCAAGGTCGCCATCATCGGATTTTTGGGACTGTTGTTGACTGGCTCGATGCTGTTCACCGCCGAAGCGAGCCACGTCATCACCAATAAAGTGTTCCTGCTGAAGCTCGCGCTGATCGCGCTCGGCCTCATCAACATTGCGATCTTTGAATATTTCACCGCGCCGCAGCTCAAAGGCGTGCCGCCGCACGCGGTGCTGCCGTCCGCGGCGCGGACGGCAGGCATTGTTTCGTTGGTGACGTGGGTCGCGGTCGCGATCTGCGGCCGCAGCATCGCGTATTTCTGACGGAGTGTCAGGAGTCGAACGCCTTCAGGACGGCTTTCGATGCGAGGGCGCGCCAGCGCCGCCGCAGAAACGGCTCGATCGTCTTGCGGCTGGCCTTCGACAGCCGCGCCAGCACGATCGGATAATCGCGATAATGATCGGTGAAGTAGAACACCTTCGGCTGCGCTTCGATCAGCATCGCGCGCTCGTCCGGCTCGACATCATGCAGGGTGATGCTGTCGCCGTCCTCTCTCAGCCGCGTCAGCAATTTCTTGCGGACCTTCAAGGCCGGCGTCCCATAGGACGAGCCATCTTCGACCTCCGGCCACGCAAGAAGCATCGTCCGGAGATCGTCGAAGGTCACAGCGTTAGCCGGTGCCGCCGACCGTGATCCGATCCATGCGCAGCGTCGGCTGGCCGACGCCGACCGGCACGCCCTGGCCATTCTTGCCGCAGGTGCCGATGCCGGTGTCGAGCTTGAGATCGTTGCCGACCATCGTCACGCGATGCAGGTCTGTCGGGCCGTTGCCGATCAGCATGGCGCCCTTCAGTGGCGCGCCGAGCTTGCCGTTCTCGATCTTGTAGGCTTCGGTGACCTGGAACACGTACTTGCCCGATGTGATGTCGACCTGACCGCCTCCGAAGTTGACGGCGTAGATGCCGTTCTTCACCGACGCGAGGATCTCGGCTGGATCGCGTCCGCCGGAGATCATGTAGGTGTTGGTCATGCGCGGCATCGGAACGTGCGCGTGGCTTTCGCGGCGTCCATTGCCGGTCGGCTTCATGCCCATCAGACGCGCGTTCTGCCGGTCCTGCATGTAGCCGACGAGAATGCCGTCCTCGATTAGCACGGTGCGGTTGGTCGGCGTGCCTTCGTCGTCGATCGAGAGCGAGCCGCGGCGGTCCGACATCGTGCCGTCGTCGACGACCGTGACGCCCTTGGCGGCGACCTGCTTGCCCATCAGACCGGCGAACGCCGACGTCTGTTTGCGGTTGAAGTCGCCTTCGAGGCCGTGGCCGACCGCTTCGTGCAGCATGACGCCCGGCCAGCCCGGGCCGAGCACGACGTCCATCTCGCCCGCGGGGGCGGGCACCGAGTCGAGATTGATCAGCGCCTGACGCACCGCCTGCTCGACGGCGTCCTGCCATGCGTTGGTCTGGATGAAATGATCGTAGCCCTCGCGGCCGCCGTAGCCGTGCGAGCCGGACTCCTGCCGGTCGCCTTGTCCGGCGACGACGGAGACGTTGACGCGAACGAGCGGGCGAATGTCGCGATAGGTCTCGCCGTCCGGCCGCACGATCTCGACCACCTGCCATGACGCGGCCAGACTCGCGGTGACCTGACGCACGCGCTGATCCTTTGCGCGTGCATAAGCGTCGATGGTCTCGAGCAGCTTTACCTTGGCGTCGAAGCCCGGTGTCGCGAGCGGATTCTCGTCGGTGTAGAGCTTCACGTTGGTGCGAGCCGGAGCCTGCGCATAGGTGCCGGAGTGACCGCTTTTCACCGCACGCACCGCGTCCGCCGCGCGCGCGATCGCGCCTTCGGACACGTCGGAGGCGTGGGCATAACCCACCGCGTCCTCTTTCACGGCGCGGAGCCCGAAGCCCTGGTTGGTGTCGTAGGTCGCGGTCTTCAGCCGGCCGTTGTCGAAGGCCATCACCTCCGACTGCTTGTACTCGAGGAACAGTTCCCCGTCGTCCGCGCCCTCAAGCCCGCGCTTGAGCAGCTTGCCGACCTTGTCCTTGTCCAGGCCGGCGCGATCGAGCAGGGAGGTGGTGGAGTTCATGGGCGTTCTCTCGGGCTATCTCTGGAATCGAGTGTACCAAAGATAGGGAGCCGCGGCGCGCCCTGACAGACCGGGATTAAGCCGAAAACTTGACCGAAACCTTGCCGACCGGATCGAGCGTATAATCGAGGCCGGTTTCGCCCGGCTCAAGGAACATCGGCCCGGTCAGGGCGCCGCAGATGATGAACTGTCCCGCGCGCACGCCGTCGCCGAGCGCCGCCGCCACATCCGCCACATGCCGCACGATGCCGACGATCTCGCCGGTGCCGGCTTCCAGATCAGCAGGGGCGGGGACATCCTTGCCGCTGCGAACGATATGGGCAGACATTCCATCGAGCAGAGCGCGGGCGCGCTTCGCATCGCGCGGCCCGAGGATCACATGGCGCTGGAAAATGTCGCCGGACAGCACCGCCTGCACATCGTCCATCGGCGTGTCGATATTGGCCAACTCAATCGCGGGACCGAGCGCGGCGATCGCCGAGCGCACGGTCTCGCGGTCGGCGTTGGCCGGAATATCGTGGCCGATATAGGCCGCGATCTCGGTCTCCGCGACCGGCTTCTGCCAGCCTTTCAGCGACACCGTTGCGCCGTCAGGCAGCATCGCCTTGTCGAGCAGGAAACCGACCAGCGGCGCGGTGAGCTTCAGCTTCTCCATTGCCGCGGGAGCGCCGAAGCCGACCTTCCAGCCGACTTGTCTTGCGTCCGCATCAAGACGCTGGCGGCGCAGCGCGAGCTGCGCGCGCATGCCGTTGCTGATACGCGGATCGTTGAGCGTTGCACTCACTTAACTGTGCTCCGGGTGTCCGCCCTCCGGCGTCTCGTAGCCGGAGTCTTCGATCGAGCCCGCGCCCATCCAGCCCCAGACCAGAACCACGTCCTCGTCCGAGGTGTTGTTGAAGCCATGCCAGCAGCCGCGCGGCGAATAGACCACGTCGCCTTCCCCCGAAGGCTTCAAGCCTTCGTCGGTGATGATGTGCCCCTTGCCCTTTAGAACGATGAAGAACTCGTCGCAGTTTCGGTGCAGGTGCGCCTCGTGGCTCGCGCCCGGTTTCAGCACGGTCCAGCCGACCACGTGATCGGCGCCCGCCGACTTCTTGTCGATCAGGAACTGCACCTGCATGTCGATCCATCCGTCGGAGCGTTTCAGCCCCTCGACCTTCGGCACGTCGCGGATGTTGGTGCGGTACATGTGCGCCCCGCCAAGCTTGGCGCTGGTGATTCCGGTGGTCGCCTTCACGGCCTTCGCGAGTGCGGCGCCGATCTTCTCTGCTTTGGTTGTCACGATTGCCCTCCCAACCGCCGGTACACCTGATGTGCGACGACGAAATCGTTGTGATCGATGCCGAGCCCCCGGCACGCGTTCATCATTTCATTGGCGGCCGCCGCGAGCGGCGTCGGGCTGCCGAGCTTGCGGCCCAGATCGAGCGCAAGAATCATGTCCTTTTGCTGGAGCGTCACGTCGGCGAGCGGAACCTCCGGCATCTTGCCTTCGAGGATGAAGGGGCCGCGATAGCCGAGCACCGGCGACGCCGCGACGCTTTTCAGGATCGCGTCGACCGCTGCCTCGCGTTGCACGCCGCCCTTTTCCGCGAGCGCCACCGCTTCGCCGAAACAGATCACCTCGACCATCAGCAGGAGATTGACCGCGATCTTCATCTGGCAGGCGAGGCCGTTGCCGCCGATTCGCGTCACTTTGGGGCCGATCGCGAGCAGCACGGGCTTCGCCCGCTCGAACGCCGCCTCGTCGCCACCGATCATCACCGAGGCCTGTCCGGCCTTCACTGTCACCGGGCTGCCGGAGAGGGGGCCGTCGAGCATGATCGAACCCGCTTTCGCGAACTCGGCCGCGACCTCGCGGCTCGCGTCCGGCTCGATCGTGCTCATGTCGATGTAGATGCCGCCCTTCTTGAGCCCTGACACGACGCCGTCCGGTCCGAGCGCAACGGCTTTCACGGCTTTCGAATCAGTGACGATCGAGAAGACGATCTCGGACTGCTCGGCGACCGCCCTGGGCGTGTCGGCGAATCGCATCCCGGCGTCGATCAGCGCCTTGGCCTTCTCGCGCGACCTGTTCCAGCCGGTCACTGTGTGCCCGGCCTCCATCAGCCGGGGCACGATCAGCGCGCCCATGGCTCCAAGGCCGACAAATCCAATGTTCACTGACGTCTCCCCCTCAACTTTTAAGGGGGCCAACCCTAAAGCCGGACGCCGCCGGGACAAGCCCGGCAGATGTCACAGGCTTATGCGTTACACGCGAGGTGGGCCGTCGCCCGTCAGGGCAGCTTGTCGAAGCCTTCGCCGAAGCCCTTGAGGCTCATAGGGAAGCCGATGCCCTCTTCCGGCGTCTGGAAGATGATGTAGGTGGCGGTCTGGCCGGACCGCAACTTGGCGATCAGGTTGTCGTCCATGATGACCTCGGCGACGCAGCCGTTCGGCACGCAGCGTACGAATCCGGCCCGGCCGATCTCCGTATTATCGACTTTCAGCCCAAGGCCGGACGGTAAAAGCACACCGGGCGGCGCGATGACGCGCATCAGCCGGGTTTTCTTGTCCGCTGTCTTCAGAATGATAACCGTCAGGCCGATGTTCGGCCGGTCTTCGGCGGTGACGCTCTGCATCAGCGCGCATTGCTCGCCTTGGGCGCCCGGCGGGGTGTCGCAGCGGACCTGCCAATCGTTGTGGACAGAGCGGACGGTGCCCTGGGCAAAAGCTCCGCCCGAAAGGGCGGCCAACGCGGCCACACACACGGCGGCAGCGCGAATCGTTCGTAACGCCATTCGCCGGACAGCAAAATGCGCGTCGTTGACCCCGAATTTGTCCATCATCCAGTCCCCTGACTGGCCGGAATCCCGGCAGTGGCACGCGAATCGCGGCCTCATGGATACCGCCGCGACTTTTCCCACACGGCGGACCTGCCATGTCAAGGACGCGGCTGTGATTTTGCCTGCCTTTCCGCCATTCGGCGGTGGCTCGCCGCCCCCTCAGCCGGAATCAACAGCTTGTCGCATCCGACACCTATTTAGGCACATTGCGAGTGCGCCGGAATTATGGTTTGAGAGGCCCGGGAAATCCCCTCCCGCCGCACCGCCTGCCGAGGAGCGCGGCCCCCGACGGGCGCCTTACCGGACGCAGGATTCATCTGGATCAACGCTGCCGGTGCGGCTCGGACGCGTCACGATTGATTTCGTCGAAGGAGACAGGACGACGATGCGGGTGCTCAAGCGGTTGGCTGCCGGTGCGGCAGCAATGTTGCCCAGCGGGGCGGCTCTCGCAGGTACGGGGCAGCCGTCGCCCTGGCAACTGGGTTTCCAGAACTCCGTGACCGAGGTCATGGACTTCACGACGCGGTTCCACGACTGGCTGCTCGTCGTCATCACGGTCATCACGCTCTTCGTGCTGGCGCTGCTGCTGATCGTGATCTTCCGCTTCAACGCCAAGGCGAACCCCACCCCGTCCAAGACCACCCACAACACGCTCCTTGAGGTGGCCTGGACGCTGATTCCGGTCATCATCCTGGTCGCGATCGCGGTGCCGTCGTTCAAGCTCCTGTTCCTGCAGACGGTGTTGCCGGCTGGCGACGTCGTCGTGAAGGCGACCGGCAAGCAGTGGTACTGGAGCTACAGCTATCCGGACAGCAAGTTCGAGTTCGACTCGCTGATGCTCCAGGACAAGGATCGCAAGGCCGATCAGCCGCGCCTGCTCGCCGTCGACAACGAGATGGTGGTGCCGGTCAACAAGATCGTTCGCGTGCAGGTCATCGGCTCTGACGTGATCCACGCCTTCGCGGTGCCGTCCTTCGGCATCAAGATCGACGCGATCCCGGGCCGTCTCAACGAGACCTGGTTCAAGGCGACCAAGGAAGGCGTCTATTACGGCCAGTGCTCCGAGCTCTGCGGCAAGGACCACGCCTTCATGCCGATCGCCGTGCGCGTCGTGAGCGAGAAGGACTACGCGACCTGGCTGGACGCAGCGAAGAAGAAGTACGCCGGCAACGAAGCCCCGCAAGCGACCACGCTTGCGGCGGCCCAGTAAGTTTCTGAGATCAGCGGGCGACAACGGATAACGTCGAAGGATTTAGAGATGGCAACGACGGCACACGGCGCAGCAGACCACGCACACGACGATCACGCGCACACCCCGTCCGGGTGGCGCCGCTGGGTCTACTCGACGAACCACAAGGACATCGGAACGATGTACCTGATCTTCGCCATTTGTGGCGGTCTGATCGGTGGTTTCATGTCGATCGCCATCCGCATGGAGCTGCAATTCCCCGGAATGCAGGTCTTCCACGACAGCCATCAGTTCAACGTGTTCACCACGGCCCATGGCCTGATCATGATCTTCTTCATGGTCATGCCCGCGCTGATCGGCGGCTTCGGCAACTGGATGGTGCCGCTGATGATCGGTGCGCCGGACATGGCGTTCCCGCGCATGAACAACATCTCGTTCTGGCTGCTGCCGGCGGCGTTCGCGCTGCTGCTGACCTCGGCCTTCGTCGAAGGCGAGCCGGGCGCGCCTGGCGTCGGCGCCGGCTGGACGATCTACGCGCCGCTATCGACATCGGGCCATCCGGGCCCGGCGGTCGACTTCGCGATTCTCTCGCTGCACATCGCGGGCGCGTCCTCGATCATGGGCGCGATCAACTTCATCACCACGATCCTGAACATGCGCGCGCCGGGCATGACCCTGCACAAGATGCCGCTGTTCGTGTGGTCGCAGCTCGTCACCGTGTTCCTGCTGCTGCTGTCGCTCCCGGTTCTCGCCGGCGCGATCACCATGCTGCTCACGGACCGCAACTTCGGCACCACCTTCTTCACGGCTGAGGGCGGCGGCGACCCGATCCTGTTCCAGCACTTGTTCTGGTTCTTCGGTCACCCCGAAGTGTACATCCTGATCCTGCCGGGCTTCGGCATCGTCAGCCAGGTCGTCTCGACCTTCTCGAAGAAGCCGGTGTTCGGCTATCTCGGCATGGCCTACGCCATGGTCGCCATCGGCGGCATCGGCTTCGTCGTGTGGGCGCACCACATGTACACGGTCGGCATGTCGACGGCGGCGCAGGCCTACTTCGTCGCGGCCACCATGGTCATCGCGGTGCCGACCGGCGTGAAGATCTTCTCGTGGATCGCCACGATGTGGGGCGGCTCCATCGAGTTCAAGACACCGATGCTGTTCTCGTTCGGCCTGATCTTCCTGTTCACGGTCGGCGGCGTCACCGGCGTCGTGCTCGCCAACGCTGGCGTCGACCGCTCGCTGCAGGAGACCTATTACGTGGTGGCGCACTTCCACTACGTGCTGTCGCTCGGCGCGGTCTTCGCGGTGTTCTCGGGCTGGTACTACTGGTTCCCGAAGATCACCGGCTACATGTACTCCGAGTTCTGGGGCAAGCTGCACTTCTGGGTCACGTTCATCGGCGTGAACATCGTCTTCTTCCCGCAGCACTTCCTCGGCCTCGCCGGCATGCCGCGCCGCATCGCGGATTATCCGGACGCCTACGCCGGCTGGAACTACGTGTCGTCGGTCGGCTCGTACATCTCGGCCGCGGGTCTGGTGATCTTCCTGATCGGCCTCGCGGTGGCGTTCGCCCGCAAGGAGAAGGCTGCGGCGAATCCGTGGGGCGTCGGCGCCACCACGCTCGAGTGGACGCTGCCTTCGCCGCCGCCGTTCCATCAGTTCAACGAGCTGCCGCGGATCAAGTAGTAATGTCGCTGAGCGAAACCTCGGACGTTCGTCCGCTTCGGAGTGATCTCGCCCTCGCCGAGCCGAGCATGGCCGGCGCGGGCGATTACTTCGAGCTGATGAAGCCGCGGGTGATGTCGCTCGTGGTGTTCACGGCGCTGGTCGGCATGGTCGTCGCGCCGGTGCACGTGAACCCGATCATCGGCTTCTTCGCGCTCGTCTGCATCGCGGTCGGCGCGGGCGCAGCCGGTGCGCTGAACATGTGGTACGACGCCGATATCGACGTGCTGATGAAGCGCACGTCGACGCGCCCGATCCCTGCGGGCCGTGTGAAGCCGAGTGAGGCGCTTTCGTTCGGCATCGCGCTCGCGGTCGGTTCGGTCGTCTTCCTGGGCCTGATGGTCAACGTGCTGGCGGCGGCGCTGCTTGCCTTCACGATCTTCTTCTACGCCGTCGTCTACACGATGTGGCTGAAGCCCTCGACGCCGCAGAATATCGTGATCGGCGGTGCGGCGGGCGCATTCCCTCCGATGATCGGATGGGCGGTGGCGACGGGCGGGATCGGTCTTGAGTCCGTCCTGCTCTTTCTCATTATTTTTGTTTGGACGCCGCCGCACTTCTGGGCGCTCTCGCTCTACAGCGTCGAGGAATACAGGCGCGCGGGCATTCCGATGATGCCGGTGGTCGCGGGCGCGCAAGTGACGCGCCGCCAGATCCTGCTCTATTCGATCCTGCTCGCGCCGGTCGGCGCGTCGCCCTGGCTGTTCGGTTATGCGGGCCTGTTCTACGGCATCACCGCCATCGTCGGCGGCGCGCTGATGATCGCGTTCTCCTTCCGGCTCTATCGCAAGCCGGAAGAGCAGACGGCCAAGCATCTCTTTGCGTTCTCGATCCTCTATCTGTTCCTGCTGTTCGTCGTGCTTTTGGTCGAGCAGGGGATTGGCAGCCCGCTCACGCGGGTGTTCGGATGAGTCTTACGATGTCGGACCAGCAGGAAAAGCCGGGCATCGTGCTCACCGAGGAGCAGAAGCGCCGCCAGCGTTCGCGCTCGATCGCACTTGCGCTCGTGCTCGGCGCGCTGGTTGTTTTGATCTGGGCGGTGACCCTGGCCAAGGGGCCGGGCGGATTGCATCGGTATTGAGACGATGACGAACGAGAGGCCCACACCCGTCCTTCGCCGCCGCGACTTCGTCGTCGCGGGCTGCGCCGCAGGCTTCGCGGCGTTCATGGTGGGCATGGCCTACGCCGCGGTGCCGCTTTACGACTGGTTCTGCCGCGCCACCGGCTTCAACGGCACGACGCAGGTTTCGACCGCGGCGCCGGGCGAAATTCTCGACCGCAAGATCACCATCCGCTTCGACGCCAACGTCGGCGGCGGCCTGCCGTGGCGCTTCGAGCCCGAGCAGAATTCGATCCAGGTGAAGATCGGCGAGGTCGTCACCGTGAACTACCTCGTCATCAACCAGTCGGCCCGCGAGACCACCGGCCTTGCCGCCTACAACGTCTCGCCGCTGAACATCGGTTCGTACTTCCACAAGATCAATTGCTTCTGCTTCACCGACCAGACGCTCAAGGCCGGCGAGAAGCGCGAGCTTGCAGTCGTGTTCTACATCGACCCGTCGATCATGAAGGATGACGACGGCGCCGATCTGTCCACCATCACCCTTTCGTACAGCTTCTATCCGCAGCGCGAGCCGCAGCGGCCGGTGGCTGACAACGCTTCGGCCGGCAAGCCGGGGCGCATTTAGGAATCCAACGGAGCCGAGACATGGCCGACGGTCACGCCAAGCCACACCACGATTACCACCTCGTCGATCCGAGCCCGTGGCCGGTCGTCGGCTCCATCTCGGCCTTCACCATGGCGGTCGGCGCGATCGGCTGGATGCACCACATGTTCTCGTGGGCGCCGCTGCTGTTCGGCGCCGGCGTGATCGGCGTCCTCTACACGATGCTGAGCTGGTGGATGGACGTCATCAAGGAGGCCGAGCACGAGGGCTTCCACACCCGCGTGGTGCAGATCTCGCACCGCTACGGCATGATCCTCTTCATCGCCTCCGAGGTGATGTTCTTCGTCGCCTGGTTCTGGGCCTACTTCTCCGTGGCGCTGTTCCCCGCCGACGTCCATCAGGTCGTGCGCGGCGATTTGATCGGCCACGTCTGGCCGCCGGTCCCGAGCCCCGATGGCGTCAAGTTCCGCGGCACCTTCGATCCGTGGCACCTGCCGCTCCTCAACACGCTGATCCTTCTCACCTCGGGCACCACGGTGACCTGGGCGCACCACGCGCTGCTGCATGGCGACCGCAAGGGCGTGAAGCAGGGCCTGTGGCTGACAGTTGCGCTCGGCGCGACCTTCACCTGCGTGCAGGCCTTTGAGTATGCCCACGCCGCCTTCACCTATTCGGGCCACATCTACGGCGCGACCTTCTTCATGGCGACCGGCTTCCACGGCTTCCACGTGCTGATCGGAACGATCTTCCTGATCGTGTGCCTGCTCCGCGTCTACCGGGGGCATTTCACGCCGACGCATCATCTCGGCTTCGAATTCGCCGCTTGGTACTGGCACTTCGTCGACGTGGTGTGGCTGTTCCTGTTCGCCGCCATCTACGTCTGGGGCGCAGGCACGCCGCTCGCCGCGCACTGACGGCATGGATGCTTCGTTGAAAAGGGGCGGCGCAAGCCGCCCCTTTTGCGTTAGAAGGGGTCATCATGACCGAGCTACCCACGCTTTCGCCGTTTGTGACGGGGCTGACCTGCCGCTGCCCGCGCTGCGGCAAGGGCAAGCTGTTTCAGGGCTTCCTCGATATCAGGCCGCGATGCGACGCCTGCGGCCTCGACTACAAGTTCGCCGATTCCGGTGATGGCCCCGCGGTGTTCATCGTGCTGTTTGCGGGTTTCGTCGTCGTGACCTGCGCGCTCATCACCGAGTTCAAATACAGCCCACCATTTTGGGTCCATGCGCTATTGTGGGGACCACTTATCCTGATCACCACATTGCTGCCGCTTCGGCCGTTGAAAGGGCTGATGATCGCGCTGCAGTACCATCACAAGGCGGCCGAGGGCCGTCTCGAGAAGTCCGAGTGACGGGGAACGCCAGTACGAAAAAAGGCAGGGGCATTCTGCTGCCGGGCGTCTTCGCGCTCGCGGCTCTGATTGTGCTCGTCTCGCTCGGGATCTGGCAGATCGAGCGCAAGGCCTGGAAAGAAGCGCTGATCGCCACACTGAACGATCGGCTCAAGGCCGAGCCGATCGCGCTGCCGCCGCGGGCGGAATGGAACAAGCTCACGCATGATGACGAGTTCACGCGCGTGCGTCTGCGCGCCGAGCTGGAACCGCCGGGCAAGGATGCGCTGGTCTATGCCGCGAACTCCGCGTTGCGCGACGACGTGAAGACGCCGGGCTACTTCGTGTTCGCGCCCGCGCGTCTCCCCGACGGCTCGCGGATCGCCATCAACCGCGGGTATGTGCCGGACAAGGCCTATCCCATTCCCTTCGGTCAGCAGGAGATCGTCGGCTATCTGCGCTGGCCCGAAGACTCGTCGTTGTTCGTCGCCGATTACGATCAGTCCGGCGCCGTATGGCATGTTCGCGACCAGCGTCTGATGGCGAAGGTGCGGGATTGGGGCGAGGTCGCGCCGTTCTACATCGAGCAGGAAGCGCCGGTTCCACCGACTGGATTGCCGCATCCCGCATCGTTGAAGCCGCAGCTCCGCAACGATCATCTGCAATATGCGATCACGTGGTTCGGGCTCGCGCTGACGCTTGTCGGCGTTTTTGCCTTCTGGGTCCGCAGCCGGTTGAAGGAAACCTGAGGCCCGTTTGACCGTCCGTCCGGCGGTCCGAAGCGGTTCGCGGCTAACCCTCCGGAAAGCCTCTTTTCGCTAACATTCTCAAATGTTTATGCCTTTCCTTGGCAAAGCCATGCCGGGCCTCTAGTGTCCGGCGAACACGCCTCAGGAATGCTCCGTGCGCTACATTTCGACCCGCGGCGAAGCCCCGCCGCTCGGCTTCATTGACGTCACGCTGGCCGGTCTTGCCCGCGACGGCGGGCTTTATGTGCCTGAAACCTGGCCGCAGATTTCGCCCGAGACCATCGCGAGCTTCGCCGGCCGGCCCTACGCCGAAGTCGCCGTCGAGGTGATCCGCCCGTTCGTCGGTGGCGCGGTTTCCGACGTGGACCTTTCGCGCATGGCGCGCGAGGCCTACGGCACGTTCCGCCATCCGGCGGTGGTGCCGGTCTCGCAGCTCGGCACCAACACATTCCTGTTGGAGCTGTTCCACGGCCCGACGCTCGCGTTCAAGGACGTCGCGATGCAATTGCTCGCGCGCTTGATGGACCACGCGCTCGCGGCTCGCGGTGAGCGCACCACGGTCGTGGTCGCGACCTCGGGCGACACCGGCGGGGCTGCGGTCGAAGCCTTCCGTGGCCGTGCGCGCGCCGATCTTTTCGTGCTCTATCCGAAGGGCCGCGTCTCCGACGTGCAGCGACTGATGATGACGACCGCGCCGGACGACAACGTCCACGCGCTCGAGATCGAAGGCACGTTCGACGACTGCCAGGCCATCGTGAAGGGCCTGTTCAATCATCACGCCTTCCGCGACCGGGTTTCGCTCTCCGGCGTCAATTCGATCAACTGGGCCCGCATCGTCGCGCAGGTCGTCTATTACTTCACGGCCGCGGCGACGCTCGGCGCGCCGAACCGCAAGGTCGCCTTCACGGTGCCGACCGGCAACTTCGGCGACATCTTTGCAGGCTATGTCGCCAAGCGCATGGGCCTCGACATCGACCGGCTTGTGATCGCGACCAACGTGAACGATATCCTCGCCCGCACGCTCGCGACCGGCACCTACGATCTGCGCGAAGTCGTCGCGACGTCGTCGCCGTCGATGGATATTCAGGTGTCGTCGAACTTCGAGCGGCTCCTGTTCGAGGCCTATAAGCGTGACGCCACGTCGGTGCGCGCGCTGATGGCCTCGCTCGCGCAATCCAAGAGCTTCACCGTCTCTGGCGCGGCGCTCGGCGAAATCCGTGCGCTGTTCTCCGCCGACCGTGCGACCGAAGAGGAATGCGCGGCGACGATCCGCACCGCGCTCCGCGAGACCGGCCATCTGATCGATCCGCACACGGCGGTCGCGGTCGCGGTCGCCGAGAAGGAAACCAGCGTCCCCTCGGTGCCGATGATCGTGCTATCCACTGCGCACGCCGCCAAGTTCCCCGATGCGGTCCTCGCGGCCAGTGGTGTTCGTCCGGGCTTGCCGGATTGGCTTTCGGACTTACCTAAACGCAAGGAACGCGCGACGACTTTGCCGGTCGATCAAGGCGCGGTTGAAAAGTTCATATCGGCGGCGAGCCGTGCCGCGCGCGAAGGAGCAGCGGCATGAGCGTGGAAATCACCCGTTTGCCTTCGGGGCTGACCGTCGTTACCGATGCCATGCCGCATCTGCAAACGGCCTCGATGGGCATCTGGGTCGGCTCGGGCAGCCGCGACGAACTGCTGAACGAGCACGGCATTTCGCACCTTCTCGAGCACATGGCGTTCAAGGGCACCAAGCGCCGCTCCGCGCGACAGATCGCCGAGGAGATCGAGCGCGTCGGCGGCGATATCAACGCCGCGACCAGCTCCGAGACGACGGCCTACACCGCGAGCGTTCTGAAGACCGACATGCCGCTCGCGGTCGACGTGCTGTCCGACATCCTGACCAACCCGACCTTCGACAAGGACGAGCTCAAGCGCGAGCAGAACGTCATCGTGCAGGAGATCGGCGCGTCGGAGGACAACCCCGACGACATCGTGTTCGACTATCTCCAGAACACCGCATTCCCGAACCAGCCGATCGGCCGCGCGATCCTCGGCACGCGCGAGTCGGTGCGTTCGTTCAAGGACGAGAATCTGCGCGCTTATCTGTCACGAAATTACCGCGCGCCTGACATGGTTTTTTCGGCGTCGGGCGCCGTCGATCACGCGGCGGTGGTCGCGGAGGCTGAGCGGCGCTTTGCCGGGTTCAACGGTCCGGCGGCGCCGGTGCCGCAGCCGGCCACGTTCGGCGGCGGCGTGAAGCTCGAAGCGCGTGATCTCGAGCAGGTGCATATCGCGCTCGCACTCGAAGGGTTGTCGCAGAAGGACCCGCAGTACTTCAGCCTTCAGGTGTTCGCCATCGTGCTGGGCGGTGGCATGTCCTCGCGCTTGTTCCAGGAGGTGCGCGAGAAGCGCGGCCTCTGCTACACGATCTCGGCGTTTCACATGCCTTATGCCGACACCGGCATGTTCGGCGTCTACGCGGGCACCGATGCCGGCGACGTCAATGAACTGATGAACGTCACCATCGACGAGATGGCCGCCGCCGCCGCGACCATCAACGAAGCCGAAGTCGCCCGCGCCAAGGCGCAGATCAAGGTCGGCCTGCTGATGGCGCTGGAAAGCTCCGGCGCCCGTGCGCGCCAGCTCGCGAACCAGATCCTGGTCTACGGCCGTCCGATCCCGATCGAGGAGCTTGTTGCCAAGGTCGACGCCGTGACGGTCGAAAGCGCGCGCGCCGCCGGCCGGACCCTGATCGGTCGTGGCCGTTCTGCGCTCTCTGCGCTCGGCCCGGCCAAGGGGCTTGAGGGCGCGGAGGCAATTGTGGAAAGTTTGGCTCGCCGGGCTGCTTAAAACTCTTTCATGGCGTTGTTTCGCACCATCAGCTCCGTCGAACCGCTTCCGCCGATCGCCGGCGACGGGGTTGTGCTGCGTATCCCCCAGATGTCGGACTTCGCCCAATGGGCGACGCTGCGCGAGCAGAGCCGCGCGTTCCTCACGCCGTGGGAGCCGATCTGGCCGTCCGACGATCTCACGCGCCCGGCGTTCCGGCAGCGGCTGCGCCGCTATGCCGAAGACCTTCGGACCGATCAGGCCTATCCGTTCTTTCTCTTTCGCGCCGAGGACAACGTGCTGGTCGGCGGGCTCGCACTCGCCAACATCCGCCGCGGCGTCGCGCAAGCGGCAAGTCTCGGCTACTGGGTCGGCGAGCCATACATCAAGCAGGGTTTCATGACGCGCGGCGTGAAGGCGCTGGTTCCGGCAGCCTTCGATCTGCTGCGGTTGCATCGCGTCGAGGCGGCCTGCATTCCGACCAACATCGCCTCCGTGAAGCTCCTGGAAAAGACCGGCTTCCACCGCGAGGGCTACGCCCGGCAGTACCTCTGCATCAATGGCATTTGGCAGGACCACTTGCTGTATGCGCAACTGCGCTCCGATCCGCGCGTTTGATCGCCAGAGCTCGCGCCCGACGCGCCTGAAAATACCTCCAAGATAAAAACTTCATCGCCCCGGCTCGCCCGCAAGAAACATCCTGCTGGGGTGCGATGAAAATTTCCGGCTGACGCCGCGGCGAAGAACGCGCGCGCTCGCGCGCGAAAATCTTTGATCGTTTCCTTCCCGCCGATTTGTTTGACGGAACAACGCTCGCATTCAGAATTGATGCACGACGAACGCGTGAATTTCTTCGCAACGAACGAAGGGATCGCTTCTCGTCAGTGCAAAAGGAGCGAGCATGTCTCTGAAGAAGATTACCAACGAAGTCAGTTCCACGATCTACAGCCTGCCGTGGTACGTCGCGCGCGACGAAGGCTATCTGAGAGACGAAGGTCTCGACGTCGATTTCATCCAGGCCAAGCAGGGCACGCCGAAGAACGCGAGCGAGGATACGCGTCTCGTCAATCCGATCGTCGGTCATTCGCCGTTCGAGGACGGACAGGTCAATCTGTTCCGCGCCTGCGAGGAAGGCAACGTCCGCCGTACGTTCGATCTCAGCAAGAAGACGGTGAACGGCTGCGACGTCCGCATCACCAGCTTGCAGCCGAGCCGTCCGGTGCACGCGATTATCGTCGCACCGAATTCGCCGATCGACCGTCCGGCGCAGCTCGCCAACGTGCCGGTCGGCGTGAACTTCTTCGCGGGTTCGCACTTCGCCGGCATTCGCCTGCTTGAAGGTTTCGTCGGCCGTGAGCGCGTGAAGCTTCAGCATTTCGGGGGGCCTGCGTCGCGCTTCGATGCGGTTCTGAGCGGCGAGGTTCAGGCGGCGGTTCTGATGGAGCCGTACATCACGCTCGCGGAGAAGCTCGGCGCATCCGTTCTGGCAGAGGGTCATTTCGTCGTCACCGACGTGGTGCGCGACGACCTTCCGCAGGATGACCTTCAGGCGATCTACCGCGCGCTCAACCGTGCGTCGGATTTCCTGAACGCGTCGCCGGCCAACAAGCGAAAATACCTGCACTATCTCATCAACGACATCCCGCAGGACTATCGCTGGGGCCGCCCCGATCCGGCGGACTTCCATCTGCCGCGTCTGCGCTTCGGCCACACGCTGCCGTATCCGAAGAACGAGTTCGACCGCAGCCTGGAAATCCTCGAGCAGTATGACCTGCTCACGCCGGGCGTCTCGTTCGGAAGCGTCGTCAACAACGGCGCGCTCGCGACAGCGGCGGCGCACTAAGAAACCTCCCAAGACTGGCCGGGGTCCGGCGCTCGGATCCCGGCACCTTCTTCAAACGAGATTGGAAGTGACAGGATGAAAGCCGTTGTCTTCGCGTTTGCCGCTGCCGCGGCGCTGGTCCAGCCCGCCGTGGCGCAATCGGCCAAACCGCTGCCGACGCTGAGCGTGACTGTGTTCGCGTCGCCCTCGCAGGTCGTGTGGTTTCCGACGCTGATCCAGAAGACCGGCCTCGATGCGAAACACGGCTTCAAGCTCGAGGTGAAGCAGAAGTCCTCGCAGGTCGCTTATGCGGACTTCGCTTCCGGCAACGATCCGGTTTGCTATTGCATCTCGACCGCGGCGGGCGGCCGCTTCGTGCAGCAGGGCGCGGACGCGACGCTGCTGTGGAACATCTTCAACTACGACTACTTCGTCATCACCGCCAATCCCGCCGTACAGAAGGCGAAGGATCTCGAAGGCCGGACGCTGCTCGCCGATACGGTGACTGGCTCGTGGGCCTTGGCCAACTGGCTGTTGCAGCAGCAGGGCGTCGATTTCTCCAAGGTGACGCTGCGCTCGTCCTCGGTGCGCGGTGCCGGCAACATCGCGGAATTGCTCGCGGGCCGTGCCGACGGCGTGGTGGTGACGCCGATCGATGCGTCGGTCGTGCTGGCGGAGGAATCGGAGGCGCTCCGCGCCTTCTCGGTCTACGATCCGGCGATCTGGCAGAAATACGCCAAGAGCCCGACGCTGCCGAGCATCGCGGTCGGCGTATGGCGCAACTGGGTGGCGAAGCCGGAGAACCTCGACCTGATCCGTCGGCTCTACGCGGCCAACCTAGAAGCGGCTGAACTGGTGAAAAAGGAGCCGGAGCGCTCGGCCGAGCTGATCGAGCAGGGCACCGGCATCGCGAAGAAGACGCTTCTCCATTACTTCAAGCACTTCGGTCACCTCATCGACATCCGGCCGATCTCCGAAACGCGCGACTCGATTGCGGTTCTGACGCAGAAGATCCTGCCGGAGGCCAAGCAACTCGACCGCCCGCTCACAGCGAGGGAGTTGGAAGTCTACATCTCCAACTTCCAGCCGAAATGATCGTCTGGTCCCCGATGCCGATGCACATGGCCGAAGCCATCGACGCATTTGCCGCGGACACCCAACGGAGACACTTGCTCGTGACCAACGCCGATATTCCTTCCGATGGTTTCTCCCTCGCGCGGCCGGAACGATCTGCTTCCGCTGCGTGGGGTGCGCGTCTTGCGCAGTGGACCCACGGCATCAACGTCGAGGGCACCATCGTTATTCTCGCCCTGGTGATCGCGTGGCAGGTGGCGTCGGGATACTTCCCGCCGATCCTGTTTCCGCCGCTCGGCAAGATCGGCGACGCGCTTGTGGATGTGGTGAGCAGCCCATCGGCCTTCGCGGCGATCGCTACGACCTTCCTGCGCATCCTCGGCGCGCTGGCCGTCGCCTTCATCGTTTCGACCGCGCTTGGCCTTCTCGCCGGCCTCTTCAAGCCGGTCGAGCGCGCCGTCGTGCCGGTGATCGAGCTGAAGCAGGGAATCCCGGCGGTGTGCTGGATCATCTTCGCGATCCTCTGGTTCCGGGAGATGGAGACCCGCATCGCCTTCGTCGTCATCACCACGACGGTTCCGAGCTTCTTCTACCAGGCGCGCGACGGCGTCCGCGCCATCCCTGCGGAGCTGTGGGACATGGTGCGCGCTTGGCGGCCGTCGGCGCGCCAGTTCGTCCGCATCCTCGTTCTGCCCGCGCTGCTGCCTGCGCTTCTCACCGGCTGGCGCATCAACATCGGCAACGGCACGCGCGTGACGATCATGGCCGAGCTGCTCGGCGGCGTCAGCGGCATCGGCCATCAGCTTCGCCTGTCGCAGGAGCTGTTCCGCATGGACAAGGCGATTGCCTGGACCGCGGTGCTGGTGGTCTTCGTCGTCGTATCGAACCTGATCCTGTCGTGGATCGAAAGGAAATCCCTGGGCTGGCGGATCGACCGGAGCGCAGCCAATGCCTGACTTCGCCATCTCCTTCCACAACGTCGCGAAGGTTTTCACGCGGGGCCAGCGCGTCACCGCAATCTCGGACCTGTCGTTCGACATCCGCCGCGGCGAATACGTCTGCATCGTCGGCCGCACCGGCTGCGGCAAGTCCACCACGGTCAATCTGCTGCTCGGCATCGAGCAGCCGAGCGGCGGCAGCGTGTCGGTGCTGGGCCTCGATCCGTTCCGCCAGTTCGACGCGCTGCGCGGCAAGATCGGCTGTATCTTCCAGGGCGATCGCTTGCTGCCCTGGCGCAACGCCATCGACAACGTGCGCGTGCCGATCGAGATCATCGGCAAGGACGAGCGCGAACTGGACCCCGGTCCGCGGCAGCTCTTGCAGCGTCTTGGCCTCGGCGGCTTCGAGACGACGTTCCCCAACCAGTTGTCTGGCGGCATGCGCCAGCGCGTCGCCATTGCGCGTGCGCTCGCGAGCGATCCGGACGTCCTGCTGGCCGACGAAGCGTTCGGCCATCTCGACGAGGTGACCGGCGGAAAACTGCGTGCCGAGTTCAAACAGCTCGCCAAGGAAACCGGCAAGACGGTGGTTCACATCACCCACTCGATCGACGAGGCGATCCAGCTCAGCGACCGCGTTCTGGTGTTCGGCCGTCCTGGGCATGTGGCGAAGCAGATCGTGATCGAGGGCGGGCGAACCGCGCTGCAGCGTGAAGCCTGGCGGGAGGAGATCCTTCGCGCCATCGAAGAGTCGGATCATGCGGGCGTCGATGGCGCGATTGCCGCGTGAGCAAGGTCGTCAAGGAACTGGTGACGCACTGGGGGCCGTCTTCGACCGATTGGAGTGACGAGCCTCGCACCGTCGTGGATCGCGACGAATCCGAATATCGGCGCGCGGCGATCGGCGCCGAGCCGCTCGAGACGATTTCGCTCAACAATATCTTCCCATCCGATGTCGTCACCGGCATCGATTTGCAGAACGGCTATCTGCCGCTCGTGCTCTATGCCAACGACGACCTCATCATCGAGGTCGCCAATTGCGACCGTGATCAGGGCGCATGGCACCGCAACCTCGGGGCCGACGAATGGGCGTTCCAGTATCGCGGCAGCCGGACGCTGGAAACCGAGCGCGGCCCGGTAACGATCGGCGAGGGCGAGATGGCGGTCGTCCCGCGCGGCGTGGCGCACAAGAACGTCGGCCACGGCCCGAACCTCGAGATCGTGATCTACACCCGGAAGCCGCTGCAACGGCTGGTTCCACAGGATCGCCACGAACGGCTTCGCCTTATGCGGCTTTCCGACGCAAAGCCGGTGCTGCCGGTTCCCAAACCGAAATAGGCCGGTTTCCAGCCCTTTCCGCGTCCCGCTGCCTTGGGACCGCCACGGTCCGCCTGCTATAACCCCGTCCGGGGATTTACTCGGCATTAGCCACTGCGGACCTAAGCGTTGATCATGGGTGGGGTTGGTACGCGTCAGTTCACACGCCGGCATGGCCGCGCCGCGGCGGTTGTCGCGCTGTTCGGCTTTGCGCTCGGGGGCTGTTCCTCCGTGCCGTCGATGCCGTCCGTTTCCTCGATGTTCGGCTCTGGTTCCAGCGCGGGCGCGCAGGCCAATGCCTCGGCCGACGCACCGTCGCAGCCGCTGAACTTCGAATGCCCGAACGTCACGGTCCGTGCCGGCGCTTCGACGATGTCGACCTACGCGAACAACGCGGATCAGTCTCCGACGAACCTGCGCTATCAGGTCGGCATCGGCCAGACCGCGCGCGACTGCCGGCTCAACAGCGGCGTCGTGACCATGAAGATCGGCGTCCAGGGCCGCGTGATCCTAGGGCCTCAGGGCGCGCCTGGCGCGATCGATGTGCCGGTGCGCCTCGCCGTGGTGCATGAGGGCACGAATCCGAAAGCCGTCACCACCAAGCTTGAGCGGGTGTCGGTGACGGTCCAGCCGGACACCGGCAACGCGGTCTTCACGCTGGTCGACAACGAGATCAGCTTCCCGATGCCCAAGGGCGGCGACATAGACGACTACGTCGTCTATGTCGGCTTCGACCCGCAGGGCCTCGAAATGGAGCGCAAGAAGCAGCCGGCGAAGCCGGCCGGGCCGCGCCAGCGGAAGACAACCTAGACTTTTCTAATAGCCGCGCAGCGCGACGACTGTGCTTTTCAGCGCCCGCATGTCCGCGATAACAGCGCGTGCACCCGCGGCGGTCAGATGCGCGCCGAGATGCGGCCCGCTGTGGGTGCCGCCGATGAAGCCGATCGGAACCATGCCGGCGGCATGGGCCGCCGTGACGCCGGCCGGCGAGTCCTCGACCACGACGCAGTCCGAAGGCTTCACCCGCATCTTCTTCGCGACGTGCTCGAACAGGTCGGGGGCGGGCTTGCCGCGCGCCACATCGTTCGCGGAGAACAGGTAGGGGTCGAAGAACCGCAGCAGGCCGGTGCTTTCCAGGCTGACGCGGATGCGGTCCAGCGGCGACGACGACGCCACGCATTTCGGCCCGCGCAGCCAGGTCAGCGCGTAGGCGACATGGGCGGTGGCGCGCAGCTCCTGCCGCAGCCTTTGCAAGGTCGCGGCCGCGAGCAGGGCGGCGAAGTTCGGCGGCAGCTTGCGCTGTGTCGCCGTCTCCAGGTCCGTCAGCATGTCGGTGGGGCGGCGGCCCGCGAAGAAGCGGGCGACGATCTCCGGCGACACCGAGAAACCGACGCGCGCAAGCTCCTGCGATGCCACGGTCGCGGCAATCGCCTCGCTGTCCACCAACACACCGTTACAGTCGAAAATCAGCACGGGGACCCCCGATCCGGTCGCCGCTGGGCGCGTTGGTGCGCTTCTTCTTGCGATAGCGTCTCTGCGAAAAGTGATTCGCGTGGCCGGATTATGGACTCCGCGAGTCGCTTCAAAAAGAGTCGATCGGGTGCCCCTGTGCTTTTACACAGGTGTCTCATGGGCTTAGGCCGGGAGAAATGTGGATAAGCTTCCACGGGAACCGCCTGCTGCTCTGGATTCCGGGGTCGCCGCTTCGCGGCGTCCCCGAGCGGCGGCGTGGAAATGCTTCGGGGCGCACCTTGCGGCACGCCCCGGATGGCAGAACTCGGTTTTGGAACGGCTGATTAGTTCAGCTTCGCCTTCACGTCGGCGATGCCCTGCGTAATCAGGCTCTCGGCAACCGCGCCCTTGGCCGTCTGCGTCAGGATCTTCTCGGCGGCGGCGACAGCGGCATCGGCCGCGGCGGCGCGGACGTCAGCGACGGCCTGGGCCTCGGCCTGGCCGATCTTGGTCTCGGCCATCTTGGTGCGGCGGGCGACGAACTCTTCCATCTTGGCGTGGGCCTCGGCGGCGACGCGCTCGGCCTCGGCCTTGGCTTCCGCGACGATGGCGGCAGCCTCGCGCTCGGCCTCGTCCTGCTTGCGCTTGTACTCGGCAAGGAGCTTGCCGGCCTCTTCACGCAAGCGGCTGGCCTCTTCGAGTTCGGCCTTGATCCGCGTGGCGCGGGTATCGAGCGCGGAGAGAACGGTCTTATGGACGCCGACGTAGGCGAGGACGCCGAGGAAAATCAGGAACGCGACTGCGACCCAGGTTTCCGGCTCCTTGATGATCTCCAACATCGCCGTCTCCTTACCGCTTGAGAACTTCGGCCACGGCGCTCTGAACCGCGCCGGCTGCGGGAGCCGTGCCGATCAGCCGCTGCACGATGGCGCTCGCGGTGTCGACCGCGATGCCCTCGACGTTGGCCATCGCCGCCTTCTTGGTGCCGGCGATGGTCTCCTCGGCCTTGGCGAGCTTCGCGTTCAGCTCGTTCTCCAGCGTCTTGCGCTTGCCGTCGGACTCGGCCTGCAGGCGATCGCGCGTCTCTTGCGCGAGCGTCTGGGCGCGGCCGCGGGCATCGGCGAGCGAGGTCTCGTAAGCCTTCAGCGCGGCGTCAGACCGCTCCTTCAGCTTGGCGGCCTCGGCGAGATCGCCTTCGATCTTGCCGGAACGCGCCTCGATGATCCCGCCGATTCGCGGGATCGCCAGTCTCTTGATGACGACGTAGAGCGCGATGAAAGCGATCGCGAACCACACCAGTTGGGACGCGAAGGTCTCCTTCTGGAATGGCGGGAAGGGGGCCTTTT
>BFBZ01000193.1_pt1 | contig 78929 bp, 63 predicted proteins | sample 1888401 | NCBI WGS metagenome assembly BFBZ01 (sample SAMD00112614, study PRJDB3348) | symbiont metagenome | host: Chara braunii
AATCGGCCGATCGTGGCATCGGCGACCTTCCGCGCGAACTCGACCCATGCTCTGGGGCGCAGACGCGGCGAGAACTGCGGGCCCTCGACCCTCGGGCTCTCCGCCGCGATCGCCAGCGGCTCGACCGGCGCCGGCTCCTTCACCGGTTCTGGCCCCGCCTCGGCTGGCCGAGAGGAAGTCTCCTGCCCTTCACCGAGCTTGCCGACGTTGAGGGCGTCGAGCTTGCCTCGCAGGAAGTCGATCGCGCGCTGTGCCTCTGCTGAGGCCTGGCTGCGCTCATGCATCAGAGCAGCTCGCTCCTCCTCCATCTTCTTCAGCGCATCCGCGTGCTCGGGAAAGAACTCGCGCCTCGTCGGCGCCAGTTCTCGGCCCAATTCGGGCTCGATGGTTTCCAGGATGATGTCTTGTTCACGTTCGAGGCGCTGGCGCTCGGCCCGACGCAACCCCGGGCGCGCGAGCTGCTCCTCGATCGCTCGGAGACGAGCCGTCGTATTGGCGTCCGCCAGATCCCCGAGACCGATCTGCTCGGCTTCTCGGTGGATGGCAGCAACCCGACCCTCCAGAGCCTTCAGCTTCTCGTCGACGGCGTCGAGCTGTCGGAAACTGTTCGGGCTCACTTCACGGGCGAACTGCTCCAGGTCGCGATCCGACGCCCGTCCTTCAGGTAACTGGCCTTCCAGACCTTGGACCCGAATAGTCTCCGGAGCCTGCAGGACACGTCCCGCCGCGGTCAGCGGCGGTGCAGTGCGGACCCGGTCGGTCGTACGGGTCAACTCGTCGAGGCGTTCCCCCGCCGCACGACTCCGTTCCTGGTTGGCACGATCCCGCATTGCCACCAGCGCCGCGTTCTCCTTCTCGGCCTGGGTGGCCAGCCGCACGAACGCGGTCGACTTGTGCTCGCCGCCTACGAGTGAGCGCGCGGAAGCCACCGGTCCCTCGGGACTCGTGGGCTTGGCCCAGCGCGATGGCCCCTGCTCCTGGTGATTGGCCGGATCGATACCAATGTAGGCCTCTTCACATTCCTCCCAGAGGCGCTCGATGCCGCTGGCCCTGCGGCCCTCTTTCGCCTCGTCACGCTTCTTGCCGACAACGAGCCCGATTGCCGCCAGCCGCTCGAGGTCGGGCTCGAGATGAGGCTCGATCAGGTCCCGAACTTCTTCCGGGAGATCGTCGGGAAGCGACGGGCGTGTCATCGGCGACCAGCGTGGCAACTGGCGACCCTGTCGCCAGGGCGCCGGAGCGTGCGCAGCTTCACGCTCCTGGCGCGGATGTCGAGGTCGACAGAGACCTGGTTCATCCTCACTCCTTCTTGCCCCCATCGGAGGTCCGGGATGCGGCGTCATCGCGACGCGGCCGACACACACAAGTGCGTCCTACAGCGAAGTGGTTGGGGGCTCGGTGAGTTTCAAGGATCGAAGACGCAGTTTGCCACCCGTAGTTGTCTATTGCACAGGCGATCCGGCCGAGCCCGTCATCCCTCTGCAATCAGCCGCGCCAAGGTCGCCGGCTCGCTCTGCATCGGATAGCGGCCGGTATAGAGCTCGTGCCAGCGGCGTTTCAGCCACTCGCAGGTGTGGCGCTGATGCGCCGCCGGCGGGTTGGCGCTGCGCTTGCACCAGACCACGGAGGCGTTCCGCGGCTCGTCCCAGTAGCGATCGAGCGTCACCGGCGCCGTCATGGCGGTAATGGGATGCCGGGTGCAGCGCTCGGCCGCCCAAGTCCGCAAGGCCGGATTGGGATCGGCAAACGGCCGCGTCCGGATATTCTGGGGCGACGGTCCGGTGGTCAGTTCTGGGTCGACCGCGGTCGGACGCTTGACGATATCGGGCAGGGCCTCGCCGTCTCGCAGCGCCGGCGCATCGGCGAACACCACGGGGGTCATGCGCTCGTTCGCCCGTTCGAGGGCGCGCGCCAGCACCGTGGCGCCCGGGCCGGCAGGATACAAGGCATGCTCGAAGGACGCCGCGCCCAGCCACTCGATGGCTGCAACCATCTCCGGCAACGTGCATTGCGTGTTCGACCGACACTCGTTCGGCCAACACCGGGAGGGCCTCATGCTGGTTCGAAAAGCGATGACTCGCGATGTGCACACCGTCAGCCCCGAGCAGAGCATCCAGGAGGCGGCGCGCCTCATGCTGCAGATCGATGCCGGCGCGCTCCCGGTCGGCGAGAACGACAAGCTCGTGGGCATGGTCACCGATCGCGACATCGCGGTTCGCGGCGTGGCCGGCGGCAAGCCGCCCACCACCCCGGTTCGCGAGATCATGAGCCGCGAGCTCAGGTACTGTTTCGAGAACGAAGACCTCAATCAGGTGTCCCGGAACATGGCCGACCAGCAGGTACGGCGTCTGCCCGTCGTCGACCGCAACAAGCGGCTGGTCGGCATCCTCGCCCTCGCCGATCTGGCGACGTCGGCCAAGTCCGGCCAGGCCTCCGCCGCGCTCCTCGGCATCTCGCAGGCGGGCGGATCCCACAATCAAAGCGGCTGACGGCCGCCTTTTGCCGCCGGCCGATCAACCGCGCGGGCGGCGACGCTCGGTAGGTCTGCGTTCTGCCGACCTGCTGTCGTTGGAGGGGCGTTCCGCGGCGCGGCGCGCATCGACCTCACCCTGGGTGACAAGGGACGCCGCAATCGCCGCCCGCAAGGCGCCGTCCAGGGTAAATACCCGCTGGCTTGCCCAGCCCGACCAGCGGCCGAGGGAACGTGCGCGGACCGCATCGGCCAGACGATCGGCGTCGGCCCGGTTGGAGAAGGCGCAGCAGATATTGCCGGCATCACCCTTGCGCTGGACGCCGATGGCATAGGTGCCGGCCGGTTCGAGCTTGTCGATGAGTTGGCGCATCAGGTGGCGGCCGCCGCCGAAATCGGCCCGCGCCGTCGATCCTTCGTCACCGGCATCGACATCGGCGACCACGATATGGCCGCCGGGATGTTCGTCCAGGAAATGGCTCCAGCTCGTTCTCTTCATGATCAACCAACGACCACGCCAGGCAATCGTTCCGGCGGCTCAGGAACGGGCGCCGGCGTTGTCCCCACGTGCACGAGGGGCGCGATGACCACACGGCAGACAATGTCTCTTACACGGGCGTCGACCGTCTCGAGAAGCGACCACAACTCGTGACGCTGCTCGAAAGTCGCCACCCTTCCGCTGACATTCAGGACTTCGCCGCGAATCTCGATCGTCAGGGCACCGACGTCGATGCCGAGATGACTACAGGCTGCGACAAAAGCCTCACGGATCAGGTCGTCGGTCGTGTTCGTGAGCGGTCCCCAAGAACGTAAGCCCCAAGCCGGAGTAATGCCGAACGCCCGTGCGCGTTGCTGCGGCCGGCCGATTCTGTTGTCGCGACCGGATGCTCAGACGCGCGCCTCCCGCACCGCCTTGCCGAGCTCGCGCTTCTCCTTCCGCCAGCGCGCCTCTTCAGCCTTCATGCGTCGCTCGAGCGCCGCCCAGGCCTTTTCGATGTCGGCGAGCCTGGCCTTGTGCGCACGTGTTGCCCGATCGAGAGCGGTTTGCGCGGCGGCGATCGCCCGGTCGCGACGCGCCTCCTTCTTCTCCTGAGCGCGCTCGTCGGTCCGCCGTCGGCTTTCCGTCTGCGGCTTGTCTCTCGGCATCGTGGTCTTCGCCGGCCGTCGGCGCTTGCCGGCCGGCAGGCTTTTGGGCAGCGGGGCCTGTTCGCTGAACGGCGCATTCGAGCCGACAGCGCGCCGCAGGACGACACCGGGCCGGGCCGTGGTTGCGGCAATGACGGCGGGATCGTCGGACACTTTTGCAAAACCGTCCTTGAAGAGGTTCCGGCCGGCATCCCAGGCGTCGAGGGCGGCCTTCATCGAGGGCGCCGCGATAGCCAGATCGAAGAAGCCTACCGGCGTCGTGAAGGTCTTGAGTTTTCTCTTAAGTTTTCGAGCCATGGCGCTCTCTCCCCTCGTCCCGCGCAGAGCTTTGCGATCCTGCCATTCCCTTGCAACGCCTGCCTCCCAGGGCACGTTCACCTCCGAGCCCTGCGCGCCGCATGCCCGTGCGCTCGCGCGCCGAACTCTGGAGGTCGACCCATGTTGATGATGAAGTCCTTCCTGCTCGCCTCGTCCCTGATCGTTCTCGCCATGGCGACGTCCGCCCAGTCCATTCCGGAAAAAATGGGCGTCAACTCGGCCCTCGGCGTCGCCCCCAAGACCGAGGATTTCGTGTCCCTGGCGGCACAGAGCGACATGCTCGAGATCGAAACGAGCAAGCTCGCACTCACCAAATCCGACAGCGACAAGACCAAGCAGTTCGCCGACAGGATGATCAAGGACCATACCGAGACCTCGACCGAGCTCCGGTCCCTGGTCACGGTCGGCAAGATCCAGGTGACCCTGCCGACCAGCCTCGACCGGGCGCACAAGGAGAAGCTCGACAAGCTCGCCAAGCTCAACGGCACAGCCTTCACCAAGGAATACGACGACATGCAGATCGCCGCGCACAAGGACGCGGTCTCGCTGTTCGAGCGTTACGGCAAGGAAGGCGACAATGCCGAGCTCAAGGCCTTCGCCAACAAGACGCTGCCGCATCTGCAGATGCATCTGAAGATGGCGCAGGAACTGATGAAGTAGCCATCACGTCTTATGCCGCGGCCGGGGTGGCGCTCTGCATTACCCCGTCCCCTTGGCGAGCAGCCGGCCCGCCTCCGTCAGCCGCACCGAATGGTCGCCGACGGTAGCGACCCAGCCGCGCCGTTCGGCTTCGGCGGCGACCTCGCCGGTGGCGCCAAGGCCGGCAATGGACAGCCAGATGCCCGGTCGTCCCTTGGTGACCTCGAAAAGCCTGCAGACCAAACGTCGGGCAGCACTGCGCATGAATCTCCTCGCCTCGAAACCGGATGCATTGCTTTCGGTCCGATACTTTCGATTTCCATGGATGCAACTGGCTTTCGGCCGCGTCGTTGCCCGCCCGAGAGACAAATCTCGAAACCACGCAGCACGAGTCCGGGAGGCCGTCATGGCCAACAGAACGGGAACCCACGGCGCCACGTCCCATCGAGGCGGCGAGCGCGCCAACGCCTTCAGCTACGACCACGCCGACGCACGCAGCACCGCGGGCTATTCGCGGTCGGACGACCGCCTGCGCGAGGATATCGGCGAATGCTTGACCTACGACTCCCTGCTCGATGGAGCGGAGATCGAGGTCGAGGTCGAGGAAGGCCAGGTAACCCTGCGCGGGGCGGTCGCCAGCAAGAGCGAGAGCCTGCGCGCCCAGGACCTCGCCGCCCAAGTCTATGGCGTCAAGACCGTGCGCAACGGTCTGCGTGTCAGGAGCCACGGCGTGGGCACGACGGGCAGCTCCACGGCAGTCGAATCGTGAGGAAGCCCCAGATGGCGGATCTCGCACTGGCGATGTCGACGGCGGCCAGCAATCGGGCGTCGACCTATCTTCTCGGTGAGCCTGTGGAGTTTCAACAGGTTGTCCTCGGTCAGGCCGATTCTGCTGATGGGCGGCTCTGACGCCTCATGTTCCTATCGGTGAGGCTTGACCTATCGGTACGGCGCATCAGCTTCGAGGTTGGCGGCGATCGCCTGTTCCCAGCGATCGCCGTTCGCCAGCAGCTTCTTCTTGTCGTAGTAGAGCTCGTCGGCATTCTCGACGGAAAATTCGATGTTGGGGCCTTCGACGATCGCATCCACGGGGCAGGCTTCCTGGCAGAAGCCGCAATAGATGCATTTGATCATATCGATATCGTAGCGCGTCGCCCGGCGGCTTCCATCCTCGCGCGGCTCGGCCTCGATGGTGATGGCCTGCGCCGGACAGATCGCCTCGCAGAGCTTGCAGGCAATGCATCGTTCCTCGCCGTTGGGGTATCGACGTAACGCGTGCTCCCCGCGAAAGCGCGGACTGGTCGGTGTCCGTTCGTACGGGTAATTGACCGTCACCTTCGGCTTGAACATGTAGCGCAGGGTCAGAAGAAAGCCCTCCACGACCTCCAGGAGGAGGAACGCCCGCGCAACGCGATCGAGGGTCATCGGCACCTCGCTTGGATTGCGGCCTGACAACAGCGCAATGTCTCCCCCTGGCGAAGGTTGCACCCGCCGGCGATCTCTCCTTCTGCACGCCGACCGCAACCGGCATTGCCCGGTGGGCGTTGGCCAAGGACTTCCTCAATTTTTGGAGACGTCGATGGCGACCAAGCACATTCAGAAGGAAATCGAGGACAAGGCCGCCAAGACGCGCAACGCGCGCGAGGCTGCGGCGGCGCCCGACGCGTCCGATCGCGACAAGGCCGACCTCAAGCTGATGGAGCAGGATCTGCAAGCCGCCCGTCAGAAGTCGAAGCGCAGCGGCGGCGCGAAAGACACCGCCACCGCTCCGACCGCCGGGAATTCGAAGAAGGCCATGGATCGCAAGCTCGACGCCGCCCTGGAGGACAGCTTCCCCGGCAGCGATCCCGTCTCCTTCGTGCAGGCGGCCCCCACGGAAAAGGAGGAGGACGACGCCGAAAATGCCGGCTCCCGTCCCCGGCCTCGCGACAAGACGCCAGACAGGTGATGTCTTCACCGTCACCCGAAGGGACCGACGAAGGGACCGACAAGGCCGCCGAGCGCAAGGTCACGCACTCGACGCGGCATGCCGGCGCGTGGATCGGTATCGGCGTGTTGCTGGCGCTGCTCGCCCTCGCGCTGCTCTACCTCTATCTCGGTTGGCAAGTCGGCACGGGGAGCGAGATCAGTGCCGCCGGCTACTTCGCGATGATCGTGGGCGGCCTCGTCACCCTGGCGCTGGGCATCGGCCTGATGGCGCTGATCTTCTGGGGACGCAAGATCGACTGACACTGCCCCGTCCGGCCCTGACCACGCGGTCCCTACGGCCGGTCGACGGACTCCCCGTACGGCGGCCACGTGGCGGACGACCCTTCGCTCGCGCGACGCCGGCGCCCAGTGCGATCCGGCTCGGCCGGCGTGGACACCGACCGCAAGGTCTCCGCCGCGCCAGGCGCACGGTCGGCAGCAAGATCGCCCAGGCTCAGCATGCCGCAGAGCCGCTTTTCTGCGTCGAGCACTGGCAGACGCCTGATCTGGCGCCGCGCCATCTCGCGTTCGACATCCTCGACGGGATCGTGCTCGAAGCACCAGCAGACCGCATCGGTCATCACCACATGGACCGGGGTCGCGTCGGGCCGCATGCCGTCGGCGGTGGCCCGCACGGTGATGTCCCGATCGGTCACGATCCCGACCAGCCGCCGGCCATCGCAGACCGGCAGCGCGCCGACATTGAGATCGTCCATCAGGCAGGCCGCCTCGCGGACTGTGGCGTCGGGTCGCACGACGGCGACGTTCCGGGTCATCACTTCGCTGGCACGCATGTCGGTCTCCCTTCCGATGAGATGATCCTGAAGGCAATGCCTGTGTGTGGCAGCAGGTTGCGAGGGAGAAACATCTCAACGCGATGCTCACCGGACCGGGGGTCTGGAGACCCGCGGTCCGATGATGAACCGCGGGCGCTCCAGTCGCCCTCGGTATCCGAGCGTGCTAGCTCGAGGTGTACTTGAATTCCGGCAGCGCCTTCAGCGCGTCCTTGGTGGCGCCGGGCAGCACGATCCGGCTGCCGGTCGTCGTGAGCTGCTCGTACGGGAGCACGACGAGCTTGCTGCCAACGCCGAGGAAGCCGCCGACCGACAGCACGGCAAAGGGCGACTTCCCGTCCTTGCCGATGATCACGTCGTCGACCTTGCCGACCGTGTCGTTCGCTTCATTGACGACCGTCGCGCCGATCACCTTGCTGGCGCGATAGCCGGTGGCGACCTTCACGACGTCGAGCTTGGCGAGCTGCACCGTCTGCGGTGCGCCCTGTGCCAACACGTAGACGGGAGCGGCAAGGGCTGCGGTGGCGACGATGGCGGCAGTAGCGAGCAGAGTACGCATGGGAGTCCTCCTGTTGAAATGCAACGCGGTCGTCAACGAGCCCCCGCTCCGGGCGTTCCCCGTTCCTTGGACCGCGCCTACCAGAAGCGCCGGGCGCCCAGCCAATAGAGCGCCGTGCGCTTGTCGCGGTCCGTGCCGCCTAGGCCCGCGGCGGTGCAGGCCGCGGCAAGCGCGAGCGCCATGGTGGCGGCCGTCAGGAAGGCGGCCAAAGCGCCCTTCTTGCGCGCCTGGTCGGCGAGGTCCCTGGCCTTCTTGCCGGCCTCCTGGACTTGCGCGAAGGCCTGGTCGACGCGCCGCTCCGCCTCGGCTTGCGGCAAGCCCGTGCGTCGCGCGACCGCTTGCACGAGATAGGCGCGATCGTCCGGCGCGAGCGCATTGTCGCGTAGTGCCGCCGACAAGGTGCGCATGACGGCGGCGCGATCGAACGATGTGTCGGCCGGCGCCGCAGCGGCATCGGGGGTGGCTGCAGCAGGGCGAACGAGACGATCGACGGCCAGATCGACGGGGTTCAACGAGAACGCGCCGCCCGACGGACCGCTGGAGGATTGGCCATTGGCCGAACCACTGGCCGCCCCTGCTCCGCCGGCCGTTCCGGCCGCCATGACGGATGTCGCCTCGGTGGCGGTCTTCAGGACACCGCCGGCGCCGGAAGCGAGCACCGCCGCCGTCAGAACCAGGCCGATTGCCCAGACGGCAAAGCCGTGACAGCCGTCCCGGAAGTCCCGTTCGTCCTCCACGCCCTCCGGCCAGGGCGAACGCATCCGGCCGGCAAGGTAGCCGCCTGCAGCGTAGGCGACGACCTGGACGATCGCGGCATACAAAGTGACGACGATCCAGAACGTCGTGCCCGACAGGCCGCGATAGGGATAGGGCGACAGGGCAAAGAGGCCGATGGCCGAGCCGAAGGTGTAGAGGACGAAGGCGATCGCTGCGGCCCCGATGGCGCCCGCGAAGACCGGACCCCATTCGAGATACCGAAACGGCAGGCGGACCACGGCGCCCGCCTCCACCGGACCTGCCGCCACCGAACCTGCCGTCGCCGAGCCTGCGGCGATCGAGCCTGGCATTGTGCTTTCCATTGGGTCCTCCTCAGCGGAAGCCGACGAAGGACAAGATGGCCATGACGATCACGACGAGGCCGACCAGATAGATGATGGAATTCATGGTTCCCTCCTTTGAGAGTTCTGGGCAAACGGACCCTTCAAGCAGAGGTTGCGGCGTTTCGGAGGCAGAGGCCGGGCCGTCACACGAACGGCCACCCACGGTGACAGCGACCGTCTAACCCGAGGTGCAGCGGGCTTTGATTTCATGTCGGCAGTGACGCCGGGTCCGGCCCGCTCGGGAACCGCCTGCAGGTGGGGTCGTTCCGACAGCGGTGAGGACTGTCCGTTGGCGGCCGGAGTGACAGGATGGAGCAGATTCACCGGGAAACATTGGAAGAAGAAGCAACTCATGCGACCGATGAAGCGCGCATGGTGCTTCCCGGAGTGCAGGCCATCCTGGGGTTTCAGCTGATTGCCGTGTTCAACCAGCGCTTCGAAGAGCTGAGCGAGAGCGACCAGCTCCTTCATCTGGTCGCGTTCTTCCTGATCGCACTGGCCATGGGATTGGTCATGGCGCCCGCCGCCTACCATCGGCAGGTCGAACGTGGGTGCGTCACTCGGCAGTTCGTCGACCTTACCTCGCTTTTCCTGTCCGTCGCCTTGCTGCCGCTGCTGCTCGGCGTAGCGCTCGACGCCTACATCCTGGTGCGGATGGTCACACAGTCCGCGGCCGCCGGACTGTGGTGCGCTCTCGCTATCGCGGCGATCCTGGGCCTGTTGTGGTTCGGGATCCCTCAGTTTCTCAAGGTGTCGCGCCGTCCGCCCGAAGCCTGACCTAGCGGCGCAACGAGAGAAGGACGGGACCGTTGCTCGTCGCCCGGGTCAATCGAACTGGCCTGTGGTTGTCCGCCTGACACTGTCAGCATTTGTCATCGCAAGCCGCACGACGGAGGTTTTCCATGCCCAGCCGCAAGCCAGCCGACGCCATTGCCCTGCTCAAGGAGGATCATCGCAAGGTCGAGGAACTATTCGAAACGTTCGAGCGGGCCCGAGGTGACGAACGCAAGGCCGACCTCGTCCGCCAGATCTGCCTGGAGCTCGAGATCCATACGATCATCGAGGAGGAGATCTTCTATCCAGCCTGCAAGGGTAAGATCAAGGATACCGACCTGCTCGACGAAGGATATGTCGAGCACGACGGCGCCAAGGTGCTGATTGCCGAGCTGCTGGATGCCCCGTCATCCGACGAATTCTACGACGCCAAGGTCTCGGTCCTTTCCGAGATGATCAAGCACCACGTCAAGGAAGAGGAGCGCCGTTCCGAAGGCCTGTTCGCCCAGGCGCGCGACGCCGGCCTCGATCTCGAGGCGCTCGGCGAGAGGCTAAAGGCGCGCAAAGAGGAGCTGATGACCGCCTTCGAAGCGGACGCCGACTTGCCGCCGCCTGAAACCCGCAGCTTCACGGGTCACAAGCTGAAGCAGGGCGAACCCCTGCAGGCGCCGGCCTAGCAAGCCTCCTGCGCGGCGGAGGCCGCAGAGACCAGCCAGGCGGCATGACCATGACGGCAACGTCTTCCTCGGAGACGGCATCCTCTGCCAAAAGCAGCAGCACCGGCCCGGTACGGCGTATCGGGCCGGGCTTGATCACCGGCGCGGCCGACGACGACCCCAGCGGCATCGCCACCTATTCGCAGGCAGGTGCCCAGGCCGGCTTCGGCCTGATGTGGACCCTGGTCCTGACCTGGCCGCTGATGGTGGCGGTGCAGTCCGTCAGCGCGCGCATCGGACGGGTGACCGGCCGCGGGCTCGCCTTCAACATGTGTCGCTGCTTCCCGCGGCCCGTCGTCTTCATTGCGGTCGCGGGGCTGTTCGCGGCCAACGCAATCAATATCGGTGCCGACCTTTCGGCGATGGGCGCCGCCGTCGCCCTGCTGTCGGGCCGAGGCGACGTCCTCTTCGCTGCAGCCTTCGGGCTCGGCTCGCTGCTGGCGATCGTCTTCGTTCCCTACCACCGCTATGTCGGTTTCCTGCGATGGGCTACGCTGTCCCTGGCAGCCTATGTGGGCGTGGTCTTCACCACGCCGATCGACTGGGCCGGCGTTGCGGTGGGCGTCGCCGTGCCGCGCCTCGAGTTCGACCGACAGACTCTCACCTTGCTGGTCGCCCTGCTCGGCACGACGATCAGCCCCTATCTTTTCTTCTGGCAGAGCTCCCAGGAAGTCGAAGAGGTGAAAGCGGACGCCAACGCACAGCCGCTCGTGCGGTCCCCGCGACAGGCCGGGCGCGAACTTACGCGCATCCGCTGGGATACTGCCATCGGCATGGCGGCCTCGAACCTGGTCGGTCTGTTCATCATCCTGACGACGGCGGCGACCCTGCATGCCACGGGGAAGACCGACATCGAATCGACACGACAGGCCGCCGAAGCACTGCGGCCGGTCGCCGGCGAGGCCGCCTTCCTGCTCTTCAGCCTCGGCATCTTGGCGACGGGACTGCTGTCGGTCCCCATCCTGGCGGCATCGTCGGCGTTTGCCATGGGCGACGTCTGCGGCTGGAAAGTCGGCCTCGAATACAAGATGCGCCAGGCAAAGCGCTTCTATGCCGTCATTGCGGCGTCGATCCTGATCGGCTTCGCCGTCCTGCTTTTGCCGATCGATCCGATCAAGATGCTGGTCTGGGCAGCCGTCGTGAACGGCGTGATCGTCGTTCCCATCGTCGCCGCCCTGATGATCGTCGCCTCGCGGCGGGACATCATGGGCCGCTTCGTCGCGACCTGGCCGCAGCGCCTGCTGGGATGGGCGACGTTCGTCACCATGGCCGCCGCGGCCGTCGCCCTCTTCGTGGTGCTCTGAGGAACGGTCAGAGGCGTGCCATGGCCTTGCCGACCCTACCGAGGAAGGCCTGGCGCGACGCCGTGGTGGCATGATCCATGTCGTACTGCGCCAGCCAGAAGGAGCGCGCATCCTTGGCGCACATGGGTTTCAGGGCGCGCATCATGGTGTGGCGTCCCGGGTCGCGGGCGAATACACGGACGAACCACCACGGCGAGCCGTAGCTGGTGACGACGCCGAACAGCTTGATGTGCTGCAGGTTGGGCTTGAGGTGGTTATCCGCGGCGTCATAGACGAACGCCGCGCCCGGTGCCCAGACGCGGTCGACATAGCCCTTCAGGACGGCCGGCATCGACAGCCACCAGTGCGGATAGCAGAAGATGATGCCGTCGACATTCTCCAGGATCGAGATGTAGTGGGCGACGGCCCGGCCATCGTAGTCGTTGCCCATGTAAGTGCGCCGCTCCTCGACGGTCATCGCGGGATCGAAGCCTTCGCGATAGAGATCGGTCGGCACGACGTCGTGGCCGGACCGGCGCAACGTGTCGACGATCGTCTCGAAAAGTGCATGGTTAAAACTGCCTTCCAGGGGATGGCAGTGCACGACTTGGATGCGCATGCCCCATTCCTTTCGGTTCATTCCTTTCGGAGCCGTTCTTCTCGAAAACGGAGGCCGTCCGGGAACGTTCCGGCCCCGCAACCCGATTGCCGAAGTCCCGTTCCCCTTCGACCCGTGCTGCCGTTCGGCAGGCGGACGATGCCGAGGAGAGGAGCGGATCATGTCCCTCGTCACCAGAGCCCGAAACTTCGCCGTGATCGCGCACGGCGCACAGAAGCGCAAATACTCCGGCCGGCCCTACGTGACCCACACTCAGGAAGTGGCCGACATCGTGGAGCGGGCCGGCGGCGACCCCGAAATGATCGCCGCCGCGCATCTGCACGACGTGCTCGAAGACACGCCGGTCACCTTCGAGGAGGTCCGCGGCCGCTTCGGCACCGCTGTCGCCGAGCTGGTCATGCAGCTGACCGACCACGTGCCGCGATCCTTCGGCACACGGACGGCCCGCAAGCACGCCGAAGCCGATCTGCTCGCCGGCTGCGACGACCGGGCGAAGACCGTCAAGCTCGCCGACGTCATCAGCAACACGCAATCGATCGAGATCGAGGATCCAGATTTCGCGCGGATCTACCTCGCGGAGATGCGCTACCTGGTGCCCCGCCTCACCGGCGGCTCCCCGCAACTGCACCAACGGGCGCGCAAGGTCGTCGGCCTGCAGGCGTGAGAACGACCACGCGCTCGGGGATGAAACGGGATCGACCGGACCGCGGGCCTACTGGCCCGCTCATGATCATGAGGCGGGCTCCGCGCGGGGTAACCCCCGCGCTTTGAGGCCCGCGGTCCAATGAGCTCCTTATCAGTTGCTTCTTGTTAACGCCGCCCTCATTCAACATCGCGTTGATGGCGGCTTTCGTGGGCCGAGTCCGACGAGGTGCCGGTCAAAGGTGAGCGGCCGCGGCCATCAGCGGAGTCGGTCGGCGGCACCGAGACCACATCGACCCGACAGCTCACGTCGCCGAAGGCCGGCTCGATGTACCGCGCCAGCGCCTGCACACGCTGCCGCTGTTCGCCGTCGGGCACGGTGCCGGCAATGATCACCGTGCCCCCATCGACCTTGATGGCAAGATTGCGCACATCGACGCCCGCTTCCATCAGGCCGTCGTTGACCACACCGCGAATTTCTTCATCTACACGGTTCATAAGCGTACCCCTTGGGCTTTCTCCTTCAGGCTCGCGAGATCAACGGCAGTAGGGCGGAAGTCGTTGCAGTCGACGAATCTTCCAGTCGGGCGCAACGGGTTCCCGCGTGGGTCATTGGCCGAGACACCGAAGGAGCCTGCCCATGGCCGTACTCCCGTTCCCCCTTCTCCGTTCTCGCGTGGAAACCTATCGGCATTTCACCGTCATGGCGGTGGCGGTAGCCCTGCATGTGATAATCGCCCTGGCCGCGCTGGCGCTGGCCTTCCTCGCGGACGTGCCGATCGTTGCGCTGATCTTCTTCGTGGCGGCCACCGGCTTGGTGCTGATCTTCGTTTCGCAGGCCTGGCGGTCGCCTGCCGACGGGCGCTCGCCGCCCGAAGAGTGAGCGCGTACCCGCAGGCCGTAGGCGCACTCAGGCCGTGCGGCGGCGGCGTGTTGGTTTGCGCTGGCGCTTCGGCTGTCTCTGCTTGGCGCTGCGGCCGTGCGCTTCGAGGAAGCGTTCTGTCTTGTCGCGCGAGGGACCGCCGCCGCCCTTGAGGCTGCGGCGCAGCGCCTCCATCAGGTCGACGACCTTGTCTTCCTCTTCCTCCGGTGCCGTCGCGACGACCGTTTCGCCCTTCTTCTTGCGGGCGATCAGGTCGCGCAGGGCGTCCTCGTAACGGTCGGTGAAACGCTGCGGCTCGAACGCTGCCTCCTGCTTCTCGATGATCTTCTCGGCGATATCCAGCATGCTCGCCCCGGGCCGCGGCAGCGCGTGGTCGAACACCTTCGTCTCGTCGCGGATCTCGTCGTGCGTTCGGAGCGTGGTCAGCAGGATGCCCTTGCCGCGCGGCTCCAGGGCGCAGATCCGTTCGCGCTGGTGCATCACCAGGCGCCCCAGGGCGACCTTCTTCTGCCGCGCCATCGCAGCCAGGATCACGGCAAAGGCCTCGACGCCGGTCTTGCCCGAGGGCGCCAGGTAATAGGGCTCGTCCCAGTAGATGCGGTCGATATCGGCGGCATCGACGAATTCCTCGATGTCGAGGATGCGCGTCGATTCGAGCCGCACTGCATCCAGCTCCTTCTTGTCGAGCAGCACGTACTTGTTCTTCGAGACCTCGAAGCCGCGCACCAGATCGGCGCGTTCGACGACCTCACCGGTGCCGGCGTCGATCGTCTGCATGCGGATGCGGTTGTTTGTTTCGGGATTGATCAAGTGAAAGTGAATCTCGGCGCTGCGTTCGGTCGCCGAGTAGAGCGCGACCGGACAGGTGACCAGGGACAGGCGCAGATGCCCCTCCCAGGTCGGCCGCATCGCTGTCGGGCGTTTGGTTGCGGGCCGCGTCGTCTTGCGCTTGGCCATGGCGGCTATCCTTTCGTCTTCAGCAGGCGTTCGATCGCCGCGCGCAGCGGTTTCGCCGACCGGGCGTAGGTCCGCCAGGGACGGCCGCGCTTCAGGAGCGCCGGCGCGGTGCGGACCGTGTACTTCGCCGGGTCGAGGCCCTTCTTCACCTGGCTCCATTCGAGGGGCATAGACACCGTGGCGCCCGCACGCGCGCGCGAGGAGAGCGGCGCCACCGCGGTCGCGGTGCGGTCGTTGCGCAGATAGTCGAGGAAGATGCGGCCCTGGCGCGCTTTCTTCGCCATGGTGACGACGTAGCGCTCCGGCTGGTCGGCGGCGAGGCGGCGGCAGATCTCCCGCGCGAAGGTCTTGGCCGTGTCCCAGTCGGGGCTCTTGGGATCGGCGCTAAGTGGCGTCACGACATGCAACCCCTTGCCGCCCGTCGTCTTGCAGAAGGCAACGAGACCGAGCGGTTCGAGCCGATCGGCAACGGCGCGTGCGCCGGCAACGACGTCGGCAAAGTCCACATCGGGCCCGGGATCGAGGTCGAAGACCAGCCGGCCCGGCAGGTCGGGATCGCCGGGCTGGCAGTTCCAGGGATGCAGTTCGGTCGCGCCCATCTGGGCCGTGGCCACGATGCCTTCGACCCGGTCGATCTGCAGGTAGGGTTTCCTGTCGCCGCGCACCTTCACCTCCTCGAGCAGATGCGAGGAGCCGGGCATGGCGTGGCGCTGGAAGAACCTCTGGCCGTCGATGCCGTCCGGCGTGCGCACGATCGAGCAAGGGCGGCCCTGCAGATGATCAATCATCCAGCTGCCGACCGTCTCGTAGTACTGCGCCAGTTCGAGCTTGGTGACCGGCGGCGTCACGTCGGGCCACATCGCCTTGTCGGGATGGGAGATCGAGACGCCCAGCACGATCGCCGGTCCTGAGACGGCAGGCGATTTGCCTTTTGCGGCTCGGGCTTTCGTATTTCGTGCCTGTGTGCCTTGGGCCTTTGCACCGGATCGGCGTTTGGTCGGAGCGGGCTCGGCCATGCGGGTGGTCTCCGGCTTAGCGGGCTTCTCCGCCTCGACCTCATCGGCCGGCTTGTCGGTGCGCAGGCCCTTGAAGGCAGCCTGGCGCACATTGCCGCCGCCGGTCCAGCCGGCGAACTCGATCTCGGCCACCAGCTCCGGATGCGCCCAGTGCATGTTTGCCTCCTTGGGCGGACTGGCGCCGGCCGCGAAGGGGCTGGTATCGCTTTCCACCGCGCGCAGCTCAGGCAGCAGCTTGCGCATCCCCGTTTCGCTGAAGCCGGTGCCGACGCGGCCGACATAGACCAGCTTGCGGCCGCGATGAACGCCGGCCAGCAGGGAGCGCAGCCGCCGGCCTTCGCTGGTCCAGCCGCCGATCACGACCTCGTGGCCGGCCCGGCATTTCGCCTTGGTCCAGCTGCCGCCCCGGCCGGAGCGGTAGGGCGCGGCCAGCTCCTTGGAGACGATGCCCTCGAAATGCAGGCGGCAGGCCGACTTCAGGAGGGCATCGCCGCCGGTCTCGAAATGCTCGACATAGCGCAGCCCCGGACGCGAGGTCCGCAGGGCGTCCAGCAGTTCCCGCAGCAGCGCCTTGCGATCGGCCAGGGCGAGCGGCCGCAGATCCTCGCCGTCGGCAAAGAGCAGGTCGAAGGCGAAGAAGACCAGGTCCTTCGACTTGCCCTCGGAGAGCGCTGCCTGCAGCGCCGCAAAATCCGACGCGCCGTTGCGGTCGAGCGCCACCGCTTCGCCGTCGATGATGCAGTCCGGCAGCTTTTTCGCCTGCTCCGCGATGGCGGCGAACTTCTCTGTCCAGTCCAGCCCCTTGCGCGTGCGCAGGGTCGCCTTGCCGTCCTCGACGCGAAGCTGCAGGCGATAGCCGTCGAACTTGACCTCGTGCGCCCAGCCAGCACCGGAGGGCGCACGCTCCACCAGCTTGGCAAGCTGCGGCTCCACGAAGCGCGGCAGGACGGACACCTTGCGCGCCTTGGCCGTGCGTGCTCCGGCATGTTCTCCGGTTTTGGCCTTTGCGCCTTTCGCCTTGGGCGCGGCGGCGGCCGCCGTGCCCTTCTTTGCCGTGATGAACGGCGTCGGGCGCTTGCCGGTGCCGAGCGCGATCTGCTTCAAGGTGCGGCCGGAGGCGATCGAGGTCGGGTCCTTCAGGATGGCATCGTCGTCATCTTCCTGGGCGGCCGCGTCGCGATGCTTGATCAGCAGCCAGTTGACGCGCTTGGCGCCGCGGCCGCTCCCCTTGCGGTCCCAGCGCATGCGAACCAGGACCCAGCTGCCTTCGAGGCGATGGCCGACCAGGGTGAATTTGAGGTCGCCGCGCTTCAGCCCCTCCCGCGGATCGCCTTCGGGCAGCCAGTAGCCGCGATCCCAGAGCTGGACCGTGCCGCCACCATACTCGTCTTCCGGGATGGTGCCCTCGAAATCGCCGTAGTCCAGCGGATGATCCTCGACCTCGACGGCGAGGCGCTTGACGCCGGGATCGAGCGACGGCCCCTTGGTCACCGCCCATGACTTGAAGACGCCATCGAGTTCCAACCGCAGGTCGTAATGCAGCCGCGTGGCATCGTGGCGCTGGATGACGAAGCGCAACCGATTGGCCGCGGCGACCGAATCGCGGCCGGAAGGCTCCTCAGTCCGGCTGAAGTCTCGCTTGGCGCGATAGGAGGCGAGGCTGTCCTTGCGCATGGTGAATGACGAACGGGCTGACGCGTGACTCGTTGCGGGCACCGTGACGATCGGCCCCTAAACGACCATCTCAGCAACTGCCACCGCATGCAACGAACCGCGCAGCCGAAGCCAACGGCAGCTCGACCTGATTCGTCATGAAAATCTCGCGGGCCGGGCGCCACTCCGGCTGGCCATGTTCAGTTACCTACGCACCGTGAGGTCATGACCGCTGTCTTCGGATATCCGCTTCTGGGCGCGCTCTTTTTAGATGAGCTCTCCCCCGGCTCCCGTGCGTCAGCCGCGTGTCTGCATTCCACGCCGCCGCGAGTGAAGGAGGGATTACACAGGTCGCAGGACCCTGACCAGACGCGGTTTTCAACAATCCTCTGACCAATCGGGGACAATTGACGACACCAGGGCAAGCGGCAAGGTCCCGACCAGCAGGTCGGCCTTGAACGTACGATGCAACAACTCGACGAGGCCTCCGCCCAGCCAGTCGTACAGCGGCAGGCTGGGCGGCATCTCGTCGAGCCGCAAGGTCGTGCCCTTCCAGGTGTCGGAGGCCGCCGCCAGCCGGCCGGGCACGAGCCGGTCCAGCATCAGCCGGGGCGCGATCACCAGCATCCAGTCCGGGCCGTGCGACCGCACGAAGGCCACGATCGATCGCGCGCCCTCGCCTTCGACCTCGAGCGGGTGGTAGTCGCCCCGGGCAAAGAGCTCCGGTGCCGCCGCGCGCAGGCCGAGCGCGCGGCGGATCAGGTGCCGCTTGATCCGCCCATCGCGCCAGGCCTCGGCGAGCTGACTGAGATCGGCGGTCTCATCGGCGGCGTGCGCCGTGAAATCCACCGGTCGTCGATTGTCGGGATCGACGAAGCTGAAATCCCACAGGTCGCAGCCCTGATAGATATCCGGCACGCCCGGCACCGTGAGCTTCAGCAGGCATTGCGCCAGCGCGTTCACCGCGCCGGCGGGCGCGAGGCGCTGCGCGAAGCCCGCGATCTCCTGCAGCAGATCCGGCAGGGCGGCCTCGGCGACCAGACGATGCGTCAAGTGCTGCGCCGCCTCTTCGTAGGCGGGATCGATATCGGCCCAATCGGTCTCGAGCTTGGCTTCGCGCAGCGCCTTCTGCTGCCAAGCGGCCAGACGCTCGGCGAGGCGCGCGCGCCCCGCTTTGTCCGCAGGCGCAAGATCGATCGGCCAGCCGCCGACCAGCATCTGCAGCAGCATCGCGATATCGCCGGCCGAGGGCGCGAGCCTGCCGCGGACCGGGCGGCACAACGGCTCGCAGGCGGCAATCCAGCGGGACTGAAGCTGCGTCCATTCCGGCGCACATTCGCTCAAGGTCGCGAGTCGCGCGCGCAGATCCTCGCCGCGCTTGTGGTCGTGCGTCGCCGTCGTGACCATGGCGTGCGGCAGCGCGGCCTGCCGCGCCGCCACCCGCCCATGAAAGGCCACCGGCTCGAGGCCGAGCAATGCCGTGTCGAAGCCGACATCGTTGCGCGAGAGCAGCCGGCCGTAGCGGTAGAAGCCCGTATCCTCGACGGCCTTGGCGGCAATCGGCGCGCTGAGCTGCTGCAGCCGCGCCATTGCCTTGTCCCAGAGCGGCAGCTTGGGCGTGGAGGCCGGCGGCGTCTGCATCGCGGCGATCAACGGCGCCGCCGCCCATCGGTCGGTCGCCAAGCATGTGCGCTTGACCGCCTTGCCGACGCGGCCGAGCAGCACCCGATCCGTCGCCGAGAGTACGCCTTTGCTGCCATAGGTGCGATAGGCCGGCATATGAACCAGGATGTCCGTCAGTAGACGCCGCAACGTCGGCCGCGGCACGGCCGCATCGAGCAGCCTCTCGAAGGAGGCCGCACAGGCATCGAGCTGCGCGGAGAAGCTGCGCGCCACGATCTCGCGCCGGGCCGCCTGCTCCTCGGGGGCAAAGTCCGCCGGCCGGCCGCTCAGCCTTGCCCAGGCTTCGCCGAGGCCCGCGGCGCTGTCGGGATCGTGCTGAAGGGCGCTGACGTCGTTCATGAAATCGTAGCCGGTCGTGCCGTCGACGCGCCATTCCGTGGGCAGCGCCTCGCCGTCGAAAAGGATCTTCTCGACCACCAACCAGGCACGCGACCGGCGTCGCTGCGTGGCTATCGCATCGAGGCGCCCACGCAAGGTGCGGCAATAGCCCGCCGGATCGGTCAGGCCGTCGACATGATCGACGCGCAGCCCGTCGACGATGCCCTCGGCAAACAGGCGCAACGGCAGGGCATGCACGGCCTCGAAAGCCTCCGGCTCCTCCATGCGCAGGCAAACCAGCTCGTTGATGTCGAAGAATCGCCGCCAGTTGAGGCGGTCTCCGGCGACGCGCCACGGCACCAGGAGATAGTGCTGCTGCGCCAGCAAGCCGCGCAGGTCCTGCGCATTGCGCTCGGTTCCTTCGGCGAGCGGCCAGGTCTGGCCACCGAGCAGCAGCGCCGGCCTGCCCTCCCCGTCGCGGCCAAGCTTGGGCGGTTTGCGGGCAAGGGTCTCGTCGAGGGGCCCCCCGAGGACCGGCAGCAGCACCTTGCCGTTCGTGCCCGGCGCATTCCAGTCGATGTCGAACCAGGCGGCATAGCGGCTGGCGCGTCCCCATTGCAGGACGTCGCGCCACCAGCCATTGCCGAGGTCGGCCGCCATGTGGTTGGGCACGATATCGAGGATCAGGCCGAGGCCGGCGTCACGCAGCGCGGCGGCGAAGGTGCGCAGGCTCTCCTCGCCGCCCAGAGCGGGCGCGATCCTAGTGGGATCGACGACGTCGTAACCGTGCATCGAGCCGGCGCGCGCCGTCGCCAACGGCGAGGCGTAGATGTGGCTGACGCCGAGCGCGGCGTACCTGTCGATGTGCCGGGTCGCATCGGCGAAGGTGAAGTCGCCGTGGAACTGCAGCCGCAAGGTGGCGCGCGGCGTCATGCCCGATGCTGCCGGATCAGGCCGGCCCGGCGCGCCACCTGCGGTTCGTCCATCAACTCGGCAGCCCTCGGCGCAAGTCGGCGGCGCCAGTTGGGATGCTGGTCGATCGTGCCCGGCAGGTTGGGCTGCTCGGCGAGGCCGAGAAGATCCTCGACCGGTGCCAGCATCAGCGGCGCAGGCGACGAGGCGGTGAAGGCAAGCGCGCCGTCCACGGCCGCCTCCGGCGCCTCGATCGACGGCGGCGCCGTCGCGGGGGCGACGCCGGTCCGCCGGAAAGCCTGCCACAGGCGGCGCCGGTCGCGCTGGCGCTCGTGCCGCTCCTCGTCAGGCCTGTCGTCCCGGGTGAGGCCGAGCGCCTGGCGCGTCGCGATGTCGGTGCCGCGCCACCAGCCCGCCACGGTCGGCAGGTCGTGTGTCGAGGTCATCGCGACGGCGTCGGATCGCCAGCGTGCCGGCGCGCGGAATGTCGACTGGGTGCGCATGAACCACATCACGTCCATGCCCGCGATGCCAGCCTTGTGCAGGCGGGGGCGGAAACCGGCCGGCACGGTGCCGAGATCCTCGCCGATCACCACCGCACCGTGCCGATGCGATTCCAGGGCCAGCAGCCGCAGCAGGTCGTCGAACGGATAGGCGAGATAGGCGCCTTCCGAAGGCAGCGCGTCGTCGGGGATCAACCACAGCCGCCGCAGCCCCATGATATGGTCGATGCGCACGCCGCCGGCATATCGCATCGCCGCGCGCACGGTGGCGAGGAAGGGCTCGAAGCCGCGCGCGACCAGCGCCCGCGGCGCGAAGCCGACCAGTCCCCAGTCCTGGCCGAATTGATTGAACGCATCGGGCGGCGCGCCGATCGACAGGTCGAGCAGGAGATCGTCCTGGCGGGACCAAGCATGGCTGCCGTGCGGATCCATGCCGATCGCGAGATCGGCGATCAGGCCGATGCGCATGCCCGCCTCCGTGGCCGCCTTCTGCGCCGCCTCGAAGGAACGCGCCGCGATCCATTGCAGAAAGAGGTGACGGCGGATGGCAGACCTCTCGGTCGACCTGAACGCGTCGAGCGGCAGCGGCGGCCATCGGCGCCAGCCGCCGTGTCGCCTCGAGGACTGGCAATAGCGCGCGTGCAGGGCTTCAAAGGTCGCGTGTCCGACGAGCGCGTCGCCGCCCGCCGTCACGAAGCGATCGAAATCGGCGGCGAGGGGCGTCGCGGCGGCGACATCCTCCGCCTCGAAGTCTTCGAACAGGCGGCCGAACAGCGCGAACTTGGCGGCGGCGGCGGCGGGCCAGTCGATCAGCGCCGCATCCTCGAGCGCCTCGGAGCCGTGGCGATGCCGGTCGACACGCGCCTCACCGAAGACGATGGCGGGATCGGCAAGCAGCGGATTGAGGAACAGCCGGCTCGACGGCGCGTACGGACTGTAGCGGGTGGGATCGGCGGCGAAGAGGCTGTGGATCGGGCTGAGCGCCAGGGCATCCGCCCCGTGGCGGGCCGCGGCCACGGCAAGCTGCTGCACGGCGGTCGCATCGCCGATGCCGCCATCGCCGCGGCGACGCAAGCCATAGACCTGCGCCGCCACGCCCCACAGGCGCCGGTCGTCACCCTGCCTCATGCCATGTCGAGCACCATGCCGGCCAATCGTCAGGCAACGCGGCGGCGCGGCGGCGATCGTGATCTCGCGCTCGGCAAGGCGCAGCCGGTGATAGCCCATCGCGTCGACCGCCGGCCCGATGGCGCGCCGGCCGCGCACGGAAAACCGGACCGGCACGACCTCACCGGTCTCGAACACCAGCTCGGCCGCACTGCCCTCGGACACTGCGCCGGCCGGCAGGACGAGCGGATCGCCGACCTGCAGGGTGAGAAGCGGCGGCAGGGTGGCCTCGCTGCGCAACCGCGCACGGCTCTCGGCGACCTCCAGAGCGGTCTCCGCCGGCAGGCCGAGACCCTTGAGAAGGTGGCGCAGCGAATCGAGTTCGACACGGCGTGACGTGCCCATCGCGTCGACCCAGTCGACGGCGAACCCCGCGGCGCGGGCGAGATCGAGCACCGCCTGGTCACCCGTCGCCCGATCACTCGGCAATTCGCCGATCATGGCGGCTGCTCCAGCAGGGCTACGGTCGATGCGGCGGAAAGCGTGCCGCCGGCAAGACGACGCCCGGCGCCGGCGCGGGATTCGAACTTCAGGTCGCCGTCGACCGCCGGGCAGGCCGCGTCGTCGCGGCCGAGATTGGCGGCAAGCACGAACCGGCTGCCGTCACCCAGCCGCCAGCGGGCGATCACCGCCGCCGGGCCAACCGCGGTCGCCGCGACGGCGCGCGCGCCGTCGAGCCGCGGCACCAGCAGCCGCGCACGCAGATCGAGGAGCCTGCGATAGAGCGCCGATCGTGCGTGGCCGCGCGTCGGATGAGGCCTCGGCCGGCTTTGCTCGAAGGTCGCGCGTTCGTTCGGGTCGGGAATCTGCTCGATCCCCTGCCCCGGTGCGAATCCGGCAAAGCCCGCGAACTCACGGCGTCGGCCCTCGCGCACCGCATCCGCAAGATCGCCGTGATGATCGGTGAAGAACAGGAAGGGCGTTTCGCTGCCGTCTTCCTCGCCCCTGAAGATCAACGGGATCTGCGGAGCGAGAAGCTGCAGGGCCACCGCCGCCTCCAGCGCCTGCGGATCGGCCAAGGTCGTCAGCCGGTCGCCGAGCGGCCTGTTGCCGACCTGGTCGTGGTTCTGCAGGAAGAACACGAAGGACGTCGGCGCGAGATCCGCACTCGGCGTGCCGCGCCGTTCACCGCTGCGATAGATCGAGGCCTCGCCCTGATAGACGAAGCCCTGCTCCAGCGCGCGGGCGAGCCGCGCGGCCGGTTCGGCCGCATAGTCCGCATAGTAGCCGTCGCTTTGCCCGGTCAGCAGAACGTGAAGCACGTGATGGGCATCGTCGTTCCATTGCGCATCGAAGTCGCGGCGCAGATGGTCGGCGACGTTGCCATCATGCTCGAGCACGAGATGGACGTGCCGGCCCGGCTCGGCCGTGCGGCGGACTTCGGCCGCCATCTCGTCCAGCCAATCGGACTCCGAGATGGCATGCACGGCATCGAAGCGCAGGCCGTCGAACCGATACTCCTGCAGCCAGTACAGAGCATTCTCGGTGAAGAAGCGCCGGACGTCGGGGCGCCGGAAGTCGATCGCTGCGCCCCACGGCGTGGCGATGTCGTCGCGGAAGAAGGGCGGTGCATAAGCGGCGAGATAGTTCCCGTCGGGACCGAAGTGGTTGTAGACGACGTCGAGAAACATCATCAGGCCGTGGCCGTGCGCGGCATCGACCAGCGCCTTGAGATCGTCGGGCGAACCGTAGCTGCGATCCGGCGCAAAGGGCAGCACGCCGTCGTACCCCCAGTTGCGCGCGCCCGGGAAGTCGTTGACGGGCATCAGCTCGACGGCGGTGACGCCGAGCCGCGCAAGATCGGGCAGAAGCGCCTGCACGCCGGCGAAGCCGCCGCAGGCGCCGGCATGCAGTTCGTAGAGCACGGTCTCCGTCCAGGGACGCCCCTGCCAGGCCGGGTGCTTCCAGGTATAGGCGCGCGGATCGACTACCAGGCTCGCCCCATGCACATCCGCCACCTGGGCGCGCGCTGCGGGATCGGGCACCAGGAGCCCGTTGGCAAGGCGAAAGCGGTACTGCGCCCCGGCACCGCACGGCAAGGTGCGCTCGAACCAGCCCTTCTCTTTTGCCGCTTCCATGGCGGCTGCCGGCAGACCTTCGACCTCGACCTGCACGCCCGTCGCGCCCGGCGCCCACAGCCGGAACGTCGTCTGCCCTGACGCCAGCACGGTCGCGCCGAAAGGCATGTCTCGGGCAAAGCGGCCGCTCATGCGTGACGCCCAGTTGGTGATTGTCCTCTCGCATATGAGCGCGACTGGAGTCGCGCGCTCCCAGCAAAGACGCTCATGGCTGGGAGTGCCGCGCTCATTGGCGCCAACTTTGGGGGGCCGACAACAACCTCATCCTGAGGAGGCCGCGTAGCGGCCGTCTCGAAGGCCTCACCCTGAGGAGCGAGCGCAGCGAGCGTCTCGAAGGGTGGGAACGAGCACCGATCCTGTTGCCGACCCTTCGAGACGCGGCCCTCCGGGCCGCTCCTCAGGGTGAGGAATCTTTGTAAGTTAGCGCCTATGAGTGCCGCGCTCCCAGCTTTGAGCGTCTTTGCTGGGAGCGCGCGACTCCAGTCGCGCTCATATCTTCCGACGCAAGGGATCATGCCCCCCCTCCCGGTTGAGAGGACACCGTCAGCACGACGCTGCGGGCGGCCACGAGGATCTCGGTCGTATCGTCGGCGCGTTCGAGCTCGCGCTCGGCGCCTGCGGGATCGGCGCTGTCGAGCACGATCCGTGTCGGCCAGCGCGGCGGCGGCAGGCGGAAGGGCTGGTCCTCGGCGCCGGCATTGAAGAACGCCGTCAGCAGGCTGACCGAGCCGTCGTCGTTGCGCCCGGCGCGCCGCAGCACCAGCCGGCGCTCCTCCGCATCGTTCCAGGACTCCTGTGAGACGAGGTTGCCGGAGGCGTCGAACCAGGCGATGTCGCTGACGCCTTCCGCCGGCGCCTCCAGGCCATGCAGGAAATACGGCGAGCGCAGCACGGCGTAGCGCCGCCGCAGTGCCGTGACGCGGGCGGTGAACGCCGCCAGCTCCCTGCCTTCGTCCTTGTCCAGCAGGCTCCAGTCGGTCCAGGAGATCTCGTTGTCCTGGCAATAGGCGTTGTTGTTGCCGGCCTGGGTGCGGCCGAACTCGTCGCCCGCCAGCAGCATGGGCGTGCCCTGCGAAAGAAAGAGCGTCGCGAGCAGCGACCGCTGCAGCCGATGGCGGGTGTCGCGGATCGCCGGATCGTCAGTCGGCCCTTCGACACCCCAGTTGGCGGAGTAGTTGTCGCCGTGGCCGTCCTTGTTGTCTTCGCCGTTGGCCTCGTTGTGGCGCTCGACGTAACTCACCGTATCGGCGAGTGTGAAGCCGTCGTGCGCGGCCACGAAGTTCACCGAGGCCCAGGGGCGCCGCCAGTGCCGATCGAACAGATCGGCCGAGCCGGCGAGGCGCGCCGCGAAGTCGGCCCGCTGTCCAGCATCGCCGCGCCAGTAGCGGCGCACGCCGTCGCGATAGCGGTCGTTCCATTCGGCGAAGCCCGGCGGATGGTTGCCGAGTTGATAGCCGCCCGGTCCGACATCCCACGGCTCGGAGATCAGCTTGACCTTCTGCAGGATCGGGTCCTGGCGGATGGCATCAAAGAAGCCCGCCCCCTGATCGAAGCCGTGGCTTTCGCGGCCGAGCGTCACGCCAAGATCGAAGCGGAAGCCGTCGACATGGAAGCACGACACCCAGTGGCGGAGCGAGTCCATCACCATCTGCAGCACGCGCGGAGTCGAGAGGTTGAGCGTGTTGCCCGTGCCGGTGTCGTTGATGCAGTGGCGCAGGTTGTCGGGCGCCAGACGGTAGTAGCTGGCATTGTCGAGGCCGCGCAGGGAAAGCGTCGGGCCGAGCTCGCTGCCCTCGGCGGTGTGGTTGTAGACGACGTCGAGGATCAGCTCGATGCCGGCTGCGTGCAGCCGTCGCACGGCGATGCGCAGCTCGTCGGCATTGCCGTTCGACAGGTAGCGCGGCTCCGGTGCGAAGAAGCCGATCGTGTTGTAGCCCCAGTAGTTGCGCAGCCCCTGCTGCAGCAATGAGCGGTCCTGGAGAAAGGCGTGGATCGGCAGCAGCTCGACGGCGGTGATGCCGAGACGCTTCAGATGCTCGATGAAGCTCGGCTCGCCCAGCGCCGCGAACGTACCGCGCTCGTTGGGCCGGAGGTCCTGCTGCAGCATGCTGAGGCCGCGGACATGGGTCTCGTAGATCACCGTCTCCGACCAGGGAGTCGCCGGCGGCCGATCGTCGCCCCAGGTGAAGCTCTCGTCGGTGACCACGGCCTTCATCACGCCCGGTGCGCTGTCGCGGCGGTCGAAGGAAAGGTCGGCGCGCGGAGAATTGACGCGATAACCGTACAGGGCATCGGCATTGCGCCATTCGCCGTGCAGTCGCCGCGCATAGGGGTCGAGCAGGAGCTTGTGCGCATTGAAGCGGTGGCCGGCCTGGGGCTCGTAAGGGCCGTGGGCACGATAGCCGTAGATCAGGCCGGCCCGCCCGTTCGGCAGGTAGCCGTGCCAGACCTCGTCGGTGCATTCCGGCAGCTCGTAGCGCTGGATCTCGCGCCGGCCGGACGGATCGAACAGGCAGAGCTGCATGGCCGTGGCATGGGCGGAGAACACCGCGAAGTTGATGCCAAGGCCGTCCCAGGTCGCCCCCAGGGGATAGGGCGAGCCGGGCAGCAGGCGCTCGGGCCAGAACGAGGATGTCGCCATCGTCAGGCTTCGGCGCGCAGCACCACCGTCGCCAGTGGGGGCAGGGTGAGCGCGAGAGACTGGGGGTGGCCGTGCGCAGGCTCGGCGGCGGTGCGGATGTCGCCGGCATTGCCGATATCACTGCCGCCATAGTAGCGGGAGTCGGTATTCAGCACCTCCCGCCAGCGGCCGGCGCGCGGCACGCCGATGCGATAGGCGTACCGCGGAACCGGCGTCATGTTGCACACGACGAGGGCCGGCGCGCTGTCGCCATCGGCTGACCGCAGGAAGGCGAAGACGGAGTTGGCGCGATCGTCGCCGATCAGCCAGGCGAAGCCCGCCGCATCGGCATCGCGGCGGTGCAGCGCCGGATCGCCGGCATAGAGATGGTTGAGGTCGCGCACGAGGCGCTGCAGCCCGGCATGGGCGGGATTGTCGAGCAGACCCCAGTCGATCTCGGCATCGTGGTTCCATTCGCGGCCCTGGCCGAGCTCGCAGCCCATGAAGAGCAGCTTCTTGCCGGGATGAGCCCACATGAAGCCGAGATAGGCCCTGAGGTTGGCGAAGCGCTGCCAGGCATCGCCCGGCATCTTGCCGAGCAGCGACCCTTTCCCGTGCACCACCTCGTCGTGCGAGATCGGCAGGACGAAGCGCTCGGAGAAGGCATAGAGCAGCCCGAAGGTGATGTCGTCATGGTGGTGGGCGCGATGGATCGGCTCGTGTTCGATATAGCGCAGCGTGTCGTGCATCCAGCCCATGTTCCATTTGAAGGAAAAGCCGAGGCCCGGCGGCGGCGAGGTCACGCCGGGAAAGGCCGTCGATTCCTCGGCGATCATCAGCGCTCCCGGGCAGCGTTCGGCGACGACCGCGTTCAGGTGCTGCAGGAAGCCGATCGCCTCGAGATTCTCACGGCCGCCATGGATGTTGGGGATCCAGGCATCGGCCGGACGGCTGTAGTCGCGGTAGAGCATCGAGGCGACGGCGTCGACGCGCAGCCCGTCGACATGGAAGTGCTCCAGCCAATGCAGCGCACTCGCGATCAGGAAGCCTTGAACCTCGCGGCGTCCGAAGTTGTAGATGTAGGTGTTCCAGTCGCGATGAAAGCCCTCGCGCGGATCGAGATGCTCGTACAGCGCCGTTCCGTCGAAGCGCGCCAGCCCGTGCCGGTCGGTCGGGAAATGCGCCGGCACCCAGTCGACGATGATACCGATGCCGCGGCGGTGCGCGGCGTCGACGAAACGCGCGAAGGAGGCGGGCGAGCCGTGGCGGGCGGTCGGCGCGAACAGGCCGAGCGGCTGGTAACCCCACGATCCGCCGAACGGATGCTCGGTCACCGGCAGCAGCTCGAGATGGGTGAAGCCGAGATCTTCCACATAGGGCAGCAGCTTCTCGGCCAGGAACTCCCACGACGGCTCCTTTCCCCAGGCGTCGCGCATCCAGGAACCGGCATGGACCTCGTAGATCGAGAGCGGCGCCTGGGCGTTCTGGCGGGCGGCGCGGCCTTCCATCCAGGCGCGGTCGCGCCAGTCGAATGGCGCCGCCGAGGCGACGATGGACGCGGTGCCGGGCGCCGGCTCGGCCTGCTGCGCCAGGGGATCCGCCTTGTCCGGCAGATGCACCCCGCCCGGCCCCGTCATGTCGAACTTGTAACGGGCGCCGGCCTGAAGGCGCGGCACGAACAGCTCCCAGATTCCCGACGGAAAGCGCCGGCGCATCGGATGGCGCCGGCGGTCCCAGCTGTTGAAATCGCCGATCACCGCGACTCGCTCGGCATTGGGCGCCCAGACGGCGAAGCGCACGCCCGGCACACCGTCGATGGTGAGCGCATTGGCACCCAGCGCCGAAGCCAGCTCGAAGTGGCGGCCTTCGTTGAAGAGATGCAGGTCGAGATCGCCCAGCGCCGGTCCGAAGGAGTAAGGATCCTCGGTCTCCTGAACGCCGCCCGGCCAGTCGATCTTCAGCAGATAGGGTGTGCGGTCGGCAGGCTTGCCGCCGTCGGCCTGGTTATCGAACCGGCCTTCGAACAGCCCCTCGACGCTGCCCTTCTCCAGACGCGCCACCGGCCGATGATCGTCCCGGCTCACGGCCTCGACACCGCGGGCGCCGGGAACGAAGACGCGCAGCACCGCGGCATCGTCCTGCTCGTGCACGCCGAGCACGGCGAAAGGATCGCCATGGCGTCCTTCGGCCAACGCGGCGGCAGCGCCCTGCGCCAGGGTTGCAAAGCTCGTAGCACTGCTCACGGAACCACTCACTGGGCCTCCCTCTGGAGACGGGTGACGATGCGCGACAGGCCGCTCAACGGGATGGCCGTCCAGGACGGCCGGTTGGCGGCCTCGTAGGCGACCTCATAGGCAGCCTTCTCGATCATGAAGAAGTCGAGCAGCGCACCACGGTCGAGGCCGGGGATGTCCGCCGTGGCCTCGCGCCAGGCGGCAAGGAAGGCGCGTTGCGCGCCCTGGCGCAGCCGCGTCACCAGCCGCAAGCGGCGCGCCGGCGCCAGCCGTGTGGCGACGATGTTGCTCTGATCCAGGATCGTGGCCGCAGCGTAGTCGATCGACCGCAGCAGCCCCGCCACGTCGCGGATCGGGCTCGCCTTCTCGCGGCGTTCCTCCATCGGCCGTGTCGGCTCGCCTTCGAAATCGATGATGTAGGCGTCGCCGCTCGCCACCAGCACCTGGCCAAGATGGAAATCACCGTGGATGCGCGTCATCGGCGAGCCGATGCCGCTCTCACCCAGCCGGCCGAGCGTCGCCATCAGAAGCTCGCGCCCGTCGACCAGCCGATCGGCATCGGCCTGCGCCTGTTCGGAGTCCCAGCTGCCATGCTCGGCCACCAGGTCGAGCGCCCGGCCAGCCAGCCCGGTCGCGCGATCGATCCAGCGCGCGACATCGCCAGCCTCGGCCAGACGCGGGGCGAAGGCCGGATCGTCGGTCGGCTGCGCCAACACGGCATGCATGAGGCCGAGCTGGCGGCCGATGGTGGCGGCCAAGGCGATGTAATCCTCGATGTTGTCGTCGCGTGCCTCCTCCGTCGCCTGCCGATTGGCAAGGTCGTCGAGCGCGCGGTGGAACTGGTCGATGGTCCAGGCCCAGGCATCGCCCTGGTTGCGCACGAAGGCTTGCGCCACCGCCAGCGCATGACGCGTGCCGTCCGGGGCGATGCGACTCACCTCGCCCAGCAGGGCCGGCACGTTGGCGAAGCCGCGCGCCGTCAGGTAGCGACCCATCTCCGCTTCGGGATGCTCGCCCGCCTGGATGCGGCGGAAGATCTTCAGCATCACCGCATCGCCGACGATGAGCGAGCTGTTGGATTGCTCGGCCGTCAGCCATTGCACGGCCGCATCGGCGGGCAGGTCGAGAACGGCGGCCGCCTCCGGCGGGCTTTCGAAGACGACGGTGCTGTCCGCGACGTCCAGCCGCTCGCCCGTCCGCATCCGCCGCAGCATGCCCTGGGCAAACTCCGGCAGGGCGAAGGCGTCGGTGAGGAAGCCGACACGGCGGCCGCGCCGCACCCGCGCCAGCGCGAGCTGCTGGGGCAGCGCCGCGCTCTGCTCGTCCTCCCAGCTGATGCCGAGCGGCAGCAGCCAGCGGCTGGTGGCCCCGGCGGCAGCGACCTCGATCTCGCCGAACAGCATCTCGCGCCCCCTGTCGGGAAAGGCCGCGTCGCGAGAGGCGTCATCGGGGAAGGCCGCCAGGTAGGCCATCCCGGCCCGCTGCAACGCCTTGTCCTTGATGCCGAACCAGCGGCGCTTCTGCAGATAGGCCGGCAGCGACTCGCGCTCGACTTCCGCCAGGCCGCTGCGCAGCCCGTCGGCGAGCCCCTGCCGCAGCACCACGGTGACGAAGTCCGGCATGGGCTCGGGGGCCGGCGTGTGCCAGGCCGGTGCCTTGCTCTGGTCGGCCAGGATGAACCAGTAGAAACCGTAGGGCGGCAAGGTCAGCAGATAGGTGAGCTGGCCGATCGGCGGAAACAGCGAGCCGCCGCTCAGCTCGACCGGGACACGCCCTTCGAATTCCGAGAGATCGAGCTCGACGGCCTGCGGCGAGCGCCCGACATTGGCGACGCAGAGGATCACTTCGGCGTCCTGATCGCGGCCCTCCTGATTGTCCGCGCCGACTTCGCGCAGATAGGCCAGGACTTTGCGGTTCTTGGGGTATAGGAAGCGCAGGCTGCCGCGGCCGAAGGCGGCATGGCTGCGCCGCACGGCGATCATCCGGCGCATCCAGTGCAGCAGCGAATGCACGTCGCGCGTCTGCGCCTCGACATTGACCGTCTCGTAGCCGTAGAGCGCATCCATGATGGTCGGCAGGGCGAGTGCGGCGGGATCGGCGCGCGAGAAGCCGCCATTGCGGTCGGGCGACCACTGCATGGGTGTGCGCACGCCGTCGCGATCGCCGAGACGGATATTGTCGCCCATGCCGATCTCGTCGCCATAATAGATCACCGGCGCGCCGGGCATGGAGAAGAGCAGGCAATTCATCAGCTCGATGCGGCGTCGGTCGCGCTCGAGCAGCGGCGCCAGCCGCCGCCGGATGCCGAGATTGAGCCGCGCCCGCCGGTCGGTGGCGTAGGTCTGCCAGAGATAGTCGCGCTCGGAATCGGTCACCATCTCGAGCGTCAGCTCGTCGTGATTGCGCAGGAAGATCGCCCACTGGCAGTTGTCGGGAATCTGCGGCGTCTGGCGCATGATGTCGGTGACGGGGAAGCGGTCCTCGCGCGCCAGCGCCATGTACATGCGCGGCATCAGCGGGAAATGGAACGCCATGTGGCATTCGTCGCCCTGGCCGAAATACTCCTTGGTGTCCTCCGGCCACTGATTGGCTTCCGCCAGCAGCATGCGGCCGGGATAGGCGGCGTCGATCTCGGCGCGGATGCGCCGCAACACGGCATGGGTCTCGGGCAGGTTCTCGTTGTTGGTGCCCTCGCGCTCGACCAGATAGGGCACGGCGTCGAGCCTGAGGCCGTCGATGCCGCGATCGAGCCAGAAATGCATGACGCCCAGCACCGCCTCGAGGACGGCCGGATTGTCGAAGTTGAGGTCGGGCTGGTGGCCGTAGAAACGGTGCCAGTAATAGGCCTTGGCCTCGGGGTCCCAGGTCCAGTTCGAACGCTGGCTGTCGAGGAAGATGACTCGGGTCCCGGCATATTTCTGGTCACTATCCGACCATACGTAGAAATCGCGCTCCGGTGAGCCGGGCGGCGCCCGCCGGGCGCGCTGGAACCAGGGATGCATGTCCGACGTGTGGTTGATCACCAGCTCGGTGACGACGCGCATGTTCAGCCGATGCGCCTCCTCGATCAGGCGCTCGACGTCTTCGAGTGTGCCGTATTCCGGATTGACGCCCGTGTATTCGGCGATGTCGTAGCCGTCGTCGCGCAGTGGCGAGGGATAGAACGGCAACAGCCAGATCGTGTTTACGCCGAGATTGGCAAGGTAGGGCAAACGGGAGATCAGGCCGGGAAAGTCGCCGATGCCGTCGTCGTTGGAATCGAAGAACGACTTGACGTGGAGCTGGTAGATGATGGCGTCCTTGTACCACTGCAGGTCGGTCGCGACCGGCAAGGCATGATCGGCAACGGGCGCATTCACGCGACACCTCCTTCCGGCGCAACATCTCTCGGCGTGAGCCGCCACAGCGCGAAGGGCAGCTCCATGGGATCGAGGCGCACATTCTGGATCTTGCCCTGCCAGACGGCCTTGCCGCCCCGCACGAGATCCTCGACCGCCAGTGACCCGTCGTCGGGCAGGCCCCATTCCCAGAGCGGCATCTCGAAGTTCGCCTGTTGCGGGCGATGCGGATCGAGCGAGACCGCGACCAGGATGAGGTCGCGCTCGCCGGCCTGCCGCTTGCCGTAGACCAGCACCTGATCGTTGAACGCGTTATAGAAAGTAAGCCCGCGATGGCTCTGCAGCGCGGGGTACATGCGGCGCAGGCGGTTGAGCGTCGCGATCTCCGCCACGATGTTGCCCAGCGCCGTGAAGTTGCGCGGCCGGAGCTGGTATTTCTCCGAGTCGAGATATTCCTCGCGGCCCGGCAGTGCGGCCGCCTCGCACAGCTCGAAGCCCGAATAGACGCCCCACAGGCCCGACAGGGTGGCGGCAAGGCAGGCTCTGATCAGGAAGCCCGGCCGTCCCGAGCTCTGCAGGAAAAAGGGATTGATGTCGGGCGTGTTGACGAAGAAGTGCGGCCGGAAGAAATCGACCACCTCGCTGGTCGTGAGCTCGCGCATATAGTCGACCAGCTCGGCCTTGCTGTTGCGCCAAGTGAAGTAGGTATAGGACTGCGAGAAGCCGACCTTGGCCAGCCGGTACATCATCTTCGGCCGGGTGAAGGCCTCCGACAGGAAGGCCACGTCGGGATGGCGGCTGCGCACCTCCTCGATCATCCACTGCCAGAACGGCAGCGGCTTGGTGTGGGGATTGTCGACGCGGAAGAGCCGCACCCCTTCGCCGGCCCAGTACAGCACCACGTCGCGCAGCGCGAGCCACAGATCGGGAACGGCGTCCTCGGCGTAGAAGTCGACATTGACGATGTCTTCGTACTTCTTCGGCGGATTCTCGGCGTACTTGATGGTGCCGTCGGGCCGGCGCCTGAACCACTGCGGATGCGCGGCGAGCCAGGGGTGGTCGAGCGAGCACTGGATCGCGAAGTCGAGGGCGATCTCGAGGCCGTGCGCGCGGGCGGCGGCGACGAGGCGACGAAAATCCTCGGCCGTGCCCAGCTCGGGATGGAAGGCGTCGTGGCCGCCCTCCTCGCCGCCAATGGCGTACGGACTGCCGGGATCGCCCGCTTCCGCCGTCAGGCTGTTGTTGCGGCCCTTGCGGTTGGCCCGGCCGATCGGATGGATCGGCGGAAAATACAGGACATCGAAGCCCATCGCCGCGATGCGCGGCAGGTCGGCCACGACGTCACCGAAGGTCCCGTGGCGGTTGGCGTCGCCCGAGAGCGAGCGCGGGAAGAGCTCGTACCAGGCGGCGAACTCCGCCTGCGGGCGCTCGACCTCGACCGCGAACGGCCCGGCCTCGGCAGGAAGCCGCGGCTCGGACAGCTCGGCCACCAGCGCACGCGCCGCCTTCGAGGCGAGCTGGGTCACGGCCTCGTCGGACGCCGGTCCCGCGGCAGCGGCCTGCAGCGCTTCGACCGCGGGCGCGCGCGGCAAGGCCTGCAGCAGGGCGCCGGCTTCGGCGAGCTCGACGCCGACATCGACACCGGCAACGTGCTTGACCTCCAGGGCATGGCAGAGCGAGCCGTAATCGTCTCGCCAGCCGCGGACGGTGAAGGCATGACGACCGACCCGTCGCGGCGTGACGGCGGCGCGCCAGCGATCGTTGCCGATCGGGACCATCGGTGTGCGCTGTTCGTCGCTGCCGTCGGCGGCGGACCAGACGACTTCGGCGGCAAGGACGTCGTGGCCGTCGGCGAAGATGTCGGCCTCGATCGCCAGCGGCCGGCCGACCACGCATTTCGAGGGGAAGTCGCCGTCGGCGACCTGCGGGCGCACGGCCTCGATGGCGACCGGCGTCTCGGCCGCAGCCGCCTGTGCGGCGCGCCGGTCCGTGCGAGAGGTGCTGCGCCGGCGCCGCACGATCGAGGGGTACGGCGCCACGTCGGTGACGCGTACCTCACCGGGCAGCAGGCCGAGCTGCAGGGGAGCACCGGCGGGCTCGTCTTTGCTCCGCCCGCCATTCTCCCCAATGGCGAGGCCGGCGCTGGGCGGCAGGATGGCGAGGTCGAGCGGCAGGGCGCGCGACTGGACGAGATCGGTGTTGAGGGCGATCGCGATGCCGGAAGCGGCTGACCGGACGTCCGGCGCATCGACGCGCAGCAGGAGCGTGACCGCCTGATCGGGCGAGGTGACGCTGCGCAATTCCCCGACGAGCCCCCGTTGCGCCAGGTCGTCGACCAGCGTCACGGCATGGTCGACACCTTCTTTCAGGTCATCGACCAGAAGCGAAGACGGCACGAACAAGCCATGCGTCGTGGCGGCGGCGACCATCAGGTCGCGTCGGTTGCGCTCGAAGGACGAGGAGGCGCGGGCCTGCGGATCGCGGCGTTGGAGGTTCGTATCGCCGGCAACGCCCAGGATCGGCGCCAGACCGTGCAGCGCCCGATATTCTTCGACATACCAGGGCGAGCGTCCGTCCCACCAGCAAGCGGAGGCGAACACGCCGGCGATGCCGGTATCGCGCAGCTCCGGGTAACGCGACCAGGCCAGCCCGGGCGTCCAGGCCCAGCAGGATTTTCCCTCGACTGCGCGGCAAATGGCACCGACCAGCGGCCCCACGGCGCCGGACGGCAGGCCATCCAGGCCGATCAGCCGAAACCCGCCGGCGCCACCAGCGGCAAGCTCTTCGACCAGTGCCGCCCACCAGTGCGCCGCCCGCTCCACGCCACCTTCCTGCAGACGGGCCACCGCAAGATCCGCCCGATTGACGCGAGGATCCAAGGGGTTGAGAGGGTTGGGCTGGCCATAGGCGCCACCGAGAGAGGTGGCCGAGGCACCGGCCAGCGCCATGCGGTCGAGCACGAGGTCGACCAGCAAGACAAGACCTTGGCGCTCGCAGGTCGCGCGGAGATCACCGAGAACGGCCTCGAGGGATCTGCCGTCGGCGATATCGGGAGGGGCCTGCCGATGGTCGGCAATCAGGTGCGACGCGTCACCCTCGCCCAGCCGAAAGAGCGGGCCGACATTGATGTGCGAGAAGCCGAGCGCCGCCGCCCGATTCACCGTCTCGGCAAATTCGTGCGGAAAATTGCGGGCAAGACCCGGACGACCGCCGCCCTCCCCCTCTCCCAGGCTGAAACCCAGGTCGTGGAGATCGACGTGACAGATCTTTGGTGCGCCCCCCGACTTCACGGCGTGATCCGCTCGGCCTGCAGCCTGTCCTGCGGCCTGGGGCATCCGTTCGTAGCCGTTCATGCGTCGTTAACACACAAGCCCTGCGGACGTTGCATTGTCCGGCCGATTGCACCTTGTGATCCGTTGGTGACGGGTCGCCAGAAGGTGGCCATGAGGGACGGCCATCAGGTGCCGCGCAACGCCGGACCGGCCCTGACGTTGCCGTTTCGTGACGCCGGCAAAGCCGTTACCCGACATGAAGCTCGCCCTTCTCGATCGCGACGGCGTGGTCGTCGTCAATCGCCCGACCAACCTCAAGAAGCCTGCCGATATCGCGCTCCTTCCCGGCGTCGCGGAAGGCATCGCCCGGCTGAACGACGCCGGCGTCACCGTGGCGATCTGCACCAACCAGCCTGAAGTCGCCCGAGGGGCGATGACCACAGCCGAGCTGCAGATCGTCCATGCCGCCCTGCTGGCGCGCCTGAAAGAGGATGGCGCCGTCGTCGATCGCGTCTTCTGCTGCACCAGCGCCGCGAAATGCCCGCGCCGCAAGCCAGCCGGCGGCATGCTGCGCGAGGCCCTGGCGCATTACGGCGCCCTGGCGCACCGCACGCCCTTCGTGGGCGATCAGCTCGACGACCTCCGGGCGGCGTTTCATGCCGGCTGTCGCCGTGTTCTGGTGAAGACGGGATTGGGCACCAAGGCGCTGGCCGCCGGCATCCCGGACTATCTCAGCCCGGTTGCCGTCTACGACGATCTCGCGGCCGCCGCTTTGGACCTCCTGGCCGGCTATTCATCAGGAGAGTGAGCGACTGCGCTGGCGATCCCGCCCTTTGTCGGGCGGGCCTGCGCGGTCGAACAGGAGATCGAGCAGCTCGTCGTTCACCCGGATGAACCAGTGCGACAGCCACTCGCCTGAATCGGTGCACTTCGAAGCCCGCGTCAACCGCGCCAAGCTGCATGCATCCTCAAGGCGCGCGAAGGCGCATTGCAGCAGCTGCACGCCCTGCTGGCGGGAGAGCTGGATGGCCCAAAGGCCCTCGGGCTTCAACTGTTCGCGCACCAGTCGCTTCACGGTATCTGAGAGCTGCCGCAGATTCGTGGTCGGCGCATCCTGTTCGGGTGCCACTTCCAGGCTCACGCAATGCGCCTCGCGATGCGCTTGCAAGAAGGCCGACCAGTCGAGCTTGGCCATCGGCAGTTTCCCTGTTGAGCCCAGCGTGGTCTTTCGCTGCCAGAGTGAATGCGATCGTATGCGCGCCGTTGCATAGCCGGGTCGATATTCTCGAGAGCCGCCCTTCTCGACAGCCCCTGCAAGGCCGCCCGGTAGGACGGGTGTCCTGTCGGCGGCCGGGGAGAACGTCCATGACGCTCTCCCCGGCGCCAACCTCATGGCGCTGCGGTCGAGCCTGCCGCGTCCTTAGTCCCAGTAGGACCGTGCGCCGTAGTACTTGTCGACGGAGCGGCCATACTCGGGCGTCCATTCGAATTCGGCGGTCTCGTAGCTCGGCGCGTTCTCCAGCATCTTCTTGTCGAGGCTGACGACATACCCTTCCTTCTGGGTGTCGTAGCGCAAGCTCGACCAGGGCAGTGGATGATGCTTCTCGCCGATGCCGAGAAAGCCGCCGAACGACATGACCGCGTAGATGGCCTGGCCGCTCACCTTGTCGATCAGGATATCCTCGACACTGCCCAGCTTGTCGCCGGCCGGATTATAGACGTTGGTGCCGTTGACCCGCTCGGCGCCGATCAGATTGTTCGTATGCGGGATGCTGCTTGCCATCATGTCCTCCTGGTGTTTGCCGCCCCTCTCTTGGCGGGGCGCCCCGTGTAATGGGTGGCGCGTCAACGAGCCCGATGCGGGGGCGTTGCCTCGCCGCAACGCCGAGATCACCGAAATCCTCAACGCGCCGACGATCACAGGAGGACCGGCTGACTGTGCGTCGCCGCCGGCGTTGCCGGCCTCAGCTTCGGGCAACTTGGCGGACGATGCACCTGAAGCCGACATGGCTGGTGTTGGTGTCGACGTCCTCGGCATGCCGGGCAGCCGGCCGGTACCGACGGCAATAGCTCGGGGCGCAGAGATGCGAGCCGCCCTTCAGCACCTTGCGGGGAATCCGAGCCTTGGGTTCGCAGGGGTTGTAGCTCCCGTCGAGCGGACCGCCGCGCGGGTTAGTGGGCACACAGCAGCTCTTGCCGGAGTTCTGGCCGGTGTCGGCAGGATGCCGGGAGGAATACCAGTCGGTGGTCCACTCCCAGACATTGCCGATCATGTCGTAGAGGCCGTAGCCATTCGGCGGATAGGTGCAGACCGGCGAGGTCCGCGCCCAGCCGTCGTCGCGGGTATTCTCGTGCGGGAACTGCCCCTGCCACGTGTTCGCCATGTGGCGCCCCTCCGGCATGAAGGCATCACCCCACGCGAACTCCGCGCCGTCGAGGCCGCCGCGGGCCGCGAACTCCCATTCGGCCTCGGTCGGCAGTTCCTTCCCCGCCCATTTCGCATAGGCTTCGGCATCCCTGAAGGCGACCTGCACGACCGGGTGATCGTCGAGGCCGCCGATATGACTGCCCTTGCCGTAGGGCCGCCGCCAGGTGGCACCGAACGTGAAGCGCCACCATTGGCTCCAGTCGACGAGGTCGACGGCCTTGCGCGGTGGCGTGAAGACGAGGCCGCCTGCCTTCAGCATTTCCGGGCGGGCGCCGGGATAGTCCTTGGGGTCAGGCGGGATTTCGGCCCAGGTGACGTGGTTCGTCGCTTCCACAAAGGCGCAGAACTGGCGATTGGTGACCGGCGTCGGATCCATCCAGAAGCCGTCGACCGTGACGGTGTGGGACGGGGCTTCTTCGGGATAGTGATGATCGGATCCCATACGGTACGTGCCGCCCGGAATGCGGATCATGCCGGCGGTCGCAGCGGCCAGGTTGGGAGGCTCCGCCAGAGGGGCAGCTTCAGACGTCACGGGTCCCACGCGAAGATGCGTTTCCAATCGGTCTTCATGCTGATGACCGCCCAGGCGTTCTTCCTGGCCTCGTCATAGAGCGCCTGTGTGAAGGTGCCGACCCGGGAGTCCGGCAACCCCTGGGCGGGACCATAGGCATACTCGCGCGCCGCGTCGTCGTGCAGCACGATCATCGCCAGCCGGGCACCGCCAGCGGTCTTGGTGTATTCCAGCATCTCGCGATCGCCGGTCGAGTTGCCGAAAGCCGCGACCGGCCGGCGCCCGATCATGAAATTGATGCCTTCCGGCTTGCCGGCCTTGTCGTCGTTCAGCAGCAGCTTCGGCTCCTTGGTCAGGAACGGCTTGCCGTCCTCGCCATAGGCGTACTTCGTGGCGCCGGCCGTGCCGACCACCTGCTCCGGTGGAATGCCGTAGACGCGCTCGGCATAGACGCGCACGAAGTCCTGGCCGCCGCCCGTGACAATGTAGGTCTTGAAGTCGTTGGCGCGCAGATACTTCAGGAGCTCCTGCATCGGCAGGTAGGTGAGCTCGGTATAGGGACGCTGCCAGCGCGGATCGCGCGCCGTCTCGAGCCACTTCGCCACCTCGGCCTTGAACGTGTCGACCGGCATGCCCGTCAGGGTCACCGCGAGGATCTTTTCGAGGTCCTGCATCGACAGACTGGCGATTGCCTGCCGATCGCCGGACATCACGGTCTTGAACGGTTCGATATTGGCCAGCTCCGGCCTTGCCTTGACCACCAGGGGGACGCGGTCGAGGCAATAGACTACCTGCGTGTAGATCGGCTTTTCCACCCAGAGCGTGCCGTCCTGGTCGAAGGTGGCGATCCGCTCGGCGGGCGGCACGAAGGTAGAGCTGCCCTGCGTTGTCGTCGCCTGCACGAAGTCGACGATCGCCTTCTTGGTGGCGCCGTCGTTCCAGGAGGGCAATGGATCGGTCTGTGCCTGGGCGGCACCGCCGACGATCCAGCTGAGCACGCCGGCCACCAGGAGGGTCCGGCGTGCAAGAGTCGTTTTGCCAGCGACGCTCATCTGCAACTCCACCCGATTTCGGCCTTCATGGGAGCACGGTTTCGCCCTCTCGTCGATGCCGCCTTCTCAGGGCGCCAAGGTCAGGGCCTTGAGTTCCTTCCGGGCCGTGCCGAAGGTGCCAAGCTGATAAACCGACGCGCCGGTCACGGAGAAGGTGAACGCGGCAAATGGCTCCGCCAGCATCTGGTTCAAATAGGTTTCCGTTCCGATGCCGATCGTGACGTGCGGATTGAACTTGCTGCCGGCGGCGACCGTGACGAAATTGGCAACGTAGTCGATCAGCGGTTTCTGAATGTCACGCCCGCCTTCCTGGCTGAAGAACGCCGCTGGAGTCCCGGTCTTCACGGTGTAGGGCTCGACGGCTTTGACGAGGGCATCCTGCAGCCGATGCAAATCCTCGGTCGGTTCGACGACGATTCCCGCGAGACCGACCGGCGGATCGGGGATGTAGTAGTATTTGAAAGCGTTCAGCTTCCAGGCCCTGGGCTTTTCCTTCGCCAGGACGGCGCCTGCCGCCGCAAAGACCTTGTCGAGGTCATCCGTGCGGACGAACTGCTGCAGCATCGTCACATGCGGATGGTGCGTTGCATCCAGCATGAAGCCCTTCGGAAAGGACTTGAGCAAACGAGCGTTGGCCGCCTTGGCATGCTGCATCATCGTCGCATCGGGTTCGAGCGCGATATCGACCGCCGTCACCGCATTCTGTTGAGCGACCGCGCCGAGCGGGCTGAGCACCGCGCCGACGATCAGGCAAATGGCGACACGTTTCATGGTCTGCCCCTTCCCCTGTCGAGAGCCGCCGAAAGTCAGGCGCCTCTGATGTTGGCCCCTCATGATAGATAGGGCGGCCCGATCCGGGCCGCCCTCTCCCTGCCGAGCCGCGTCAGTCGCTCGCGGTCGCCGTGGCCTTGATCTGCTCCATGACCTGTTCGAGGTTGTAGGTGGCCGGCGCCTGCAGGGGCGGAAAGGCCCTCAAGGTCTCGAACCACTTCAGCCACAGCTGCTGGCCGATCGGCAGCATGTTCCAGTCGTACAGGAAGGCCGTGACCGGCCCACCCAGCGCGCCGCCGATGCTCATCGCCGTCTTCTGGTCGATGCCGACCGCCTGCTCGAAGGGATCGCGCTTGATGTTCTGCACCAGCGTGAAGTGGAAGGGCACCAGCGGCATGATCCAGCCGGCCGGGCCAGGCTGCGACATGGTGTAGTACATCTTCCAGTTCTTGTAGCGCACGGCCGATGGCGTGGATCCCGAGAAATAGAAGAAGACGTCCCGCGCCGACTTCTCGGACTTGCCCTCGAGGTAGTCGCGCTGGTCGACGCCGTCGAGCGTGGTCTTGACGATGCCGGGATACTGACCGGCCTCGATACGCTGCTTCAGGCCGTCTCCCTTGGGCCCACCGGCGATGTCGACCAGGGTCGGCACCCAGTCGAGGGCGGCAAACAGCTGGTTCTTCACGGTGCCGGGCTTGATGACGCCGGGCCAGCGGACGACCATGGGGGCGCGATACCCGCCTTCCCAGGCTTCGCCCTTCTGTCCCTTGAAGGGCGTGACACCGCCGTCGGGAAAGGAAATCGCCTCGGCGCCGTTGTCCGTGGTGAAGACGACGATCGTGTTGTCGAGCTGGCCCATATCCTCGAGCTTCTTCAGGACCAGGCCGATATTGTCGTCCATCTGCTTCATGCCGGCTTCATTGACGCCCCAGTCCTTGCCGCCGGGCTCGCCGACCATGGCCATGTACTTGTCGGACAGCACGGTGGTGACGTGCATGCGCGCCGGGTTGTACCAGACGAAAAACGGCTTGCTGGTCTTCTTGGGGTCGTTGCGGTCGATGAAGTCGATCACCTTGGCGGAGATCTCCTCGTCCACCGTCTTCGACCGATCCAACGTGAGCGGCCCCTCGTCCTTGCAGCTCTGGTTCTTCTCCGTGCCGTCGGAGGACTTGCACGCCAGGACCGGACGCGGCGGCGTCAGGCAGGTGGTCGTCGCCGGATCCACCGCGCCAGGAACCTCGGCAAGGCCAGGGACCGGCGTGTTGCGGCACGGCGGCGCGACACTCTGAACCGTGGGGCTCTTGTTGATGTCGGGAAAGCTCACCTGCTGCATGGCGTCGAGGTGATAGAGATAGCCCCAGTACTCCTGGAAGCCGTGCGCCGTGGGCAGCGAGGCGGTGTGATCGCCCAGGTGGTTCTTGCCGAATTCGCCCGTGTTGTAGCCGAGGTCGAGCAGGAACTTGGCGAGCGCCGGCGTTCCGGGCCGTAGGTAACTCGGGCTTCCCGGAAGCTGCGGCGGGATCATGCCGGTGCGCAGCGGATACATGCCGGTGAAGAAGGCATTGCGCCCGGACGTGCAGCTCTGCATGGCGACGTAGTCCATGAAGACCGCGCCCTCGTTGCCGATGCGGTCGATGTTCGGAGTTTCGCCGACCATCACGCCACGGTGATAGATGCTGGGCTGCATCCAGCCGATGTCGTCGCCCATGATGAACAGAATGTTCGGTTTCTGCGCCGGCGCGGGTGCCTGCGCCTTTGTCGGGGATGCTCCCAGCAAGCCGACGGCAAGAAGCGCCGTAGCGGACGTCAGCAAGGCTTTGAGTTTCATCTTCGCCCCCTCGGTGGAAAGATTCCGCAGGCTTTTCTGGGCGTCCGAAGACGTTTGCACTATGCAGATTGCGACAATCGACTCCTGGTCCGCGGCCAGCAGGCGACGATCACGTCGACAGCCGGCGCGCCCGTCCATCGACCAGGCACATGGCAAGGGCTTCGATCAGCTCCTGCTCGATCGCCCGCGCCGTTTCGGGCTGAACGACGGCGTCCGGTCGCGATCGCGCGGTCCGCACGATGCGGCCATGGAGCTGCATCAGGCGGCGCAGCACACCGGCCGGCACATCGAGGGTGCTTGCAGCCTTTGTGATTGCCGCTGCTCTGTCCGCCAGTCCGCGCGCATAGCGTTCCAGGACGGCGCTTCGGATTCCGATGGCGGCAAAATGCGCCGCCGCCGCCGTCCTCTGGTGCAGCCGCTCGGCGCTGCCGGCCAGCAGTACCTCGCCGAACGATACGTCGTGTCCGTTCCAGGACAGGGAACATCCCGGCCGGATGGCGAAGAAGGCGTAGTGCCAGCCGCGCGGAATCGACCAGCAACCGCTTCTTGGGGCGGATTCGTCGATGTCGAGCAGCCGGACGAGCGTCAGCTCGACCCGCACCAAGTGTGTCACGAACGGCCCTGCTGCCGACGGGACGACGTGAGCCTTGAGCTCCCGCAGACCCTCGGCATACTCCTTTGCCGACGTGAAGCGATTGAAGGCACTGCCCGGCACTTGTACGTCCCGCCCGTCTGCACTTCGACCGTCGTGCGTTCGACGGCGCAAAGTGCAGATTGAGAGAAGGTCGTCAGCCTCGGCTATGCGGATTGCGACAAGCCGAGAGCGACTTCAGAAGCGGGCGTTGACGCCGATGATGGGGCCGTGCTGCAGGATGTTCATGCGAAAGAGATCGTTTCCGCTGCCGCGGCTGTAATCGACGTAAAGCGCGCGGTAGCCCAGCACGACCGACCAGTCGACCGAGCCGGAGCGGCCGAAGCGGTAGGCATAGGTGCCGACCGCCTGGGCCGAGATGCGGCTGCCCATCCCGAACCCGCCCAAGTCAGCCTCGAGCGACAGATCCTGGTTCTCGGCGAGCTTGTGGCGGACGCGGAATCCCAGGACGGGATCGACCCATTGGACGTTGCCGGAACGCGCAAAGGCCCGGCTGCCATCGGCCGAGAATTGAAGGTCGGACGTGTTGACATTGACCCCGCCGCCCAGCGTCAGGGTGAGATCGGCGCGCTGCAGCCAGTAGCGCCCCCCCATCAGGAAGTCGAAGGCGGTCTGGCCGACCCCGTTGGTGGTCGTGGGGCCGACTTTGACGACCTCGTAGGTGGCGCCGAACTCGACAATGAGCGTCTCGTAGTTGAGGGCCGTGCTGGCCGCGACCCAGCCGGCGACGCCGGGCTCCGGGAAGAAGTTGCGCGTGCCGCCGGCGCCCGCCGTCATGTTGGCGTAGAGAACGTCGACGAACAGGCTGATCTTGTCGCGCCAGCGGGCTTCGAAGTAGCCCATGACGGGCACCAGCGACTCGCTGCTGGAGAACTCACGCACGAAGTTGGTATCGACATTGACGGTGCGGCCGCGCACCGTCTGCTGGCCGCTCATGAAGGTGAGCCAGGCATAAGGCGTGAGCTTGAACGTCCAGGGCGACGGGTCCGCAGCCGGCGGTTCGGACGGGCTCTGGGCGGCAGCAGGGAGCTGCCAGAGAAGCATCGCGACAACGACCAGAGTGGGCACTTTAAGCATCGGTCGATTACCAACTGTTTGCAACGAACTCTGCGCACCGGACATCGGGCTGCCTATGCAGATTGCGTCACTGGACGCTCATAGCACGCGATGAAGAGTGGTCGAAGGCGCTTCCCCGAACAGGGATCGGTATGCCGTGGCAAACCGGCCCAGCTCCCAGAAGCCGTAGCGCGAGGCGATGGCCGTCACCGTGTCCTGCCCGGGAGACGAGGCGGTGAGCGCACGACGCGCCATGTTCATGCGACGCAGCCAGAGATAGCGCAGCGGGCTGACGCCGAGCTGTTCGTGACAGCATCGCTGCAAGGTGCGCACCGAGACTCCCAACGCTGTGCAGATCTCCGGCAGGTACAACGGATTGTCGGCATTCGCCGCGATGAGAGTCCTGAAGCGCCGCAAGATGGCCTGATGCTGCCGGACCGAGACCTTGTCTTCTTCTGCCGCTTCGGTCGAGCTGGCGATCATGGCGGCAATGATCTCCTGCTCGAGACAGCGCGCCGTCTCCGGGTTGGCAAGAACGGCCGGTGCATGCTCGGCGAGCGCACCGGCAGCCGCATGGAGACTTCTCAACCTGGCCAAAGCTTCCGCCGAAGGCCGGACCGCCAGGCCGTCGGATTTCCATTGGACATCGTGGTGGGTCAAGGCGGCGGCGGTGGCGAAGTAGTCGTCGACCGGAAGGGACAGCGACGCCCACTGGGCCGGCCCCCTGGTACAATGGAAGGCCTCCTGACCGATCCCCACGCGCACGACCACGTCCGCGGTCACGTCGCGGCCGCCCCAGGAGATCGGAGCCGTCGGGCTTGTGGTGAACATGACGATGGCCCGGCTCGGTGAGGTCGCTGCCCGGGCGATGTGCGGCAGGTTCTCGGTAAAGCGCTGCATCCACAGGCGCTGCAGGTCGATACGCACCAGCCTGGCTTCGAACGACCCGCGGCCGGCGATCACGGCCTCGTACTGTCCCGCGCGGATGCTTGTCGTGTAGTCGTCGATGTCGTCGAACACGCGGATAGCGCTGGCCGGCATCACCGCCCCGCGCCCGCCTGGAGAGAGAAGAAGCGCCCCACAACCTTCATGATCGCAACTGCCCTCTTGCGACGCATCTCAGGTCTTCGACGCGGTTACTCTATCCAGCGGAGACGGCGCCTCCCAGAAGCTTTATTGCACGCGTTGTGTAGCCGCACGCACTCGCCGTGCCGCGCGCCTACCTCTCGCTGGCCGGTGGGAAGTGCCATTTGCCGTCGCGGATCGGCAGGAAGTGGCCGTTGTCTTCGCCCACCTCCTCGGCGAGGCGGCGATTGGTCTCCTGGTTCAACGCCACGATCAGCTCGCCATGCTTCTTCGGATCCAGGGCGAGATTGGTCATCTCTTCCGGGTCGTTCTGGCGGTCGTAGACCTCGATATCGTTCATTGCGAAGAGCTCTTCCAGCGACTTCGGCGTGTTGAAGCGCACCGGCGAGAAGTAGCGGGAGAAGCGATAGCGCCCGTCCCAGATGCTGCGGATCGCCACCCTGTTGAGGAAATCCGGCGGATGCTTGGCGAGCGCGGCGAGCTGCTTCTGCGGCGTGTCGGCGCGATAGGCGCGGGTATCGACGGTGAGCGCCGCCCATTTGGGATCCTGGAAGGACAGCATGTCGAAATTGTAGAGCGACGCCGGCCGGATCGATTGCAGGTCGGCCTGCGCGGGGTTGCGCAGCCACGCCGAGAAGTCCCTGCCCTTCAGCCCGTCCGCAGCACGCGACCGTGCGGCGGCATCCTTGCCGGTCAGGCCGATGATGGTCGGCGTCAGGTCGAGTTGCGAGGTGACGGCCTTGCACTCGGTGCCGCCCTCGAAGGCCGGATGGTGGATCATCAGGGGCAGATGGTTCTGCTGCCAGTAGGCATTGGTGCCCTTGCCGCGCATCTGATGGCCGCCGCCCATCTCGCCGTGATCGGCGGTGAAGATCACGATGGTGTTCTTGTCCATGCCGTTGTTGCGCAGCGCGTCGAGCAGCAGCTCGACCTTGCGGTCGCAGTCGCGGATGGCATTGAAGTAATAATCGCGCAGCGCCCGCCAGCGGCGATCTTCGTCCGGCCAGCGGCCAACCTGCAGATCGAGGATCTGCTGGTAGATCTTCTGGGCGACCGGGCGGCCGGGACTGTCGAACGGCTGGTGCCGGTTGGCGGGCAGAGGCGCGTTGTCCCAGGTCGCGCGATAGAGCTCGTCGTCGGGCGCGCGCGCGATCGGCATCGCATGGCTGGCGCTCTGGACGTTCTCCATCGGCAGGTCGGAGTTGAAGTACATCACGTCGTGCGGATTGACGAAGTTCACGGCGAGATACCAGGGCTGCCCCTTGGTGCGCAGCGTCTCGGCGTCCGTACGCAGCCAGGTGATCGCCGCGGCCAGGGTCGTGTCGTCGTACTTGTAGCCGCCCAAAGTGAGGTCGATCAGGTCGCCGACACCGAAGAAATCCTTGAAGCCGTAGGAGGCTATCGTCTCGCGGTACTTGCGCAGCGGCGCATCGATGGCATCGTTGGTGAGATCGAGAGTGGCCGACAGATGCCACTTGCCCTGGTAGGCGGCATGGTAGCCCAATTCGGTCAGCCGATGGCCGATCGTCTTGATGTTGGTCGCGAGGTCGCGCTGCCAGATGTAGTTGAGATTATCGGCGATGGTGGTGTGCTGGATGTGCTGCCCGGTATAGACGACCGACCGCGCCGAGGAGCACACGCACGACGCTGCCTGATGATTGAGGAAGGTGACGGCCTTCTTCTTGATGGCTTCACGGGCCGGTACCGGGAACGGCCATTTGGGAAAGAAATGCTCCTGGTCGACCAGCACAAAAAGAATGTTGTAGCCCGATGGCATAGCGGTCGCGGGTGCCGCCTGGCTGAGTTGGGGATCGGCCAGAGGACCAGACTGGGCATTGGCCGACAGGCCGCCGAGAATCGTGGAACCGAGCAGCGCCGCACCCGAGGCCAGAGCCGAGCGGCGCGAAGGCAGAGCGGGATCGTTGTCTTCGGGGTTGGACATGCGGGTTTCCTCGATCATTGGGCTTTCAGGTAGCGCGCGATGGGCGACAGCGCTTCGTTAGCCGGCATGGTCGCGATGACCTCGTCGGGCCGGCACCAGGGATAAGGCAGGCCGGCGACCCAGCCGATGATCCGCTCGAGCTCGGCGGCCGGCAGGACCTGCATCACGTCGATGGTGATGACCAGTCTCTCGACCAGGCACCGCGCATCGGGCGAGAACTGCCAGTCGTAGCGCCCCACTCCGACCCGCAGCGCGCCGTCGCTGCGTGCCGACATGGCGACCAGCCAGGGACAGGAAAAGCGCAGCCGATCGGCCTCGGTCGGCCGCGCCAGGCCGAAGGAGTAGACATTCTCGAAATCGGTCGCGATGCGGCGCACGAGAACCTCCTCGACCTCGGCCAGGCCCTGCGCCGTGCTCGGGAAGGAAATCGCTTCCGTCTTCACGACCATCTCGAGCTGGACGTCCGGGGCGAACGCCCGGCGCATCAGGAAGGGGCGGTTGCCGTCCTTGGCGTGGAAGTAGGCGGTGACGGCATCATAAGGACTGGGCATTGAGGTCCCTGCACCTAGCGTTTGTCGATTTCCGGCAGGTCGAAGTCGCGCCAGCCCGGTACTTCGGCAACATCCGGGAACTCGACACCGAACGGCTTGGTCGCATCGATGCCGACCGACGAGGAGAAAGCGCCGTCGGTGTAAGGGTCGAGCGGCGCGGTGGCCGTGCGATCGACGACGAATACGTCCTCGCTCGGCTTGACCCGGAACGACTGGGCCCACTCGACCTCGGCTGAGCTGCGGATATCGATGTCGGGGTCGACCGCGATGACCCATTTGGGATGCAGGTTGGACGCCATGGCGGCGAGGATCGCGTGCCGCGCCTCGCCCTCGTAGCGCGGCTTCATGGCGATCACGAGGTAGACCTGCACGCCGCCCGAGCTGTTCACCGAGATGTCCGTGATGGTCGGAAACTGGGCCTGGAGCTGATGCAGGAGCGAGGTCTCGAACGGGATCTGCTTCAGCACGTGATTTTCAGTGATCGGCTTGCCAGTCAGCAGGCCCTGAAAAATCGCGCCCCTCCGATGAGTGATGGCGGTGATCTGGGCGACCGGCTTCGGCGAGGCCGCCGTATAGTAGCCGGTATATTCGCCGAGCGGGCCTTCCACTTTCTGGCTGTTGGTATCGACCGTGAATTCGATCACGATTTCGGCGTAGGCCGGCACCTTCATGTCGTTGCTGACCGCCTTGGCCAGCTCGACCGGCGAACCGCGCAGGCCTCCGGCAACGAACCAGTCGTTGGTCGAGTCGCTCGACTGCACCTGGCCGGAATACATCGTGAGCGGATCGACGCCGATCACAATCGCGCCGTGCAGTTGCTTACCCATCGCCGTCGCGTGGGCGATGTTCTTGCCGAAGCGATGGTTGGGCGCGGAGAACACGCCGAGCTCCTTCGGACCGTGAACCTGGAAGCGGTAATTACCGATATCGGGCGTGCCGGTCTCGGGATTCTCCGACACCACCATGCCTGCCGTAATATAAGGTCCACCGTCCTTGGGGCTGTAGGTCGGCACCGGCAGCTTGGTGACGTCGATCGCATCGCCCGTCAGCACGACTTCCTGGCAGGGCGGCGCGCCCTTGTGGTCCACCGGCGCGATCGGGTTGTTGATGCCTTTCAACACCTTTTCGTGGATCGTCTGCTCCGTCGCCTCGAAGGCCTTCAACGCCAGCCTTCGGTTGCCATAGACACCTGCCACCAGCGGAAACGCCGTGCCGGTGTTGGTGAACATCAGCGCCGGCCCCTGGATCGAACTTGTCTTGGCAAGAGCTTTGGCAATGTCGTACTTGAGAGCGATCGGACGCGTAATGTCGACGAGGTCACCCGAGTTCCTCAAGGCGGTCAGGAAGGCACGCAGATCTTGATAGGGCATGGTCAGTCCGTCCTTGCGTTTCGCGAGTACAACAGGTGATGCGTCGCTTTCTTGGTCAAATCCGTCGCGACGACCTCGAGGATGCGTTGCGTGTCGCCCTGTCGGTCGGCCTGCCGCTCCTGGCACTCTATGCCGCGGGCCGTCTCGACCTCGCCGTCTATGCCGCCTTCGGCGGCCTGGCGATGCTCTACGGCCACGGCGAGTCTGCAAGGCAGCGTGTGACGACGCAGTTCGTGGCCGGCGCGGGCCTGGTCGCCACCATCGCGGTGGCCATGACCTATTCGGCCGCGCACGCGCCGCTCGAGGTATTGGGCGTGCTGCTGGCCGTCACGGTGATTGCCGCCGTGACCCTGGGCGCGGCGATGCGCTGGGTGCCGCGCGGCGAGATGTTCTTCGTGCTGGTGCTGCTGATCATCGCCGGCATCCCTGCGACGTGGGAGCGCCTGCCGATCGGCATCGCCACAGGCGCCGGTGGCGCCGCCTTCTCCGTGCTGCTGACCTGGGTGAGCAGCCGGCGCAAGGGCAAGTCCGGAGAAGAGCCGAACCGCGACGGATGGCGCCATCGTCTCGCGATGGGCTACGCCGCGCTCGACCGCGGCCAGCACCTGGTCCTGCTCGCCGCCGCCGTGCTCGGTGTACTGACGGCCTGGGGCCTCGCCCTGGCGTTCGGCATCGGCCATCCCTTCTGGGCGGCCGTCACCGTCGCCGCGCTGATGCCGGCGCTGCTGGCCACCGACGTCCGCCGCCGCACCTTGCACCTCATGCTGGGCACCTTGGGCGGCGTGGGCATCGCCACCTTTCTGTTCTCTTTCGAACCCAGTCATCTCGGGCTGATTGCGATCATCATCGTCTGCCAGGCGGCGGCGGAGATCGCGGTGGCGCGCAACTTCGGCGTCGCGCTGCTGTTCTTCTCGCCGCTCGCCATCGGCATGAGCAACTTGAGCGTCGGTGCGCCCTGGCCGCCGCTGCTGCTCGACCGGCTGGTCGAAGCGGCGCTCGGCACGGCGGTCGCCTTCCTGACGATCCTTGTGGGACGCCGGATTCTCAAAGTCACTTGAGCGGAGTCTCGGACGGGCGGGCCGCACGCCAGGCCTATTTGGTTGGCTGGTCGGAGACCTGGAAGGGAATGTCGCCCGAGATGGCCCTCTCGCCCTGCAGGGTGATCACCGCCCAGTGCAGGGTGTAGTTCCCCACCGGCAAGGTCGGCGCCTCGGCGAACAGAACTTCGGGGGCCGATTCGAGTCGCGGGTGCAGGCGCTCGATCACCTTGTCGCCTTGCTTGATGACCAGGGTCGACTTGCGATGGTCGACCGGCCGGTCGAAGCGCACGAAGAAGGCGCTGCTGCGCCGGCCGATATGGGCATGTGCCGCCGGTGCTGATTCCAGGACATTGATGTCCGGGGATTGCGCGCCTGCCGACGAAACGCCGACGACGGCGGCCAGCATGCCGACCGTCACTGTGCGGCGGTGCATCACTTCGCGGTCCTCCGCTGCTTGGGGACGCCGGAGGGACCCGTCCAGCGCGGGAAGGTCTTGGTGTCGAGGCCGAACAGATCCAGTGCGCGCGCCACCGAATGGGTGACGATTTCGTCGACGGTACGCGGCCGCGCGTAGAAGGCAGGAACCGGCACGGCGACGACGGCGCCCATCTCGGTGACCGCCAGCATGCTCTTGATGTGCCCGGCATGCAGCGGCGTCTCACGGAACATCAGGACGACACGGCGGCGCTCCTTCAGGCAGACATCGGCGGCCCGGGCGACCAGGCTCGACGTCACACCGGTCGCGATCTCGCTCAAGGTGCGCACCGAGCAGGGCGCCACGATCATGCCCATCGTATGGAATGAGCCGCTCGAGATGGCGGCGGCGATGTCACCCGGTGCATAGACGTGATCGGCCAGCGCCCGCAACGCCGAGGCCGACATGTCGGTCTCCAGCGCCCGCGTCTGGTCGCCCGCTTTGGAGATCACCAGATGGCTCTCGATCTTCATCGCCCGCAGCGCCTCGAGCACGCGGATGCCGTAGACCGTTCCCGAGGCGCCGGTGATCCCGACGATCATGCGCTGAACTGGCTGGCTCGTTGCCATTCGGGCGCTCAACCGCCGGTCTTGATGTGGCGCGGATCCGAATGGTGCAGCGGCTGCGGCTTGGCCTCCCACGAGAACGGCGTGTCGGAGAGCGTGTAGCGGTACCAGGGCGGATCGTTGGTGCGACCGAGCTTGTGCCGCAGATTGCCGAAGGCACGGTAGAGCACCGGATAGGGCTGACCGTGATACTGCTTCAGGATGTCGTGCCAGGCGCGCGGCTCAGCCCGGATGAACGCTTCCATGTCCTTGGTCAGCGCCTCTTCCGTCATGATCTTGAGCCCGGCCGGCGGATCGCCGAGGTCGGTCACGGTGCTGCGGACGAACTCGTTGGGGTTCCATTCCGGCCCCAGCGGCACGGTGCAGTCCATACCGATCTTGGAGGAAATGCCCAAGGTCGTGCTCTTGGGATCGACAGTCATGGTGTTGAGCCCGTCGAGGCGCACCGTGTCCTTGTCCGGCATGTAGCGGTAGGCCATGGCGGCCAGCACCGCCTGGTCGTCCCAGATATCGACGTCGGTGTCGAACACCATGGCGATCTTGGGCAGGCCCTGCTTGGAGCAGGTCAGCATGATACCCAGCGCCTGCTTGGAATCGCCGGCGCCCAGCGGATGGATCTTGGCGTAGGCGATGTTGGACAGGCCGCCCAACGGGCAGCGGACCTCGCGCACGTCAATGCCGCCCTGCTTCAGGCCGTTGAACAGGTCGGCCTCGATGGCCGGCAGCTGCAGCATGTTGTCGGTGTACCAGGGATGCAGGCCGCCGATCGTGCAATGCTGGAAGATGCCACCCTTGCGGTAGGTCATCGCCTTCACCTTGAGGCGATAATTGTGCTTGATGCCGCCGCCATACATGCCGGTGAACTCGCCGTACGGCCCCTCGTCATAGACCAGGCCTTCGAGCGCCATCAGCTCGCATTCCAGCACGATCTCGGCATTGGCCGGCACCATCACGTCGATGGTCTCGCATTTGATCATCTTGGCCGGCGCGCCGTAGAAGGCGCCCAGCACCTCGAAATCGTCGGTGTCGGCGGTGACGCCGACGAGCGCGGCGATCTTGTCGATGGTCGGGCCGCCCAGCACGATCGCGACTTCCAGATTCTGCCCCTTCGCTGCCGCCGCCATGGCGTGGATGCGCTGGCGATGCGAGGTGCAGGTCATGTCGACCGACTTCTCGTCCTTCGTGCGGAACATCGAGCGGTAGATGCCCCAGTCGTAGACGCCGGTGTCGGGATGCTTGCTGATGAAGAGGTTGTCGTTGGTATAGGCGTGGCCGTCGCGGTCGTGATGCAGGAACAGCGGCAGGCGGGTCAGGTCGACGTCGTCGCCCTTCAGGATCACTTCCTTGCAGGGCGCCGTGGTCACCGTCTCCCACTTCACGCGGCCCTTGGAGCGCGCGACCATCTCCAGACCGGTCCGCGTCTTGTCGCAACCCATCGCCCAGGCGAACATCTCCTGGTTCGAGTAGGCATTGGCCAGCACCGAGAACTCGGTGTCCTTGATCTTCTCCACCAGGACGGCCTTGGTGGGATTGGCCTCCATGAGCTTGGGGATCTGGTCGACGCGGACCTCGTCCTTGATGCGCACGAGGAAACCCGCCTTGTCCATGGCGGTGACGAATTCTGACAGTGACTGCTGCATGGTCTGCATCCCGCTTTGAAAAAAGAACCTCAGGCGTAGGCGGGCGCGACCGTCCCCTTTTCCACATTGGCCTTAAGGTGATGCAGCATCATGCCCCATAGGGCGTTGCACTTGTCGTAATTGCCCTGCTGGTGCGGCCAGCCGGCATGGGTGAAGGTGATCTGCACGCGGCCGTTCGGCGTCTTGGCGAGCTCGAAGGCGACCGTCGTGCCGGTGGCGTCACCCGGCCCCGAGGCGCACTTCCAGGCGACCTTGTGCGCGTCCTCGGCCGTGACCTCCCAGGCGAAGGTCGTGCCGTTCGGGTACTTCAGCGTCCAGGTCGAGCCGACACCGCCTTTCCCTGCAACTTCGGCCATCGTCCAGCCCTTCAACCCGTCGTGTGTCGTGAGTGCGCCGTGGACCTTGGCCTGATCGCCGACGATATGGACGGCATGACGCAGAGAATGACTTGGCACGGACGCACCTCCCTGGATGACTCGCACTCGACAGGAAGTAGGTACACCAACCTGCATCTTCGATGCACTCCAAAAAGCGATGGAAGGCCGCCTGCTCCATCGCCTATCGGTAGAGTGCTGCGCCGCAAGACGACTGCCGGAATTGGTTACGAAGACGTGAACGGCCACGATGGCCTGCACATTGTCCTCCCCATTCAGGCGCTAGGGAGTGGACACTTCCTTCTGTATCAGACTTCGCGCTATCGGCGTCTTCCGTCTTTCTCCTCTCCCCCTTTGGGGGAGAGGTTGGGTGAGGGGGATTTTTTCAACCTGCACGCCGTTTCCTTCACGCGCACCCTCACCTCCCCCATGCTTCGCATGGGTCCCCATCCTCTCCCGCTAAAGCGGCTTGGTTACAAGCCGCGACGCGGGAGAGGACTCATGAGCGATGTGTCCACTCCCAAGCATTCAAATGGGGAGGAGAATGCCGTCTGTCAGGCCTTCAGCAGCGCCGTCACATCCGCCGTTGAGACCACGTCGGCAAAGGTGAGCATCATGTTGTTCAGCGTATTGTTGTGCTCGAAGTCGGTGTGGGTCGCCGTCGCGTCGGAGACGAACAGCACCTTGTAATTCAGCATCATGGCATCGCGCGCGGTCGACTCGCAGCAGATGTTGGTCGCGCAGCCGGTGATGATCACGGTGTCGATGCCGCGCGCCTGCAGCCGCTGGTGCAGGTCCGACGAACCGTCGACGAAAGTGCCGAACCTGAATTTGTCGATGCGCATGTCCTGAGGCTCGACATGGATATCGGGGTGCAGCGCATGGCCGGGCTTTCCGACCATGAAGGTGGCGTACATCCCTTCCCTCTTGTCCGGCGTCCAGAACGACCCGAACCAGTTGGACCAGCTTTGCTTGCTCTCCTCGCTGATCGAGTTCTGCACGAAGACATTGAGCGCGCCGGCCTCGCGGCACGCCGCACTGATCCGGTTCACGTTGGGGATGATCTCGGCCGCCGGGGCGATCTCCGCCGGCGCTCCCGGCGTCATGAAGCCGGTCTGCATGTCGATCACCAGATGGGCCGTTCGTTTCGGATCGATGCTCTCGAACAGGCGAAGACGCCCCCGTCTCCCCAACGCGATCTTCACGATATCGTCGTCAAGCTTCACCTTGTGCACGCGACCCTCCAGATGGCCGCGCAAACGTGGCGAGTGTTGAAGCGGTTGGCAACCACTTCCCGGCGACGCGATCCGCTTTTCGTCGACACATGCGTCGGCCTGCGCTACCTGCGAGTCGCAACGGATCGATTGCGGGGGAGCAGGGTCATGGCCTTCAGGCGTATCGCGGTGGAAGAAGCTTTCGTGACGCCCGAGATCATGGCGCAATGGCACATCGTGCTGGCCGGCCGCGATGTCGAACCCGGCTTCGCCAAGATGGGCGAAACCATCCTGGCGCAGACGCCCGCCAACAAGCCGCTGGACGATCGCCTGCTCGACATCGGCGCCGGCCGCATCGCTCACATGGATTCGCTCGGCATCGACATGCATGTCCTGTCGATCACCTCGCCGGGCGTGCAGGTGTTCGAGACGGCGCTGGCGACACGGCTGGCGGCAGAGTCGAACGATGCGCTGGCGGCGGCGGTGAAAGCCCACCCGACCCGCTTCGCCGGCCTGGCGGCGATCGCGCCGCAGGATCCGGCAGCCGCGGCGCGCGAGATCGAGCGCGCCGCCCGCACGCTCGGCCTCTGCGGCCTGATCATCAACTCCCATACGATGGGCGAGTATCTCGACGCGCCCAAGTATCGGCCGATCTTCGAGGCAGCCGAGGCGCTCGACATGCCGATCTACCTCCATCCGCGCGAGCCCGCGCCGTCGATGGTGGCGCCCTATCTCGACTACGCCCTCTATTTCGCCGGCTGGGGCTTTGCCGCCGAGACCGGCCTGCATGCCATGCGCCTGATCATGTCGGGCACGTTCGATCGCTTTCCCAAGCTCAGGATCGTGCTCGGCCACATGGGCGAAGGCATCCCGTTCTGGCTGCAGCGCATCGACAACCGCTACCTGCTCGAAGTGAAGATCGGCGCCACCGCCAAGCTGCCCAAGCTGCCGAGCCAGTACTTCCTCGACAATTTCGTCATCACGACCTCGGGCGTGACTTCGATGCCGGCGTTGCGCCTCAGCCTCGATGTGCTGGGGGTCGAGCGCATCCTGTTCGCCGCCGACTTCCCCTATGAAGACGACGCCGAGGCGGTGCGCTTCATGGACGGCGCCGCCGTGACCGAGGCCGAACGCGAACAGATCTACCAGACGAATGCCGAACGGGTGTTCAAGCTGAAAGGCTAGAGGCGAGCGTCAAGCAAACGACACTTCGACCCTTCCCATGGGGCCGAAGTCGGCGGTACTCATGGATCCGCGCCCAACCGGCTTCATGCCCGTGCAGCTTCCCGTACTGACGATATCGCCCTCCATGAGAGGGCGGCCTGCGAGATCGCCTTCGTTGGCAAGCCAGGCCAGCGCCTTCAGCGGATGGCCGAGAACGTCACGACCAAAACCGGCGGCCACATCGACATCGTCGATCCGAAGCGAAACGGCCGACTGGGCGATGTCGTGATCCTGCCAATGGTCGACCGGCGCCCCGAGAACCAGATGGCCGGCCGCCGAGTTGTCGGCGATCAGCAGCAGGATCGGCACTGTGCTGTTGCGTGACAGGCGCCGCTCGCCGACCTCGATGGCCGGATACATCGCCCGAATCTTCGGCACGAGTTCGGCAGCCGTCCAGCCGGACGGCCGCCTCTCCAAATCCTCGGCAAGCTCGAAGGCAAATTCGCATTCCTGCACGGGGGTCATCAGCGAGTCGTACGAAAGCTGCGCCGGGCTGTGCACGATGTTGCGCCGGGGCACACGGCCAACGATCGGACGCGCCGCGCCGAGTTCCTGCAGGTTGTTTGCGGCCGTAGCGCCGATCTTCCAGCCGCCGATATCCATGCCGAGCCGGTCACCGACAGCATTGGCCACGCGATACGCCGATGCTTCTTCTGTCGGCACCAGATGTGCCGGCACCCGATCGATCAGGCGCCGATTGCGGTGCGCGTCCAGCAGCAGGGCGACCAGCGCTTCTTCAGATGGACTCAAAGAGCACTTTGGCGGGGACATTTCGGTGCCGTCGTCGCAGATCGCCAGGCGACTGGCAATGCCGCCGGCCTCGGCAGGGCGAACCTCGATAGGGGAGATCGAAGCCCGTCGTCTCTCCTCGTTCCTCATCGGCAAACTGGGTCTATTGCGGCTTGCGGGGTCGTGTCCGCCTCGGTTCCGGCGCCGCCTGCCAGTTCACGCCTTCCATGGTTCGAAGAACAGCTTTGACGACATCGGGCGCCATGCCGTCTTCGCCAAGCCAGATCGACCAGGCGTCGTCTTTGAGGATTGCCGGCATGCGCGGGTCGTCCTCGTCGGCTTTGATCGTGGTCCTGATCAAATCATTGGCGGCCACAGTCACCATTGCGCAGGCCAGCATCGGCATCGGCAGATCGGGGATGTCGAACCGTCGCCAGACGAAGGCAAAACCGCGGGGCTGACCATCCTGCGGATCCACTGTCCATTGCTGCGTTTGGTTTTTCCCCGACGCCTTCGTGATCTCCTGGCCCTCATTGAATGTGGCAAACACCACGATCCCGCGCTGGCCGTCATGGAAGGCCTTGCGGAAGGCCTCGCGTGAGTCGATCGTTTCAGCACGCGCATGGATCGGGCGCGGCCGGCGCCAGTCCTTCGGGTCGGGAAAACCCCAGCGCATCTTGACCACGCGCCGCGCGCGACGTTCGGCATCCCATATGATGACGGGCAACAGACTGCCGACCCTGTAGGTGACGATCTCGTCGTCACCGTCCTCATTGCCGCCCGCCCCGTCGTCGCCGCCCTCCGTGAGCGGTCGGGAGAAGTCGACGACCTCGCTCCAGCTCGCCAGCGCCGTGAATTTTCCGCACATGCCGGCGATTTAGCCGCCAGTTGGCCCAGGATGGGAAGCGCCATGTTCCGGTTGTTACAGATGCGCTCGGGATGAAGCCCGGGAGTTGACCTAGAAATCGGAAATGTAGGTCAACTTGATGCTTTGACTTCCCAGTCCCTCCTCGACTCTACCCCAGCCGCCGCAACCGGTAGTTCAACGGCCCGCGGTCGACCTGCATGTAATGCACTTCCTCGCCGGCCCGCTGTGCAGCCTCGATCCGGGCGAGGCGATGGGCGCGCAGGACGCGCAGCCGCTCGAGCAGCAGCGCATCGAGCACGAAGGTGGCGGCCGAGGCGCACTCGCCGGCGACCGGCGTTTCGGGCAGCGCGTTCACCAGCGTGCAGACCCTGAGCGCATCGTCCTCGCGGGCGAAGGCGAGCCACACCGTCGACCAGTCGTCGAGCATGCGCGCCACACAGTCGCCGCCGAGACCGAGCGACGCGATCGCCCAGGTCAGGGCCGAGAAGCCGCCGGGCTCGTCGCAGATCACATGCTCGCGCACGGTCTGGTTGGCCCACACGCCGGTCGGCTCCGACTCGGGCTCGTCGAAATGACCGACGACGACATGCGGCACCGGATGGCGCGTGAGAAAGACATCGCGGGTCAGCATCGACGGCAGGTGCACGATCATGGTCTTCTCCTCTCAAAACACGTTCAGACGTTGTTCATGAAAGTTCGGGGCTCATGAAGGCTCGGACTTCATGAAGGCTCGGACGCTTCGCTCGGTGTCGAACCGAAACACATCGAAACGCTGGGCTCGGCAGCGGCCGCACCGGACGCCGGCTTGTTCCAGGGTTCGGTGATCGCCCTCGGCCGCACCGATCTGCTCGGCCGTGCGCAGAACCCGGCGCAGGCAGCCGACGCAAACGATGCCGATCGGCAGGGTCAGGGAAGCGACTTCGTGAAGGGTCATGGTTCTCATCCGGGGAGTTCATCCAGGGGGCCATCCACAGATCCATCGATCGGCGAGTCCTATGAGAACATTTAGAGAACATCAAGAACAAACAACAAGCGAACATCCGGTAAAAAACGAGCCTCTACAGGGTGTTAGGCTTGCAGTGCCGACCCTACAAAATGTGGGATCCGGACGATGGCGCGCGGACTTTCCCGCGGTTCTACACAAGACCTGGGGTCAAATTTCCCAGGTTCCTGCCTGCGATGAGGCGGAACCATCGCCCCTGACCGCCATTGCCTCCTGACTGTCATGAAAAAAGGAACGACATCGATGAAGCGCCTTCTTCCCTTGCTCGCCGTCACTCTCGCCCTTCCCGCGAGCGCGGCGCTGGCCAAGGATCGAGCCGTCACCGACCAGGAGCGCCCCAAGCTCGAGGCGGCCTTGAAGGAAGCCGGCTGCAGCGGCGGCAAGATCGAGTTCGACGACGACAAGGCGACGGCCCATCCCAACGGCAAATTCGAGGTCGACGACTCCACCTGCCAGGACGGCAAGAAGTACGACCTGACCTTCGCCCCCGACTTCAAGCTGCTCACCAAGAAGCTCGATTAGGCGCTGCCCTCGGACACCGGGAGGACGGCCTCTTCTCGGGTGGGGCCGCAACCGACCGGTTCGGGCCCCATTGCATCCATAGGCGCCGGCTCCCGCCCCACACCGCCGGCGCAGTCCCGGAGCGAACGGGACGGAAAGGGCCTGCTCCCCACAGGCCCTTTCTAATGCGGAATCGAGTGAGCAGGAGCGCGGGAGGGGCGCGCGGGCTTCGTCGCGCCGTGGCTTTTCAATCCTCACTTGGTGTGTCGTGCCCTATAGTGCTCCCGATACGTTCATGGTGACGTGAAGAGCCGGCCGTGCGCCGGCGATCGGGAGGTGAAGGTGCTTATCGTCGAACTGGCGGTCGTCGTTGGATTGATTGTGCTGAACGGCTTTCTGGCGATGTCGGAGCTGGCGTTGGTGTCGGCGAAGAGGCCCCTCCTCGAACAGATGGCGCGCAACGGATCGCGCGGCGCCGGCATCGCGCTGGAACTGGTTCGCGACCCCGGCCGCATGCTGTCGGCCGTCCAGATCGGCATCACCCTGGTCGGCATCGTCGCCGGCGCCTTCAGCGGCGCGACCATTGCCGGGCGCGCCGATGCCTGGCTGGAAAGCCACGGCATGCCGACCCGCATCGCCGAGCCGCTGGCCTTCGCCGTCGTCATCGTGACCATCACCTACTTCTCCGTGGTGGCGGGCGAGCTGGTGCCCAAGCAGCTCGGGATGCGCAAGGCCGAGCGTATCGCCACCCTCGTCGCCCGGCCCATGCAGCTGCTCGCCACGATCGCCGCTCCCGCCGTCAGCCTGCTCGATTGGTCGGCCCGTCTTGGCTTGCGCCTGCTCGGCCAGCCGCCGCAGCAGGAGCCCGGCCTGACCGACGAAGAGATCAAGACGATGATCGCCGAGGCGCGCCGCACCGGCCTGGTCGAGCCCGAGGAAGGCTCGATGATCTCCCGCGTTATGCGGCTGGGCGATCGCTCGGTGCGCGGCGTCATGACGCCTCGGATGGATGTCGAATGGCTCGACCTGCAGGCCTCCGACGAAGAGGTCAGCCGAACGATCCGCAAGGCGGCCCACGGCCGGATCCTGGTGGCCAACGGCGACATCGACGAGATCGTGGGTGCGATCCCCGTCCGCACGGCGTTGCTCGCCTTGATGGACGGCGGCGCGCCGGCGGTCCGCGCCCTGGTGCAGGCAGTGCCGGTGGTGAGCGATCACATGGGCGCCATCGACGTGGTCGAGCAGTTGCGCCAGTCGCCGCTCAACATGGTCGTGGTGATCGACGAGCACGGCAGCCTGGAAGGCATCGTCACCGAGGGCGACATCCTGCGCACCATCGTGTCCGACATCGAGATCGATGACGGGCCCCGCATAGTGGCGCGCCATGACGGGTCGCTGCTGATCGACGGCGGCTATCCGATCGACGAGCTCGCCGACCGGCTGGGCATCGCACCACCCAAGGGGCATGCCTATCACACGGTCGCCGGCTTCGTGCTCGACCGCATGCGCCGCCTGCCGCAAATCGGCGAGTCCTTCCAGGACGGCGCCTGGCGCTTCGAAGTCGTCGACATGGACGGCACGCGCATCGACAAGGTGCTCGCCTTGCCCCAACCCACGCTGCATCGGAGCGTGTAGGGCCGGCGCGCAACGCTGCGCATGCCCGGTCAGCTCAATGCGACGGGCATGTCTCTCGCTGAAACGATACCCGAGCAGAAAATCGTCGATCAAAGACGATCAAGGACGTGGTCGGCACTGTCCGAATTCGCCCACGTCCCGAGTGGCCCAAAGTCCCGAGCCGGCCAAAGTCCGCGTTTGGTCAGTTCCGTGCCACGAAGAGCTCGGACGAGGCTACATCGATCGACGACGCGACAATGATGTGCCTGGTGAGGCCGGTCCATTGCTCGCAAATGTCATCGAAGGGCAGCCGCTGATGGTAGCGAAGGAATTGCCAATGCTCGAGGCTGGTAGCGGCTTCGATGAGTGTCAGCCAATTCCTCCGATCGATCTCACCGCAGCCCGCGAACGCGTGAAGGCAGGAATCCCCGATGCGATTCGCCAGGACGCTGGAGCGAAACCGCTCCAGGCGGAACCTGATATCCGCATGGTCGCGATAGCGTATCGCCATATGCCAAAGCGGCCCCCACTTCTCGTATTCTTCAGCCTGATGTCTGACGATCGTGCGGAGACGGGCGTCCCGATCGAGATCCACCGAAAGCACAGGCGCGCTGCGAGGGGGATGACCGACGGCATGGTCGAGCACCGCCAGCTGCAGGGCGTGAGTGTCCGTCATGCGCTCATAGATGGACCGCAGGGAGCATTTGGCGATCTTTGCGATCTGCTTCAGGGTCGGCTCGTGAAGAGTCTGGCGAATGAGGAGCAGATACGCCGTTATGATGTTGTGGCGCGTTCGTTCGCTTCGTAGGGCACGACCGTCGCCAATTATCGCACGCACCGGATCGACGGACCGCTTGTCTGGTTGCTTCATGAACAGAAAATCCGGAATAGGCGGCTAGATCCCCGACAACGCTGCCGATAGGCCCTCGAGCGGCGCCTGCACCGTCACAGCCTGCAGCTCAGCGGCCACGGCGGCCGGATCGCGATGTGTCACCAGGGGCGGCAAGGCGACATAGAAGACTTCGGCGATGGCCCCCTTCTCGACGCTGGCCCTGAGGCGGCCGTCGACCGGCAGCATGCCGATGCAGACGCGCTGGTCACAGTCGGCTGTCCTGATGACGATTGCCGAGACCCCCTTGCCGAAGGAGAAGCGGATCGGCTGATTCTTGCCCACAGCAGCCGGCACCCGGACGATCATCATCGGTGTGCCGCCCGCGGTCGCCGCAAGACTCCAGCTGAAGACCACGGCGCCCGTAGCGTCGACGATGCTCTGCGAGACGTTGCAGATCCGCTGTTTCTGCTTGAGGTTCTCGTCGCAGATCAAGGTCCAGTTCTTGTACGGGCGGATGATGCGGCGGTACTCGCCGAGCGGCACGTCGTCAGGTACCGCGACATCCGACGGCTTGATCGAATAGGCCGAAGCCTGCTGCTGGTCGGCGTGCGCGACACCGACCAGCAGGGCCAGGAAGAGACATGCCAAGACGATGTAGTGGGCGTGGGGCGTCCTGGTCACGAACCCCTCCCTAGTTCAAGGTGAAGGAGAGGCCGGCACCGATGCCCCAGGCGTCGCCGGTCGTCGTCGCCGACACGTTGGCGCGCACGTTCTGGTCCCTGCTGGTGTAGCCAAGGCCCATCGAGCCCGCGGCATAGCCCTTCCAGACACCGCCCCCGACGGCGGCGCTCAACTTGCCCGGCCGCTCGTCGTAGCGCAGCGACGAGGCCGCCAGCCCGATTGCCGCCGCCTGGCGCGCTTCCTTCTGCACCTCGCCGATCTGCTGGCTGAGCTGGCCAAAGCGCGTGTCGGTATAGGAATTGGCCTGTTGCAAGGTCTGGGCGGCTACCTGGTTGGTGTAGCTCACCGCCGTCTGCAGCGCCGCCCCGACCTGTATGTCGGTGTAGGTGTTGGCGACCGTCGTCGCCGCCGAGCTCACTGCCTTGACCTGGCCGACATTGGCCGCGTCGCTGTCGGCGACGCCGGTCGCGACATTCTTGATCAGCACCGGCGCATTGGGATCGCCGCCCAGCAGGGTAACGGTGTTGGTCTTCTGCCCGCTGCCGTCGCGGTCGTAGCGCACGGCATTCTGGCCGCCATCGCCCAGACTTGTCGCCAGGCTGTTCACGGCCGAGTTGGTGGCGAAGAGCTGGCTGCCGTTCACGGCATCCGTGCTCATCGCCGTGACCCGACCGGCCGCCACGTTGGTGACCGTGCGCTCGCTGCCGGCGCTGCCCACGCTCACCGTGCTGGTGGGGTTGGCGCCGGCGTAGCTGTAGACCGTGCCGTTGACGGTGCCGCTGGCCGTGCCGACCGCGGCCGCGGTGGTCGAGCCGCTGCCCAGCGCCACGTCACCGGCATTGGTCGCCGCCGCACCATTGCCGAGGGCGACGCTGCTGGCGCCGGTCGCCACGCTCTGCGGCCCCGCCGCCACGCTGCCGACACCGACCGCCTGACTGTCTGCCGCCGTCGAATTGGCGTGGAAATACTTGATGCCCCCGCCGTTCTGGATGTTGGAGAGGCTCTGGTTGGTGGCATGGAGCTGGCTGCCGGTCACGGCATCGGTGCTGGTGGCCGAGAGGGCGCCGGCCGCCAGGTTGGTCAGGGTCTGGGCCGCACCCGGCGCCGCGGCGCTACCGCCCGGCGCCACCAGCACGAGCTGGTTCGCCGTGCCGGTGCGCTGCACCGGGCCTGCGGCGCCGTTGTTGATGTTGGTGACCTGCGTGTTGAGTTGGTCGACGGCACTGTTGGTGGCGAAGAGCTGGCTGCCGTTCACCGCATCGGTGCTGGCGGCCGAGAGCCGACCCGCCGCCACGTTGGTGACCGTGCGCTCCGCTCCGACACTGCCGACGCTCACCGTGCCGGCCGGATTGGCGCCGGCGAAATTGTAGGTCGTCCCGCCGACCGCGGTGCTCGACGTGCCGACCGGATTGCTCGCCACGATCGAGCCCTGGCCCAGCGCCACGTTGGAGCCGGTGAGGCTCGCCACGATGCTGGCGCCGTTGCCCATCACCGTCGAGTTGGCAACGCCATTGTCGGTCGCGTTGTTGCCGATCACCGACGAGGCCGCGCCCGTCGCCGAGGCGCCGAAGCCGCCGGCCAGCGCGTCGGTGCCCGACGCCACCGGCTGCGCCTTGGTCGTGGCCTGGTTGGACCCGAAGGCGCCGACCTGGCCGTTGCTGATGTTGGTCACGGTCTGGTTGGTCGCGTAGAGCTGGCTGCCGTTCACGGCATCCGTGCTCGTGGCGCTCAAGGTCCCGGCTGTGAGGTTCGTGATCTTCACGCCGCCGGCCGGTCCGCCGCCCCCACCGGTTGCCCCCAGGGTGATCGTGTTGCCGCCCGCCGCATCGTACTTCACCGCAATGTTGGCCAGGTTCACGGCGTTGGCGTTCAGCGCCGCGAGCGCGTCGCCCACCGTCGTTTGGTTGGCCGCCACCCCGACCGCGCCGGTCGTGCCAATGCCGGTGATCGGCTGGCTGAAGCCCGCGACCTTGCCGGTCGCCGGATCGTAGGTTGCGCCGCCGCCCAGAGTGCTGGCCGTCGTCGAGCCCAGATTGTTGGTGTTGGTCGTGAGGGTCGTGACGCTGGTGTTGGTCGCGAAGAGCTGGCTGCCGTTCACCGCCTCCGTGCTGGTAGCGCTGAGCGCCCCCGGTGCGAGGTTGGTCAGGGTCTGGGCTGCGCCCGGCGCGGCGGCCGTGCCACCTGGAGCGACCAAGGTCAGCTGGTTCGGCGTGACGGTGCGTTGCACTGGACCGATTGCCCCGTTCGTCAGGTTATTGGCGAGGTTCGTCGTATTGACGTCCAGCGCCGTCAGCGCGCCTGCCACCGTCGTCTGGCCGATCGTCGTGCCGATCGTGCCGTTCGGATTGACGTTGGTGATCGACTGGCTGAAACCGGCGACCTTGCCGGTCGCCGGATCGTAGGTCGCGCCGCCGCCCAAGGTGCTGGCCGTCGTGTTGCCCAGGTTGTTGGCGTTGGTCGTAAGCGTCGTGACGTAGGCGTTGGTCGCGAAGAGCTGACTGCCGTTCACGGCATCCGTGCTCGTGGCGTTGAGCGCTCCCGGTGCCACGTTCGTCAAGGTCTGCGCGGCCCCCGGCGCCGCCGCCGTACCGCCCGGTGCAACCAAGGTCAACTGGTTGGGCGTGACGGTGCGTTGCACCGGACCGATCGCGCCGTTCGTCAGGTTGTTGGCGAGGTTCGTCGTATTCCCGTCGAGCGCCGTCAGCGCGCCTGCCACCGTCGTCTGGCCGATCGTCGTGCCGATCGTGCCGTTCGGATTGATGTTGGTGATCGACTGGCTGAAACCGGCGACCTTGCCAGTCGCCGGATCGTAGGTCGCGCCGCCGCCCAAGGTGCTGGCCGTCGTCGAGCCCAGATTGGTGACGTTGGTCGTGAGAGTCGTGACGTTGGTGTTGGTCGCGAAGAGCTGGCTGCCGTTGACGGCGTCGGTGCTGGTGGCGTTGAGCGCTCCCGGTGCCAGGTTGGTCAGGGTCTGGGCAGCGCCCGGCGCGGCCCCCGAGCCCCCCGGCGCCACCAGGGCAAGCTGGTCGGCGGTCGGCGTGCGCTGCACGGGGCCGGTTGTGCCGCTCGCGATACTGGTCACCGCTTGGTTAGTGGCAAAGAGCTGGCTGCCGTTCACCGCATCGGTCGACGTGGCCGAAAGCTCGCCCGCCGCCAGGTTGACGATCTGCCGTTCGGTTCCCACGCCGCCGACGCTCACCACGCCGTTGGCCGCCGAGCCTGCGCCGGCAAAGCTGTAGGTCTGCCCCCCGATCGTCGCGCCGGTGACCGTGGTCGCCGCCCGATCGGCGGAGGCGTTGCCCAGCACCACGCTGTTGGCCTGCGTGGTTGTCACGGTGTTGCCCAGCACGAAGCTGTTGTTCTGGGCGATGGCGTTGTTGTTACCGATCGCATAGGACCCGGAACCCGAGACCGTGTTCGGATCGCCGATGGCTGCGGAGCCGATGCCCGACACGATGTTGCCCTTGCCGATCGATATCGCGCCGCTGGCTGACGCAATGCTGCCGGTACCGATGGCAACGGCGTCGGCGGCGCTCGCCATCGCCAGCCGACCGATGCTGATGGTCCTGTCCGCCGTGATGTCCGAGCCCGCGTTGGTGCCGAGCGCGACGTTGTCGCTGCCGGTCACGAAACGGCCGGCGAACGGACCCATGGCGCTGTTCCGGTCGCCCGCAACGTTCTGCCCCGAATTGGCGCCGCTGGCCGTATTCAAACTGCCGGACACGGTGAACCCCGCGTTGGTGCCCATAGCGAGATTATTGAAGCCGACGACGATCGAACCGGACTGCGATCCAAATGCCGCGTTGTAGTCGCCCGTCACGCTCAGGCCGCTGGAGGTGCCAGTGGCAACGTTGCCCGTGCCGTTTACCGTCGTGCCTGCTGCATAGCCGACCGCCGTGTTGACCTGGCCCGACACATCGCGCCCGGAATCGGCGCCGATGGCCACGTTGGCGATCGACCCTGGCGACGAGCTGCCCGAGCCGGCCGACATGCCGATGGCGACGGTATGGCTGCCCTGCGCCGCGGCGTCCTTGCCTATGGCCACGCCGGCCGCACCGATCGAGGCGGCATCGACGCCGATTGCTATGCCATAGATGCCGGTCGCACCCTTGTTGTCGTAGTTTCCTCTGACCTGGTTGCCGTCGTTGACACTGAGATAGTGAGGCGTGATCGCCTTGAGCTGCCCGACATTGACGGCGTCACTGTCCGCCGTGCCGGCCATGAGGTTGGCGATCTTCACTCCGCCGGCCGGCCCGCCGGCACCGCCGGTCGCCCCAAGCGTGATCGTGTTACCGCCGACCGCGTCGTACTTCACGACAATGTTGGCGAGGTTCACGGCGTTGCTGTTCAGCGCCGCGAGCGCCTCGCCCACCGTTGTCTGCGGCGTCGACGTCGCGACCGCACCGGTCGTGCTGATGCCATTGATCGGCTGGCTGAAGCCTGAGATCGCGCCAGTGGCGGAATCGTAAGCCGCACCGCCGCCCAGGGTATTGGCCGTCGTCGAGCCCAGGTTGGCGACATTGCTCGTGAGGGTCGTGATGGTGGCGTTGGCCGCGAAGAGCTGGCTGCCGTTCACGGCATCCGTGCTGGTGGCGCTGAGCGCCCCTGGCGCCAGGTTGGTCAGGGTCTGGGCTGCGCCCGGCGCGGCCCCCGAGCCCCCCGGCGCCACCAGGGCAAGCTGGTTGGCGGCCGGCGTGCGCTGCACGGTGCCGGTTGCACCGCTCGCGATATTGGTCACCGCCGTGTTGGTGGCAAAGAGCTGGCTGCCATTGATGGCATCGGTGCTGGTGGCCGAGATATCGCCCGCTGCCAGGTTGATGATCTGCCGTTCCTTGCCGGCCGCACCGACGCTCACCACGCCGTTGGCGACAGAGCCCGCACCGGCGAAGGTGTAGGCCTGCCCCCCGATCGTCGTGCCGGTGACCGTGGTCGCCGCCCGATCGGTCGAGGCATTACCCAGCACAACACTGTTGCTCAGCGACGCCGCGCTATCGGTGCCGATGGCAATTGCACCGGCTGCGCTCGCCATCGCCTGCCGACCGATGCTGACGGTCCCGCTCGCCGTGATGCCCGAGCCCGCGTTGTTGCCGACCGCGACGTTGTCGCTGCCGGTCACGAAGCGGCCGGAGAAGGCGCCGAGAACGGTGTTGGTGTTGCCATTGATATTCTGGCCGGCCTGCATGCCGACAGCCGTATTGCTGGAACCGGTGCTGCCGACACTGCTGAACATCGCCTGACTGCCGATGGCCGTGTTGAAATCGCCGGTGACCTTTCCCGCCGTGTTCAGGCTGCCGACATAGGTGTTCCTTTGTCCCGACGAAGACGCACCTGCATTGACGCCCACGGACAGATTCGTGAGGCCGCTCTGGGCGTTTCCAGCGCTGGCGCCGATACCGATCGAGTTGTCGTTTCCTGTGGCGCTCTGCCCGGCGCCGGTTCCGATATAGATGGCACTTGGGGCATTGGCGACGGAACCGCTGCCGATGGCAATGCCGTTCAAGGCAGCGATACCCGTCGTCGCGCCGACCCCGATGGCGACCGAGCGGTTGCCGGCGGCATTCGCCGAAATATAGCTCGCCGGGCCGGACGGATTGTTGTCCATGCCACCGATTGCCAAGGCGCCCGTCCCCGACGCGCGGACACCGACGCCGAAGGCCATGGCATCCTGGCCGACCGCGCCGCTGTTGCTGCCATCGTTGGAGTTGGCGCCCGTTCGAACCGAGTTGACGTTGCGATAGGCGTTTCCGAGGGTCTGAACGGCCTGAAGCTGACTGACATTGACGGCATCCGTCGCCGCGACGCCCGCCGCCAGGTTGCTCAGCGTCTGCGCCGCGCCAGGGGTGCTGGCACTGCCGGCCGGCGCCACCAGGGTCAGCTGGTTCGGTGTCGCCGTGCGCTGCACCGGCCCGATCGTGCCGCTGGTCAGGGTGTTGGCCAGGTTCGTCGTATTGGCGTCCAGCGCTGTCAGCGCGCCGGCCACGGTCGTCTGGCCGACCGTCGTGCCGACCGTGCCGCTGGTGGTAATATTAGTGATCGGCTGGCTGAAGGCCGAGATCTTGCCAGTCGCCGGATCGTAGGTCGCCCCGCCGCCCAAGGTGCTCGCTGTGGTCGTGCCCAGGTTGTTCAGGTTGGTCGTCGTCTGCGTCCCCAGCGCATCGATCGCCTGGTTGGCAGCGAAGAGCTGGCTGCCGTTCACCGCATCGGTGCTGCTCGAAGACAGCCGACCGGCCGCCACATTGGTGATCGTTCGTTCTGCCCCCGCCGCACCGACACTCACCGTGCTCGACGGCGTCGTGCCCGCGAAGCTGTAGGCCGTCCCGGCGATCGTCGCGCCGGTCGTCCCGACCGTCGCCGCCGTCACCGAACCCTTGCCCAGCGCTACGTCGCCGGCGTTGGTGGCTACGGCCTGCGGACCGATCGCCACCGAGTCCGTCCCCGTCGCCTGGCTGTCGGCCAGGGTCGAGTTGGCATGGAAATACTTGATGCCCGACGTGTTGATGGCGGCAAGCGCCGAGCCGACATTGCCGTAGGTCGTCGTGCCGATCGTGTAGCTCGGCGCACTCACTGTGCCGTCGGGATTGACCGCCGAACCGCCGCCCAGGTTGGTCGCCACGCTCTGCGACATGCCAAACAGCTGGCTGCCGTTGACGCCGTCGGTGCTGGTTGCCGCCACCGCACCGGCCGCCAGATTGGTCAGCCTCTGCGCCGCGCCTGGCGCGCTGGCACTGCCACCCGGGGCGATCAATGCAAGCTGGTTCGGGGTCGCCGTGCGCTGCACCGGCCCGATCGTGCCGCTCGTCAGGTTGTTGGCCAGGTTCGTCGTATTGGCATCCAGGGCCGTCAGCGCCCCCGCCACTGTCGTCTGGCCGGTCGTCGTGCCGATCGTGCCGTCCGGGTTGATGCTGGTGATCGACTGGCTGAAGCCCGCGACCTTGCCGGTCGCCGGGTCGTAGGCCGCCCCGGCACCCAAGGTGCTCGCTGTGGTCATGCCGAGGTTGTTCAGGTTGGTCGTCTGGCCCGTGAGGTTCTGATTCGTCGCGAAGAGCTGGCTGCCGTTCACCGCTTCCGTGCTCGTCGCGTTGAGCGCACCCGGCGCCAGGTTGGTGATGCCGGTGCTGCCAATCACCGGGCCGCCGTTGATGGTCAGGCTGTCGGCGGTCAGGTTCGGCGCCGTCGCGATGGTCACGTCGGCGCCGTTGCGCGTGACCTTGATGTTCTGGCCATCGACCAGCTGCACCGTGTTCCCGGGCTTGACCTGTGTCGCGGCATCGCCGTTCGCCTGGAGGTTCCAGCCCTTGCTCGCGGTGCCGTCAATCGCCGTCAGCGCATCCCCCACATTGCTGTAGCTGCCGCCGCCCACATTGTAGGTCGGCGCGGACACCGTACCCGTCGCCGAGCTGCTGGCCCCACCACCCAGTGCCGTCGCCGTGCTGCTGCCCAGGTTGGTCACCTGCGTGCCCAGCGCCCCCGCCGCCTGGTTGGTGGCGTAGAGCTGGCTGCCGTTGATCGCGTCCGTGCTGCTGGCCGACAGCCGGCCCGCCGCCACGTTGGTGATGGTCCGTTTGACGCCGGCTGCGCCCACGCTCACCGTGCTCGACGGAGCCGCGCCGGCGAACGTGTACGTCGTCCCGTTGATCGTCGTCGACGCCGTGCCCACTGCCGCCGCCGTCGTCGATCCACTGCCCAGCGCCACGTCGCCCGCGTTGCTGGCCACCGCGTTCGGCCCGATCGCCACCGAGTTCGTTCCCGTCGCCGTGCTGTCGAGCAGGGTCGAGTTGGCGTGGAAGTACTTGATGCCCGTCGTGTTGATCGCGGTCAGCGCCGAGCCGACATTGCTGTAGGTCGTGGTGCCAATCGTGTAGGCCGGCGCACTGACCGTGCCGTCCGTGTTGACCGTCGAGCCACCACCCAGGTGGGTCGCCATGCTCTGCGACACCCCGAACAGCTGGCTGCCGTTGATCGCCTCCGTGCTGGTGCTGCTCACAGCTCCGGCCGCCAGGTTGCTCAGCGTCTGCGCCGCGCCCGGGGCACTGGCACTGCCGGTCGGCGCCACCAGGGTCAGCTGGTTCGGCGTCGTCGTGCGCTGCACGGGGCCGGTTGCACCGTTCGCGATATTGGTCACCGCCGTATTGGTGGCGAAGAGCTGGCTGCCATTGATGGCATCGGTACTGGTGGCCGAGAGCTCGCCCGCCGCCAGGTTGATGATCTGCCGCTCGGCACCGACGGCGCCGACGCTCACCACGCCATTGGCTGCCGAGCCTGCGCCGGCAAAGGTGTAGGTCTGGCCCCCGATCGTCGCGCCGGTGACCGTGGTCGCCGCCCGATCGGCGGAGGCATTGCCCAGCACCACGCTGTTGGCCTGCGTCGTGGTCACGCTGTTGCCCAGCACGAAGCTGTTGTTCTGGGCAATGGTGTTGTTGTTGCCGATCGCGTAGGACCCGGAACCCGAGACCGTGTTCGGATCACCGATGGCTGCGGAACCGATGCCCGACACGATGTTGCCATTGCCGATCGATATCGCACCGCTGGCCGACGCAATACTGCCGGTACCGATGGCGACGGCATCGTCGGCACTCGCCCTCGCCTGCCGACCGATGCTGATGGTCCTGTTCGCCTTGAAGCTCGTGCCCGCGTTGTTGCCGACCGCGACGTTGTCGCTGCCGGTCACGGAGCGGCCGGAAAAGGCGCCGAGAACGGCGTTGGTGTCGCCATTGATATTCAGGCCGGCCTGCATGCCGACGGCCGTGTTGTTGGAGCCGGTGCTGCCGGCGCTACTGCCAAGCGCTTGACTGCCAATGGCGGTATTGAAATCGCCGGTGACCCGCGCGCCGGTGTTCAGGCTGCCGATGTAGGTGTTTCGCTGCCCTGAAGAAGACGCGCCGGCGTCGTTGCCGATGGATAGGTTTCTCAGGCCACTCTGGTTGTATCCGGCGCTGGCGCCGATACCGATCGAGTTGTCGCCCGTCGCGCCCTGTCCCGCACCCGTACCAACGTAGACCGTACCTGCTCCACTCGCCGTGGAGTAGCTGCCGATGGCAATGCTGTCCTGCGCACTGACTCCTGCCGTCGCACTGACACCGAGTGCGATCGAGCGGTCTCCTGCTGCATTCGCGGAGAAATAGCTCGGTGGTCCGGAAGGGTTTATATCCAATCCGCCGATGGCAAGAGCGCCTGCGCCGGAGGCCCGCACGCCGACACCTACGGCAATCGCGTCCTGACCGGTTGCACCACTGTTGCTCCCGTCGTTGGAGTTGGCGCCCGTTCGAACCGAGTTGACGTGGCGATAAGCGCTTCCAAGGGTCTGAACGACCTGAAGCTGGCTGACATTGACGGCATCGGTCGCCGCCGTGCCTGCCGTCAGGTTGGTGATCTTCACCGTACCTTGCCCGACTGGCAGGACACCGCCGGTGGCGCCCAGCGTGATCTGCCCGGGACTGGTCGCAGAGTCGTACTTCACCGCGATGTTGGCGGTGTTGGCAGTGTTGTTGTTCAGCGCCGTCAAAGCGCCTGCCACTGTCGTCTGGCTTGTCGGCGCATTCACCGTGCCGACGGTATCGATGCCGTTGATCGGCTGGCTGAAGCCCGTGATGCCGACCTGGATTCCCGGGTTATAGGCGGCGCTACCCCCAAGCACCGTCGCCACGGACCGCCCCGTGGTGAAAAGCTGCGAGGCATTCACGGCCTGCAGCGAGCTCGAGTTCTGCACGCCGGCAGCGAGGTTGCCCAATGTCTGAGCCGCGCCTGGACTGCCTCCGGTCTTGCCTGGCTCCACCAGGACAAGTGAGTTGGCAACGGTGGTCTGCTGCACCGGGCCGATCGTCCCGTTCGCCACGTTGTTCGTGAGAGTCGTGACGTTGCTGTTGGTGGCGAAGAGCTGGCTGCCGTTCACCGCGTCGGTGCTCGAAGCGCTGAGCGTGCCGGCCTGCAGGTTGGTGATCTTCACGCCAGTCACCGGCGCACCGGAGCCGCCCGTGGCACCCAAGGTGACTGTGCTGCCGCCGGCCGAATCGTACTTCACCGCGATGTTGGCGGTGTTGACCACGTCGGTGTTCAGCGCGCCCAGCGCCGCGCCGACCGTCGTCTGGTTGCTTGTCGCCCCGACCGCGCCGGTCGTGCTCACGCCATTGATCGGCTGGCTGAAGCCGGAGATCGCCCCGGTCGAGGCAGTGTAAGTCGCGCCGGCGCCGAGCGTGCTGGCCGTCGTGCCGCCCTGGTTCTGCACGATCGCATCCTGGGCATTGACCGCCGCCGCCAGGTTGGCCTGTGCCGTGCCGCCCACCGAGAGGGTCGGCGCCGTATAGGTGCCGGCTGCGTTGTAGCTGCCGCCGGTCGTATTCGCCGTGTTGCTGGCGATCTTGCCGAGCTGGCTGACATTGACGGCGTCGGTCGCCGCCGAGCCCGCCGCCAGGTTGGTGATACGTCGCTCCGTGCCCGCCGCACCGATCGACATCTGCGCGGCCGGCGCCGCCGCGCCGGTCGCATAGCCCGTGCCCGAGGGCGCGGCGATGGTCGAGCCGTCGCCCAGCACGATCGAACCGTCCAGCCCGGTCGCCACGGTGACGTTGCTGCCGACCACGAAAGCCTTGTTGGCATTGATCGTGTTGTTGTTGCCGAGCGAGTAGCTGCCCGCGCCGGTGATGGTCGTCGGGTCGCCGATGGCGCCCGAGTTGGCGCCCGATACCTTGTTGCCCGTGCCGATGGAGAGCGAGCTGACGCCGGTCGCCTGCGCTCCCTTGCCGATCGCGATGGCATTGGCCGCGGTGCCGCTGCCAGCCACGGCGCCGTCGCCGAGCGCGATATTGCTGCCGGAGGAGCCGCTCGCCGTCGCCGCGCTGCGACCGATCGCGACGTCGTTGGCGCTCTGCGCCGACGCACCATCGCCTTGGGCAATGCCATTGGTGGCGGCCGCCGACACGGTCGCCCCGCGTCCGAGGGCGATGCCCGAGGTAGCACCGGACGCGACGGTCGACTGACCGCCGATCGCGATGCTGTCGGCGCCGCCGGTCTGTGCACCGCGGCTGGCATTGGCGCCGATCGCGATCGATCCCGGCGCATTGGCGATCGTCGAGTTGGCGACGGAAAGAGCTGTGGTGCCGTTACCCCCGGCACCGCCAATGGCAATCGCGTTGGCCGAGAGCGCCTGGGATCCGAATCCCACCGCGGTCGAACCGGCGGACGTGGCGCGGGCCTCCAGTCCTGCGGCCAACGACCAGGTGCCGGCTTGGCTGTTGAACCCCACGGCAATGCCGCCTTGGCCCGTGACGGTGGCAAAACCACCATAGGCGGTGCCGCCGAGCACGCTGACATCCACTGTCGCGCTGCAGCCAGCCGCCAACGAATAAGTGCCACTGCCTCCGGCAAGGGGGTAACCCACCCCGCCGGACCCATTGGCCGTATTCGGCATCGGGATGCGACCGACGGTGGGGTTGATGCCGGCAGAGCTGCAAGTGCCATCCGCTGGTATCATGTTCGCAAGCGCCGGCAACGGCGTGAGCGCCATCGTCGAGGTGAGCATCGCAACCACGCCCCCGGCCACGACGGCCGTGCCCCCAGGGATACGACTGCCGGATCCGGTCAGGAAGCCGAGGGCCAGCCGCTTGCGCCGCAGCCCGACCACGCGATGCGCCGCGCGCAGCAGAGCGGCGATCCGGCGCCGCATCGAACGGGTCTGCGCGACACGGAGCCCGGCGGCTCCCGGCTTCTTATTGTTCATCGAAACGATCCCACCACTTGCCGACAGACGACCGCGCGACGAATCCTGTCGCGTCAGCTGAAATGTCTTGAAAACGATCCACCCTTACCGCCCGGGTCGACACGCCGTGCCGACGACACCGGCTGGCACCTCGATCGACCCGCTGCAAACCCAAACCCACATCGACGACTCTTCGACAGGCGTTAGCGCTTCAGCATCGACGGCCTACCCCAGGCCAGCCGCTGCCTTCACCCAAGCGAACGCACGCCTTCATCCAACCAACGGCTTATTACTGCTCGCAGCGCAGAAGTGTTTTCGAATTGGTCCGGTCGTTTCCAAATTCGGAGCAAAATTTTCGCGGCACGACTGTACCGGCTATCGGATTGCCAGCCGATATTCGCCGGGCGTCACGCCCAGGGCGCGCCTGAATGTGGAGGCAAAATGCGCCCGATTGGAAAAGCCGCACAGCATCGCAATCGACAGCACGTCGAGCTTTGGGTCAGCCAGATACTGCTTGGCTTTCTTGATACGCCTCAACATCACGTACTGATAAGGCGAGACCGATGTCGATGCCTTGAATCTCCGCAGGAACTGCGAGCGTGCAAGGCCGACGATGGCCGCGAGTTCGCTTACCGTCACATTCCGGCTCAGGCTCGAATCGACATACTCTCCGATCGCCGCAAGCTGTCGCGAATTGAGGGTCTCCGCCGGCCTCGGGAGGCTGGTGCCGGCGGCAAGGGTGGAATGGTTGCGCAGGAGATGGGCTGCCAGCGCATAGGACAGGTACTCGACTTTCAGGGCGTTGCCTTGCGGCGGCCGATCGAGTGACGCCCCAATCGCCGTCATGAACAGCCGCAAGGTCGGATCGTCGGAGCCGAACACCGACACGACACGCCGTCTGGAACGCCGATCGGGGTAGAGTTCTTCCGACACTTCATCGACAACATCCTGCTTCAGATAGACGTGCATCGCCTCCAGCGATGACCGGATCTCGTCTTGGACGGCCTCGCCCGAGGCGAGGATCGACGTCCGGTTCTCGGGTAACACCGCCTCCTGTTTGCCCGCCTTGCCTGTACGCTTCACGTCGGTCGGGGTGACTGTCATGGCGAGCCAGACGGCAGGGACCGCGCCGTGCAGCGCCTCATGCGGGCTTTCCGATGTGAGCGCGGCAAAGAGATTCGTCCAGCCCAGGCCTTTGCTCGACTTGATCAACCGTACGTTCGCGTCGATCCAGAGGGACGTCTCCTCCAGCTTGAACTCGACAGCGCGCTGGCGTGACTTGATCGAGGTACCCCGCCCCTCGCCGGGTCGATCCTTGTCGATTTTCGCGGCCCGAGATCGAGCCGGCTTCGTATCGCGGCCTGCCATCCTGATCCTCGCTCGACCGTCGCCCTCAATGGCTCTTGCTGGTTCCACCAGGTCAGCCGGTCATCGGCTTGCCCGCTGGCGACCTCGGTTGCGTTTCGTCGTCCGTCTGCCGTGGAGAAGAAGCCGGTGAACAAACCTGGCGCCGGAACGCCGAGGGAGAGGCCTTAACGAAGCGGCTGAACACCGTTGCAAGGTGCGCCTGGCTGGCAAAACCGCTGGCTGCCGCGACGTCCGTCAAATCGAGGCGCCCGTCAGCGAGGAGCACCTTGGCGCGCTGGACACGAGCTTCCATCACGCTCCGGTAGGGCGACGTGCCCGTGGAGGCCTTGAAGCGCCGCAGGAACTGGGTCCGGCTCAGCCCCAGAATATTGGCGAGGTCGGCAATGGAAATGTCCGTCGCAAGGTGAGTGTGGATGAACTCCCTGATGATCTGCATCTGTCGGGGCGTGAGGACAGGCACCACAGACGCCCATCTGCCGGATCGCCCCGCCTCCGGGTTGCCCCACAGGAGATGCGCTGCGAGTGCCCGAACGAGGTAATCCACCTTCAGCAATCCCTCGCGGGGTGGCTCCGACAGCGCCCGCTTGACCATACGCGCAATCGGGACCAGGGCCGGATCCTCGACCGTGAAAACCGGGCTGAACGAGGCGCTGTCCGTATCGCGATCCGCCAAGGCGCCTGATACTTCGGTGAAGATTTGCGGCGCCACGAACAGATGCAATACCCGGACGTTCACGCCGATGACATCACGCGCCTCGACGCTGGGAGGCGTTATGGTGAGTGAATGCAGGGGAATGGCCGGATCGGAATACTCCTGCCCCCGAACGATACGACGCAAGAAGCTCGCGTCGCTCAGCGACATCGCCAGCCACATGGCGTGCAAAGGCGGCCTGGTTGCTTCATGGGGACGCTCTTCAGTGAGTGCCGCGTAGACCCCTTCCCAGCCGAGCGCATGGCTGTCGAGGAGAATGGAAACGGCGTCCCGGTCGAAGAACGTCCGATCGACGCCCACACCGGAGGACGATCGTGGCGCCAATTCAGCAACAGGGACAGGCCTCAGCGGACCGCTGCCGATCGGCGCACCATCTTCCCTCACCGCGGCCATTCGGGTGCCTCGACGGCAAGGTGCCATGCTCCTGGTCGAACGAACGCCGCAGATCCGATCGTCAACACTGCGCGCGCTTTACCCACAGAGCGCGAAAACACTTTCAACTAATCACACCCGTTCATCGAGCACGCCGAAGTCGCAAAACGTGTTCGCATGCCAACCGCAAGCTTACCGAAACTGCCTGCTTTCAAACCCTCTTTGAACAAACCACCTTTAAACAAACCATTCTTAGGCGACACGAAACGAGGGCTCTCTTTCAAAGCGATGCCTCCCGATTGCTTCTAACTCTCAACAGCCCAAGTTACGGCACTCGGAACAATCGATTTGCTTCGGTAAGATACCAATTCATCGAATCTCTCCCCTGCTTCCCGACACCATTTCTACGCGACAGGCGAGGTGGCATCATCGATGTTTCTGAAATCCACACTAAGGCCTTAGGGTTGATCCGCCATGTAAACGTACGTAAGGGGTTTGCGGGAGCAGCAGCATGACAACGCAGATCAACGCCGAAACCGCTATCGTACTGGCGAACTACACAGTGATGGCGACGAACGCGTGGCGCGAGTTCTTCCAGTTCGACGGAAGTTTTCCGCTGGATCTGCAGGCGGCCATGACCGTCGTTGCCTCGCAAACCTACTCCCATGCCGGCACCGCCAAGACGATGCAGACGTATGAGGCCGTTCAGAAGATGATCGACGGCGGCCGCAGCGCCGCGGAGAGCCGGCTGCGCGATCTCGTCAGCGCCCGGTATCTCAAGCAGGTCACCAACGAAGACAACGCCAAGATCCAGCACTGGCGCCTCTATTCTCCACAAGTCCGCGAGAACCTCGCCAAGCTTGCCACGCTGCTGCGCATCATCATGGACGTCGTTCAGGAGCAGCTCAGAAATTCGACCGACCCTCTCGCGGGCCAATATCTGTTGCCGCCCGAGTACAAGCACATCTATTTCAACATCGTCGGAAACCGACAGGAAAGGCTCGATCCTTCCGTGACGTCGTATGTTCCGGCCGAGGAATCCCCGGACATCTCGTCGATCCTGTAGCCCCACCTGCGCTCGGCCAAGGCAATCCACGCCGCTCCAAAAGCGAGCGGCCGAGCATGTTCCGGCAATTCGATCGTTGTCGATCTCGGGCACGTGACCCGTGTCTTCTCCCCTGTCTTCCATCGTCGCCGAACCGCCACTGATGGCCCGACCGGCGACGCGGGGCGTAATACGTCGGTCGAGCCACCAATGGTCGGCGCCGTCGATGTTGGGGTGTGGGAAGGTATCGACGGCTGGGGAAAGGACCCACTGCACGCAGTGTCCTGCGTCGCGGGTCCTCAGACGATGTGGCGAGTTCCTCCCGCTACGCCTCCATGTGCGACGCGATCTTTGTCTCCGAGCGTTCGGCAAGTCGCGACGTTCTGCCCTCGACGGATCTGACCGCTTGCCGATCGGGCACACACCCACGCCCAACCGGACCCACAGGATAGAAGCAGCAGACCGCGATCCCGTTTCGAATTGGTCCGGCGATTTCCAGATTCGGATCAATATTTTCGTCGGCGGACTTTCATGTTCCCCCGTCGCCGAACCTCAGCCCAGCGTCCCCATCCCCGGATCGACGTTCCTGAACGCCGGCAGCAGCGGCGCCGTCGGACGGTCGGGGTCGTTGTGCAGACGGTCGACGACAGCGGCGAGCTGGCGGATGGCGTCGCAGCCGTGGCTGTACTCGTCGTGCACCGGGGCCGCCTCCTCCCCGGTGGCGCGCGGCACGGCACGGCGATAGTGCTTCAGGCACTCGACCAGGCGGCCCGCGCCGGCATGGCCGGTCGCCACCTTCTTCGCCGAATTGTCGATGTAGAGGCGCGGGAACATCATGCGGACGTTGCGAATGCCGGTCGCGACGTCGCCGCGGCCCACGATCTTCACCGAGCGCCGGCCCAGCCCACGCAGCACCTCCTGCGCGCTCTTGCCCGACTTGGGGTCGCGGTTGGCGCCGTCGTGCGGCAGCCAATCGCTGCCCCAGCGATAGCGGAGCCTGTCGAGCTCGGCCACGTACTCGTCGAAGCGGCGGTAGCGGTCCTCGATATAGTCAATCACGTTGACCACGGTCGGCACCGGCTTCTGCACCATCACGATCGCCATGGCGTCGTTCCAGCCGAGATCCCAGATCGTATGCACCGGCAAGCGCGGATCGTAGGGGAGGCTGCGTATGCGGCCCTGGCTCGCCATCTCGGCCATCTCGCGCGCATAGATCGCGCCGGCCACGGCCTGCCGGCAGTTGCCCTCCCAGATATTGTCGTAGTCGTCGGGCGCGGTGCGCTGCATGAACAGCCGCTCGGCCTCGAGCACTTCGGGGAACCAGGGATTGTCCTGCCAGATCATCTTCTCGACCATGGCCTGGGGCGGCCGCTTGGCGACGAAACGTTGCCAGGTATCGTCGGTCTCGAGCTCGGGATTGAAGGAGACCCAGATCTCCGAGTTGGGCGCACGAATGGTCGGCACCAGGATGTCCCAGGAGCGCTTGGAGACGGTCTGCCCCTCCTCGACCCAGACGATCTCGATACCCTCGAACGACTTGATGCTGTCGACCGTGTGCTGCGCCAGGCCGGAGAACAGGAAGGTCGTGCCGTTGGCACCGACAATGTCGGTCTCCGAGGCGCGGAAGAAGCCGCCCAGCCCCAGCGCCTCGATGCGATCGCAGAGCAGCCGATAGACCGAGTTGTCGATCGAGCGCTGGATCTCGCGCGCGCAGAGGATGCGCAACTTGCGCGAGGCGCCGAGACTCAAGAGCGCATTGGCGAAGGACCAGCTCTTGGCGCTGCCGCGGCCGCCGTAAGCCACCTTGTAGCGATGCGGATCAAGCAGGAAGGCGAGCTTGCGCGGCAGCCTGACGGCCACGGGCTGCGAGGCGGAGTCGCTCATGCCGATCTCCTCGTACTGTTGTCGCCGTCGCTTACGCGTTTCTCTCATTCCTCCTCTCCCCCGCTTCGGGGGAGAGGCCGGGTGAGGGGGAAGTGAACGCCCGCGGATCAAAGGAACCTGCGGTCGCTGGCGCCCCCCCCCCCCCCCCCCCCCCCGAAGGGGGAGAGGAACATGAGGAAGAAGCCG
>BFBZ01000015.1_pt50 | contig 78626 bp, 76 predicted proteins | sample 1888401 | NCBI WGS metagenome assembly BFBZ01 (sample SAMD00112614, study PRJDB3348) | symbiont metagenome | host: Chara braunii
CTCAGACGACGCTCAGACGGATCCCCGATACAGAGGCGATGATGATTGACAGACGAACGCTCATCAAAGGCGCAGGCGCGGCGCTCACCGCCGCTGCGGCACTCGGACCTCACGGCGCCCGCGCCCAGGCCGCCGATCCGCTCTGCTACGCATCCGTCCGCGAGCTCATCGCCATGTTCCGGGCGCGCAAGGCGTCCCCGGTCGATCTCTTGAAGGCGCAGATCAAGCGGGTCGAGGCCTATAATCCGAAAGTCAACTGCATCACCTACGAGCATTTCGATCAGGCGCTCAAGGAAGCCAAGGCCTCCGAAGACCGCTATCGKCGCGGCACCGCAAGGCCACTGGACGGGATCACGGTCGCCATCAAGGATGAATTCAGCAGGCCGGGCTGGCGGACGACGCAGGGCTCGCTCATCTACAAGGACTCGCCGCCGGCCACGGAAAGCTCCGCGATCGCCGACGCGCTCGAGGCGGCCGGAGCCGTCATGCCGTTCCAGACGACGGTCCCCGAATTCTACCTCTTCCTCGGCGCATCGACCCGCGCCTGGGGCACGACACGCAATCCGTGGAATCTCGAATACTCCCCGGGCGGATCGTCCGCCGGATCGGGAGCGGCSCTGGCTGCCGGCTTCGCCACGCTCGCGATGGGCTCCGACATGGGCGGCTCGATCCGGATTCCCGCCTCGCAATGCGGCCTCTATGGTTTCAAGCCGCCATTCGGGCGCGTCGCAGGTGGCGAAATCCCCTACTCGACATCCGGCCCGATGGCGCGGCGCTTCGACGACCTGGTGCGCTTCCAGAACGCGATCGTTGGCCCGTCCGACAGGATCATGGCCGCGATGCGTCCTCGCCTCGATTATCCCATGCGCTACCCTCGGATTGCGGGATGGCGGATCGCTGTTGACTGGGGCGCCGGCATCGCCGACGTCATTCCCTCGGTGAAGGCCGCGATGCTGAAGGGCATCGACGCGCTGCGCGCCGAGRGCTGCGTCGTGGACGAGGTCGACTGCGGGCTCACCAAGGCGCACAAATTCGTCTATATCCGGGGACTGATGGCGACATCGATCGGCACCGCGATCGAGATCTCGAACGCCCATCGCGATCGGCTCTCGCCCTATATGACCGACCTGCTCGACCAGGTCGGGCCCGTCGGCCCCCGCCAGGCCGAAGAGGCCGAGGAGTTGCTGGAACGGCTGCACCGCCAGGTCCAGCAGCGCGTGTTCGACAAAGGCTACAGCGTGCTGCTGATGCCGACGATGGCCACGCCTCTCATCGGCGCCGACATGTTCAAGAGCAAGGAGAACAACGTCGATCCCTGGGTCGGCACCGGCCTCGGGTTGGCTCTGACATGGCACTGGAATCTGCTCAACCGCTATCCGGTCCTCGACGTCCCGCTCGGCGTGGTCGAGCAGCGGATGCCCTCGGGCATGCAGGTGATCGGACAGACCTACACCGATCTCGACGTGTTCCAGTTCGCGTCGAGCTGGTCTCGCCTGCGRCCGTCGCTGTTCGCCGGCGAGCGCTTCCCGACCTTCACCTGACGCGGCGGGCCCGCATGGTGCAGGTCCAAGGCAAGGGCTGCAAGCGGTGCGGCTCGACAGCGAGGTCAGGCATGACGCCGAGATGTCTTCGACGCGGGGTTCTGCTGGTCCTGATCTCAGCGCTCTACCGSGAGTCCGGCGCCTTGGCCCAGCAGGCCAGGACGCCGTCGCTCGAAGATCTGGCCAAGGCGGCGCAGAATCCGATCGCGGACACGATCAGCGTCGGCCTCGAGACGATCGTGATGCCAAATACGGGTCCGTACCGGCAGACGGCCAACGTCGTCAAGATCGAGCCGGTCATCCCGTTCCAGCTCAATGCAGACTGGAATCTGGTGACACGCACCACCATTCCCGGCATCGCCCAGGTTCGCTTCTCGGCCGAGCAGGGCCGGATCGGCGGCGTCGGCGACGTCAACCAGATCCTCGCGCTCACGCCGTCGCATTCGGGTCCCCTGATCTGGGGTGTCGGCCCGACCTTCTCCTATCCGTCRGCGACCGACCCCGCCCTCGGTTCAGGAAAATGGAGCGCGGGTCCGACCCTGGTCGCGCTGACCATGCCGGGTCCGTGGGTRCTCGGCGTGCTCGCCAACAACATCTGGTCGTTTGCAGGTCCGAGCGACCGTGCGCCGGTGAACCAGATGATGCTGCAGTACTTCGTCACCTATAATTTCTCCGACGGCTCCTATATCAGTGCSAGCCCCGTCATCACGGCGAACTGGCTGGCAAAGGGCCGCGATCGCTGGGTTRTTCCCATCGGAGCCGGCGTCGGCAAGMTGTTCATGGTCGATCAGCAGCCGATCAATGCTGAAATCGGCGTGTATTACAACCTGCTGAAGCCTGACCACGCATCGCATTGGCAGTTTCGGGCGAGCCTGGCTTTCCTGTTCCCGAAATGATGCTGCTCGGGATGAAAGCCGAGGCGATCCTGGAGGAACGCACATGACGCCGATGTCGAAACGCAGCCGCTGGCTCATCCTTCTRACCGTCTCCAGCGCGCTCGCGCTCGTCGTGATCGACATGACGGTGCTCTATACGGCGCTGCCCAGCCTGACCTATGAGCTCGGCGCAACAGCGTCGGAGAAATTGTGGATCGTCATGGCCTATGGCCTCGTCGTCGCCGGTCTCCTTCCAGGCTTCGGCTCGCTCGGCGATCGCGTCGGCCACAAGAAGACATTCGTCGCCGGGCTCATCGTGTTCGGACTGGCCTCTCTCGTCGCCGCCTATTCGCCGACCGCCATGGTCCTGATCGGCGGCCGCGTCCTGCTCGCCATCGGCGCGGCACTGATGATGCCGGCGACGCTGTCGATCATTCGCATCACCTTTTCCGATGACCACGARCGAGCGCTCGCCATCGCCATCTGGGGTGCCGTCGCATCCAGCGGCGCGGCGGTCGGGCCCCTGGTCGGCGGCGTTCTGCTGGAATATTTCTGGTGGGGCTCGGTGTTCCTGATCAACGTGCCGCTGGTCGCCCTGGCRCTGGTCGCCGGCCTGCTGCTGATTCCGGCCYCGGCCGCTCSCGGCGAGCGCGACTGGGACCTGCTGGGTTCAATCCAGGTGATGGCCGGGCTGATCGGGTTTGCCTATGTCGTCGAGGAGCTCGGCAGCCGCCAGTCTTCCGTCGTCATTCTCGCYGGCGCGGCGATCGCGACCGCCATCATGTTGACGGTGTTCGTGCGCCGCCAATTGCGGCTCAAGGATCCCTTGCTCGACTTCACCTTGTTCMGAAACCTCGAGTTCACGCTSGGCGTGATCACCGCGATCGTGGCGTCGCTTGCCATCGCGGGCACCGAGCTGGCGATCAGCCARCGCCTGCAGCTCGTCCTTGGCTATTCGCCGCTGCAGGCGGCCTTGTACATCCTGCCGGCGCCGCTCGGGGCGTTCATCGGCGGGCCGCTCGCGAGCCTGATGCTCCGTCGCGTCGGAGCCGCCACCACGATGTCCGGCGCGCTCGCGATCTCAAGCATCGGCGCGGCCGGCTACCTGCTCTGCTACAACGCCGATATGGTGCTGCAATTGATCTGCATCGCAATCAACGGTCTCGGGCTCGGAGCGTCCATGGCGGCCGCCTCCAACGCCGTGATGACTCACGCGCCCGAAGGCCGCGCAGGCATGGCCGCCTCGATCGAGGAGGTGTCGTTCGAGCTCGGYGGCACCATCGGCATCAGCATCTTCGGAAGCATCCTGTCCGGGGTCTAYACGGCCGTCATGGTGCTGCCCGACGGAGCGGGCGTTGCCAGCGCCGCGCGCGACAGCATCGATGCGGCGCTGATCGCGGCCGAGCGCCTGCCGACCGACATCGCCGCRGTCGTCACGTCACACGCGCATCGCGCCTTCGATCAGGCGTTTCTGACCGTCATCGTCGCGGCGACGCTCGTCCTGCTCGGCACTGCTTTGCTGGTRTGGCTCGGAACGAGCCGGCTTCGTCTTCGCGCGGCCCTGTAAGCGGCGCGCCGCGGAGGGCCGYGTCGGCCGTATCAGCCTCCGCGGAGTCKCCGCCAGCGAYYGCGKGCCGGCGCGGTCTCCGCGCACGGCGTTCGCSTCACGCGGAAAGCCGCCTGGCGTTCGCCGCCACGTAGTCGCGATAGAGATCGACGATCGCCGCCGSGCTCGCCCCCGCCATCAGCTTCGCAGTTGCCTCCAGCGCTGCAACGATCTTTTCGTTGACCATCAGCTCCGCCTCTTCGCCCGCATCGGCTTCGCCGCGCGCGAACTTCTCCAACCGCAAGCGGATCACTTCGCCGGCTTCCATGGCCAGCATCGCGGCTGCGAACCAGGGACACTCGGCTTCGGCGGTTGCCGTCTTGGACGGCGGTGTCKGCAAGGACATTGGTTGTTTGCTCATCGTCAGCGTCCGAAATCACCAACGGACATGCGACGAATACGCTTCAACTTTTAAAGATGCAGACGCACAATCATCGGCGWTTTTGATTCCCGTCGAACCAGTTGTTAACCACGCARCYCTCTCAGCATCGCGAGCTKMGCTCGCCATGACTTGGTGAGGCGACAACGAGCGAGAMGCCGCCAACRRGCGGCTGCTCACTTCAGGATGCGATCCTCAAGCCGCCGACACTGTCGTTGCGCTGGGCGAGCGGCGGAGGCCGATGTAGCCGAGGCAGAGGAAGCCAAGGATCATCATCGCCCAGGTGGAYGGTTCCGGCACTGCATCGGTGATCGGCGTCATGGTGCCGGTGAAATTTCCCGGTCCCTCGAATGTCACCGCGGTGATGAAGGCCAGCGGGTTCTCGGGATCSACACCGGGATTGATGCCGAGTACCTCGAACTGATTGACGCCGGAGCCSGCAAAACTGAACAATTGCCCGCCGGCGAGCTTGGTTTCCGAGAYCCATTGGGTTCCGTTCCACAGCAGCAGGTCGAACAGACCCGAATTTCCGGTCGGCAGGGTGACGCTGGCGAAATTGGGATCSCCGGCACCGGTCCTGTAGATGTATCCGATCGCGCTTGCGGGATCGATATTGTAGGTCACCCCCGGCGCGACGGTGAGGTTGAAGCCGTAGGTAACCTGACCGTTCTGGACGGTCGTGGTCGGCAGATTGATTGGCCCAGGTGAATTCGGCAGTATCTGGAAATTGGAATAGACGCGCGACATCGCGCTGACATTGCCGTTGTTCAGCACCACCGTCGAGCCGTCCCGGGTCTGCAGCGCACTGATCTCGATCGTGTATTGCGTGTTGGTGGCGAGCGCGACCCCGTGGGTGAAATCCGCGGGCGTGACCGTGTAGGAGGTCACACCAGGACCGACATTCTTCGTGGTCACCTGGCCGGAATCGATCACCTGATGGTTGGAATTGAACGTCTCCAGATTGTTCTGATAGATGTTGATGCGATAGCCGTTGACCGTCGTCCCCGGCGGCGGTGACCAGCTGAAGGTCGGCGCCTGTGCTGTGCCGGACAGCGTGATGCTACGGACGAACGGGATCTCCGCCGTCCCCGCCAGGCTCTTTTGAACCGTCGCAGTATCCGCGCCATTGGTGTAGTGGAAGGTRAAAGGGTTGGTGAGATTGGCCGGATTGTTGTTMGCGCTCGCGCTGCACGGCGAGCAGATCCGCGTCAGCCCAGTGAAGAAATTGGGCGTSGCCGGGCTGCTCTGGCCGATCATGCCGAACGTAATCATGTTGCCCGTGGCGGCATTGACCGTGGTGGCATATCCGGTCGTCCCACCAGTCGGACCATTGGGGACGACGCTGGTAGCGCCATAGCGGATGAACTGGCCGGATTGAAAGTCGAGATTGTTGGGTCCGACATTATACCACTGCACATAAGGATCGCTGACCGYGATCGCACTGGCAACGGCCGGAYCGCACCACGAACCGGCTGTCAACGCGACCAAGARAACGTTGGATAATACGCTCGACGGCGAGACGGCAAAACCTTCCTTCATCTGTCCACCCCCTGTGATCAGATTCATATTCGGAAAGCGATCGAGCGGCGCTTGGCGCGCGGCCCTATGCGAAATTTTCTGACTTGTTAGTTGGATTATTGTTAGTTTTAMGAGCGTTAGCTTAATTGTTGTTCGCTTGACGCCTGATCGTTGGCRGCTTGACAGCAGCGCGCCTCATGATCTGGCGCTAATGAGCCAGRTCAWTTGTAGTTCAGACGATTTTGACAAAATGCATAATCRAKTATGACGCCGCCTCTTAAGCGTGTCAACGTGTCGCGGCACGGCGCGCGAYGACTTTGCGTGCGGCAAGCCGTCGGAGACGCTTCACCCTGTGTGAGGACAATAGTCGTCCATTTGCACGCCACCGGGTAGTATKRCCAGCGTGACCAGCAMCACGTCGTCGCACCGTCGGCTGCTCACTTTCTCCAAAGGCTGACGAGCAGCAGCGAGTTCGGGGCTTTATYTCCGCAMATCAGATCGCAGACATCGATTTGTGGACGCCTGAAGAAGTCAACTATGTCTCCGAAGGGGAATAAGCTACGCATCCACACTGAACACTGCACTCGCAACGACGTGGGGAGAGATCCCGTCCCGATCRCGGAGGAGAACACTCTTGGGCTTCCTGTTCGTCCTCGCCGTCGGCCTCATCGCCGGCACCTTGTCGGGCATCGTCGGCACCGGCTCGTCGATCATGCTGATGCCGGTTCTCGCTTATGAATACGGACCGAAGGAGGCGGTGCCGATCATGGCGGTTGCCGCGGTGATGGCGAACCTGTCGCGCATCCTGGCGTGGTGGCGCGAGGTCGACTGGCGCGCCTGCGCGGCCTATTCAGTGACGGGCATTCCGGCGGCGGCGCTTGGCGCGCGCACGCTCCTGATCCTGCCCTCGCAAGCTGTGGACATCACGATCGGGCTGTTCCTGATGGCCATGGTGCCGGTACGGCATTGGCTGACGCGCCATGAGATCAAGGCCAATCTCTGGCATCTTGCGCTGGGCGGTGCGATCATCGGGTTTCTGACCGGCATCGTGGTCTCGACCGGGCCGCTCAGCGTACCGCTGTTCCTGTTCTATGGCCTGTCGAAGGGCGCCTTYCTCGCCACGGAAGCCGCGAGCTCGCTCGGGCTCTATCTGTCGAAATCCGTCACCTTCCAGCGMTTCGGCGCGCTGACGCCGGATATCCTGCTCAAGGGCCTGATCGCCGGCGGCTCGCTGATGGCCGGCGCCTTCGTCGCCAAGCGCTTCGTCCTGCACATGAAGCCGGATGTGTTCCGCCTGGTCATGGATGGCATCATGCTGGCCGCGGGCCTAAGTATGTTATGGAACGCCACCCACTCCTGACCGCATCGATTCTCCGCTCATGGCCAAGAATGCCCTCTCCTTCGTCTGCCAGAATTGCGGCGCGGCCTATTCGCGCTGGCAGGGCAAATGCGAGGCCTGCGGCGAGTGGAACACGCTGGCGGAAGAGGACACCACGGGCGCGACCTCGGCGCCGGTGTCGCTGCGTTCCAAGCGCAAGGGCCGCACCTTCCAGCTGGAATCCCTGACCGGCAAGAGCATCGACGCGCCGCGGCTGTCGTCGGGCATGACCGAACTCGACCGCGTCACCGGCGGCGGCTTCGTCCGCGGCTCGGTGCTGTTGGTCGGCGGCGATCCCGGCATCGGCAAATCGACCTTGCTGACGCAGGCCACCTCGATGCTGGCGCGCGCCGGCCATCGCGCGGTCTACATCTCCGGCGAGGAGGCGGTGGCCCAGGTGCGGTTGCGCGCCGAGCGGCTGGGGCTCGCCGACGCCCCGGTGCAACTCGCGTCCGAGACCTCGGTCGAAGACATCATCTCGACGCTGTCCGAGGGCGGCGTGCCCCGGCTGATCGTGATCGATTCGATCCAGACCATGTGGACCGACACGGTCGAATCAGCACCGGGCACGGTCACCCAGGTCCGCGCCTCGGCGCAGATGCTGATTCGCTTCGCCAAGAAATCCGGCGCCGCCATCATCCTGGTGGGCCATGTCACCAAGGACGGCCAGATCGCCGGCCCCCGCGTCGTCGAACACATGGTCGACGCGGTGCTGTCGTTCGAGGGCGAAGGCTCGCAGCAGTTCCGCATCCTGCGCGCGGTCAAGAACCGGTTTGGCCCGACCGACGAGATCGGCGTGTTCGAGATGACCGGGCTCGGCCTGCGCGAGGTCACCAATCCCTCCGAGCTGTTCTTGTCKGAGCGCGATCTCGGCAGCCCCGGCACCGCCGTGTTCGCCGGGATCGAGGGCACGCGGCCAGTGCTGGTCGAAATCCAGGCGCTGGTGGCGCCGACCTCGCTGGGCACGCCACGCCGCGCCGTGGTCGGCTGGGATCCGAGCCGGCTGTCGATGGTGCTGGCGGTGCTGGAAGCGCATTGCGGCGTCAAACTGTCGGGCTACGACGTGTATCTGAATGTTGCCGGCGGCCTGCGCATCCACGAGCCGGCGGCGGATCTGGCCGCCGCCGCGGCGCTGGTGTCGTCGCTGGTCAACGCGCCGCTGCCGCCGGATGCAGTCTATTTCGGCGAAATCTCGCTGTCCGGCGCGGTTCGACCGGTGGCGCAGACCTCGGCGCGGCTRAAGGAAGCCGCCAAGCTCGGCTTCGGCCGCGTCGTGCTGCCGGAGCGCGCGCGCGGCGAGGCCGGAGGCGATGCCGGCCTCGTCTTGAATACCGTCGGCGGATTGACCAGCCTGGTRGCCGACATTGCCGCGCGCGGAACCCCKCGCGGCCGCCAGGACGCGGCTCGCGACGATGGCGATATGCGGGATCAGGGCCGCCGCGCCCCGAGCCATGCCGAAAAAAATGCCACACCAGCGAGATTCCGCCGTCAGGACGGCTAGGCGGACCGTGACGTTCCCATGACTCGCCGCTATACAACCCCGCATCCGGGCTGGCACGGGAGCGTGCGGCATCCGGATTTGCCGGGGACCCCTGCTCTCCTCCGCCTGGAGGGCGGTCCTCGTCGWCGCGACGCGAACCTTGGACCTGTGAAGCGGACCTGATCAGCCGATGCCGATAACGATCCTCGATCTCATCCTGCTCGGCGTCATGCTGATCTCGGGGCTGCTCGCGATGGTTCGCGGCTTYATGCGCGAGGTCCTGTCGATYGCGGCCTGGGGCGCGGCGGCTCTGGTAACGCTTTATTCATTCTCCAAGCTGCTGCCGACCGCCAAGACCTATTTCAACAACGACACGGTCGCGAGCGTGGTGGTCGTCGCCGGTACTTTTGTCGGCACCTTGCTGATCGTCTCGGTGATCACGGTGAAGATCTCCGACATGATCCTCGATTCGCGCATCGGCGCGCTCGATCGGACCCTCGGCTTCCTGTTTGGACTGGGCCGTGGCCTCCTGATCGTCGTGGTCGCCTTCCTGTTCTTCAGCTGGCTGGTTCCGGATAAGCAGCGTCCCGACTGGGTCACCGCGGCGAAATCGCGGGTGGTGCTGCAGGGAACCGGGGATTGGCTGATGTCGCTCTTGCCTGATGATCCCGAGAACACCATTTTAAAGAAATTCAAGAAGAACAAGCCGGACGACGACCAGACTGACACCGAGTCGCCCGGAGTGGGCGGCGATGGGTACAGCAAGCCTGCCCGCGACAGCTTGAAGAAGCTGATCGAAAAACCCGCGGCCAAGTAAGCCAAGCCCAGAAGAGAGGCGCGATGGACCTGCACCACGATTCTTCCGGCGAAGCCCAAACGGACTCCCACGCGGATCTGGACTTCGGACCTCAAGCTGACCTCAGAGACCCTGACCTGGACGGAGACACGCTGCGCGAAGAGTGCGGCGTGTTCGGCATTTATGGGCACAGCGATGCCGCCGCGATCACCGCACTCGGCCTGCATGCGCTCCAGCATCGCGGCCAGGAGGCCGCCGGCATCGTGTCCTATGACGGCACGCGCTTTCACAGCGAGCGCCGGCTCGGCCTGGTCGGCGACACCTTCTCCCGCCGCGAGGTGATCGAACGGCTGCCCGGCAATGCTGCGATCGGCCATGTCCGCTACGCCACGACCGGCGCGACCATCCTGCGCAACGTGCAGCCGCTGTTTGCCGARCTCGGCGCCGGCGGCTTCGCCGTCGGCCACAATGGCAACCTCACCAACGGCCTCACTCTGCGCCGCGAGCTGGTACGCGCCGGCGCAATCATGCAGTCGACCACCGACACCGAGGTGATCCTGCACCTCGTCGCGCACTCCCGGCGCACCAATTTCATCGACCGCTTCATCGAGGCGCTGCGCGCGCTCGAAGGCGCCTATTCGCTGGTCTGCATGACCAACAAGAAGCTGATCGGCGCCCGCGATCCCCTGGGCATCCGCCCGCTGGTCTATGGCGAGCTCGACGGCTGCCCGATCCTGGCGTCCGAGACCTGCGCGCTCGACATGATCGGCGCGCGCTACATCCGCGACATCGAGCCCGGCGAAGTCGTGATCTTCGATGAAACCGGCGCGCACAGCCACAAGCCGTTCCCGCCCAAGCCGGCGCGGCCTTGCGTGTTCGAATATATCTACTTCGCCAGGCCGGATTCGATCGTGAAGGGCCGCAGCATCTATGAGCGGCGCAAGGCGATGGGCGCGCAGCTCGCGCTGGAGGCCCCGACCGAGGCCGACGTGATCGTTCCGGTGCCGGATTCCGGCGTGCCGGCGGCGCTCGGCTATGCCCAGGCGAGCGGCATCCCGTTCGAGCTCGGCATCATCCGCAATCACTATGTCGGCCGCACCTTCATCCAGCCGACGCAAGCGATCCGCGAATCCGGCGTGCGCATGAAGCACTCGGCCAACCGTGCCGCGATCGAAGGCAAGCGCATCATCCTGATCGATGACTCGCTGGTGCGCGGCACCACCTCGCGCAAGATCGTGCGCATGATGCGCGATGCCGGCGCCACCGAGGTGCATTTCCGCCTGGCGTCACCGCCGATCCTCTACCCCGACTATTACGGCATCGATCTGCCGGATCGCGGTGGTCTCCTGGCGGCAACGCATTCGCTCGAGGAGATGCGCGAGCTGATCGGCGCCGATTCGCTGGCCTTCCTGTCGATCGACGGCATGTACCGGGCGATGGGCGAGCCGGCCCGCGACCCCGCAGCGCCGAAATATGCCGACCACTGCTTCACCGGCAATTATCCGACCCATCTGACCGACCAATCGCTGGTCGAGCCGACGCAGCATCAGCTGTCGTTGCTGGCGGAAGCGAGCTGAGGCTCCCGCCCGGCGCTACCACAGAGGGATCCGGGACGATGCGAGGCATCGGACCCGGACGCTCCCGGTGTCTGATGCGGTCATCCGGAGCTTCCGGATTCGCCGCCTCGCTGTGCCGCCGCGTGACTGCAACGCGCCGTCCCTGAAGCCGGTGCCGGAAACCAAAACGAGCTGTTCCCGGTTATCCTGTGACACTAGCCACGGGCCTCCAACTCCATCATAAGGCCCGGAGGATKGGTCCTGGCGGTTCGCGCGCTCAGCGCATAATGCGACGCGCATGAGGCCAGGACGACGATGGACGCTGCATGATGACCCTACCCCTCGCCAATCGGATTGCCCTGGTCACCGGCGCCTCGCGCGGCATCGGCTACGCGACCGCGCGGGCGCTTGCCCGCGCCGGCGCGCATGTCGTGGCTGTTGCACGCACGCAAGGCGGGCTCGAGGAACTCGATGACGAGATCCGCAAAGAGACCGGCAACGGCGCCACGCTGGTGCCGCTCAGCATGGCCGATACCGACGGCATCGCGCGGCTCGGCGCCGCGCTGCACGAGCGCCATGGCCGGCTCGACATCCTCGTCGGCAACGCCGCTGTGCCCGGCCCCTCCTCGCCGCTCGGCCATATCGACCTGAAGGCGTGGAACGATGTGCTCACGGTCAATCTCACCGCCAACGTCCAGCTGATCCGCTGCATGGAGCCGCTGCTGAAGGCCTCCGACGCCGGTCGCGCCGTGTTCCTGACCTCCGGCGCCGCCCATAAGGCGCAGGCCTATCTGGGCCCCTATGCGGTGACCAAAGCGGCGGTGGAAACGCTGGCGCGGGTCTGGGCCCATGAGACCGAGCGCACGCCCCTGCGCGTGAACCTGTTCAGCCCGGGGCCGATCCGCACCCGCATGCGCGCCACCGTGTTTCCCGGCGAAGACCCGATGACCCTGGAGACGCCCGAGCAGGTCGCCGAGTTCATCGTGCCGATGTGCCTGCCGTCCTGGACRGAAACTGGAAAGCTCTACGAGTACAAGAGCCGCGCGCTGAAGAGCTTCCAGCCACCGGCCTAACGCGGCGAACTGGCGCGTTCGGCAAGCGCGATGCCGATCGTCGCGAGGCCATGCTGACGTCATGCGGCCTCGCCGTGCCGCCGCGTTCAGCGCGATAGCGGATGGTCCTCGCGTGCAGCGGCCGCGACGAGATCGATCGCGCGCTCGGGACAGGCGACAACACACAGGCCGCAGGCGAGGCACAGCTGGCTGTTCGGCGTATACGCCGTCTTCATGCCGTGAAAGCGGACGCGCATCCTGCCGAGGAAGGACAGCGTGCGGAAGTCTGCATCGCGGATCGGGGCGACGTCGAACACGTCGTAGGGACACACCTCGACACAATCGCCCTTCGCCTCGCATCTGTTGTGATCCACGACCGGAACGAAGGCGCCCGGCTCCGCCTTGCAGCCCGCGCCTGGACGCTTCGGATGTTGCGCCGCCTTGCGCGCCTTGGCGGCATTGGTTCGCTTCGATGGCGTCGGCTCGGTATGGTCGGTCACGCGTTCTACTCCCATTCGAAACCTGTCAGCCGGCGCATCTCGCGCGTGGTCGTCGACGCGCCGGCGCAAACCTGCTGCGAAACATCGAACGTCGCTTGCCGCTATTTCGCGGCAGCAGTGGTCGCGCCGGGCTTGGCGGCGGGCGCCTTGCCCGCAGCCGGGACCTGGCGATCGCGCACCGCCGCGAGCTCCTTGCGCAGCTTCTCCTGCTGCTCCGGAGACAGCACGGGGCGCTGGTCGTCCTGGGGCAGGTCGTTGACTGGGAGATAATTGTACGTGGTGCCGAACTGCGTCGCCGTGGCGGACGGGCTGGTGGCCGACGGGGTCGTGCCCGACGTGGTGCAGCCGCCGACCAGCGACACGACACACAGCGCCGTTGCGGCCAAGGCGCATCGCGCAGCCGTCCGCATCGCTCCGGGGTTGATGCGACGACGGTTCATCGCGCCGCCGCCATGGTGTGTGCGGGCAACTGGGCCGTGATGCCATGATCGTTGGACTCGAGCCCCGGCAGGCTCTTCACCCAGGGATAGCCGCGCCGGCCCATGTCGTGGCCGCGGTCGAACAGCGCCGTCATGTAGCTGCGATCGAACGGACCGTCAGCCTTGACCTGGAAGTCTCCGGGCACGCTCGCGAGATTGAAATCAATGCCGTTGAATTTCGCCACCGAATAGATCCGATAGATATCGCCGATGCCCTGGTTCTTGATCAGCGTCGAGAGCGAGCGCTGGGTGACCGACAGCACGTCGGCGCCGACGCTCTCCCATTGCGGATCGATGCGGGCATTGCGGATGACATAAAGRTGCGCGCCGTTGACGGTCCTGCGYGGCCCGCGGCCGGCGACCAGACGCAGCACCGAGGGGCCGATGAAAACCTGCCTYGTGACGCCGCCATCGACRTGRAGCTCGTCATAGTCCTTGTCGCCGATCTTCACCTTGATGCGCACGGGCGCGAAGGCGCCGGGGACGGTGGCGGAGGCGAGCAGCACCTTGCGGAACAGATCGACGGCCTCCGACGTGTCGGCCGCGGCGATGCGGCCCATGTCCCACAGCACCGGCCGCTGCGCATCGAGATTGGTGGTGCCGATCAAGAGCACCCTGCCCTTGCGCCTCTCGCGGGCAATGTCGCGCAAGAAGTCGCGGTCGACATATTTCTCGATCAGCCGCGACAGCGGCGTGTTGTCAGCAAGCGCCGAGCCCTGCAGCAGGCCGGGGACATTGACCGTGAAGATGTCCTTGCGCTCATAGGCGGTGAAGACCTCCTGCAGCCGATCGTCGTGTTCGCGGCCGAGAAAGACGAATGGGGCCATCAGCGCGCCCGAGCTCACGCCGGTCACCATGTCGAACGACGGCCGGTTGCCGGCCTCGCTCCAGCCGACCAGGAGCCCGGCGCCGAACGCGCCGTTCTCCGCGCCACCGGAGATCGCCAGGAAATTCAGCGGACGCGAGCTGGCGATCTCGGCCGACGCGCGCTGCATCGCGGCCTCGGCGAAATGCGGCGCCGGTTCATCGCCCCAATAACGCACGTCGCGGAAGCCGACCGGCTCGGCCGCGACGGCGGCCRCCTCGGGCAGTGCATTGCGCGGCATCACGGCGGCACATGCCGCCAGCAGCAGCGACGCTGCGAAAGCGAGCGCGACGCGCGGGGCCAAAGCGCGGAAAGAGRCGGCAGACTTCATCGCGACGCTTGCTGCTCCACGCTGGCGACCGCAGGCTGCGGCGTGCCGGGCCTGGCTTCGTCGGCGCCCTTGTCGGTCCAGTCGGGCGGCAGGCCAAGGCCGGCCCCGACGAAGCCCTTCAGGCCGGGAAAGCGTCCGTACTGCTCACATGCGGCATATTTGGGAGCGCCACCCAGCTTGGCCGGCAGGGTCGAGGCCGCTGGCAGCGACGGCAGACCGCCAAAGGGGGACTCCCCGGTCGATACCAGTTTGGCGAAATCGGCGCCGAATTCGGACGCGAGGTCGTAGGCGTCGCCGTCCTTGGCCATGCGTGCCGTGGACACCGAATTGGCGCTGCGGGCCCACACCATGGCCGCCTTCTGGAACCCGGCGAAGTTGCGCGCCTCGGCCTCGACCGACAGCGTGCCGAGCCCGACCGGAAGCCGCGGCACCGGCACCGGAACCCCCGGCAGCGCCACGGTCTTGGCGATGGAGGCCGCCTGCGATGCCGCCGACGCGGTCGCATTCGTCGCCGTGGCATGCGTGACCGTGGCCCTGACGATCAGATCGGCCTCTTCACCGGGCAGGACGATCTGGAACCTCTCGCTCAATCTCAGGCACATTTCGCGGCTGATCGCGTTGGCCACCAGCTTCCGCTCATCGTCGTTCAGGGCGACATCGGGGCGCGCCGGGAACGCCGTCRGTTCGAGCCGGATCGTCTTGGCTTCCAGCAGCTCCTTCTTGTCCGCCTTGATCTGCGCCCGCGTCACCAGCCCGTTGGCGTCGGCGAGACTGTCGTAGCTGCGCAGCGAGCCGGCCCGCTCCAGCGGCGCCGTGGCACAGCCGGCCGTGGTCAGAGCCAGAGACGCAAGCGCCGTCCACTTCAGCGGGACGAGACGCGATATGCCGGGGAGACCCATTGATAGATAGCTCACTCTAATTAAGTCTCACAAGCTTCACCGCTTGTCCAATTAAACTAGATCAAATTCTCTAGAATAGAGCGGCCGGAAATATTATTTTATATTACAAAGAGTTGRCGGAGCCGGACAAAGTGAGGCGAGAGTTGGGCAAGCAGGATCTGGGGCGATGAGGAAGGTCGATCCGGTCAGGCATGAGCAGAAGCGGCAGGAGATACTCCAGGCCGCCCTGTCCTGCTTCGTCAGGGACGGATTTCACGGCGCCAGCACCACGGACATCTGCGCCGCGGCCAAGATCAGCCCCGGTCACCTCTATCACTACTTCGGCAGCAAGGAAGCCATCATCGAGGCCCTCGTTCAGCACAGCCTCGCGCATGCGGCATCGCGATTCGAAGCGATCCTGGCCTCCCCCGACGTCATCGAGGCGTTCCTGACGGAGCTCGAGACGACGAGCATCCGCCGTCGCGAAGCCCAGGTTCTGAGCGCCGAGGCGCTGGCCGAGGCCTGCCGCAATCCGAGCTTCGCCCGCATCGTCCAGGACCAGGGCCGCGGCATCCGGCGGCTGCTGGTGGATTTCCTTGCGAAGGCCCAGCAGCGCGGCGACGTCGATCCCGGCCTCGATCCCGAAGCAACCGCGAACATCCTGGTTGCGATCGTCGACGGCGCGCGCGCACTGCCGATCCGCAATCCCGCGGCTGACATCAAGCAGAGCACGGACCATCTTCGTATCATGATCACGCGCTTCCTCAGGCCGCCCGCAAGGCGGGAGCCTGCTCCTGCAGACGCGCAGCGCCCAGAGGGCGGCGGCAATTGACACCGCTCCCGGCGCGCGATTGACTGCAGCAATAAGCGGTCAACCGCAGCATGACAGGGAGGATGGCATGACGCGCGCATCGCGCGGGCCGGCGATCGGCTTCGCCCGGGCTCTTTCGCTGATCATCGCCGCCGTGAGCCTGCTGCTCCCGCACATGGTCAGCGCCGCTGACATCCCGACCTTCGCCGTCGAGCCGTCCTGGCCGAAGCAGCTGCCGAACAATTGGATCCTGGGCCAGGTCGGCGGCATCACCGTCGATGCCAACGGGCACATCTGGGTGATTCACCGGCCGCGCTCGCTGACCGACGACGAGAAGGGCGCAGCGCTCAATCCGCCACGCTCGAAATGCTGCATCCCGGCACCGCCGGTGCTGGAATTCGACACCGACGGCAATCTGTTGCGCGCCTGGGGTGGCCCGGGCCCCGGCTATGAATGGGTCGGCCGCGAGCATGGCATCGAGGTCGATGATCGCGGCTTCGTGTGGATCGGCGGCAATGCCGACAATGACAATGCGATCCTGAAATTCACGCTCGACGGAACATTCGTCGCGCAGATCGGATCGATCGCGCCGAGCAAGGGATCGAACGACACCACCCAGCTCGGCAAGCCGGCGGAGACGGCGATCGACAAGGATGCCAACGAGATCTATGTCGCCGACGGCTATGGCAACCGGCGCGTCATCGTGTTCGATGCGACGACGCTGGCCTACAAGCGCCACTGGGGCGCCTATGGCCATGTCCCCGACGACACCAGGCAGCCGCCTTATGATCCCAAGGCGCCCGTCGCCCAGCAATTCGGCAATCCCGTGCACTGCGTGAAAATTGCCGATGACGGCCTCGTCTATGTCTGCGACCGCATCAACGACCGCATCCAGGTATTCAAGAAGGACGGCACCTTCGTCACCGAGTGGTTCTTCGAGAAGACCACGCTCGGCAATGGCGCGGTGTGGGACATCGCGATCTGGCCCGATCCGAAGCAGACCTATCTGCTCTCGGCGGACGGCGAGAACAACGAGATCCGGATCATCAGGCGGGACGACGGCAGCGTAGTCGGCAGCTTCGGCCATAATGGCCGCAATGCCGGTCAGTTTCACTGGGTGCATGCGATGGCCGTCGACAAGTCCGGCAACGTCTATACCGCCGAGGTCGACACCGGTAAGCGCATTCAGAAGTTCAGGCTGACCTCGGACGCGCTGCGTTAACGCTCGAGCGAGACGCCCAAAGCTTGGGCGCGCCTCCCCCCTTTGGCGCATTGCCGCAACTCGGAAGACCAGCTAATCAGGACGGCAGCCGGCAAAGGGCGCCCAAGAAGCCCCCGCCGCGACACGACACCAGGGAGGACTGAATGACCACGTCTCATGCGCGGCGGATGGCCGCGTTGCTTGCCGCCACCACGCTCAGCTTTGCCGGCTCCGCCTTCGCCGACGACAAGGTCGTCAAGATCGGCGTGCTCAACGACATGTCGAGCCTCTATGCCGATATCGGCGGTCCCAACTCGGTGGCCGCGATCAACATGGCGGTCGAAGATTCCGGCATGAAGGCAAAAGGCTGGACCATCGAGGTCATCAGCGGCGATCACCAGAACAAGCCCGACATCGGCGTCAAYATCGGCCGGCAGTGGATCGACACCCAGAARGTCGACGTGATCATGGATACGCCGAACTCCGGCGTCGCGCTCGCGGTCTCCAATCTGGTCAAGGAAAAGAACTCGATCCTGATCAATTCCGGCGGTGCGAGCGCTGACCTCACCGGCAAGGCCTGCAACGCCAACACCATCTCCTACACCTATGACACCTACATGCTGGCGAACGGCACCGGCAAGGCGCTGACCAAGGCCGGCGGCGACAGCTGGTTCTTCCTGACCGCGGACTACGCGTTCGGCCATGCGCTGGAGCGCGACACTTCGGCGGTCGTCACCGCCAATGGCGGCAAGGTGCTCGGCTCGGTCAAGCATCCGCTCAACACCGCCGATTTCTCCTCGTTTCTGCTGCAGGCGCAATCGTCGAAGGCCAAGGTCATCGGCCTCGCYAATGCCGGCGGCGACACCACCAACGCGATCAAGCAGGCATCGGAATTCGGCATTGTCCAGGGCGGCCAGAAGCTCGCCGCGCTGCTGTTGTTCGTCAACGACGTGCATGCACTCGGACTCAAGGTGGCGCAGGGCCTGACCTTCACCGAGTCGTTCTACTGGGATCTGAACGACAAGACCCGCGAATGGTCCAAGCGCTTCCAGAAGCTGTCCCCCAAGGGCACGATGCCGTCGATGACGGTGGCCGGTGTCTAYGCCGSCAYGCTGCATTACCTGAAGACGCTGGACGCGCTGGGCGGCAATCCGCACGACGGTGCCAAGGTCGTGGCCAAGATGAAAGAGATCCCGACCGACGATCCGCTGTTCGGCAAGGGCCCGCTGCGCGCCGACGGCCGCCGCCTGATCCCGGCCTATCTGTTCGAGGTCAAGAAGCCCGAAGAGTCCAAATATCCGTGGGACTATTACAAGCTGATCGCGACCATCGCGCCGGAGGACGCCGCGAAGCCGCTGGAAGCCAGCGAGTGCCCGCTGGTCAAGAAGTAATCTCCTGATCCAATCGATCATGACTCCGAGGCGGCGCCAGCGCCGTCTCGGGTCTCGCGCAACGTCTCAGGATGAGGATGCGGCTGTCGCGGCGCGGATCGTCCGCAGCGCGATCGCGAGCGCGACGACCAACAGCATCGACGCCAGCAGGAACGGCGCGCCGGGCAGATGCACCGGCGCGGTGGCTCCGATGAAATAGGCGAAGGTCAGCGTGAACAGGAACGGCCCGGCGAGCTGGGCCATGCTCTGCACGCTCGACGTCGCGCCCTGCAGCTGGCCCTGCCGGTCCGCCGGCACCAGCCGTGTCATCAGCGCCTGGATCGCCGCGCCGGAGACGCCCCAGAGCGCCATCGCAGGAATGCCGAGCCAGCTCAGCATCCCGGTCGGCGCGAGGCCAAAGATCAGAAAGCCCAGCGTGCCGCTGCACAGGCCGAGCAGCAAGGCGCCACGCTCGCCGAGCGAACGCACGATCCAGCCGACCGCCCCGCCCTGCACCACCATGGCGCACACGCCGACGAYCGCCAGCGTCAGGCCGACCGTGCGCGTATCCCAGCCATAGCGGTAGGTGGCGTAGAGCACGAAGGTCGACGGCAGCACGACATGGGCGAGCTGGGTGATGAAGTTGACCATGGACAGCCCGGCCAGCATGCGGTCGGAGCGCAGCAATTGCAGTGCGCCGAGCGGGTTCGCGGTCCGCCAGCGGAACGGACTGCGCCGCTCGTGCCCCAGCGATTCCGGCAGCACCAACAATCCATAGACCGCATTGACGAAGCTGAGTCCGGCGGCCGCCCAGAACGGCAGCCGCGGATCGATATCGCCCAGCAATCCGCCGGTCGCCGGGCCGAGCACGAAGCCGGCGCCGAACGCCGCTCCCATGCGGCCGAAGATCGCGGCGCGCCGCTCTGGCGGCGTGAGGTCGGCGATGTAGGCAAAGGCCGTGGAAATGCTGGCCGAGGTGATGCCGGAGATCAGCCTGCCAATGAACAGCCACGCCAGCGACGGCGCCATCGCCATCAGCACGTAGTCCGCGGCGAGGCCGAAATTCGAGAGCAGGATGACCGGCCGCCGGCCGAACCGGTCGGAGAGGCTGCCGAGCACCGGCGAGAACACGAACTGCATCAGTGCCCAGGCCGTGCCGAACAGGCCGAAGATCCGTGCWGCCTGCGCGGTGTCATTGGCGACRAAGCYCTCGATCAGCTTGGGCAGGATCGGCATGATCAGCCCGAGCGCGAGCATATCGAGCAGRATGGTGACGAAGATGAAAGCGACGGCGCCGCGGCGCGGGGCCTGCGGCGACGGTACGCCGTCGGAACTCGCCAGCTCGGTGTCGACCATGGCCTGCCATCGGGTGATCGCCCGCAGCCGCGCGGGACGARCGCCGACTTATACACGCGTGGTCGAGGYCGGCAATGCGGCGGGCTCAGGAGGCAAGCGGTGACATGAAGCCGGCGACCAGTCTGACCAGATCGGCCTGCCGYACGGCCCCGGTCTTGAGGAAGACGCGGCGCAGATGCGTCTTGATCGTGGTCTCGGCGACCCCGAGCAGGCACGCGACTTCGGGAACACCGCCGATCTCGACAATGCCGAGCAACACCCGCAATTCGGTCGGCGTGAGCCGATAGGCTGTTGCGATCAGCTCGGGAGATTGTGGCGGCTCGATCATTGTACGGCGCATGAAGATCGCAGCRCTCGCCGCATAGGCGCGCCCCACGGCCTGGCGGTCGCGCGATGTCAGCGGCAGCACGTGCGCAACATGGTGCWGGCCGTTCTGCGASGTCATCAGCATGGCGGTGCCGCCGGTGCCGAGCGCGGCATCGCCGCCGCCGCTGCGAACGATGARATCCTGCAGCATGTGATCCGTCCGGCCATCGCGCGCCGCGAGGCGACCGTCACGGACGAACAGCGGATCGCCGGCATCGAGCAATTGCTGCCCRGCTGCGTTGGCGTGCACCAGCCGCCCGAGCCTGTCGACGAGGCCGATGCCACACGTCATYCGTTCCARCGCCTCGGCGAACGCCGACGCCTGTGCCGATTTCAGATCGATCAGCCGGCCGATCATCACGGCGCGGCGGATATGCGGTGCGATCTGCTGCATGCGCATGCGTGCCGCGTTGTCAGCCAGGCCATCGGACTCGTAGCGGAACACGCCGAACAGCGCTGCCGTGGTCGCAGATTTGTCGATCACGGCCGAGATGAAATCGACCATGCCCTGCGGCGCCGCCCATTCSCGATAGAAGCGGGTCTGGCGCAGCTCGTCCTGCGGCATCAGGTCGGAGACCGCGATCGGCTGACCTATCTCAGCGAAATACTGCCCGGTCGTGGCCGGATCGAGCTTCACATATTTGTCGAAATACAGCTGGCAGTAATGCGGATCGATACCGGACTGACACAGCACATCGCCACCGCCCGCGATCGGACTCTTGGAGAAGATCGACGCCACYTGGCCGCCGACGAATTGTCCGGCGCGGCCGACCACCTCGGGCCAACGCRACGGGTCCAGCGCCGCATCGTAGATGTCTCCCACCAGATCGAGCACGTCATCGGCATCCGCCATCGCATCTCTCCAACCTGCAATGTCGCGCGCCGAACGCCCACCGCCACTCCGATCCCCCTTCATAGGATGGCTCGGACCTGTGAACTTGGACGGATGCGACGAAAGGCAGGGCTCCACCGACTTCCAGACCACGTCTCGCCTCATGGCGAGACCGGCGCGGATTAGCGCGGTGACGATGGAGAGGGATGTGCGCGCGGTCACGCAGCCCTGCAGACGCGGCGAGCAAGGCGCAGAGGCGTACGCGGCCGTCGGTCCGGTCTAGGACGGCCGCTTGCGCTTGTGAGCGAACGGGTTGGCCTTCTCGCGCAGAGTGATGCGCACCGGGGTGCCCGGCAGCTCGAAGGTCTCGCGCATCGAGTTGATGAGATAACGCAGATAGGATTGCGGGATCGCATCGGCGCGCGAGCAGAACAGCACGAAGCTCGGCGGTCGCGCCTTGGTCTGGGTAATGTAGTTCAGCTTCAGGCGGCGGCCCGACACCGCAGGCGGCGGATTGTTAGCGATCGCCTCCTCGAACCAGCGATTCAGCGCCGCCGTCGGCACGCGCCGGTTCCAGACGGCRTAGGACTCGACGATGGCCTGCATCAGCCGGTCGATGCCCTCGCCCATCAGGCCCGACACCGCGACGATCGGYACGCCCGACACCTGCGGCAGCCAATGATCGACATCATGGCGGAGCGCGGAGATCTGGCCGGGCTTGCTCTCCATCAGGTCCCATTTGTTGACGGCGATGACCAGCGCRCGGCCCTCGCGCTCGATCAGATCGGCGATACGCAGGTCCTGCTCCTCGAAGCGGTTCTGCGCGTCCATCATCAGCACGACCACTTCGGCGAAGCGCACCGCGCGCAGCGCGTCGGCCACCGACAGCTTCTCGAGCTTCTCCTCGATGCGCGAGCGCCGGCGCAGACCTGCGGTATCGAAGATGCGAAAGCCGCGGCCCTTRTATTCGATCTCCACCGCGATCGAATCGCGGGTCGTCCCGGCCTCGGGGCTGGTCAGCAGCCGCTCCTCGCCGAGCAGGTGGTTGATCAGCGTCGATTTGCCGGCATTGGGACGGCCGACGATGGCGACGCGGATCGGGCGGGCGGCCCGCTCCTCGTCGGTCTCCTCGTGCTCGTCCACCTCGTCCTCGGTCTCCGGCACGAGYCCCCTGAGGGCATCGTAGAGCTCGCCCATGCCCTCGCCATGCTCSGCCGAGATCTGGATGGGGTCGCCGAGGCCAAGCGCATAGGACTCCATGGCGCCGAGCTCGCCATGCTTGCCCTCGCTCTTGTTGGCGAGCAGCAGCACCGGCTTGTCGGCGCGGCGGGCGAAATCGGCAAAGGCACGGTCCGCCGGGGTCAGGCCCGCACGCGCATCGATGACGAAGAACAGYGCATCGGCCAGCGCGATCGCGGTCTCCGTCTGCTCCTGCATCCGCGCGGTCAGCGATCCCTTCGGCCCCTCGTCGAGGCCAGCGGTATCGATGATCGTGAACTGGAGATCGCCAAGCTTGGCSTCACCTTCGCGACGGTCGCGGGTGACGCCGGGCATGTCGTCGACGAGCGCCAGCTTCTGTCCAACCAGACGGTTGAACAGGGTCGATTTGCCGACATTGGGTCGGCCGATGATGGCGATGGTGAAGGACATGATGATCCGTGCGCGTGAGCGCGCAGCTTTAGCGCATTCGGCCGCAAAACCGAAACGGGCGATGGGGCGATCGGCAGACGGGCTTAACGGTTGAACGAGCCGCTCGGCACCGGCGCCGGGAAGGCGCTGCCGGACTGGCGCGCCGGCTGCTGCGCGGGGGCGGTATCGTCGGGCGGCGGCGCGGTGGTGCGGCGGCGCGCGATCTTCTTGGGCTTCGGCGCTGGAGGAACGGCACCGGCCCCCTCCTCAACCGCCGCGGCTTCACCATCCTGCGGCTCAGACGCGGGCGCCGCGCTGGGCGCCGCAGCYTGCTGCCGGCCCTTGGCGCCCTTCTTGCCCTTGGGCTCTTCCGGCGGGGCCGCTGGAGCCGCCGCCTGTGCGCCCGGATCGGTCATCTGCTGCTGCTGGGCGCCCTTGTAGAGGTCTTTCGGCACGCCCTGCTCAAGACCGGGTACGCCCTCCGGGAACACCGGCTTGCGTTCTCCCGGCAGCTTCTTCTTCGTATCCAGGAAGTCGAGCAGGTCGGAGGGATCGAAACTGCCCCCGCTCGCGCAGCCGCCGAGCACGCCCGAGAGCGCGACGAGGACAGTCAAGGCAATGAGACGTTGGGGGCGGCGCATGGTCGTGATTCCGATCAATGTCAGTTTCGCCGTCAGCTCTTCAGATCAGCGCGTGTCAGCTCTTGTCAGCTCTTGGCCACGGCGGGCAGCAGCGCCTGCAGCGCTTCGGCGCGCGAGCGCAGGCCCGGCGGGGTCTCGCCATCCAGTGCGATCATGTCGAGCCATTGGCGAGCCGCAGCGGCATCGTTAGCCTTCCAGGCCGACAGGGCCAGCAGCTCGCGTGCAGCGTGGCGGAACGGCGCGCCGGACGCTGCCTCGCCTTCGAGCCGCTGCTTCAGGTCCGGATACGGAGCCGTATCGACCAGCAGGCCGGCCGCGCGCAGGCGCGCCATCGACTGCTGTTCGGCGCCGATGCTGCGATCGGCCGCCAGCTCGTCATAAAGCTTCACCGCCGCCGCCTTGTCGCGCCCCGCCGCCTCGGCGGCCTGGTGGAATCGCGCCAGCATGCGGTAACCCGCTGGGGCGGTCGCTGCGACCTCGGCAAAGGCCTTCTCGGCCTCCTCGCGCTTGTTCTGCTCGGACAGCTCGATGGCCTTGTTGAAGGCCGATCCCGCCTCGGCGGCCTTCTTGCCCTCGGCATACTGGTAACCACGCCAGCCGCCGACGCCGGCGATGATCAGCACCGCGATCGCAATGATAAAGATCGAATAGCGGTCCCACAGCCTCTTGAGCTGCTCCCGGCGGACCTCTTCGTCTACTTCATCATAAAATTCAGACACTTAGCCATTTCCCATGAGGTCCGCTGCGATCGCGCGGCGGATGGTATTGAAGTGCCGCACGAGCTCCACATCGCTCGCACGCGGCCGCCGATACCGCATCGGTATGGCGGTGGCAAGGCGAGTCCAGCCGAATCAAGGCTTTACTCCCCGGTTCTGCCACGACGTCGGAACGCGGCTATCACGCCGTCAAGGCCTCGCGCAACTGCCGTTTCATCACCTTGCCGTTCGCGTTGCGYGGCAAAGGGTCCGGGGTCACGATGAGGGTCTCGGGCACCTTATAGTCCGACAGCCGCTCGGCGCACCAGCTGCGCAGGGTCTCGCTGCTGGTGGGCTCGCGGGTAACCACGACGGCATGGACCCGTTCACCGAGCACCGGACATGGCCGGGCGATGATSGCGCTTTCGACCACYGCCGGGTGGCTCGCCAGCACCGATTCGACCTCCGCCGAATAGATCTTGAGCCCCCCGCGGTTGATCATGTCCTTCTGCCGGTCGAACACCCGGACGAAATTGTCAGCATCGATCGAGCCGAGGTCGCCGGAATGCCAGTAGCCGGCGGTGAAGCTTTCYGCAGTGGCGTCGGGCCGGTTCCAATAGCCCTTGATGACCTGGCCGCCGCCGATCCAGATCTCGCCGATCTCGCCGCGCGGCAACTCCCGCCCGTCGGCGTCCATCACCAGGATGCTGGCGCCCGGACAAGGCAGGCCGACGCTGTCGAGGTGGCGGGCCGTGAGAACCGGCGGCATCAAGGTCGAAGGCGAGGTGGTCTCGGTGGAGCCGTAGGCGTTCACCAGCCGGAGCCCGGGAATCTTGGCGGCGAGGCGCTCGATGGTGGCGACCGGCATCGGCGCGCCGCCGAAGCCACCGATGCGCCAGGACGACAGATCATGGCTGTCGAAGTCGRGCTGCAGCAGGCACAGATTATACATTGCGGGGACCATCACCGTGTAGGTCACCCGCTCGCGCGCCGCGAGCTTGAGATAGTCGCCGGCCTTGAACTCCGGCATGATGATCAAGGTGCCGGCGCAACGCACCATGCTGGTGATGTTGGCCACCACGCCGGTGACATGGCCGAGCGGAACGGCTGCGATCGAACGGTCGGCGGCCGTGAGCCCCAGGCAGGCCTCGTAGATCATCGAGGAATGCACGATGTTGCAATGGGCGAGCATCGCGCCCTTGGGCCGCCCCGTGGTGCCGGASGTGTAGAGGATCATCGCAGTGTCCTCTTCGGCGATCTCGACCCGMTCGSTATGGACCGGCTGATCGGTCAGCGCGGCGAAGCCGGAGCGCGCCGGGTCGTCATCGACCGCGATCCGCCCGGCGAGCTCGGGCGTCACGTCGCCGGCCGGCAGCCGGCCTGCGAGCGCAGCCTCGTGCAGCAGCAGCCGGGCGCCGCAATCGTTCAGCACATAGGCAATCTCCGGCGTCTGCTGCCGCGTCGACAGCAACACCGTCACGAGACCGAGCTTGGCCGCGGCCAGMAGCGTGAGCACGAATTCGATGCGGTTGCCGAGCAGCAGCGCCAGCCKATCGCCGCGGCMCAGGCCCTTGGCGTGCAAACCCGACGCGATCCGCGCCGCAGCGTCGGCCACCTGCCGCCATGACAGCCGCACGGCGCCGCAGACCASCGCCTCGCCATCGCCGTTGCGCGCGACCGCCGCTTCGACCATGGCCCAGATGGTCGGCGGACGGTCCGTRAACAGCGGCACCACGCGGTCGCCGAAGCGCTGCTCACACCGCATCGGCTTGATCTCGGCATGCTGCGACCACTGCATCGGATCGCCTCCCCTTCAATTGTTCTTCTTGCTTGCCGACCCGTTCGGATCGGCGCCGCTCCCGGAGCGACGCCGGAATGTGTGGCAGAATCCCCGCGTCGACCAGCGCCAATTGCCGATACCGGGAATGCCGAGCACGAGGAGGGAACGCGCCTGCGGCGTCACTGCGTCGCGGTGTCAGCCGTCCACATCGGCGCGGACCGCGCTATCCCTCACGCTCCATCCCGTAGACATGCTCGGCCGCCGGAAAGCCCCGCGAGCGCACATCCGCTGCGAAGGCCGTCACGGCATCCTCGATCGCCTGTCCGAGATTGCCGTAGCGACGGACAAATTTCGGGACCTTCGGTGACAGTCCGAGCATGTCTTCGAGCACCAGCACCTGGCCGTCGCAGGCCGCGCTTGCGCCGATCCCGATCGTCGGAATGGCCACCTCCTGCGTGATCTTGCGCGCCAGAGGCTCGGCCACCGCCTCGATCACAACTGCAAAGGCTCCCGCCTCCGCGATTGCGCGCGCGTCGTTCTCGATCGGGGCCCAGCTGTCGGCCTGACGGCCCTGGGCGCGGAAACTGCCGAGCGTGTTGATCGATTGCGGCGTCAGACCGATATGACCCATCACCGGAATTCCGCGCTCGCAGAGAAACCGCACGGTCTCGGCCATGCGCACGCCGCCCTCGAGCTTGACCGCGCCGCACCCGGTCTCTTTCAGGAGTCGCGCCGCGGCGTGAAACGCCTCCTCCTTGCTCGCCTCATAGCAGCCGAACGGCATGTCCACCACGACGAGCGCCTGGCGCGAGCCACGCATCACGGCGCGCCCGTGCAGGATCATCATGTCCAGCGTCACCGGCACGGTCGTCTCGAACCCATGCATGACATTGCCGAGAGAGTCGCCGACGAGGATCGCGTCACAATGCCGGTCGATCATCGCGGCCGTGTGGGCGTGATAGGAGGTGAGCATGACGATCGGCTCACCCCCCTTGCGGGCCCGGAGGCCCGGCGCGGTCTGGCGACGGGTCGGCGCTTGGACGGACATCGTCAGCCTCCCATCACCGGAATGCCGAGCACGACCGGATGGAATGCGAAGGTCAGCGCCAGATAGACGACGATGCCGATAACGACCGCGATGACGTCGTTGCCGACGCCGCCGACCGGGATCGGCGGCCCGCCAGCATCGGCACGGCGCTTCAGCGAGATGCGGTCGAAGACGGCCCAGGCCAGGATGGAGCCGAACAGGATGATGCCGCCGAGATCGCCATTGGCGAGCAGATGCCCGAACGCCCAGAGCTTCACACCGGCCAGCATCGGATGTTTCAGCGTCGTATAGATCCGCCCCCGGATATAGGCGGCGACGATCATGATCACGGCTGGCAGCATCAAAGCGAGATTGATGTGCTTGAGCGCCTTCGGCGGCGTCCACAACTGGATCCAACCGCCGCCATTGCGGTACTCGGCAAAGCCCCAGACGATCAGCGCAAGACCGGCGAGCGCAACGACCGTGTAGGCCAGCTTGTAGGTGCCCTCGCCCAGCCGGGCGATGACCTGCGCCCGCGCCTCGCGCCGCGTCGTGAACACATGGGCGCCGAGAAACAGCACCAGCCCCACCACCATCACCAGAAGTCCCACGACATCCCCCTTTGTGCACGCACCCGGTGGGGACCTGGGTATCATTTCCGGGGGCCGCCTCGCAATGTGGCGCCGGCCGCGGCGACGAACGGCACTATTGCTGCTCGGATGTCTTGCTCAGGTCGCGGTTGTCGACATAGCGGATCGCAATCGGCCGGCCAGCCAGCGCGCCGCCGAGCCCCGAGGTGAACTTCAGCGGCAGGCAGGCGTCGAGCGAGGCATTGATCGCCTTCAGATAGGTCGCGCGGATGTCGGCCGAGGCGCCCGATGTCGCGAAAGTGACGCGCGGCGGCGCCACCATCTCGCCGGTCCGCTTGAAGCTGAACCGCACCGTCATCTGCATGCCCGCACGGGCACTGTCCTCCGACGGCGGCGTCCAGCAGGATCGGAGCGCGGCGAACAGATCACTGATCGTGTCGAGATCGTGATCGGGCTTCTGATATTTGGCGGCCTGGTCCTTGGCGGGCCGGCTCTCGATCGTCAGCTGCAGGTTCTGGCCGTAGGGATAGTTCATCTCGGGAATGCAGGGCCATGGCCCGTAGATGCTGCAGAAGGACGGCGTGCACGGCTGCTCGTCGAGCACGCTGCACGGCGTGTGTGCGAACGGCACCGGGTTGATCTGGCGCCGCCGCGCGTCGGCGGTGGCCGGAGTAGCCAGCATCAGCAGGATGAGCAGGACGGCGCGAAGCATGGCGGCACTTCAGGGAGCGATGAGAGCGGRGCTGGTCGTTGAACGTGGTGAATGCAAGCCCAATGCTGGTCACGTCTGCAGGTTCCGCGCGTCGCGGACGGCCCTCGACCATAGCAGCGGAACTCGGCTACAACACGGCGAACGACGTCAGATGGATGCACCGATGAGCCGCGACAGCGAAACCGTGATCAACGTCATCAACCCGAACATGACGGTCACGATGACCGAGCTGATCGCGAAGGCCGCCCAGGCCAGCGCCAGCCCGCACACACGGATCGTCGGCCGCACCGCGCGGTTCGGCGCGGCCTCGATCGAGGGCCATTACGACGAGGCGATTGCCGCGGTCGGGATGCTGAAGGAGGTCGAGGCCGGCGACGCAGAAGGCTGCCACGCCCATGTGATCGCCTGCTTCGGTGACCCCGGCCTGCTCGCCGCGCGCGAATTGTCGGCCGTGCCGGTGCTCGGAATCGCGGAAGCGGCGATGCACGCGGCGAGCTTCGTCGCCACGCATTTCAGCATCGTCACGACCTTGTCGCGCACCAAGGTCATCGCCGAGCATCTGGCGCGCAACTATGGCATGGAGCAGCACTGCAGGAAGGTGCGCGCGGTCGATGTCGCGGTGCTCGACCTCGACAAGCCAGAGGCCAATGTGCGCGGCACGCTGCTGGGCGAATGCGAGGCCGCGCTGCGCGAGGACGGCATCGGCGCCATCGTGCTCGGCTGCGCCGGCATGGCCGATCTCGCGCAGGATCTCTCCACCGAGCTCGGCATTCCCGTGATCGACGGCGTCGCCGCCGCGGTGCGCTTTGCCGAGGCGCTGGTTGGGCTCGGGCTGAAGACCTCCAAGCACGGCGATCTCGCCTTCCCGCTGCCGAAGGCGCGGACGACGCTCTGAGCCGGCATGTAGCCCGGATGATCGGAGCGACATCCGGGTTCAACGCGCAGCTCGTGAGATCCCGGATATCGCTCCGCTCATCCGGGCTACACGACGCAGCCTGCCCATCCGGGGAGTTCCGAAAGCGCCATCGACGCTACACATTGGGATCACCCCATGGAGCTCTCGATGTCCCATCTGTCCCCCCTCTCCTCGCTCTCGACGGCGCTCGCCGCAACCATCGCCACGGCCGCCCCCTCGCTGGTCTCGGTCCACTCGCACCGCTCGCGCGCGACGGGCTTCGTCTGGAAGCCGGGCCTGATCATCACGGCCGATGAGGCGCTGGCCGACGAAGGCGACATCATCATTGCCTTCGCCGACGGCACGACGCGCGCCGCCAGCATTGCCGGGCGCGATCACACCACCGACATCGCCCTGCTCCGCTTCGACGGCACAGATGTCGCGCCCATGCCGCTGATGGCCGAAGTGCCGCCGCTCGGCGCGCTGGCGGTCATCGCGGCCGCCGATCAGGGCACGCCGGTGGCTGTCTCTTATACACATCTAGATGTGTATAAGAGACAGCCGTTACAGAAGCCCGGATGAGCGGAGCGACATCCGGGTTCAACGCGCAGCTCGTGAGATCCCGGATATCGCTCCGCTCATCCGGGCTACACGACGCAGCCTGCCCATCCGGGGAGTTCCGAAAGCGCCATCGACGCTMCACATTGGGATCACCCCATGGAGCTCTCGATGTCCSATCTGTCCCCCCTCTCCTCGCTCTCGACGGCGCTCGCCGCAACCRTCGCCACGGCCGCCCCCTCGCTGGTCTCGGTCCACTCGCACCGCTCGCGCGCGACGGGCTTCGTCTGGAAGCCGGGCCTGATCATCACGGCCGATGAGGCGCTGGCCGACGAMGGCGACATCATCRTTGCCTTCGCCGACGGCACGACGCGCGCCGCCAGCATTGCCGGGCGCGATCACACCACCGACATCGCCCTGCTCCGCTTCGACGGCACRGATGTCGCGCCCATGCCGCTGATGGCCGAAGTGCCGCCGCTCGGCGCGCTGGCGGTCATCGCGGCCGCCGATCAGGGCACGCCGGTGGCCGCGCTCGCGATGGTGTCGAAATCCGCCGGCCCCTGGCGCAGCCTGCGCGGCGGCGATATCGCGGCGCGGATCGAGCTCGACACAAGGCTGCGTCCCAGCTCCGAAGGCGGCCTCGTGCTCGACGCAACGGGACACGCGATCGGCATGGCCGTCCGCGGCCCGCGGCGCACGCTCGTCATTCCAACGGCCACCATCGAGCGGGTGGCCGGCAGGCTCGAAACCCACGGCCGCATCGCCCGCGGCTATCTGGGCGCGGGGCTGCAGCCGGTCAGGCTCGATGACGGTCTCGGCGCCATGGTGATGAGCATCGACAAGAGCGGTCCGGCCGCCGCCGCCGGCCTGCGCCAAGGCGACATCATTACCGCCCTCAACAAGGAGCCGTTCAGGGGCATGCGCGGGCTGATGCGCGAGCTCGGTCCGTACAGCGTCGGTGCCGTGGTCGAGCTGGCGGCACTGCGCGCCGGCGAGCCGGTGCAGGTCGCATTGACGATCGGCGAGCGGCCGGCGTGAGCGCGGACGAGAGCGAGCCGATCACAATCGCGATCGCGGTCGATGATGCCGCGCTGGCCGACCGGCTGGCGGCGCTGCTCGGCGGCGTCGCCGGGCTGAGACTGGCCGCGCCGGACGAGACCGCGGACGTGGCCATCGTCACGCCGCACGGCCGTGACAAACGCAGCCTCGACGAGGGCAGCCTCGACCATGACAAGACCGACGGCCGCGCGATCGACGGGTTTCAACTCACCGCGCGCGAGCGCGACGTACTGGCGCTGATGGCCGAAGGCTGCTCCAACAAGGAAATTGCGCGCAGCCTCGGCATCTCCGTGCACACCGCGAAGTTCCACGTCGGCTCGCTGCTCGACAAGCTCGACGCCACCGGCCGCACGGATGCCGTGGCGCATGCGGCGCGGCGCGGGATCATCGAACTGTGAAAAGCCGCCAGCCGCCGCAGAACGCTTCACGGCCTCCGGCGACCTCGTTCCACACACCGCTCGTCACGTGCGGCAGCAGCAACGAGGCGATGCGAGAGAGTCAGGCACGATGTTCACCCCGCGCGCCTGCCCCATCGGAACCAAGACAAGCTGTTCGTCCGAAACGTCCAGGCGCGAGGTTAGAACGCGACTTTGAGGCCGCCGTTTACGCCGTAGTCGTTGCGGTCGGATCTGGCGAACGTGCTGACCACGCCGAGATTGACGCTGACCTTATCGGTGATCGCCGCGGCCAAGCCGGCCGCCACCTTGCCGTAGGTCGCCGCACGTCCATCGATCGGAGTCAACACCGGCAGCAAGGGTGTCGTCACCTGCGTCGTGATCAGGCTGCGTGCGGAGCTAATGAACTCATGCTCAACGGTCAAGTTCAGGTATGGATTATAGAAGGCTCCGGCCGCGGCGAACGGTGCGCGCAATTGCACGCCGGCGCTTCCGGTCAGGCTCTCCAGACGCTGACGGTTGACCATGTTGGTGAGCAGCATATCGCCGGTTTCGGTATAGCCCGCGATCTGCACATTGCTGTAGGACAGGCCGCCGATCGGCCCCATGCGCACCGCGCCGAGATCCCAGAGATAACCACCGCGCGCGGCGACCGTGAACGTGTCCGCATGCGTCGACCCGCGGATGACATCGATGACGCCCTGACGATCCGTGGAGATCGCGTGACGGCCGTAGGCGAGCAGCGCATCCGCAAACCAATTGGCGCGGTTATAGGCCGCGTAGCCGCCGATCTGGTAGGCGTCGATCTTCTCATGGGCGTTCTGCAGAGCGAGATTGACGTTCGGCTGGGCGTAGCTGAACAGCCCGCCGACCATCAGATCAGGCGAGAGACGATAGTCGAGCCCGATCCATCCCCCGACCGAATTGTAGTTGTAGCTGGACAAGAACTGCTGGGAGTCGCGGCTTCCCCCGGAATAGGCGACGTCACCGTAAACCGACCAGGGGCTCTGCACCGCGGCCGGAGCCGCCAGGGCCGCCTTGGTCGGCATGTCGGCCGCCATCGCGTTCATCGCATCAGCCGCACCACGGACGTTGCGATACGCATCGAGATGCCCGAATATCGAGCCGGCGAAACCGCTCGCGATCGAGGTCGCAACGTCACCCTGCGGCGCCACCGTCAACGGCGCATCGATCTGGTTGGTCTGGTAGCGACCGATCAATGCGAAACCGGCGGTCGTGAAATGCAAGCCGTCATAGGACAGAAACTGGTTCTGTGCCGCCACCGAGCCGCCGACGCAGGACGGCACATCGGTACAGGCTGTGGTGACGTTGGTGAAACCGTAAAAAGACGGATTTGCGACGACTCTCTGCGTCAACGTCGCAAGATCGAAGAAGAAGATACGGACGCCCGAGCGCGCCAGCGGCGCCAGGCTGGCCTGCTCCATCTGCGTCAACGTCGATTGGAAATAGTGGACGTTCGCGTTGCCGGCGCCGGCAGGCAAATAGGACAGATCCCCAACCGACAAGATCGCAATATTGCGTGCGCCGGCCTGGACCAYCTGCTGAACGTCCGACAGGATGYTGGCTGTCGTCTGCCGGGCAGCGGTGTTCATCTGATCTTGGGTGATTGTCGGATTGAACAGGATCGGCACGCTGTCATTGCCGCCTGCGGTAGTGATGTCGACGAGGTCTCGTGGGCCGAAACGCCCTCCCGCCGCAAGGAATACTCCGATCTCAGTGCCGGTTCCCGGCAGCACCGGGCCGGTGGACCCGAACAGATTTCCGACATTCGTGCCGCCACTCATGGCGCCCCCGGTGGCGTAGTTGGCGACCGCCGAGGTGGGCAGACCGTAGTGGTATTGCACAACGTCGGCCATCGCCAGCCCTGCGCTGAAGCGGCCGCTCGCAGGAACAGACGACCCGGCCCGCATCTCATTTCCCCAGTCGGCGTAGCTGTCACCGAACACGGTCAGGCGTGTAAACTGTCCTGCCACTCTGGGGCCAAGCCACCCCTGAACGAATGGATTCTGCTGAATATATGCATAAACGTCCGGGCTCGGTGTGATGGCGATCGGCGTATAGGTCTGAGCCGATGCACCAGCCGCGCCACACACGACTCCCGCGGCCGCAATGGAAGCAGCAACGATGCCGCGACAGCCGGCAGAAACGGGCATCCACCCGACTTGCTCCCGGTGCTCGAGCGATTTGCCCGCGGCGCTGCTCGACCGCGCCCGTCCCACAAAATTGAGCATTTTCCTCTCCCCCAACACGAGCGCCGTCGCTTTTGCGGGCGTGCACAGGCCGGAGGTTGAGATGCCCGGCAATTGCGCGAGGCATTGTCCTGCCGATGTCAACGCGCCAATCGGTCGCTCGTTAGAAATGTATGTTCACATCGTGACTTGTTCAGGTCAAGAACAATTGGGGTAGTAGGTAATAGGGTTGAATTGGCCCCGCAGTCGGGCAATGTGTGCGCCTCAAGATTACAACCGCGAATATATTGACCGACCGGCCTCGAGGCACTTTGAGACGCGCATCCAAAACCGGCGACTCGATCGCCAGACCCATGAGGCGACTTCTGACCCAGGAAACCGACGCACGTTCTCGGATCCGCATCGACGGTCTAACAAGCCGTGCCGGCTACCTGATCCGGCAGGCCCAGCTCTGGGTATTCGAGGACTTCAACGCGACGCTCGCCCCACTCGACATTCGCCCCTCACAGTATTCGATACTCGTCGTGATTCGGGACAATCCGGGGTTGTCGCAAATGGCCCTGTCGGAGGTGCTCGGCATCGGCCGCTCGGCGATCATTCCACCGCTTGACGAGTTGCAATCGCGCGGATTGCTCGAACGCTTGCCGACGTCAGACCGGCGCACGCACKCGCTGCATCTCACCGGAGCGGGCATCGCGCTGCTTGAGCAAGCCGAGAGTCTGGTCCAGGAGCACGAGCGTCGGCTGATGGATAAGGTCGGCCCTCAAGGACATCAGCAACTTCTGCAGGTGCTCAAAGTATTCGGGCGAAATCGGTAACGATCCCTCCAAACGCAGAGACCGSGGCGCTACGCCTTCTTCTTCACGTCCTTGACGTTGGAGAACACGATGCCTTCGGCGCGCTCYTTGGTGTAGCCGAGATAGAACTCGTTCTTGGCCAGAAACACCGGGTCGCCATCGACATCGTCGGCGACGCCGGAATTGTTGGCGGCGATGAAGGCCTCGAGCTTCTTCTTGTCATCGCAGGAGATCCAGCGCGCCAGCGAGAACTCGGAGATCTCGAACTCGACGGGCAGCGAATATTCGGCATCGAGCCGCGCCTTGAGCACGTCGAGTTGCAGCGGGCCGACGACGCCGACGAGCGCAGGCGCGCCGTCGCGCGGCCGGAACACCTGCACGACGCCCTCCTCCGACATCTGCTGCAGCGCTTCCTTCAGCTTCTTGGCCTTCATCGCGTCGGTCAGCCTGACGCGGCGGACGATTTCCGGCGCGAAGCTCGGCACGCCGACGAAGGTGAGGTCCTCGCCCTCGGTCAGGGTGTCGCCGATGCGCAACGAGCCATGATTGGGAATGCCGACGACGTCGCCGGCGAAGGCTTCGTCCGCCACCGAGCGGTCCTGGGCGAAGAAGAATTGCGGGCTCGACAGCGGCATGGTCTTGCCGGTGCGCACCAGCTTCGCCTTCATGCCGCGGTTGAGCTTGCCCGAGCACAGCCGTGCGAAGGCGATGCGGTCGCGGTGGTTCGGGTCCATGTTCGCCTGGATCTTGAAGACGAAGGCGCTCATGCGCGGCTCGGCGGCATCGACCTTGCGCAGGTTGGATTCCTGCGCGCGCGGCGACGGCGCATAGCGGCCGAGGCCTTCCAGGAGATCGCCGACGCCGAAATTGCGCAGCGCGCTGCCGAAATAGACCGGCGTCAGATGGCCCTCGCGGAACGCATCCAGCTCGAACGGCTTGCAGGCCTCCCTGACCAGCTCCAGTTCGTCAGTGATCTGGCTCATGTCGAGATTGGCGTTGATCTTGCCGAGCTCGGAGATCTCGATCTGCTGCGCGGCGCCGGTCTTGGCGCCGCCGCCTTCGAGCAGACGCACGCCGCCGTCGCGGATGTCATAGGTGCCGATGAAGTCGCGGCCGCGGCCGACCGGCCAGGTCATCGGCGTGGTGTCGAGCGCCAGCGTCTTCTCGATCTCGTCGAGGAGATCGAAGGTGTCGCGGCTCTCGCGGTCCATCTTGTTGATGAAGGTGATGATCGGGATGTCGCGCAGGCGGCACACCTCGAACAGTTTTCGCGTGCGCGCTTCGATGCCCTTGGCGGCGTCGATCACCATGACGGCGGAGTCGACTGCGGTGAGCGTGCGGTAAGTATCCTCGCTGAAGTCTTCGTGGCCCGGCGTGTCCAAGAGATTGAACACGAGCCCCTCGAACTCAAAGGTCATCACCGAGGTCACGACGGAGATGCCGCGCTCGCGCTCGATCTTCATCCAGTCCGAGCGGGTGTTGCGGCGCTCGCCCTTGGCCTTGACCTGGCCGGCAAGGTTGATGGCGCCGCCGAACAGCAGGAGTTTCTCGGTCAGCGTGGTCTTGCCGGCGTCCGGATGCGAGATGATGGCGAAGGTGCGCCGGCGCGCCACCTCGTCGGACAAGGCGGTGCGGGCGGGCTGTTCGGTCGTGACGGCGGTATCGGACATGAGGCGGCAGGCGTCGTTTCGGGGCCAGAGAGCGGGCGATGTCGTGGGAAACGCGCGGGATCAATGCCGCCGCGCGCCCTCCATATAGGCGTTTTGCACCGCAACTCCAACCGGGGAGTTAACCGGGCGGCCGACGGGATAGCTCCGGCGCTGGCACCCCGCCCGCGGCCGTCCTTCGAGACGCCCGGCTGTGGCGGGCTCCTCAGGACGAGGTCTGAAACGTGCGGCGAGGTCTTCGCGACCAGATTCCCCCTTCAACCGCATGGTGAGGAGCGCCGCCGTTGCGGCGCGTCTCGAACCATGAGCCCCAACGCCCTTAGGAAGGCACTCCCATCCAGTCACCCGTGCCGGAGCACCGACACCAGCCAGAAGGCCAGCGCCGAGACGATGGCGGAGGCCGGAATCGTGAAAATCCAGGCGTAGACGATCGATCCGGCCACGTTCCAGCGCACCGCCGAGGCGCGGCGGGCGGCGCCGACGCCGACGATGGCGCCGGTGATGGTGTGGGTGGTGGAGACGGGCACGCCGAGGAAGGTCGCCAGGAACAGGGTGATGGCGCCACCGGTCTCGGCGCAGAAGCCCTGCATCGGGTTCAGCTTGGTGATGCGCAGACCCATGGTGCGGACGATCCGCCAGCCGCCCATCAGGGTGCCCAGCGCCATCGCCGCCTGGCATGACAGCACGACCCAGAACGGAACCGTGAAATGCTCGCCGAGATGGCCCTGCGAGTACAACAGCACGGCGATGATGCCCATCGTCTTCTGCGCGTCATTGCCGCCATGGCCGAGCGAGTACAGCGAGGCGGAGGCGAATTGCAGGATGCGGAAGGCGCGGTCGACTGCGAACGGCGTCGAGCGGACCGAGGCCCAGGACACGATCGCGACCAGGATCATCGCCAGGATCAGTCCGACCAGCGGCGACAGCACGATCGCCAGCACTGTCTTCGATAGCCCGCTCCAGACCGTGGCCGAGATGCCGGCCTTGGCCACCCCTGCCCCGACCAGCCCGCCGATCAGCGCGTGCGAGCTCGACGACGGGATTCCGGCGGCCCAGGTCACGAGGTTCCAGACGATGGCCCCGACCAGCGCGGCAAAGATCACCTGCGCGTCGACGATCGCGGGATCGATGATGCCGGTGCCGATGGTCTGGGCGACGTGCAGGCCGAAGACGCCGAAGGCCACGAAATTGAAGAACGCGGCCCAGAACACCGCATATTGCGGCCGGAGCACGCGGGTCGAGACGATGGTCGCGATCGAGTTGGCGGCGTCGTGCAGGCCGTTCAGGAAGTCGAAGGCGAGCGCGACGGCGATGAGGCCGACCAGGATCGGAAGGCCGAGATGAGCGTCCACGGCGCGACCCTACCCTAGACCTGTTCGATCATGATCGAATTGATCTCGTTGGCGACGTCGTCGAAGCGGTCGGCGACCTTCTCCAGATGATCGTAGATCTCCGCGCCGACGATGAAGTCCATGGTGTTGGCGTTGCGGTGCTTGAGGAACAGCTCTTTCAGCCCGATGTCGTGAAGGTCGTCGACGCGGCCCTCGAGCTTGGTCATCTCCTCGGTGATCGCAGTGATCATCGGCACGTTCTGGCCGATCGCCTGCAACAGCGGCAGCGCGCGCCCGATCAGGTTGGCGCAGTCGACCAGCAAGGTGCCCATCTCCCGCATCGTCGGCTCGAACTCCTTGACCTCGAACAGCACCACGGCCTTGGACGTCTGCTGCATCTGGTCGATGGCATCGTCCATCGAGGTGATCAGGTTCTTGATGTCGCCGCGGTCGAACGGGGTGATGAAAGTGCGGCGGACGGCGGTCAGCACTTCGCGGGTGATGTTGTCGGCCTCGTTCTCGAACTGGCTGACCCGCTGGCAATGCACCAGAATGTCGTCGCCGCCCTTGAGCATGTCCTGCAGCGCATGCGCGCCCTGGATCACCACCTTGTTGTGGCGGGCGAACAAATCGAAAAACCGCTCCTCCCGCGGGAGGACGGCACGAAACCAGTTCAGCATGGGACGAGATCCATCGATTCCGAAACGGGCCGGGGCCGGCCCGTCACAGAAGTGTCATACTCCGGATCGCGTCACAGCAGAAGCGGCGGCCGGATCATCCACCGCTTTCTGCCTTTTCGGCGTTACCCCAACAAATCAATGACTTAGAGGGATCGCTTGAACAGATGGGCGATTTCCCCGACCACCCCGCGGCGGAAGGTGAGCACGCAGGCGACGAAGATGACGCCCTGGATGACGGTCACCCACTGCCCGAAGCCGGCCAGATATTGCTGCATGGCGATGATCACGAAGGCGCCGACGACCGGACCGAACACGGTCCCAAGACCGCCGACCAGGGTCATCAGCACGATCTCGCCCGACATCGACCAATGCACGTCGGTGAGCGAGGCGTTCTGGGCCACGAACACCTTCAGCGCGCCGGCAAAGCCGGCGATGGTGCCGGACAGGATATAGGCCAGCAGCTTGTACTGGTCGGTCTTGTAGCCGAGAGAGATCGCGCGCTGCTCGTTCTCGCGGATCGCCTTCAGCACCTCGCCGAACGGCGAGTTGATGGTGCGGAAGATCAGCAGGAAGCCGGCGAGGAAGCCGACCAGCACGACGTAATACAGCGTGGTGGGCTTCGACAGGTCGATGAAGCCGAACAGCCTGCCCTGCGGGATGCCCTGGATGCCGTCCTCGCCATGGGTGAACGGCGTCTGCAGATAGACGAAGTACAGCAGCTGCGACAGCGCCAGGGTGATCATCGAGAAGTAGATGCCCTGGCGGCGGATCGAAATGTAGCCGGTGACAACCGACAGCACGAAGGCGCCGGCGATGCCGGTGAGGATGCCGAGCTCCGGCGGCAGGCCCCAGACCTTCAGCGCATGCGCGCTGCAATAGCCGGCGGTGCCCAGGAACATCGCGTGGCCGAACGACAGCAGCCCGCCATAGCCGATCAGCAGATTGAAGGCGCAGGCCAGCAGCGCAAAGCACAGCGCCTGCATCACGAAGAACGGGTATAGCCCGGTAAACGGCACGATGGCGAGCAGCGCGGCCATGATGACGAACACGATCATCTCGTCGCGCATCGCGCGCGGCGTGATCGGCAGGGTCTCGTCGGTGATCGATGTCATGTCAGGCCGCCCGTCCGGTCAGACCCGTCGGCTTCACCAGGAGCACCAGGACCATCAGAACGAAGACCACGGTGTTGGAAGCCTCGGGATAGAAATATTTGGTCAGTCCCTCGATCACGCCGAGCGCGAAGCCGGTGATGATCGAGCCCATGATCGAGCCCATGCCGCCGATCACGACCACCGCGAACACGACGATGATCAGGTCGGCGCCCATCAGCGGCCGGACCTGGTTGATCGGCGCCGACAACACGCCGGCGAGCGCGGCGAGGCCAACGCCAAGGCCGTAAGTGAGCGTGATCATGCGCGGCACGTTGACGCCGAAGGCGCGCACCAGGGTCGGATTTTCAGTGGCCGCGCGCAGATAGGCGCCAAGCCGCGTGCGCTCGATCAGGAACCAGGTCGCCAGGCACACGATCAGCGAGAACACCACGACCCAGCCGCGATAGATCGGCAGGAACATGAAGCCGAGATTCATGCCGCCGCGCAGCTGATCGGGGATCGCGTAAGGCAGGCCCGAGGAGCCGAAATAGTTCTGGAACAGGCCCTGCACGATCAGCGCGATGCCGAAGGTCAGCAGCAGGCCGTAGAGGTGGTCGAGCCCGGTCAGCCACTGCAGCAGCGTGCGCTCCAGGATCATGCCGAAGATGCCGACGATGATCGGCGCCAGCAGCAGCGCCCACCAATAGTTGATGCCGCCGAGGTTCAGCAGGAAATAGGCGCAGAACGCGCCCATCATGTAGAGCGCGCCATGGGCGAAATTGATGATGTTGAGCATGCCGAAGATGACGGCAAGCCCGAGACTGAGCAGCGCGTAGAACGAGCCGTTGATCAGTCCGACCAGGAGCTGTGCGTAGAGGGCCTGCATCGTCTTGTTCTGTCTTCTCTCGGCGTTTCCTAAAGGACGAGCAGCCCCGGCAGCGGACCGCCGGGGCTGCAGCGGCTCACTTCTTCAACAGGGCGCACGCACTCTTGTCGAGCGGCGTGAAGGCCTGGTCGCCCGGCACCGAGCCGACCAGCTTGTAGAGATCCCACGGCGCCTTGGACTCGGACGGTTTCTTGACCTCGAACAAATAGGCGGTGTGGATGGTGCGGCCATTGGGCTGGATCTCGCCCTTGCCGAACAGCGCATCCTCGGTCGGGATCGACTTCATCTTCTCGACGATCTTGACGCCGTCATGGGGGTTCTCGCCGAGCGCCTCCAGCGCCTTGAAGTAATGCAGGAGGCCCGCATAGACGCCGGCCTGCACCATGGTCGGCGGCGCACCGTTCTTCATCCGCTTGGCAAAGCGCTCCGAGAAGGCGCGGGTCTGGTCGTTCATGTCCCAGTAGAAGGTTTCGGTGAAATTGAGGCCCTGCGCGATGTCGAGCCCGATCGACTTGACGTCGGTCAGGAACAGCAGCAGCGCGGCAAGCTTCTGGCCGCCCTTGGTGATGCCGAACTCGGCCGCCTGCTTGATCGAGTTGGTGGTGTCGCCGCCGGCATTGGCGAGGCCGATGACCTTGGCGCCCGAGGACTGCGCCTGCAGCAGGAAGGACGAGAAGTCGGAGGTGTTGAGCGGGTGCTTGACGCCGCCGATCACCTTGCCGCCATTGGCGGTCACGACCGCCGTGGTGTCGCGCTCCAGCGCCGCGCCGAATGCATAGTCGGCGGTCAGGAAGAACCAACTGGTGCCGCCCGCCTTGACCAGCGCCTGGCCGGTGGTGTGCGCCAGCATGTAGGTGTCATAGGTCCAGTGCACCGTGTTGGGCGAGCACTGCGCATTGGTGAGGTCGGAGGTCGCGGCCCCCGAATTGATGTAGACGCCGTTCTTCTCCTTGACGACGTTGTTGACCGCCAGCGCCACGCCCGAATTCGGCACGTCGACGATGATGTCGACCTTGTCGACGTCGAACCATTGCCGCGCGATCGAGGTGCCGATATCCGGCTTGTTCTGATGGTCGCCGGAGATCACATCGATCTTCCAGCCCTTGCCCGCGAGCCCGGAATCCTCGAYGGCCATCTGCGTCGCCAAGGTCGAGCCGGGGCCGCCGAGATCCGAATACAGGCCGGACTGGTCGGACAGCGCGCCGATCTTGACGGTCTTGTCGCCGGCCGAGGCGATGCTGCCCGCCGCGAAGCTGAGCGCCGTTCCCAGCAGCAATGACGCGATGAATCTGTTTTTCATTTCCAACTTTCCAGAATGTTCCAAGAAACGGTCCCAGCGCCGGTCAGACGCCGAGGTAAGTATGAAGCTTGTCCATGTTGGCGGCGAGATCGGCATTGGCGAAACCGTCGATGACCTTGCCGTGCTCGACGACATAATAGCGGTCGGCGACGGTCGAGGCGAAACGGAAGTTCTGCTCGACCAGGAGGATCGTGAACCCCTCCTTCTTCAGCCGCGCGATGGTGTGGCCGATCTGCTGGATGATGACCGGCGCGAGGCCTTCGGTCGGCTCGTCCAGCATCAGGAAGCTCGCGCCGGTGCGCAGGATGCGCGCGATCGCCAGCATCTGCTGCTCGCCTCCSGACAGCTTGGTGCCCTGGCTCTTCAGCCGCTCCTTCAAATTCGGAAACAGCTCGAAGATCTGGTCGAGCGTGAGCCCGCCCGGCCGCACCACCGGCGGCAGCAGCAGGTTCTCGCGGACGTCGAGGCTCGCGAAGATGCCGCGCTCCTCCGGACATAGCGCGATGCCGAGCCGCGCGATTCGGTCCGAAGTCATGCGGATCAGCTGCTGGCCGTTGAACTGCACCGAGCCGGTGCGCTTGCCGATGATCCCCATGATCGACTTCAAGGTCGTGGTCTTGCCGGCGCCGTTGCGCCCGAGCAAGGTGACGACCTCGCCGGCATTCACCGTGAAGTTCATGCCGTGGAGAATGTGGGATTCGCCGTACCAGCTCTCGAGATTTTTCACATCGAGAATGGTGCTGGTGGCAGCCGCCTGCCCTGGCTTTGCAGCCGTCATCACCTCAGGCATGTCCGGCTCCCAGATAGGCTTCCTTGACGCGCTCATCCTTCGCGAGCTCGGAATACGGTCCCTCGGTCAGCACCTGGCCGCGGGTCAGCACCGTGATGGTGTCGGACAGGTTGGCGACGACGCTCAGATTATGCTCGACCATCAGGATCGTGTATTTGGCCGAGATGCGCTTGATCAGCGCGGCGATCTTGTCGATGTCCTCATGGCCCATGCCGGCCATCGGCTCGTCCAGCAGCATCATCTCCGGATCGAGCGCCAGAGTGGTCGCGATCTCCAACGCGCGCTTGCGTCCATACGGCATTTCGACCGCCGGAATATTCGCGAACTCGCTCAGGCCGACATCGTTGAGCAGCTCCAGCGCCCGGGCATTGAAGCGGTTCAGCACGCTCTTGGAGCGCCAGAAGTCGAATGACGAGCCATGCTGSCGTTGCAGGGCGACGCGSACGTTCTCCAGCGCGGTCAGATGTGGAAACACCGCCGAGATCTGGAACGAGCGGACCAGGCCGAGACGCGCCACATCGGCCGGCGCCACGGCCGTAATGTCCTGCCCCTTATAGAGAATCTTGCCCGCTGAAGGGCGCAGGAACTTGGTCAGAAGATTGAAGCACGTGGTCTTGCCGGCCCCGTTGGGACCGATCAGCGCGTGAATGGTGCCCCGGCGTATCTTGAGCGAAACATCGCGAACGGCAAAGAACCCCGCGAATTCCTTCGTCAATCCGTGGGTTTCGAGAATGAACTCKTCAGCCAAACAGAATCCCCCCAGCCGGCGCCGTCGGCGCCCAGCCCTCGCTTCTTCCTGTACGGCGGCTCTGCCGGACGGTTGGACAATTGCTTGCCACCACCCGCGRCCGCTTCGCGCCGGAATATGCCGTCAATCGAGGGAGTTAGGCAAGGCGGAAAGCTGGGCATTGGCGTCGCAACGCCATCCATGCACCTTGCGTTGATACGATTCTCTTCTTCCCGCGGACATAGAATACTATGCCACCATCATGCGCTTCRCCGCCAGCGCGTTTGGCGCCGGCCCCGCAGCGCGCGTGGTCATTCGCGATCRCGMCGGCACGGGCTCTTACGGGTTGCCGGCACCGGCCTGCTACTTCGCGCCCTTCACGTCCTTGGCGTAGATCTCCGGCTTGAAGCCGACGATACGGCGGCCACCGAGATCGAGCACCGGCCGCTTGATCATCGATGGCTGCGCCAGCATCAGCGCGATCGCCTTGGCTTCGGTGAGTCCCTCCTTGTCGGCGTCGGGCAATTTCTTGAACGTGGTGCCGGCGCGATTGAGCAACAGCTCCCARCCGACCTCGTCGCTCCAGGTCTTCAACGTCGCCTTGTCGATTCCAGCCGTCTTGTAGTCGTGGAAGTCGTAAGCCACGCCATGATCGTCGAGCCAGGCACGCGCCTTCTTCATCGTGTCGCAGTTCTTGATTCCGTAGATCGTGATGCTCATGGCTTGCGTCCTCAAACAATCGTGTCGCACCGCAACGGATGTCTCATGTTGCGACAATTGGCCCGGCATTTTGCAGTGCGATTCACCGGCTTTTGATGCGGAAAACACGCTTCGTYCCGCGGTCGGAATTCACCCGGACCTTTGCCACGAAACTGTCGGCTCAGCATTACATTTTCTTCGCATCCCCGGCGTATCTGGCGCGCGAACAGGAGACCGCGATGGGCAAGATCATGGTACGTTGCACGCAGACCGGCCGCAGCATCGAGACCGGGATGGAGATGGAGGCCGCACGCTTTCAGCGCATGCCTGTGTTCTTCTCACGCACCTATTGCCCGCACTGCCGCATCCACCATGAATGGTTCGCCGCTCACGCCTGGGTCGAGGACTCGCGCGACCGCGAGCCGTTCGCTCTCGCCTGACCAGATGCAGAATCCCGATACAGAATAACGTATGCCATTTGGACCTGATCGAGCGACGGCGCGATGATCTCTCTCAGTCGTCCTTCGGGTCATTCTTCAGCGGCTTGGTGGAATCTCCCGGCATCAGGCACGGATACAATTCCTGAAACTCGAACTCGGTCGCGCCGGCAGCGCGATCGAGGCGCAGCACCACGTCGAAGCGCTTGCCTGACCAATGGGYCGGCAACTGGTCGGCATTGCTGACCGGCAGGCGCGGCAGGATGTCGGAGATGATCGCCTTGTGCTCCCAGGCGACCAGCACCGTGCCGGCGAGCGGCAACAGCGCGTCGACCAGCGCGGCTTCCTGTCCCTTCGCAAACGATGTGTTCGGCCTGTCGAGGCCGACGCGGGCCGCCAGGTCCAGCACCGTCTCATAGGGTCGCCGGCTCGGTTCCGAGCCGTCCTTGGTGCTGTCGGGATCGGCCGCATAGACCGCCTGCGGCGCAGGATAGGTCGAACCGCCGAGCCCGGCACCGAACAGCGCCGTCCACGCCCCTGCCCGCTCCCAGCCGAAGATCACCAGCGACTTCGAATCCACCTTGCCCTTSTGCGTCAGGCCCGGACCGGTCGCATCGCCATCAGGCTTCTCGGCGTGGCGGATGATCAGAAGCGTGAGCGCGTCCATCGTGTCCTCCGCGGGCAGACYCCATCGTCMGATGCTGGCGGCCGCCAAAGTAACGCACGCGCCAAGGCCCTGCTGTGAACTCGTTCACAGGATGCATCGCGGCGGGCGCCCCTCAACCGGAAGCCTTGCGCTGCGGCGTTGCGGCGCCAACGCCCGCGGCTGGCATCAGCGGCTGTCCAATCCAGGCGCGGTTGAGCAGCCGCGTGAACGGCGGGCAAGCATTGCCGCGGATGCGCGCCATCGCTTCCTGATAGGGACCGACGGTCCGCAACCGGTCCGGCAGCATTGCGTAGGCCCGTGGCAGCCAGACGCGGGCCCGCGCAGCGCTGCGCCGTTCGCGCTCTCCATGAGGCAGGTCGAACGCGAGCCGCAGCCGCTCGGGCAGCATCTCCGCGGTCAGCGCGGTGAACCAGCGCGGCGGCCCGATCACAGTCGCCTCGCCGGAGAAGATGCGCCGCGCGATATCGCGCGCGGCCGTGCTGACCGTGAGCGTCTCCGACGCCATCATCCCGGCGGTGTAGGCCTTGAACGCGTCCCAGTCGCGCGGCAGCATGTCGTGCGGAATCCCGAACAGGCGCGCGAAGCGCATCGCCTCACGCCAATATTGCTCGCGCTCGRYCGCCGCGAGCGGTGGACACAGCAGGCCGTAGGACATCATCGCGGTCTCGACCAGCGTGGCATGGACCCAGCGCAGCGCCTCGACATCGTTGGCACGATAGCGCGACCCCGCCRCGAACGGTCCAACCGTCTCCGGCATCACGCCGTCGACGGCGGCATGACGCCGATACAGCCGGCGCGCCACCGCGACCGCCTGCGCGCGCGTGCCGAACACCATCGTGTAGACGATGCTGAAGGTGCGGTGAAAACGGCCCAGCGGATCGGCGAACACTTTCGACTGCTCGGCGATTCCGGCCGCCACCCAGGGATGGGCGAGCTGCAGCAGCAGCGCCCGCCCGGCGCCGAGAAACAGCGCCGCCTCGCGATGAACGCGCCACATCACGCTGTCCGGGCCGAGCACGCCGTCGCCCGCCASGGCGGGCGCCGACATCACCTCGTCCAGGCSATTTTCGAAATCGGCTTCGCTGACGATCACGGCCGCTTCGGGATCTCCAGCCCGCGTTGCACCGCCGGCCGTGCCAGGCCGCGCTCCAGCCAGGCCGGCACGTGCGTCAGCTCGTCGAACGCCACCAACTCGCGCGCGCCATAAAAGCCGATCAGATTGCGCACCCAGCCGAGCGTCGCAATGTCGGCGATGGTGTAGTCGGCGTCCATGATCCATTGCCGGCCATCGAGCCGGGCCTCGAGCACGCCGAGCAGCCGCTTGCTCTCGGCGACATAGCGCTGCAGCGGGCGCTTGTCCTCGTACTCACGGCCGGCGAATTTGTGGAAGAAGCCGAGCTGGCCGAACATCGGCCCGATGCCACCCATCTGGAAATGCAGCCATTGCAGGGTCTGCCAGCGCCGCGCCGGATCGGCGGGAAGGAATTGTCCGGTCTTCTCGGCCAGGTACTGCAGGATTGCGCCGGACTCGAACAGGCCGAGSGGCTTGTCGCCGGGGCCATTGGGATCGATGATCGCCGGAATCTTGCCGTTCGGATTGAGCGAGAGAAATTCGGGGGTCTTCTGGTSGTCCTTGCCGAAATCGATCGCATGCGGCTCATAAGGTAGACCCGTCTCCTCCAGCATGATCGAGACCTTCACGCCATTCGGCGTCGGCAGTGAATAGAGCTGGATGCGGTCGGAATGCTGCGCCGGCCAGCGCTTGGTGATCGGGAAGCTGGAAAGATCGGACATTGTGGCTKTGCTCGCGCTGACATCGGTTGCATCAATCTAAGGCCGGACGCCCCTGCTGCAAGGCATGATGCGGAACCGCCGTTGCGCGCCGGTCTTATGATGCTGTCATGTGCGGAGACTCGGCGTGCCCAGTGCAACCTACCAGATGATCATGCAGGCGATGCGCACGCGCCAGCAGGTCCTGTGCATGTATCAGGGTTTCGCCCGCGCGCTGTGCCCGATCATCCTCGGCCATAGCGGCGGGCGCGAGCGCGTGCTCGGGTTCCAGTTCGACGGCGGCGCGAGCCGCGGCCTGCCACCGGGCGGCCAATGGAAATGTTTCGACATCAGCGGCATGAGCGAGGTCGAGCTGCGCGAGGGACGCTGGCATTCGGGGCGCAGCCATTCCCAGCCGCAATATTGCGTGGCCGATGTCGAACTCGACGTCAATCCGGACAGCCCTTACGTGCCGCGGCCGCCGATCGGCAACAACGGACGGCGAAGTCGATAAGTGCTATTGCGGCTCGCGCAGGCGCACGCGCAGCARCGCCGGCAGCTTCGAGGTCGCTTCATGCTGCGCCAGCTTTGCCGCGACGCGGCGCATCAGCGCCGAGGCGCCCTGCTTCGCGAGCACCTTCATGCCGCGGGCGCTGAAATCCACCACCACCTCGTGATGACGCATGCCCTTGCCGCCCTTGACCAGGCCAAGGTCGCGCACCAGGCAATAATGCCCGTCGCTCATGCGTGCCAATCGGGTGTTCTCGAACATGTCACGAAGCAATGCATCGAGTCGCAAATCCGTCAAGATTGACAGGAACGACTCATGAACTCAGCACCTGCGACACCGGCCGCCGCGGCGCAAAGGGCAGCGCCGGACCATAGCCGAAGCGCAGCACRAGATCCGGCCGCCGGGTGGTTCCGACCACGCGCGCCAGCTCGGGCCGCAACGACGCCACCTCGACCGGCTGGTTGATGAACGCAAGCTTGAGCCCGAGCCGCGTCGCTTYGAGCGCGAAGCGCTGGCAGGCCTGCCCCACCCTGATCCAATGCGACGGATCGGCCCGCTCGGCCGCGAACACGACAAGTCCCGCGGAGGACGCGATCTGGCGGGCATATTTGTCGTTCTCGGCCGCGGCATCGAACAGGCGGTCGAAGGCAACGCCCCCAAGCGCAGTCGGCAAGGACGGGTTGCCGCTCGCCGCAGCGAACAGACCGTCGCCGGTCATCATCGCGCTGTGCGGATTGAAGCGGATCCAACGCTTGAGCTCACGCATGAACGCGACATCGCGCATCTGCGTGTCATTGCCGGCCACGACGAGATCGCGGATCGCGGCGATACGGGCGGAATCGGTGACCAGAGCGAGATCGACGCCAGGCATTGCTGCAGCGCTCTGCAGCGCGGAGAGATCGCTGGACGGCACCGCGCGGCCGTCATACGCGGTCCGCGTCGACTGCCGGCGCACGATCGCCGCAAGCAGCCGATCCTCATGGGGCACGCCCTTGACGAAATCGTAGCGGATCGTCTGGCCGTCGATCGCAAGCTCGCCTTGATATCCRGCCGCCGCGGCGGCGATCGCGAGATTGGCGGCGGCGCAGCCCAGGCTGACAAACAAATGATGGTCGTCGGGATCGACCGCCGGCGTCCGCCGCGACACATCGGGCCCGATCTCGATCGCATCGCGGCTCACGCGAAAGCGCCAGGGCTGCGTGTTGTGACTGTTCGCTGCGAGCGTCGCATAGCGGATCACGTCAGCAATGTCGGACGACAGCGGCGCGCGCAGCCGCGCGCTGTAGTCGTYATAAGAACTCATCGTTCCCGTCGCYGCGCGCCATGCGCCGGTGCCGCACGCCGCGGCCGCAAGGGCGCCGCCCGCTCCTAACAARATCTGCCGTCGGTTCATCGAACGCGCTCGCGAATTCGCCGYAATGTGACCTGGGATCACGATAGCGGYGACCTGCGCCGGCGCGTTGTTGCAGATCAACATCTGCAACAACCAACTCATAGATAGCTCGATCGCTGTTGACAGCAACATCAAAGCCGCGTATGTCCCGCGGCCTYGCGAGCGATTGCGCCCGCGACAAACATGAGCATGACGATGTCCTTCGGCTATGAACATAAGATTTGCACCGCCAACGGCTTTGCGCCGGTGGATGGCGCACGCCATGCTCGGGGGAGCGGTCTTGCTTGAAGCAGGATCCATGAAGTCCGCATCACACGGACCCTCCCGAGCCAGCCGCTCCGGAGGGYTTTTTATTGCCCTCACGCGAGTTGGCTGCACGGCGAACAGCAACGGAAGTGCCGGCGATCTGCCGGAACGGGAGACCCGGATCCCGGGGCTCGCGCAGGTGATGCGCGGCCTAAGCGCGCGGGGCCTGTCGGAGGGAACGAGGCGTCGAGCCGGACACCGATGACAGAGCGAGCTTGCTTGAGAGCTCGCACCACGCGGCGCCCTGTGGCGCCGCAGACAAGTGATTTCAATTCCCGGCCGTTCGCGGCCGGGAGCTGCTGGTGGTGAAGATCGCGGATCCTTCGCGCCAATGCGGCCACGCGCCGCCTTCGATCGATCGTACCGTGGAATCCGTCAAGCGAGACGGGTGAGTCGCGGGTTGCGGTGAGGCCTCGCGCCAAGCCTGCGTTTCGATCGTCGTATTGCCGTGATTGCCCGTTCCCCAGCATGCCATCTATCGTCGCCCGGCCACGGCCGGGCGGCCAAGGCGGTGGTGAAGATGTCTGTTACTTCGTTGAAACCGAGCGCCCGAACAGGGCAGCAACAGCATCGCCGATTCCCCGCCGACGTCATCCACGARCCGTGGTGAAGATGACTGTTACTTCGCCTTTCACGCGAGAGGTCGCGGGTTCGAATCCCGCCCGGYGTTCTGCCGGTAGCTCAGAGGACAGAGCGCTTTCCGGTCCATTCTCGGTGGACCGGATCTCAGTCGTCGTCCKTTCCCGGCTCGTGGTCGATATCAAMCGGTGATCGTTTTCGAACGATCACGTCGTTACGGTGCAGATGYTTGCTGCGCCAGCTCATCCACGYGCCGTGGTGAGGAGTGCTGATACTTCGACTGTTAATCGAGAGGTCGTGGGTTCGAGTCCCACCCGGCGTTCCATGCGCCGGTAGCTCAGTGGCAGAGCACTATCTGCTCCACGCAAATGGAGCGGAGCTCAGCATTCGCCCGTTCCCGGCGCGCGGTCCCTGCAACGCGTGATCTCCAAACCGACCACGCGGAGCCGGCCGGTCCTCCGGCCATTCCATCCATCATCAACCCAACCCGAGGAGGCCATCATGGTCAGGCTCAACACGTTCCTGCGCGCCYTCACCCATGAGGGTGCGCCGTCCCGACAGCTCGCGCCTGYGCAGGCGCTGCAGCGCACGCTGATGAGCTGTCTGTTGTGGGAGGACCAGTTCTACGAGGACGGGGTCGCGATCGCCGACCGSATCAAGGCGCTGGTCCCGCTGGTCGCACCGMGCGAGGTCGCTCAGCTCGCGGTGCGTGCGCGCGAAGAGATGAAGCTGCGGCACGCGCCGCTGCTCGTCGCCCGCGAGATGGCGMGGCTGCCGTCGCACCGYGCGCTGGTGGCCGAGACGCTGGCGCGCATCATCCAGCGSCCGGACGAGATGACGGAGCTGCTGGCGATCTACTGGGCGGACTCGCTGGGGCCGCAGCAGCAGCGCAAGCGGCAGCCGGTGTCGGCACAGGTCAAGAAGGGGCTGGCGAAGGCGTTCGGCAAGTTCGACGCCTATCAGCTCGCGAAGTATGACCGCGAGGGGCCGGTGCGGCTCCGCGACGTCCTGTTCCTGGTTCACGCCAGGCCGAAGGACGCCGCCCAGGAGGCGGTGTGGAAGCAGCTCGTCGATGGCGAGCTACCCTCGCCCGATACCTGGGAGGTGGCGCTGTCGGCCGGCGCGGACAAGCGTGCGAGCTTCGAGCGGCTGCTCGACGAGAAGCGGCTCGGAGCGCTGGCGTTGCTGCGCAACCTGCGTCTGATGCAACAGGCCGGTGTGCCGCGCGCGACGATCGCGGATGCGATCGCGGCGATGCGGACGGACCGGGTCCTGCCGTATCGGTTCATCACGGCAGCGCGGCATGCGCCGGACTTCGAGCCCGAGCTCGAGGCCGCGATGCTGCGGTCGATCAAGGGTCATGCGCGGCTTCCGGGCCGCACGCGGCTGCTGATCGACGTGTCCGGCTCGATGTTCGCGGCGCTGTCCGCGAAGTCGGAGATGACGCGCGCCGATGCGGCGTGCGGGCTGGCGGTGCTGGCCCGCGAGGTCTGCGACGAGGTCGAGATCTTCACGTTCAGCGACGCTGTCGTGAAGGTACCGCCGCGCCGTGGCTTCGCGCTGCGCGATGCGATCCTCGGATCGCAGCCGCATTCCGGGACCTATCTCGGCCGGGCGGTCCAGGAGGTCGACCGCAAGGGAGACCGCCTGATCGTCTTCACCGACGAGCAGAGCCACGATCCGGTGCCGTCGCCACGGGCGCGCGGGACCATGGTSAACGTGGCGTCGTACCAGCACGGGGTCGGTTACGGACCTTGGACGCGGGTCGACGGCTTCTCCGAGGCGGTGATCGCGTGGATTGCCGCGCAGGAGGAGACGCTGCGCGGGGCGACCCTGCACTGACGACAACCGACCCGGACGCGTCACAGACGCGCCCGGGTCTTTCCTCAACAAGCGCTTAGTTGGATGGGCCGCCCTGCGGAGCCTACTTCAACGCTGAGGGCGGCGTTCGCGCAAACGCGTCCGCGGCCTCCAGTTGCAGGCGATCCGGCGTATCGACATAGCGCGGCGAGTAGTGGAACGTGGTGAGCCGGCGCACGCCGGCCTCGCGCGCCAGACGTCCGGCCTGCGTGGCGGTCAAATGGCGGCGTTCACGCGCGATGGCGGCGTCAGCCTCGGCGAACGCACTCTCGATGAACAGATGATCCGCATTGCGCGCCAGAGCGACAATGGCGGCGGCGTTGTCGGGGGTGTACGCGGTGTCCGTGACATAGGCGACGCGCTGCCCCGGGCCGCTGCGAAGAACGTGCTCGCGCAGCCGTCCGAGGCTCTCGAAGCGGCCATTGCCGACCTCGATCGGCATGTCATCGCCCTCTCCGCGCCGCGCCGCGCTTTTGGCCGTATTAAGCCAGGGACCGACCTCGAGGCCGAGCGATGCCAGCCCTTCGGTCCAGACATTGATCCGCATCGCCTCCTGCAGAGCAAAGCCGAGCGAAGAAATATTGTGMTCGAGGGCGCGGGCCTCGATCGTCAGTTCGCCATCGTCGAACACGACGCCCTTCGGCAGCGACGCGCGCTGCGCGGCTTCGCCACGAAAGGCGTCGCGGGCGCGAAACACCTTGCGATCGGCAAGGCATTCGGCCGCGAACTCGCTGACATCGACAACGAAATCGGGCGAGCTTTCCCCGAGCAGGTTCCACTCATAGGCCGCAAGCTTCGCAGCAATGCCGTCGATCATGCCCGCCGGTCCGACCACGCGCAATGCCCCGGGACGCCCGAGATGCACGCGCAGCAACCGGTCGAAGCCGCAGAAATGGTCGAGGTGGCGGTGGCTGACAAAGACGTCGGCGACACGAAGCAGCTCGCGATGCGATAGAGGCACAAGATCGCCGCAGTCGAACAGCATGGCCCTGCGGCCGAAGCGAAAATCAAGATAGACGCCGGGATCCCCGAACACGTCGTTGATCAGGCGCGGCTGCACCAACGCGCTCATCGCCCCCTGCCCYGTCGTGTCATRCGGGCCAATGCTCCTCGCGCGCTCCCCGGCGCAGATGCGGCCGGCGATGTCCGGGCTTCAGGCCATCCAGATCTTCGATCGACATCACGCACAATCCCCAGAGACGTGGGGATATGCCAGATTTTTGCCGATCGACAAACCCGACGCAGCGACAATGCGTCATCGCGGCTGCGCCGCGGCCGACCGCATCACTGCGACCCGACCCGCCGCGCGCCCTGCTCCTTCAAGATCGCCTCCACCACCTCCGGATCGTCAGCGTGACAATCGACGGACACCTCGATCTCGCCTTCGAGCTCGGGCTTGCCGCTTTTACCGACGCCAGGATGGCCGCTATGGACGTCGGCGCCGGCGGCGCGCGATCCGGCGCTGTTGGCGGCGCCCGATGCCTGGACGAAGACGTCGGTGCGGGCGATGCCATGGTCCTGTACCAGATGCTCGACGGCAAGCTCGGCCTCGCGGCGCGTGGCGAAATGGCCGGTGATCGTGCGTTCCATAGATCGCTCCTGACAAGGGTCGGGCCGTCCCGGCCTGCTCAGGTCCGAACGCGCGGCACGGGGTAGCCGTTCCAGCTCTCAAGCGGCGGCCTTATTCCGCGCGCGACAATCCTCGCGAGGCTGAGCCTGCGCGTCAGTCACGGTGCTCGGCCGGCCCGACCAAGCCCGGGGCCGACCAACGCATCAGGCAATGGCAGCGCGGRACATCCCGCGTGATCACTTGCCGTCGTCGAGATGAACCAGCACCGCGGCATTGGCGATGATGATGGCGTCACTGCCCGCTTCGGCCGGAATCTCCAGCCCGCCCTTCACGGCGGTCACCGTCACCGTGCCATAGGGCAGYTCCTTGGCGACCGCCGCAGTATCGACGGCCTCGGGATTTGGCACGCCGATCGTGACATCGACGAGCATGTCCTGCGGCGTCTTGCCGACCATGCGGAAGAAGCCGAGGCTGGAATGGCGGATCGCATCCGACACCGCGCGCTTCGCAGCCTTGGTGGCGTCACGGCCATGGACGTCGACGCCCATGCCCATCTCRGTGATACAGCGAATACGCGCCATGTCGGAGTTCCCTCGTTCGCTCAGCCTGTGCAGCGTGCGACCTTAGCGCGCGCCGCAGCGGGCGCAACCTGTTGCGGATCGACGCGAGGTCGCGGCAAAAAGGTCATCAAATATCGGCATARGTCGTGCATGATGCGGCCCTGAATGACCGCGAAATGCTTGCGGAGCMGGATCCATGGGTTTTTCACACAGCCTGGGCGGCACGACCTATCGCTTCGACGATCTCAGGACGCTGCTGGCCAAGGCGACGCCGCCACGTTCGGGCGACGTGCTCGCCGGCCTCGCCGCGCAGGATGCGGCCGAGCGCGTCGCCGCGCGCATGGCGCTCGCCGACCTGCCGCTGCGCCACTTCCTCGACGAGGCCGTCATCCCCTATGAGAGCGACGAGGTGACGCGGCTGATCGTCGATCAGCATGACGGCAGCGCCTTTGCCGAGATCGCGAGCCTGACCGTCGGAGCGTTCCGCGAATGGCTGCTGTCGGATGCGACCGATGCCCGGAGGCTTTCGGCGGTGTCGCCGGGCCTGACGCCGGAGATGGTCGCCGCGGTCTGCAAGATCATGCGGCTGCAGGATCTCGTCACCGTCGCCGCCAAATGCGAGGTGGTGACGCGCTTCCGCTGCACCATCGGCCTGCCCGGCCGGATGTCGACGCGGCTGCAGCCCAACCATCCGCTTGACGATCCCAAGGGCGTCGCGGCCTCGATCCTCGACGGGCTGATGTATGGCGTCGGCGACGCCACCATCGGCATCAATCCGGCGAGCGATGATCTCGACACGATGCTGCGGYTGCTCGACATGATCGAGACCCTGCGGCTCGCCTCGCACGCGCCGATCCAGTCCTGCGTGCTCGCCCATGTCACCACCGCCCTCAAGGCCATCGAACGCCGCGCGCCGGTCGATCTCGTGTTCCAGTCGCTGGCCGGCACCGAGGAAGCCAATCGCGGCTTCGGCATCACGCTGGCGCAGCTCGACGAGGCGCTCGATGCGGCCGAAGGCCTGGCGCGCGGTCCTGCCGGCGCCAACCTGATGTATTTCGAGACCGGACAAGGCAGCGAGCTGTCCTCATCAGGACATTGCGGCGTCGATCAGCAGACCCTGGAGGCACGCTGTTACGCGGTGGCGCGGCGCTACCGGCCGCTGCTGGTCAACACCGTGGTCGGCTTCATCGGGCCGGAATATCTCTATGACGGCAAGCAGATCATGCGGGCGGGGCTGGAGGATCATTTCTGCGGCAAGCTGCTCGGCCTGCCGATGGGCTGCGACGTCTGCTACACCAACCACGCCGAAGCCGACCAGGACGACATGGACGCGCTGCTGACCCTGCTCGGCGTCGCCGGCTGCACCTACATCATGGGCGTGCCCGGCGCCGACGACATCATGCTGAACTACCAGAGCACCTCGTTTCACGACGCGCTCTACATCCGAAAGGTGCTGGGCAAACGCGCCGCGCCGGAGTTCGAGGCCTGGCTGGCGGCCACCGGCATCAGCGACGGCAAGGGCGAACTGCGCTTCGATCCRGCCCGGCTGATGCCGTCGCTGCCGCTGCTGGGAGCCGAAGGGTGAGCGAGACAGACGATCAGGCGCCGGCCACGTCGTCATCCGACGATTGGAGCTGGCTGTCGCGCTACACCGCGGCGCGGATCGCGCTGGGCCGTTGCGGGCCGGGACTGCCGACCTCGGCCCATCTCGGCTTCCAGGCCGCGCATGCCGAAGCGCGCGATGCGGTGCTGAAGCCGTTCGATGCCGCCGGCTGCGCCGCCGACGTCACCGCGCGCGGCTGGCCGGCGATTGTCGTGCGCAGCCGCGCTGCCGACCGCGCCACCTACCTGCAGCGCCCCGATGCCGGTCGCCTGCTGGCGCCGGACTCGGAAGCGCTGCTGTCGGAGCCCCGCGCGCCGGCCGACATCGCGCTGGTCGTGGCCGATGGACTGAGCAGCCGCGCCGTGCAGGTCAATGCTCTGCCTGTGCTCGATACGTTGATGCCACTGCTCGCCGCGACCGGGCGGCGGCTGTCGCCCATCATCGTCGCCKCACAAGGCCGTGTCGCGCTRGCCGATCATGTCGGCGAGCTGTTTGATGCCTCGGCCTCGATCATCCTGATCGGCGAACGTCCGGGCCTGAGCGCGGCGGATTCGCTCGGCCTCTATCTCACCTGGATGCCGCGCCGCGGCCGCGTCGATTCCGAGCGCAACTGCATCTCCAATGTCCGGCACGGCGGGCTCGCGCCGGAGGACGCGGCCAAGCAGGCCGCCGAGCTGATCGCGCGGATGTTCCGGCATCGTGCCGCCGGCGTCCGCCTCGCCCGCCTGCCGCAGCTCCCCGCGCCGGACGGATCGTGACGCCGGCGCGTCGCGCAACAATCACACCGCGCAATAGCGATCCTGGATGTCCTTGTCGGCCAACAAAGCGGCGGCGCTGCTCTCATGCACGACCTCGCCCTGGTCGATGATCACGGCGCGRTCGGCGAGCCGCAGCGCCCATTCGACATTCTGCTCGACCAGCAGCAAGGTYTTGCCCTGGTCGCGCAGGCGACGAAACAGCACMCCCATCTCTTCGACCAGCACCGGCATGATGCCTTCCGACGGCTCGTCGAGCAGCACCATGCGCGGCCGCGCGATCAAGGCCCGGGCGATCGCCAGCATCTGCTGCTCGCCGCCCGACAAGGTCACGCCCTCCTGATCGAGCCGCTCGCGCAGCCGCGGAAAGGTCTCGGCGATCTCCGCAAACGCCGCGCGCTCCTCGATGTCCGCCTTGGCCGCCACCAGCCCGAGCCGCAGGTTCTCGCGCACCGACAATCCGGGCACGATGCGGCGCTCCTCCGGCACATAAGCGAGGCCAAGGTGGAAGCGCCGATGCGCGGCCAGCGGCAGCAGGTCCACGCCCGCGAAACGCACCTGCCCCGCGGCGCGCGGCATCAGTCCCATGATGGTGCGCAAGGTCGTGGTCTTGCCGGCGCCGTTGCGCCCGACCAGCGCAACCACCTCGCCCGCGTTGACGCGCAGCGAGATACCGTGCAGCACGTGGCTCGCGCCATACCAGGCCTGGACGCCGTCGAGTTCGAGCAATGCGGTCTCAGCCATAGCCTTCACTCTGTCCCAGATAGACCCGGCGCACGTCGGGATTGCTCCTGATGTCGTCCGGCCGGCCGTCGGCGAGCAGCCGGCCGTGGTGCAGCACCAGCACGCGCTGGCTCAGCCCCAGCACCATCTTCATCTTGTGCTCGACCAGCAGCACGGTGCGCCGCTCGGCCAGCCGCTCGAGCAGCGCGACCATGTCCTTGGTYTCCTCGGGCCCCATGCCGGCGGTCGGCTCATCCAGCAGCAACAGCTCCGGCTCGGAGACCAGCGCGATCGCGATCTCCAGCGCACGCTGCTGGCCGTGGGCAAGGAATTTGGCCTGCTSGCCGCGCTTGCCGATCAGCCCGACKGCCGTCAGCGCCGCATCGGCGCGCTCGCTCAGCTCGACAAGGTCGGCGCGCCTGCGCCAGATGTCATAGCTGACGCTCATCGCCTGCGCGGCGACCCGGACATTCTCGTGCACCGACAGGTCGGGGAAGATGTTGGTGATCTGGTAGGAGCGCGAGATGCCGCGATGCACGAAGCGGTGCTGCGGCAGGCCATTCAGCGCCTGCCCCTTGAAGCGCAGCGTGCCCGTGCTCGGCGACAGCGTGCCGGACAGAATGTTGAAGAACGTGCTCTTGCCGGCGCCGTTCGGGCCGATGATCGAGGTCAGYTCGCCTGCCGCGAAAGAGACGGTAATGCCTTCGAGGGCTRTGAAGCCGCCGAAGCGACGGCCGATRCCGTCGGCGCGMAACAGCTCGGTGCTCATCGCCGCTCCCTCGCCGCCGGCAGCAGGTCCAGCAACGTGCCCCAGATGCCCTTCGGCAGGAACAGAACGAAGCCGACAAAGATCGCGCCGACGACGATCTGCCAATGCGGCGTCCAGATCGAGACGACGTCTTCCAGGATCAGGAACACCGCGGCGCCGATGAACGGCCCGAAGAAGCTGCGGGCGCCGCCGAGCAGCACCATCATCACGATCATGCCGGATGTCTGATAATGCAGGATGTCGAGCGGCACGATCGACAGGTGCAATGCCGACATGCAGCCGCCGATCGCGGAGATCGCGCCCGACAGCATGAACACGATCAGCTTGCAGCGTTCGACGTCGTAGCCGCACGCCCGTGCGCGCTGCTCATTCTCCCGGATCGCCTCGATCACCGCGCCGAAAGGCGAATTGAGAATGCGCGACTGGGCCCAGATCGCCAGCGCCGCAAACGCCATCAGGACGTAATATTTGTTGACCGGATCGAGAAAATTGATCTGCAGGCCGAGCAGATTGACGTGATCGACGGTGAAGCCGCGCAGCCCGTTCTCGCCCCCCGTCCATGACGACGCCTGCAAGGCGACGTAATAGACCAGCTGCGCCARCGCCAGCGTCACCATCGAGAAATAGATGCCACGGGTCCGCGTTGAGATGGTGCCGATCGCGGCGGCGAGCRCGGTGCTGGCCGCAATCGCCARCGGCACCGCGGCGAACCACGGCAGTCCGAAGCGGCCGATGGCGATGCCAGTGAGATACGCGCCCGTTCCGAAGAAGGCGGCATGACCGAACGACAGCAGCCCGGTATAGCCGAACAGGAGATTATACCCCATCACCACGACGCCATAGATCAGCACGTTCACGGCCAGCGCCTTCGACGGCAGCAGCCAGGGCAACAGGGCCAGCGCCACCAGCGACACCAGGACGCGATGATCGGCGATCGCYGCCATGACGCGCTGCGCCTGCGGAAGCGCCGGTGCCGCGCCGCTCGACTGCATCGCCATCACGCTCTCCCCTTGAGGCCGAACAGGCCCTGCGGCCGGACCAGCAGCACCGCCGCCATCAGCGCGAACATCACGATGGTCGCCATTTCCGGCGCGAACAGCGCCACCATGCTGATGCAGACGCCGACCATCAGCCCCGCGACCACCGCGCCGACGATCGAACCGAGGCCGCCGATCACCGTGACGACGAAGGCCTCCGCGAGCACCAGCGTTCCCATTTCCGGATTGACGCTGCGCATCGGCCCCGCCAGGACCCCGCCCAGCGCCGCCAGGCCGACGCCGAGGCCGAAGATCGCGAGCCAGACCCTGCCGATGTCGACGCCGAGCACGCGCATGATCTGCGGATCGCGGGCGCCGGCCCGCACGATCAGGCCAACCCGGGTTTTCTCCAGCATCAGCCACAGCGCCAGCAGCACGACGGCCACCAAGGCGATCACGAACAGCCGGTACTTCGGAAAGAAGCCGAAGCCGAGATCGACGACGCCGATCAGYTGCGACGGCGTCGGAAACGGAATGCCGTCGCTGCCGAACACGATGCGCACGCCCTCGACCAGGATGTAGCTGAGCCCGAAGGTCAGCAGCAAGGGATCATCGACCGACCGGCCRTAGAGGCGCCGGACCAGGACGCGCTCGATCAGCATGCCGAAGGCGCCGACCAGCAGCGGCGCGAGCAGCAGCCCCCACCAGAAACTGCCGGTCAGCGACGCCAGATAGAGCCCGGCATAGGCGCCGATCATGAACAGCGCGCCATGGGCGAAATTGACCACGCCCAGCATGCCGAACACGATGGTCAGGCCGAGCGCCGTGATCACCAGCACCGCCCCAAGGGCGATGCCGGAGAACAGCTGCATGATGATCAGGGAGAGATCCATGCGGTCCGGATCAGGTCGCGTGGCCGAGTTCGCTGCAGCTGCGCAGCATCTCGTCGGCGCCGGGATCGCTGGCCACGATCGCGAACAGGTCGCTGTCATTGGCCATRGCCGACTTCTTCTTCGATTCCAGCACMAGCACCGACTGCACCGATTGGTGGTCGCATTTGCGGTAATGCTGCGGGCCCTTGGTCAGGTCATATTGCAGGGCCTCCAGCSCCGCGACGACCTTGTCGGTCTCGGTGCCGCCGGCCGCCTGCATCGCCATCAGCAGCGAGCCGACACCCGAATAGCCATAGGCGCCGTAATCCGTCGGGATGGCACCGCCATTGGCGGCGCGGAACGCCGCGTTGAATTCGGCCGCGGTCTTGTTCTGGGTCTCGAGTCCCCAATAATAATTGGCGCCGCCGACCACGCCCTCGAACACGTCGGGCCCGACCGCGAGACGCTGGTTGTGCAGGATCACTGGCACGACGATCTTCATCTGCTGCTTGATGCCGAAATCGACCGCCTGCTTGATCGCATTGGCCTGGTCGCGGCCGAAATTGCTGATGCACAGCACATCCGGGCGCAGCGACATCAGCCGCGGCATGAAGGTCGAATAGTCCGCCGCGCCGAACGGGTGCAGGATCTCGCCGACGGTGTCGGCCCCGATCGCCGCCTGCGCCCGCTTGAAGCCGCGCAGCATCTCGTGGCCATAGGCATAGTCGGCGACGAGATGCGCGACCTTCATRCCCTTCTTCAAGGTCTGCCGCGCCACGGCCGCCGTCGTCATGTGCGGATTGAGCGCCTCGTGGAACGTGAACTTGCTGAAATCCTTGGCCTCGTTGATCGTATCGGACTGACTGATCGACACGTAGATGACGCCACGCGCGCGGGTCACCTCGTTGACCGCGAGCTGCACCGCGCTGGAGAGCGCGCCGACCACCGCATGCACCTTGTCCTTTTCGATCAGCTCCAGGGTGCGCGTCGCCGCCTCGCCCGCATTGAGCTTGTCGTCGCGCACCAGCAGCTCGACCTTGCGCCCGGCGATGCCGCCCTTGTCGTTGACCAGCTTGACCGCGAGCTCGGCGCATTTGACCTGGTCGCGCGCCTCGGCCGCGAACGGGCCRGTCAGCGGCGTCGGAAAGCCGATGCGGATGGTGTCGTCGGCGGCGCGACCGAGCCGCGGCATCGCCAGCGTGGCAATGCCGGCCGATGCTCCCAGCAGCGCGTTGCGCCGGGATATGCCGCCYGGTCCTGGCCTGTTGTAGCTTGGCATGATGTCCTCCCTCGACCTGTCTTGTTAGTAGCGATTGAGCGCTTTCAATATGCGGGCCGGCGTGATCGGAATCGTGTTGATCGACGCGCCGAASGGCGTCAGCGCGTCGTTGACGGCATTGAGCACGCAGGCCGACGCCGCCGCCGTCCCGGCCTCGCCGCAGCCCTTGGCGCCCAGGATGGTATCGGCCGTCGGCGTCTCGACATGGTCGATGACGATATCGGGCATCTCCATCGCCATGGGCACGAGATAATCGGCCAGCGATCCGTTCAGCAGCTGGCCGGTCTCRCCGTAGCGGCATTCCTCGAACAGCGCAGCGCCGAGACCCTGGACCACGCCGCCACGCAGCTGCTCGTCGACCAGCATGGGATTGATGATACGCCCGCAATCCTCRACGACATAGTGCTTCAGCAGCTTGACGAAGCCGGTGTCGACGTCGACCTCGAGAGAGCAGCCCTGGATGCCGTTGGTGAACGCGAAGGGATAGCCCTGCGGCGCGAAGTGGTGGCTGACGGTCAGCTGCGCCTGCGTCCCCGGTGGCAGCGTGTCGGAGCGGAAATAGGCGATGCGCGCGATCTCCGCCACGTCCAGCCGCGGCTGCCGGGACGCGGCACTGACGACCTGGCCATCGACGATATCGAGCGCCGCCGCCTGCTCCTGCAGGACCAGGGCCGCGATYGCAAGGATGTTGGCCTTGAGCCGGCGCGCAGCCTGCAGCGCGGTCTCGCCGCCGATGCCGGCGCCGCGGCAGGCCCAGGTCGCGCCACCATGCGGCGTCACCTCGGTGTCGCCGGTGATGACCTTGACGTGCTCCTGGGCGAGGCCGAGCTGGTCGGCGACGATCTGGCCGATGATCGCCTCGGTGCCCTGCCCCTGCTCGGTGACCGARATCGCACAGCGCACCTCGCCGGTCGGCGTCAGGCTGATCGTCGCGCCATCCTGCGACGAGATGCGCGCACCGCCGACGCCGTAAAAGGCCGGGCTCGGATTGGTGATCTCGACGAAGGTCGCAATGCCGATGCCGCGATKCACGCCGCGCCGGCGCAGCTCGGCCTGCTCGCCCCGCAGCGCGTCATAGTCCATGATCTCGCGCAGGCGCCGCAGACAGGCCTGRTGCGACAGGGCCTCGAATTTGTAGCCGGTCGGCGACACCAGCGGATAGGCGTCGTCGGCAATCACGTTRCGRTCGCGCATCGCCARCGGATCGAGCCCSGCGCGGCYGGCGGCGATGTCGACCATGCGCTCGGTGACGGCGCAGGCGATCGGATGTCCGACGGCGCGATACTGGCTGGTCTGCACCTTGTTCTGGAACACGACCTCCAGCGCCGCCCGGTAGGAGGTGAAACCATAGGGCGCGCCGATCAGGCGGATGACCTGGTTGCCTTCGACCACGCTGGTGCGCGGATAGGTCGAGAACGCGCCGATSGCCGTGGCGTCGTGGACGTCCATCGCGAGGATCTTGCCATCGGCATCGATGGCCATGCGCGCCTGCACGCGATGGTCGCGGGCGTGAATATCGGAGACGAAGGATTCGATGCGGTCCGCGACATATTTCACCGGACGCCCCAGCATCATGGACAGACCGACCACCGCCATGTCCTCGTGATAGACATGCAGCTTCATGCCGAACGAGCCGCCAATATCCGGCGCGATGACGCGGACGCGCGCTTCCGGGATGTTGTAGTGCCGGGAATAGAGGTCCTGGAACTGATACGGCGTCTGGGTGGCRTGATGCACYGTCAGCATGCCGCTGTCAGGCTCGTAATCCGCGACGATGGCCCGCGGCTCCAAGGTGACCGGCGTATGCCGCCCGAAGCTGAACTGCTGTTCGATCACATGGGCCGCAGCTRCGAAGACCTCGTCCACGCCACCGCTGTCAAGCTGGGTCCGAAAGCAGATGTTGGACTGGCTGGCCGGATTGGCCCTTGGCGTCCCCGGCTGGCGCGCCTCGTCGAGATCGACGACCGCGGGCAATTCCTCATAGTCGACCGAGATCAGCTCAAGCGCATCCTCGGCCAGCGCCCGGCTGTCCGCCACGACCGCGACGACCGCCTGCCCGGCCCAGACGACGCGGTCGAGCGGCAGCGGCAGCTGCGGCTCGGAGGTCATGCCCTTGAAATGATCGAGCGTGCCGGTCCATGGCGTGCAKATCCTGGCGAGGTCAGCGCCGGTTGCGATCAGATGCACGCCGGCGAGCGCGCGCGCCGCGTCGGCATCGATGCTGATGATCCGCGCATGCGCGTGCGGGCTGCGCAGGAACGCCGCATGCAGCATGCGCGGCAGGCGGATGTCGGTGACGTAGCGCCCGCGCCCGGCGAGCAGGCGCTTCGCGTTCGGCCGCGGCACCGAACGGCCGATATAGGAGTTCGGACGATCAAGCGGAGTGAGCGGCGCGGTCATGACGATGCGCCCTCCGCACCTTGCGCGGCCTTGGCCGCMCGTGCCTCGGCAACCGCTGCGATCGCGTCGACGATCGCTTCATATCCGGTGCAGCGGCAGAAATTGCCGGACAGCGCGTCACGAATGGCCTCCCGGCTGGGCCGCGCGACGTTTGAGAGCAGCTCGTGGGCGTTGATCAGCATGCCCGGCGTACAGAACCCGCATTGCAGCGCGTTGCGCCGGTGAAACTCAGCCTGCAGATCGGCGATCACACCGCTCTCGGACAGCCCCTCGATCGTGTCGATCCGCGCGCCATCGGCCTGCACCGCGAACATCAGGCAAGCATGGACGGCGCGGCCATCGAGCTGGACCAGACAGGCGCCGCAAGCGCCCATCTCGCAGCCGGCATGCGTGCCGGTGAGTTCGAGCTGAGTGCGCAGGCAATCGACCAGCGTGTCGCGCGGCGCGACATCGCAAGCCGTCTTGCGGCCGTTGACGACGAAGCGGACGCGGACCGTCGCGTCAGCCTCGTCCAGATCGGACATGATCGAGCTCACGTGGCCCCTCCGATCTGGCCCAACAGCCGGCCGAGCAGGACACGCGCCAGGTGCAGCCGCATCGCGGCCGGAACGTCGTCGCCGTCATCAGGCGCAAGGTCCTCGCCGAGCGCGGCCTGCGCCGCCGCAATCACATCGGGACTCAGGCGTGATCCCGCGATCTCAGATTCGGCTCGGCGCGCGCGCGTCGGGACATTGCCGACCGAGAAGAASSCGATGCGAATGTCCGTGATCAGATCATCCGCGCAGGTCGCGCTGAYGCCGCAGCCGACCAGGGCATAGTCGCCGCGCCGACGCGCCARCTCATCGAATGCAATGCGCTGCCCCGGMTTGAACAGCGGCACATGAACCGCAACGAGCAGCTCGCCCGGCGCAAGCGCCGTCTCGAACAGATCGACGAAGAAGTCCTCAGCCCTGACCCGGCGCCGGCCGGCCGRCCCGGCGACCTCGATCTCGGCCTCCAGCGCGAGCACCACCGCCGGGAATTCCGACGCCGGATCCGCGAGCGCGACGCTGCCGCCGAGAGTGCCCCGATTGCGGATGGCGGGATGGGCAACGAAGGGCGCAGCAGCCCGCAGCAGCGGCGCAAATTCCGCAATCAGCGGCTCGGTCAGCATCTCGCAATGGCGCGTCAGCGCGCCGATGCGCAGCCACTCGCCCTCACGCCGCACCCCGCGCAGCTCATCGATGTGGTTGATATCGACCAGACGGCGCGGCGCCTGCAGCCGCAGCGCGAGCGCCGGAACCAGGCTCTGGCCGCCGGCAATGTAGCGCGCGTCATCACCGCCTTGCGCGTGAGCGTCAAGCGCCTCCTCGACCGTACTTGCACGAAAATAGCTGAAAGCCCTCGCTTTCATCCGTTTCCTCGCTTCCAGGGCTCATCAGCCCGGATTCCCAGATTTGTGACCATCTGGTCTCAAAACACTGGCACACTGCCGCCAAGCCGGTCAACCAGAAACGAACGATTGGTCACAAATATGCTTTCGGCTATCAAGCCGAGMTGCCGCGACAACGATGAAGGCCATGGCCAGACCTCCGAAAACCGCAAGCGCAAAGAAACAGGGCGCCAGCCGTGCGGGCAGCCAGCGAAAGAGCGCAAGCCATCCGARGCTGCGGCGCCGCAACATGCGCGCCGCCGACCGTGAGAGGCTGATCGTGGATGAGGCGATCCGCTTCTTCGCCGAGCGCGGCTTCGAGGGCCAGACGCGGGAGCTCGCCAAGCGCATGGGCATCGCGCATTCGGTGATCTACCGGCATTTCCCCAGCAAGGAGGCGCTGATCGAACGCGTCTATCAGGAAGTCTATCTGAGCCGCTGGTCGCAGGATTGGGGTCCCCTGATCCGCGATCGCAGCCAGCCGCTGCAGGCGCGCTTGACGGGCTTCTATCTGGACTATGTGGCCCGCGTGTTCGAGTAYAAYTGGGTGCGGATCTTCGTGTTCTCCGGAATGCGATCGTTCGGCATCACCGGGCGCTACCTCGACCTCGTCCGGCGCGAGATCATCGAGCCGGCGGCGCTTGAGCTCCGACATGAGATGAACYTGCCTGATGTCGAGATCTGCCCGCTCGGCAGCCGCGAAACGGAAATGTTCTGGGGCCTGCACGGACGCATCTTCTACCTCGCGATCCGGAAGTTCATCTACGAGACGCCGGTCCCGTCCGATCTCGAGCAGACCGTTCGCGACGCGATCCAGCTGTTCCTGGACGGCGCGCGATCGACGCTCCCCGGCATTCTGCACGRCTCGGCGAGCGGCTGCGGCGCGTGAACGGCCATCGCCGCCGGCCCGACAGTGTCCTTCGACGTCATCGCCGATCCGCCCCTGCTGCCCGGCTGGATCACATCGCCGGGCCGCGGAGCGTATCGCGATCGGCAAGCGCGATTTTTGCTATTTCATTTTTTCCGAATTCATGATCTACTCCTGCGCATCCTGCTTCGGCAAGAGGGGCGGATCGCGATCGTCACGACACGCGAGGCGGGATGCGGTGGCTGCGATCATGCCGCAGCGCGCTCCGATGGCGCGCGGACGAACGGCTGGTGGCGGACGTGAAATCGCGTGGTCCTGRCGCCCCGATGCTGGCGTCAAGCCGTCTGGTGACGATRATCCGGACGGCGACGGTGGCTAACAGGCCGGACACCGRGGAGAGCGCGAGATAAGCGTGAAAACCATCGCGCGGGGAATGCCGGAGTTCGGCTGAACCTGTGGTGACTGCCGCCTGCTTTTTTCTCTGCAGGCGGGCCATGGGTGCGGCCAGCSCCCGGCATTCCCCGCGCCCTCTTCTTCGACAGGGCGGAACGGACTGGAGCAACTCGGACGCATCGGCGCCGCGGGCCGCTTGACGACGTCTCGCTGCTGCGGTCCCCATTGAGGCACGGTTTGACGATACGCTGTTTGACTCCGTGAACGTCTCCAGTCCGGCCTCACGCCCCTCAGGCGACGCGGCCCCGGCCGTTGCGGCTGATCTTCGCCGCGACGAGATAGGACAGCGGCATCGCGACGATGAAGCCGACCAGCGCCGCGAGCGGCAGATCCTTCATCGGACTTCCGACCGGTCCCTGCACCGTCAACAACGCCGTGACCGCGCTGCCCGCCAGCACCGTGCCCAGCATGACCCAGATCAGAATTGCGACCTTGAACATCTCCCATTCTCCGTCAGTAGGAAACATCGATCCCTTGACGTGGCGATGCTCTGCCAGCGGTCTTTGTCCATCATTGATCTGGAACAACCGGACACGACAAAACAGGGAGAAGCACATGCTCCTCCCTGTTCCTATCARTTCCTGTTCCTATCAGTTAGAGGCAAGCTGGCGCGACTGCTCCGTACGGATCCAGCCGACGCYGRCTTCAACGCGGCGCCGGCACGAAGTGGTCGTGCTTGCTGACCGACGTGCCCGTCGCAGGATCGGTGATCCTGATCTCGATGTCGACCGGCACCGGCGGAAGATCGGCGCCCTTCGCCTCGAYCGACATCCGGATCTCGCGGGTCTGGTCCTGTCCCACRTCGATCAGCATGCGGCCGTCGGCYTCGCGGCTCTCGCCAGCGACCGTCACCTTGGCATTCGGCRGGCCGACGACGTCGAGCACAAAGTCACGCGCGCCGCGCTTGTTGAGCAGCCGCACCGTGTAGTCATTGCGCACGCCGCCATCCGACAGCTGCACAAACAGCGGATTGCGCTCATGCAGCACATTGATGCCCATCGTGCCGCGCGTCGCCAGCGTGTAMAGCATGATACCCCCGACGATGGCGATGAAGCTCGCATAGATGATCGTGCGCGGCCGGATGATGCGGTAGATCTCCRGCTTGCCCTCTTTGCGCCTGGCCACGTTGATGTCGGTGTCGTAGCCGATCAGACCGGTGGGACGGCCGATCTGGGTCATCACGCTATCGCAGGCGTCGATGCACAGGCTGCACTGGATGCAGCCGAGCTGGAGGCCGTTGCGGATGTCGACGCCGGTCGGGCAGACGTTGACGCATTGGTGGCAGTCGACGCAGTCGCCGGCCGGCGCGCCCTGCAGCCGCGCCGCCTCCGCCTTCTTGACCGACATGCGCGGCTCGCCGCGGTCGCCCTTGTAGGTGACGTTGAGCGCCCATTCGTCGGTCAGTGCGGCCTGGATGCGCGGCCACGGGCACATGTAGATGCAGACCTGCTCGCGGGCGTGGCCAGCGAACACGTAGGTCGTCGCCGTCAGAATGCCGATCCAGAGATAGGCCGTGAACGGCGCCTGGAAGGTGGCGAGGTCCTTCACCAGGGTCGGCGCATCGTCGAAATACAGCACCCAGGCGCCGCCGGTCCACCAGCCGATCATGATCCAGAGAAAGTGTTTGAGGGCGACCTGGCGGATATGCGTGAAAGTCCAGCCGCGCTTGTCGCTGAGCATGCGCTCGCGCCGGTCGCCCTCGACCCAGCGCTCGACGGCATAGAACAGGTCCGTCCATACCGTCTGCGGGCAGAGATAGCCGCACCACAGCCGGCCAGCGACCGCGTTCATCAGGAACAGGGCCACTGCGGCAATGATCAGCAGGCCGGTGAAGTAGTAGACCTCCTGCGGCCACAGCTCGATGAAGAAGAAGTAGAAGCGGCGGTGCGGGAAATCGACCAGCACCGCCTGGTTCGGCATCCCGGGACCGCGATCCCAGCGCACGAAGGGCAGCAGATAGTAGATGCCCAGCGTRATACAGAGGATGGTCCACTTGATGCGCCGGAAGCGGCCATGCACGGCCGCCGGATAGACCTTGTCGCGCGCCTTGTAGAGCGGCCCGACGATGTAGGTTTCGTCCGAGTCAGCCATGATATCCTCGCTTCATCTTCATCCTGCCTTCCATGTCGGGCCRGYTCAGGAGAACGCGTTGCCGCTTCGCAAGCCCAGCTTCCTGAACACGATCGCCGCCGGGCAGAAGCCCGTGAACGAGGCCTGGATCATGTTGACGCCTGCAAAGGCCGTCAGCAGGAACCAATAGGGACTGACGGTCCAGCCGAGCGCAAGGCCGAGCAGAACGACRACCCCGGCAAAGAAGAGAACTGCTTTGTCGATATTCATGACATGGTCCTTCATGGTTGCCTTTGAGCGTAATCAAGCCGGCGCCGCGGCATCACTGCCGCAAGCCGGACAGCGTCCAGGCGACGATTCGTTGCGAGTCCATCGCACCCGAGATCCGCGCCAGTTCCCGGCCCTTCTGCAGCAGCAGCAGGGTGGGAATTCCAGAGATGCCGAACTTCGCCGAGATCTCCGGCGCCTCGTCGGAGTTCAGCTTCAGAAGCTGTACGCGCGGTTCGAGCGCCTCGGCGGCGCGCGCGAACATCGGCGCYATCGCCCGGCACGGGCCGCACCACGGCGCCCAGACATCGACCAGCAGCGGCAGGTCGCTATGCGCAACATGGCGCTCGAACGCCGCCTGGTCGACCTCGATCGGATGGCCGGAGAACAGCGGCGCGTGACACTTGCCGCATTTGCCCTGGGTGGGCGCGCGGCCGGCGGGCAGACGGTTGATCTGTCCGCAATGGCCGCACACCAGTTGAAAGGTCCCGCTCATGTGCCTGTCCTGACCTCCTTGATCTTGGCGATGTTGAGCCGGTCGAGCAGAAACTTCTCATARAACGGCTCCGGCGTGCCGCGCCGCATCTTGCGCAGGAAATACTTCTCGAAGGCGACCTTGGCGTAATGCACCCACTCTCCCTTCGCCGACCAGTTGACGTTACGCGGCGGGATTTGCGGCTGCGCCAGGAAGGCGACGCCGGAATCACCGAAATCGGCGAGGCAGATCGCATTCCAGGTCGGCTGCGCCTTCGGCTCCTGACCGCGCAGCAGCGCGCCGATGTTGAGGGCGGTCGCCGTGACCATCGACTCGATCATGAAGCCGGTCTTGGGCACGCCGACCGGCACCGGCGTCGGCCCGATCGGCGGGATCGCGACGCAGACGCCGATCGCGAACACGTTGGCGAAGGCCGGATTGCGCTGATGCTTGTCGACGATCACGAAGCCGCGCGGGTTGGTCAGCTTCTCGATGCCCCTCACGGCGCCGACGCCGCGGAACGCCGGCAGCATCATGGAATAGGCGAAGGGCAACTCATGCGTCTTGCGGACCGAACCGTCGTCGGCCACCTCCTCCACGACCATGCGGCCGTCCTCGACCTTGGTGACGCGCGCACTGTTGATCCACTTGATGTGCTTCTCGCGCATCTCGCTTTCCAGCAGCCCCTTGGTGTCGCCGACACCGTCGAGACCGAGATGGCCGATATAGGGTTCGGAGGTCACGAAGGTCATCGGCACCTGATCACGCATCTTGCGGCGGCGCAGTTCGGTCTCGAGGATGAAAAGAAATTCGTAGGCCGGGCCGAAGCAGGACGCGCCCTGCACCGCGCCGACGATGACCGGGCCGGGCTTCTCGGCCAGTCTGTCGAACGCCGCCTTGGCATGCGCGGCATGGTCGACATGGCACACCGACTGGGTATGGCCATCGGGGCCGAGCCCCGGAATCTCGTCGAAGGCGAGCTCGGGGCCGGTGGCCACCACGAGATAATCGTAGGCGACCATAGTGCCGTCCGTCAGCTCGACCTGGTTCTCGGCCGGATGGACGCGCTTGGCCCCCTGCGTCAGCAGGCGGATGCCCTTGCGCTGCATGACGTCGACGAGATCGATCTCGATGTCGCCGCGCTTGCGCCAGCCCACCGCCACCCACGGATTGGACGGCACGAAATGATAGGAGGATCCCTGCGAGATGACGGTCACGCGGTCCTCCTTTCGCATCTGGGGCAGCAATTCATAGGCCATCAGCGAGCCACTCAGCCCCGCTCCGATCACGACAACGTCCGCCATTGGGTCCTCCATCGCCTTGCTTCGTTCTTGTTTCGCTCAGCCCYGATCTCCCGGCCGGCCTTGACTATATATTCGTATCTCTGTATATACGCAACTATGAAATTTKATGCAGACATCATGGAAGCGGCGGCCGACCAGGCCAGCGACCTGTTGAAGGCGCTGTCAAACCGGCATCGGCTCCTGATCATCTGCCAGCTGGTCGACACTGAACGGTCGGTCGGCGAGCTCGCGGCGTTCCTCGGACTGCGCGACTCGACCGTCTCCCAGCACCTTGCGCTGCTGCGCAAGGACGGTCTGGTCACCGCCCGGCGCGATGGGCAGACGATCTACTATTCGATCACCAGCGAGCCGGCCCGCGAGGTGCTGAAGACCCTCTATCAGGTCTATTGCGCAGCGCTGCCGCCGAAACCCGCACAAAGACAAAGACTATGACAGTGCCGAGCCCACGACTTGAGCAACGTCAAGTGGGAACCCGTATTCCGGTGGGATGTCTGGACCGGCCGCAACGGTTTCGCCTGACCACCCGATTTGACTCAAAAGAGACAGGACAAGGCTGATGCGCACATTATCGCTCCTGAGCTTGATCGCCGCGATGACGTGGCAGATGGGCTGGCAGGCCGCGCCGGTGCATGCCGAGACGCTGACCGTCACACCGCGCCAAGTCGCCGACGAGAAGGCGGTGTTCGCGACGGTGGAAAGCATCAGCGTGGTCCCGGCGCGCGGCCGCATCGGCGGCACGATCGCGCAGCTCTCCGTTCGCGAGGGCGACCCCGTGAAGCGCGGCCAGCCGATCGCTCTGATCGGCGATGAGAAGCTCGCTCTGCAGCTCAAATCGCTCGACGCCCAGATCGAGGCGCTGCAGGCGCAGGCCAACCAGGCGCAAATCGACTTCACGCGTACCGAAGGCCTCGTCGAACGCGGCACCCTGCCCCGTGTCAAGCTTGACGAGACGCGCACCGCGCTCAATGTCGCCGAGAACGGCCTSCGGGCCAAGACCGCCGAGCGCGCGGTGGTCAATCAACAGATGAGCGAAGGCCAGGTGCTGGCGCCCGATGACGGCCGCGTGCTGAAGAAGCTGGTGACGGTCGGCTCGGTGGTTCTACCCGGCGATCCCGTGGTCACGGTGGCGCAGCAGAACTTCAAGYTGCGGCTGCGCGTGCCCGAACGCCATGCGCTGTTCCTGAAAGCCGGTGACAAGATCCGCCTGGATGGTGCCGAGTTCGGCGAAAGCGGCGACAAATGGGGGGTCATCGACCTCGTCTATCCGCAGATCGAGGAAGGMCGCGTCGTCGCCGATGCGATTGTTCCCGGCCTCGGCCAGTACTTCGTCGGCGACCGGCTACGCGTCTGGATCTCCGGCGGCCAGCGCGACGCCTATGTGATCCCCGCCCGCTACGTCACGACCCGCTTCGGCATCGACTACGTCCAGCTGCAGCAGGGAGCGCAGAAGGCGAGCGTACCGGTGCAGCGGGGCCGCGCCCTGCCGAGCGCCGATSTTCCCGATGGTCTCGAAATCCTGTCCGGCCTGCGCGCCGGCGACCAATTGGTGCAGCCGTGAAACTTGGACTCTCAGGCAAGCTGACCCAGGCGACCATTGCCTCGCCGCTGACACCACTGTTCCTGCTCGCCGCGCTCGTGGTCGGCCTCATCGCGGTGGTCGTCATCCCGCGTGAGGAAGAGCCGCAGATCAGCGTGCCCATGGTCGACATCCGCGTCAACGCCGACGGCCTGCGCGCGCCCGACGGCGTCGAGCTTGTGACCAAGCCGCTGGAGACGATCGTCAAGGCGATCGACGGTGTGGAGCACGTCTACAGCCAGACCGAGGATGACCGGGTCATGGTGACCGCGCGGTTCCTGGTCGGCACCAAGTTCGAGGACGCCATACTGCGCGTCCACGACAAGATCCGCGCCAATCTCGATCGCATCCCCGTCGGCATCCCCGAGCCGATGATCGTCGGCCGCGGGATCAACGACGTCGCTGTCACGGTGCTGACCCTGTCACCGAAGCCGGAGGCCGCCGAGCGCTGGTCCGACAAGGACCTCTACGAGCTGGCGGACAAGCTGCGCGCCGAGCTGACCAAGGTCGACAATATCGGCCTGACCTACATCTCCGGCGGCGGCGCCCAGCAGATCCGCGTCGAGCCTGATACCGAGAAGCTGTCGCTGTTCGGCGTGACCTTGCAGCAGCTCGTCGCCAAGGTGAAGGATGCCAACCGCTCGTTCCTCGCTGGCGACGTCCGCGACGGTGGCATCGTGCGCAACGTCACAGCCGGGCAGACGCTGACSGGCATTCCCGATATCGGCCTGCTGCTGATCTCGACCCGCGACGGCCGCCCGGTCTATGTGCGTGACGTCGCGACCGTCGTCATCGGCCCCAATCTCGCCGAACATCGCGTCTGGGACGACGCGCGCAATGGCAAGGGCGACTGGCACCGSGTGCCCGCGGTGAGYCTGGCCCTCGCCAAGCGCGCCGGCGCCAACGCGGTCGTGGTGTCGCACGACATCGCGCAGCGCCTCGAAGGACTCAAGACCAGCCTCATTCCGAGCGATGTCGCCGTCACCGTGACCCGCGACTATGGCGAGACCGCGAACGAGAAAGCCAACGAGCTCTTGTTCCATCTCGGCCTCGCCACGATCTCGATCGTCGTGCTGATTGCGGTTGCGATCGGCTGGCGCGAGGCGCTCGTGACATTCGTGGTGATTCCGACCACGATCCTGCTGACGATGTTCGCCGCCAATCTGATGGGCTAYACGATCAACCGCGTCAGCCTRTTTGCTCTGATCTTCTCGATCGGCATTCTGGTCGACGACGCCATCGTCGTGGTCGAGAACATCGCCCGCCACTGGGGCATGGCTGACGGCCGGCCGCGCCTGCAGGCCACGATTGAAGCGGTGGCCGAGGTCGGCAATCCCACGGTCGTCGCCACCCTGACCGTGGTTGCCGCCCTGCTCCCGATGCTGTTCGTGTCGGGACTGATGGGCCCCTATATGGCGCCGATCCCCGCCAACGCATCGGCCGCGATGCTATTCTCGTTCTTCGTCGCCATGGTSGTGGCCCCGTGGCTGATGCTACGGCTGGCGCCAAAGCAGACCACGGCCGCGGCCGGCGCGCATCACGATGCGCATGGCGAAGGCCGCCTCGGGCGCATCTACCGCAGCGTCGCGCGCCCGATCGTCGCCAGCAAGCGCTCCGCCTGGATCTTCCTGCTCGGCGTCGGCATCGCGACGCTGCTCTCGATGACCTTGTTCGCCACCAAGTCCGTCACGGTCAAGCTGCTGCCGTTCGACAACAAGTCGGAGATCGCCGTGATGGTCGATCTGCCCGAGGGCGCSAGCCTGGAGGATACCGAGCGGACGCTGTTTGCCGCAGCCGACATCGCGCACCAGCTGCCGGAGATCACGACTGTGCAGAGCTATGCCGGCACGGCCGCGCCGTTCAACTTCAACGGCCTCGTCCGGCACTATTATTTGCGCGAGCGCCCGGAGCTCGGCGAGCTCCAGGTCAATCTCGCAGCGCGCGGCGATCGCAAGCGGGCGAGCCATGACATCGCGCTCGATCTGCGGCAGCGGCTCAAGGCCGTTTCCGTGCCGTCAGGGACCAGCATCAAGGTGGTCGAGGTGCCGCCGGGGCCGCCAGTGCTGGCGACGCTGCTTGCCGAGATCTACGGCCCGGATGCCGCGACAAGGCGCGCCGTCACGAGCGAGCTGAAGAAGGTGTTCGCCGACGTTCCKTTCATCGTCGACATCGACGATTCGATCGGCCAGCGCCGGCCGCGGCTGCGGCTGTCGATCGACCAGGACAGTCTGGAATTCTTCGGGGTCGAGCAGCGCGACGTCTACGACACCATCCAGACCTTGTTCGGCGGCGTCTCGGTCGGCTACTCGCATCGCGGCGAGGACCGCAATCCGATCGAGATCGCGGTGCGGCTGCCCAAGCGCGACAAATCGTGGAGCGAGGCYTTGGCCTCGACGCCGGTGCCGGCCAACACGGTGCCGGGCAGCAAGACSGTGGTCGAGCTCGGYCAGGTCGTGAAGGCCACGATGGAAGACGGTTCGCCGATGATCTTCCGCCGCGACGGKCGCTTCGCCGACATGGTGATGGCCGAGCTCGCCGGCCGCTTCGAGGCACCGCTCTACGGSATGCTCGCGGTCGCCGACCGCATCGACGCCCATGACTGGGGCAAGCTGCCMAARCCGGYGATCGGCTTCCACGGMCAGCCYAAGGACGAGTCCCGTCCGACGCTGCTRTGGGAYGGCGAATGGGAGATYACCTATGTGACMTTCCGCGACATGGGCGCGGCGTTCGGCGCAGCGATCCTCGGCATCTACGTGCTGGTGGTGGCGCARTTCAAGAGCTTCCGCCTGCCGCTSGTCATYCTGACTCCGATCCCGCTGACCCTGATCGGCATCCTGCTCGGCCAYTGGCTGCTGGGCGCGCCGTTCACCGCGACCTCGATGATCGGCTTCATCGCGCTGGCCGGCATCATCGTCCGCAACTCGATTCTGCTCGTCGACTTCATCCGGCACAGCGGCGGCGAGGGCAAGACGCTGCGCGACGTCGTGTTGGAAGCCGGCGCAGTGCGCTTCAAGCCGATCCTGCTCACGGCGCTGGCCGCGATGATCGGTGCGGCCACGATCCTGCTCGACCCGATCTTCCAGGGCCTGGCGATCTCGCTGCTGTTCGGCCTGGCCTCATCCACTTTGCTCACCGTGCTCGTGATCCCCGCGATCTACATCGCACTGCGCGAGCCCGGCAACCCCACCACGAAGATGTCGTAGGAGACACGAATGACCAAGTTGTACAGCGAGATCTGCAAGGACCTGTCCGGCAACTTGAAGACGCTGCGCAAGGACATTCCCGACGTGATGCAGGGCTTCTCCGCACTGGCGCGGGCCGCCGGCGCCGACGGCGCGCTCGACAAGAAGACCAAGGAGCTGATTGCGCTTGCCATCGGCGTCGCGGTCCGCTGCGACGGCTGCATCGGCTTTCACGCCGAGGCGCTGGTCCGTCTCGGCGCAACCCGCCAGGAGGTCGAGGAGACGCTCGGCATGGCGATCTACATGGGCGGCGGGCCGTCGCTGATGTATGCGGCCGACGCCATTGCAGCGTTCGAGCAGTTCCAGCAGCAGACGGCGGCCGCCTGAGCGCCCGTCAGCTGCAAATGTCGAGAATGGCCAGCATGTAGATGCGGATCATGTCGAGATAGTCGGGAACGTCGACGCGCTCATCCGGCATCGTATTGTACCGGCCGCCAGGGCCACACACGATGCCCTGCATCCCGCCGGAAGTATAGAGATGGCCGGCGTCTGTGCCATAGAAGCAGCTCGGTGCGACCGGCCCCGTCGGCTGCGCCGCGCCGCGCACGGCACGATAGGCTTCGTTGACCGCGCGCACGATCGGGCTGTCCGGTGCCACCTCGAACGGCGGCATGGTCGGCACGCCGGCGCGGTCCTCCGACATCAGATGCGCCTTGAGGCCGGGAAACCGCGCCTCGAGCGCATCGAGCTCGCGCCGCATGTCGGCCAGCGCGCCCTGCTCGGTCTGGCCGGGCGCATAGCGGCCGGAGCCCTTGATGCGGACGAAATCCGCCACCTGCGGCGTCCGCCACTCGTGCAATTCGCGGCCGAGCGCGCCGTGAACGACGCCGACATGGACACGGTTGATCGCCTCATGCGCGGGCGAGCGGGCACCCGAGAACGTCATGGTATTGAGGCGCGGAATGAGATCGCAGGCCGCCATGATGGCATCGACCGCCTGCTCGCGCTTGGACAAATGCCGCGTATTGCCGACGAGCTCGATGATGAACATGAACGCCGCCGCATGCATGGTCATCGCCTGGAGGTCGGTCGGCTCKGAATTGATGAAATAGTCGGCGCGCAGCCCCTGCTCGATCAGCGAATAGGTGCCGACGCCGCCCTGCAGCTCGCCGACCACATAGGTCAGGATGACATCGCCCCTGAGCTTCACGCCCGCATCGATCAGCGTCTTGACCGCGCAGAAATAGGCCGCGTCGCCAGCCTTCATGTTGGACACGCCGATGCCGTAGATGAACTTGTCGTCGACCTTCCCTTCCCAGGGATCGACGGTCCAGCCTTCGGTCACCGGGTTGGTGTCGACATGGCCGTTGAACAGCAGGCTCTTCCCACCCCCGCTGCCCTTCCAGCGTCCGACGGCATTGACCCGGCCTTCGGTGCCGAACGGAGCCACGGCGGCGTCCAGGCCGATTTCGCGCATCCGCTCCGCCATGAAGGTCGCGAGCTGCTTCTCACCCTCCGTTTTCGAATAGCTCTTGTGCTGTACCATGCGCGACAGCAGCGCGAGCGCCCCGGGGACGTCGATGCGGGCGAGCAGTTCGTTGCGATCCATGTGTTGCAATCCTTGCGGTCAGCCGACAGGCGCCGGCGACGCCGCCATCARTTCGCGGGTGTAAGGGTGAACGTCATCGGTCCCGAACGCGTCGATGGCGCGGCTGTCGACCAGCTGACCATGACGCATCACGACGATGCGGTGCGCAATCTGGCGGATCAGATTGAGATCGTGGGTGATGAACAGATAGGCCGCGCCGGTCTCGGCCCGCAGCGCCAGCAACAGATCGATGATCTGCGCTTGCACGGAGACGTCGAGCGGCGCGGTGATCTCGTCGCAGATCACGAGCCGCGGGCGCGCTGCAAACGCGCGGGCRATCGCAACGCGCTGTTTCTCGCCGCCGGACAGCTGGTGCGGCCAGCGTGTGGCATAGGAGGCCGGCAACCGGACCTGCTCCAGGAGCCGCGGCACGGCAGCGGTATCGCCGCCATACAGCTTCAACGGGCGCGACAGGATCTCACCAATGCGATGGCGCGGATTGAGCGAGGAGTCCGGATGCTGGAACACGATCTGGACATCGCGGCGGTAGCCGGCGCCCATGTCGCCTGCGCCGTGCAACGTGCCGCCGTCGAAACTGATCGCGCCGGAGAACCGGGCGAGACCGGTCAGGGCGCGCGCGATCGAGGATTTGCCCGAGCCGGACTCCCCGACMACGCCGACGATCTCTCCGGCGCGGATGTCGATATCGACGGCCTTTGTCGCCGGCGGCGGCGCGGCGCGGAACAGMCCGGCCCTGCCATACTGGACCTCGATGCCGCGGGCCTGAAGCAGCACATCGGTACCGGGGATGTCGTGSACCAGCCGCCGCTCCGGCCGTGGCACCGCAGCGATCAGCGACCTGGTATAGTCGTGCTGCGGTCTGGAAAAGATCTCCGATGCCTTGGCCTGCTCGACGAYGCGGCCGTGGCGGATSACTGCGACGCGATCGGCGACACGGGTCATCATCGCCAGATCGTGCGAGATATAAAGCGCCGCGACGCCYGTCTCGGCGCGCAGACGCGCRAACAGATCGATGATGCGGGCGCCGGTGATGACGTCGAGCGCCGTGGTCGGCTCATCGAACAGGATGACRTCCGGCCGGCAGCCGAAGGCGGTGGCGATGATCACRCGCTGCTTCTCACCGCCGGAAATCTCGTGCGGATASCGMCGCAGCACCGCGGCCGGGTCGCGCARCTCGACATGWCCGAGCAGCTCGATCGCGAGCGCCTTGGCGTCCCGGGCGTTCAGATCRCGGTGGCGCATCAGCGCCTCGGTGATCTGGCGACCGATCGTGAGCGTCGGGTTGAGCGCCGTCGACGGATCCTGGAACACCATGCCGATCCGGCGGCCGCGGACCGCGGTGAGCTGCTTGGCCGTCAGGGATTGCAGGTCGATATCGCCGAGCTGCAGCGACCCGGAGATTTCGCGCGCATTGGCCGGCAGATGGCGCATCAAGGCCCAGGCCAGCGAACTCTTGCCGGAGCCGGATTCTCCGACGAGGCCGAGCACCTCGCCCGGCGCGATGGCGAGCGATACGTCGCGCAGCACAGGGACGACGCCCGAAGCCGTCAAATAGTCGAGCCCGTAATTGTCGATCGTGAGCGCAGCTCTCATCGATCATCTCTCGGGTTGAGCGCATCGCGCAAGGCATCGCCGACGAGATTGAACGCAATCGCCGACAGCGCGATCGCGGCCGAGGGCGCGATCAGGATCCACGGGGCGCGGTGCATGTATTGGCGTGCATCGGCGACCATCAGGCCCCATTCCGACGCGGGCGGCTGCGCGCCGAGGCCAAGGAAGCTGAGCGTCGCGAACAGCATGACCGCGAACGACACCCGGATGGTAGCCTCGATGATGATCGGCCCCATCACATTGGGCAGCATCTCACGGAAGATGACGTGAGCCGCCGCCTCGCCGCGCGCGACCGCCGCCTTGACATAGTCCTGRTTGCGCACGGCCAGCGCCACCGAGCGCGTCACCCTGGCCATACCCGGCGCAAAGGCCAGCGCAATTGCGACCACGGCATTGCCCGCGCCATTGCCGAGCGTGCTGACCAGCAGCAGCGCCATCAGCAGACCGGGGATCGCCATCACGGCATCGTTGGTGCGCATGATCGCCTCGTCGGACTTGCCGCCGAGATAGGCCGAGCCGATCCCGATCACGGCGCCGATCGCGCTGCCGGCCAGCGTGGCCGCAAGCGCCATCGGCACGGTCGCCCGCGCACCGGACAGCAGCCGGCTCAGAACATCGCGGCCGAATTGATCGGCACCGAGCCAGTTCTGCCATCCCGGAGCCCGGAAGCGGCCGAGAAAGTCCATCTTTTCCGGACCGTAGGGCGCAAGCCATGGTCCGAGGAGACAGAGGATGGCGAGCGCGACGAGCAGTGTCAGCCCGATCACGCCCTGCGGCTTGCGGATCATCCGTTGCAGCAGCTCAGTCATAGCGGATCCGCCGGTCAAGCAGGGCGTAGACCACGTCGGCAAGCGTGTTGGTGATCGCGTAGGTCGTCGCCATGATCATGGCGCCGGCCTGGATCGACGGCAGATCGCGGGTGGTGATCGCGATCATCAGCGCACGGCCAATGCCGGGAATGGCGAAGATCTCYTCGATGACGATGATGCCGCCGAGCAGATAGCCGACATCGAGCGCAACGATGGTGATGACCGGCAGCAGCGCGTTGCSCATGACGTGCCGCACCAGCACCGTGCGCTCCGGCAGGCCCTTCAGCCGAGCGGCACGGACGTAGTCGGATTGCAGCACGTCGAGCGTTTCGGAGCGCATCATGCGCATGACATGCGCGACGAGRATCACCGATACGGTCAGGACCGGCAGCGCCAGATGACGCAGCGCCAGCCCAATGTTCTCCAGCGGCGACACGTAGCCGGTCGCCGGCAGCCACGGCACGATATCCGTCAGCAGCAGCGCCAGCACGGTCGCGGTCACGAACTCCGGCAGCGACACGCCGAGATAGGCGATCACACTGGTGGCGGTGTCCGCCACCCTGCCCTGGCGCAGCGCGGCAAACATTCCCATCGGCACCGCGACCAGGAGGGTCAGAGCAAGGGAGCCTGC
>BFBZ01000001.1_pt569 | contig 78377 bp, 63 predicted proteins | sample 1888401 | NCBI WGS metagenome assembly BFBZ01 (sample SAMD00112614, study PRJDB3348) | symbiont metagenome | host: Chara braunii
CGCAACGCCGACTCGTAACAACCAATCGCACGCCCAAGGTTCTCAACACGATCCCCCGTTGGAAGATTACTATAGGCGGCCCCCAGATTGTGCTGAGTCATCGCCCAATCCAGCGGAAAATCCGATTCCGTCCTTACACCCAACGCAGACTCGTAACAACGAATCGCATGCCCAAGGTTCTCGACACGATCCCCCGTTGGAAGATCACTATAGACATCTCCCAGATTGTGCTGCGTCAAAGCCCAAGCCGACGGAAAATCCAACTCCGTCAATACACGCAACGTCGACTCGAAGTGGACAATAGCTGCATTAAGAAAAGGAGTGCGTGGGGCAACTCGCGTTGCCCAGAGCGCGAGTCCGAGTTCGCCGTGTGACCTCGCCCAGAGTGGATCGCCCAGGCGCTGGCGATCGAATCCATCGAGAGGGATCTCAGACCAGTTGTCGAGCAGGTTACGGGCCGCAACGATTCGACGATCCTTCAAGGCAGCCTCGTGCTCCGCAATCCATTGGTCGAGAGTAGACTCGGGGTCGAGGCTCCAGCGATGAAAGAATGCCAACGCGGGCTGCGTGCGAGTGCTCCAGTGATCGTGGAACCAGGTGTGAACATCGATCTCATCATCACCGAGGCGCGTACGAAGGATGTCACGCATCGTTTTATGGAGACGAAAGTACCCTTCAGCCTGGGGTTCGAGAAACGAGTAACGGCACAACTGCTTCCAGCCGGCTCGGCCGAGATTGTGGTGGCGGTCGCGATCGAGACTGAGGGCCGCCTTCTCATCGAAGGAGGGGGTCAGGCTGAGTTCCTTCACCCATAACTCCCAGCGCTCGTTCGGAAGTGATTTCAGGAACCGATTCGCCAGCCTCTGCGCCACATGATCGCTTGGTAATCCGGTAAATGTTTCGATAGGAGGATCGGCCTCGGCACTCTTGGCGCGGTGGTTGTCGACAATATCAGCGCAGAGCGCCAGATAGAACGGATGAAAGCCTGCTTCCACGGCGGTGTGATCGTGATCGTCGGCACAAGCGTCGAGAATCGCTGTCTGCAGCGGCGTCTCCGGCGCCCAGGGGCTTGGACCGATCGTGCGCCTGGCCAGGTAGATCTGGGCATCGTGACGCGATAGCCCCCCCAGCAGGTGTGAGTCGATCGCGCCCTCCCAATCGGCGTCTTCTTCGGACCAGAGGAGTTTGTCTCGACCGGCCACGACAACAAGCACACTTTGCCCTCTCACGGCGTGCGCGAGTTGGCGAAGCCAGGCGTCGAGTTGGCGCGCCTGCACCGAGCGGCCTGCATCCGAGCCTTTCCAGAGCGTCTCAAACGTGTCGAAGAAGAGAACACAACGGCAAGCCTTGCCCGGACGAGCCGGCAGACCCTTTGCAAGGTCGGTGGCGAAGCGCTCGATCAATTCGGATGTTGGATCGTCGCGCCGGACGAGCTCGCAGAGTTGAAGGATTTCTTCGCGCCCACCGGCCTTGGCCAGCAATCGCTCGGCTGTCTTGGACTTGCGTGCCTGCTCCTGGAGGAACTTGCCGATCATGTCGGACGGCACCCCCCAGAGTCCCACCAGAAAGTCGAAGGTGTTCTTCAAGCCGGGATGCACCCGAACCAGCGACGGCGGATCATCCCCTTCGGCGGCGAGAATCACCGAGAGGAGCAAGTCAAACCGAGGGAAACTCAGGTGGAACCGGGACTCAAGATCGAGGCGGAGTCGGAGCAAGACCTCGCGAGCCGCCGTCCCTGGAGACTTCACGTTCTCGATGTCGAATCGAGCGTGCGGAATAGGAGGTGCTTGATGATCGAGCTCGTGCGCGAGCCGCTCAAGCAAGGCGGTTTTGCCGATACCACCCACGCCATGAAACGCTAGCACCTTCAACACATCCCCCTCCGGCGTGGTGAGGAGGCGGCGAAAGACGTCAAGATACGGCTCGCGATCCGTGAAATACTCGAGCACCGACCGTGGCGTTTCGCGTCGTCCCTGTTCGGAAGTCGTCATCGGCCCACCCGGTCGAAGTTGGTTCTACCCCGCGTGATATCCACGTCGGAATCATATTAGCCGATCACCCAGCCTAATCCATCACAAGGCCCGGAAGCTGTCGTCAACGGGCCTGACCCTCAAGCCGCCAAATTTGCATCATGGCGGGGAAGCGGGCATACTGAGTGTTTGTATCCTTGCTTTTGGATTTTCCCCACTCACTTGCGAATTAGGAACTTATTGATCTGAAAAACGAGGGCAATTTCTCCAAAAACGTGCGACGGAATAAGACTTGCGAACGTTGATGCGACAAAATAGCGTGGTCATCCTTCGCAAGAATTTGCCGACCTAAAGTTCACGAGGATAACCCTTTGAAACGAGCGACACAAAACTCCCCGGCTCCTCGAAAAACGAGACGTTTTCTGCCGCGCGCTCCATGTTAATGACTGGACCCTTTGATGAATGAACGTTCGTCGAATGCCAAAAAGAGGGAGTCCCGAAGACAGAGTCTTGATGGCCGCGATCGGCTGCTCAAAAACGGCCGCACGAAATCAGGAACCAGCTTTTCCGGTTACTTTGGAGACGGCATGTTGTATCTTTGTTGAATCGGTGAAGTCCGGGGCGGTTGAGGATGGCCGCAACGGGATTCACGGGATCGAAAGCAAGCAAGAGCGAGAGGTGGCACCATGAGAGACCTGGCCTCGATTGCCGCCCTGGGCTGCATGGTCCTGGCGTTCCTTGCCGACGCCCGCGTTGGGGGAGCAGAGTCGGTCGACTACGCGCGGCAGGTGAAGCCCGTGCTCAAGGAGCGGTGCCTGGCATGTCATGGAGCCCTCAAGCAAAAGGGGGGGCTGCGACTCGACACCGGGGCCTCAATCCGGCAGGGAGGGGACAGCGGACCGTCGGTCGAGCCGGGAGAGCCCTCCGAAGAGAGCCTCTTGATCGAGCGGGTCTCCGAAACCAACCTGGCGCAGCGGATGCCCCCCGAGGGAGCCGCTTTGACGGCGGAGCAGATCGCCAACTTGCGAGCCTGGATCGAGCAAGGGGCAAAGTCTCCCGAGGGGGAGACCCCTGAGGCCGACCCGCGAAGACACTGGGCCTTTCAAAAGCTCGAGCGCCCCAGCGTGCCGCAAGGGAGCCTCCGGAACGAGGCGAGGAACCCGATCGACGCGTTCATGGCGCGGGAGTACGAACGGCGAGGTCTCACTCCCCTCCCCTCGGCATCCCCCCAGGTCTTGCTGCGCCGGGTGTACCTCGACCTCATCGGCCTCCCCCCAAGCCGGGAGGAGTTGCATGCGTTCCTCAACGATCCGTCAGACGCGGCGTACGCGAAAGTGGTCGATCGACTGCTGGACAGCCCTCGCTACGGCGAGCGCTGGGCCCGGCACTGGATGGACGTCTGGCGCTACAGCGATTGGTACGGCCGTCGAGCGGTTCCCGACGTCACCAATAGCTATGCTCAAATCTGGCGCTGGCGCGACTGGATCGTGCGCTCGCTCAACGACGACAAAGGGTACGACCGCATGGTCCAGGAGATGCTCGCGGCCGATGAGCTTGCCCCCGCGAACGTCGACGGGTTCGTCGCGACCGGGTTCCTGGTCCGCAACTGGTATCGCTGGAACTACAACTCGTGGATGAAAGACAACGTCGAGCACACGGCCAAAGCCTTCCTCGGGCTTACGGTCAATTGCGCGCACTGTCATGACCATAAGTACGATCCCATCACCCAGGAAGACTACTTCCGGCTCCGCGCCTGTTTTGAGCCCCTGGAGCTGCGCCATGAGCGGGTCGCCGGAGAAGCCGACCCCGGCCCATTCCCGAAGTACGACTACGGCAAGGCCTACCCGCCGATCACGTCGGGCATGGTGCGGGTCTTCGATGAAAAGATCGACGCGAAAACGTTTCTCTATGTACGAGGAGAGTCGCGCAACGTGATGCCGGGGCGACCGCCCATTCCTCCCGGAGCGCCGGCGTTTCTTGACCGGGGAGCGATGAAGGTCGAGCCGGTCGCGCTCCCGGTTGAGGTCTACTACCCGGGTTTTCAGCCGTCCCTTCAGCGCGAAGCGATCGCCCGCGAAGAAGCGGCCGTCGCCACCGCCGAGCAAGCGTGGCAGAAGGCCCGAGGGCCGGCCGGAGCCGCCTTGAGAGCAGCGATCGCACGGGCGACGCGTGCGGCCGCTCAGGCCTGTTCGCATCCGCTACTCTTCACCCTCAAGCTCTCAGGGGTTGCGAACCAGACGTGGAAGTTATCTCGGCGTGCCTCCTGGAAAGGGCACGAGCGAAAGACACACCCCTCCCAAGTGGCCGGGGAGGAACGCAGCGACGCCCTGAGGAACTCGCCCGGGATTCCGCTCCGAGGCCTCGAAGACTCGGCCTCGGCCACCCCAGGCCCTTGGAAGTCACTCGTCCAGACAGCCATTCAGGGACTCGTGAATACCTGGGTCCCCCTCCGGGCCGACGAAGCTCAGCTTGCGAGCGCCCGCGCTCATCTGGCGGCCGTCAAAGCCAGGGTGGCCGCGGACGACGCACGGTACGGCAGAACTCAAGGAGACTCGGCGGCCTTGAGCCGATCGGCGGCGCGAGCCGAGCACCTGGCCGCGCTCGCCCAGGCCGAGGCCGATTGGGCGCGGGCCGAAAAGGCCCGACACGCGGCCGATCTCAAGGTGAAGACCGACCCCAAGGCCAGGGCGGAACTCGCCGCCGCCATGACCCAACGGGAGGCCGCGAACAAGGCGAAAGAGGCCGCTCGCGCCAACCTGGCGAAGGAAGGTACGGATTACACTCCCTTGAGTCCGGTTTATCCGCCGAAGAGCAGTGGGCGAAGACTGGCCCTGGCGCGCTGGATCACGGGCCGGGAGAATCCGCTGGCGGCTCGGGTGGCGGTCAACCACATTTGGCGCTGGCATTTCGGCACGCCGCTGGTGGCGACCACTCATGACTTCGGCCGCAATGGCAAGGCGCCGACGCACCCCGAGCTCCTTGATTGGTTGGCGCTCGAGTTGATGGAGCCGAGCACCTCGGGCAACTCCTCCTGGTCAATGAAGGCGTTGCACCGCCTCATCGTCACGAGCACCACCTATCGGCTCGCTTCGCAAGGCACGGAATCGTCAATCCAGGCAAATCGCGGAGCCGACCCTGAAAATCAAGCCTACTGGCGGTTCCCACTCGCGCGCATGGAAGCCGAAGTGGTTCGCGATAGCCTCCTGCATGTGGCTCAAGAGCTCGACGCAACGACAGGAGGTCCCGACATTGATTTTGCCCAGGGTTTGACCTCGCAGCGCCGCAGTCTCTACTTCACCCACCACGGCGAAGCCAAGATGCCGTTCCTGGAACTCTTCGACGCCCCTGACGCCAACGAATGCTATCGCCGGACCACCTCCGTGGTTCCCCAACAGGCCCTCGCCTTAACGAACAACGACTGGCTTCTCACCCTGAGCCAAACCCTGGCGACCCGACTCTGGGAGAACGCGAAAACCTCGGCGGCTCATGACGTTGATCGCGAATTTATCACGTCGGCATTCGAACAAATTCTAACTCGTCTCCCCTCGGCTCAAGAAGAACGGATCTCGGCCGCGTTCCTCCAAAAGCAGGCCGAGCTATTCGCGCGGGCAGGGTCCGCGGCCTCGAGCACGGAGGCCGTGGCGGGGCCGGTGAAAGCCCGCAGAGACTTCATCCACGCTCTCTTCAGCCATCATGATTTCGTGACGATCCACTGACGCACGCTTGTTCTTATTTTCCCTTGAGAGTCCATTCTCATGGCGCGCTCAAACCCTCTACCCCGTCGCGAATGCTCCGGCCCCCCTTGCGGCCGGATCCACCGCCGCACGTTCCTGGCCGACGTCGGCTTTGGACTCACGGGGTTGGCGCTGGGATCGATGCTGCACCGGGATGGAGTGGCGCGTGCGGAGACGGCCGCTTCGGCAACGGAGCCGGCGGGACGGCCGCATTTTGCTCCCCGCGCCAAGAACGTCATCTGGATCTTCCTCTCGGGAGGAGTGAGCCACCTCGAGACCTGGGATCCCAAGCCCGCGCTCAATCGGCACGCCGGCAAGACCTACGCGACCACCGGCCTGCCGAACCCCCTGGAAGCCCCCGCGTTCCGGGAGCGTTCCCGAGCCGTGGTCGGAGGAGAGCGGCGCCACGCCGAGATCTTCCCGCTCCAGGTCGGATTTCGAAAGCGCGGCGAAGCCGGTATCGAAATCAGCGACTGGTGGCCGCATCTGGCAACCTGCGTTGATGACATGGCCTTCGTCCGGTCCATGTACACGACCGACAACGACCACGCGGCCGAGTTCCAGATCCACCACGGACGGCACAAGCTCGACGAAAAGCAGCCGGTCATCGGCTCCTGGATCAACTACGGCCTGGGCACACTCAACGAGAACCTCCCCCAATTCGTCTTCCTGGGACAGTACAAAGACAATCGGGTCAAAGAGAACTTCTCGGCCGACTACCTCGGCCCGCGTTACGGAGGAGTGGAGCTCTCGCTCGATCCCCGCAACCCCCTCCCTTTTGGCACGAGGCCCGACACGCTGATCGCCGAAGAACAGCGCAATGAGTTCGAGTTCGTCGGCGCCTTGAACCGGCTCGCCGCGGTGGAGTATCCCGACGACGAGGCGCTGAGGGCTCGAATTCGGGCCTATGAGCTGGCGTTCCGGATGCAGGACTCCGTACCGGAGGCCCTGAACCTGGCCCAGGAGTCAGCGGCCACCCAGGCGCTCTACGGCATCGACCAAGAAGCCACAGCCGTTTACGGCCGGCGCCTGCTCGCGGCCCGCCGCCTGGCGGAGCGCGGGGTTCGATTCACTCTGGTCTATCTCAGCGACTACGGCGAGTGGGACTCGCACACCCAGCTCCGCGACCTCCACGCCAAGTCATGCGCTCGGGTTGACCGCCCCATCGCCGGCCTTCTCAAAGACCTCAAACGGCGAGGCCTGAGCGACGAGACCGTCGTGGTTTGCTGCACCGAGTTCGGTCGTACGCCGGGACTCGAGATCCCCCTCGGCACCACCGCCGGCGCCATGGGACGCGACCATCACCCGCACGGTTTCACCGTCTGGTTCGCCGGCGCGGGGATCAAGCCGGGGCACGTCCACGGCGCCACCGATGAACTCGGATTTCACGCCGTCGAGCACCCGCACTACGTCACCGACATCCACGCCACCCTGCTCCACCTTCTCGGCCTCGATCCCCATCGGCTCGACATCCCCGGCCGCAAACGCCTGGAAATCGACTACGGCCGCCCCATTCAAGGGATCCTGACCTGACGATTCGTGAGATTCAGTCACCACTTGCGACGAAAGATCCGATCTCAAAAAATAGAAATTCGCCGGCGCTTCATGTTCCCAACATCCCCTTCATCTCGGTTCCAACATCCCCCACGACTCTCTCGAGCGAGATTCTTCGGGGGGACGGGAGACCAGCGTCCATGGGTAAGCGAGACCCTCGAGTCGACGCCTACATCGAGCAGGTGGCGGACTTCGCCAAACCGATCCTGATCCACCTCCGCGACCAAGTGCACAAGGCCTGCCCCGACGTGGAAGAGACCATGAAGTGGAGCCGGCCGCACTTCATGTACAAGGGACTGCTCTGCGGCATGTCCGCCTTCAAGGAACATTGCGCCTTCGGCTTCTGGAAGAGCTCACTCATCGTTGAGAAGGGGCAGCCCGGCAACAACGACGAGAAAGGGATGGGGCAGTTCGGCAAAATCACCAAGCTCTCAGACCTCCCCTCCTCCAAGGTGCTCAGCGGCTACATCAAAACAGCGATGAAGCTCAACGAAGAAGGGGTTCCCTCACCGGCCCAGTCAAAACCCAAGGCCCCCCCGAGAGAGCTGATCGTCCCCGACATCCTCACTCGCGCGTTGCAGGCCAACAAGAAGGCCAAAACCACATTTGAAACCTTTAGTACAACCAACAAACGTGAATATGTAGAATGGATCACCGAGGCTAAGACCGAGGCCACGCGCACGAAGCGGCTCGAGACGGCCATCGAATGGATGGCCGAAGGAAAGCCACGCAACTGGAAATACATGAACTGTTGATCGTGAATGAATGAGGCAGGAGCCAGGCTCGACGCCATGGCGCAGAGAAGGAGGGGACTTTGCCAGGCTCAGCGGCTGGAATTAATCGACAGGCGCTGAGCCGAAAGTTGGGAAAGAGCCGGCGGATTCAGACTTCCAGCCGGTTTGCATTGATCGCAGGCCGGCGTGTTGATTCAAGGCGGAGAGCTGCAAGAAACTCGAACAGCGAAAGGCGCGTTCGATCAGAACTGGCGAAGTTGAGCCTGCTTGACCGAAACGAGCGAGCCATGCAAGGTCGGGGTGGTCGCATAGGTGGTCGTACGGTTCGCGAAGCGAGTCCGCGCCACTTCAAGTTCGGAGACGAGCTTTCGGCGTTCGCGGAACGCGAAGAACGTACCCGCAACCAAGAAGGTTTCCACCCCAAGAACCGGAGCGACCGCCTGAAGCATACCAGTCGGCGCCGCGGTGAGCGCACTTGCGATCAGCGGAAAGACGAAGATCATTCCCACAAAAGTCCGCGCAACCCATCGGTTCTGCATTGGGGAAAACGCTCCTCTTATGCTGTGGGGACCTCCTGTCCAAACATCGCCAAAGAATTGACTCGGCAAAACCACACGACAAATTCTAGGCTACGACCTTTATGAAGACAAAAAAAGAACGAAGTCTCCTTTTCCAGCAGATTTTCTTCGGCAGCCCCCTTAACACGAGCATCCCCTAAAAATCATTTATACACCACACTCCCCACAATCCCTCCAAACTATCTCTTTTCCGCGAGCTTTTGCGTGCGCAAGCGATTTCTCTCACCCATCCGGAACGATCAGCTCCGCTATTTTCGGGCAAGGAAAATCCCAATAAGACAAAAGGCTCGGCAATCTAAAGCTCGACGAGCCGGAGATTGCCCAATCATGGCCGCGTCTCTTCAGGAAAAGACGACGTGTGACGCGGCGATATCCAGGCGTCATACCAGGCGGCGGCGGGCGGCCACCTTATTATCACTATATCGATCAAATTAATGAACTCCTTGGAATTTTCGGAGTTGATGATCTATCATGTGCCTTCGCAGTCCGGACGTGTGGACGTCGGGACTTGCGACGGCTCACGAAACCATTTGCTGGAGACGTGTGGATGATGACGAAGAAGATTGCGCTGTTGGTGGGTCCGGTCCTGCTCATCACAGCAGCGGTCGCGTCGGGCGCCGGGGAAAAGACCCCGACGATCAAGGACGTGATGGGCCTCAACAAAGGGGGACCGAAGTCACCACTCGGACAGGTCAAGTCGAAGCTGGCTGAGGCTTCGCCCGATTGGGCGGGGCTCGGAAAGCTCTCCAAGGAATTCGTGGATCTCAGCGCAGCGCTTGGCAAGAACGAGCCCCCCAAGGGGGACGAAGGTTCTTGGAAGAAGCTGACCGACGCTTACCATGCTGACGCCAAGGCGCTGGCAAGCGCCGTCAAGGCGGAAGACAAGGCAGCGGCCGAAGCGGCTCACAAGAAGCTCGCCACCTCCTGCAAGTCATGCCATTCCGTTCATAAGAAGTGAGTGATTCGGTTCGCTGAAATCCGCGAATCCACGACCGGCGAGGCGGTTCCCCATTCGAGGCCGTCTCGCCGGCCGTCTGGCGGAAGCTTCCACACAAGGCGCCGTGGGGGAGGGATGACCATTGGCTCGCATCACGCCGCTGGAGAAGGAAGACAGCCTTGATAGCCAGGCCAAGATCGAGGCCCTCGAAGCCGCCTATGGCCGCGCCACCAACATGAAGCGGACCCTTGCAAGGTCGCCGGTTGCCTTGCGGGCTCTCATGCAGTGGTACGACCTGCGGGATGAAGTTCTCCCGTTCCTCGGTGAGCGGGCGACCCTCCTCTTCGCCCACGCGATCTCCGCGGCCACCGATTGCCTGGTCTGCTCCACCTTCTTTCGAAGGATCCTGATCGACGCGAAGGAAGATCCCGACGCTCTGGTGCTCGACGACCGCGAGCAGGTCCTGGTTGACTTCGGCCGCCAGCTCACGGCCGACCCCAACGCCGTTTCCGAACCCCTCTACGCCCGCCTCGCGGCCTATTTCAACCCCGAGCAGATCGTGACCCTAACGGCGTTCGGCGGCCTGATGATCGCGACGAACGTCTTCAACAACGCGCTTCAGGTCGACCTGGACGAATATCTCCATGAGTACCGCAAGAGGGTCGAGCATGGTTGACGCCCCGTTGGGAGCGGGTTCCATGGCGCCTGGCCTCCGGGGACGGGTCGCACTGATCACGGGTGCCGCCCACGGCCAGGGGCGGGCGTCGGCGCTGGCCCTCGCGCGCGAGGGGGTTCACATCGCGGCACTCGACGTGGCCCGGCCGCTCGACTACCCCGGCTACGGCATGGGGACGTCTCAAGATCTCGAGTCCTTGGCCGAGGCCTGCCGGGCTCTGGGTTCTGATTGCCTCACGTTCCCCGCCGATGTCCGCGACGACAAGGCCGTCTCTCAGGCCGTCGAAGCCACGATGGCTCACTTTCAAAGAATCGACATTCTCTTCAACAATGCCGGCATCTGCGGTTACGGCCTCGCCCACGAGCTCACCGAAGACGCGTGGGACGCGATGATCGACATCAACCTGAAGGGGGCATGGCTGGTCGCTCGCCGCGTGATTCCTCATATGATCACGCAAAAGTCGGGTGTGATCCTCAATAACTCGTCGATCGCGGGGCTGCGAGGGATGGGACGTCTCGGCCACTACGCCGCCTCGAAGTGGGGGCTAACCGGCCTGACCAAGTCATGGGCGATCGAGCTCGCCCCTCACAGCATCCGGGTCATCTCGCTCCACCCCACGGGCGTCAACACGCCGATGAACGACGGCCTCGCGGCCCTGGAGGGGCTGACTCCGCGAGAGATCGCCGAGCGCTCGGCCGGCAACCTCTTGCCGGTTCCCTGGATCGAACCCGAAGATGTCGCGAATGCCGTCGTTTTTCTCGTGTCGGATCAGGCGAGATTCATCACTGGATCCGAGTTTGTCATCGACGCGGGCTTGCTTACACGTTAGATCCCCGCGTGCCTCGATGGCGGATCCCTCCCGTCAGCCGGCCGAAGGGACTTATCGTTAGACGTTGATTTCGGCTCTCGGGAAGCTCCAAGCGGTTTCTGATTGACGGTAGGGTAAATGCGCGATAGATTTCACGATGAGATGCGGCAGGAACGTCCTGAATTTTTTGGATCCTCTGAATGCTCGCGTTCCGGCGTGCGGGTTATTCCCGGTCGATTCTCGCGCTGATCATCATCATCGCGAATGTCGGCGCGCCCTTCCGCTGGTCGGCTTTCGGTCGCGTTCTTCTGAGTGACCTGTCGCAGCCTGTCGCAACGCATTCCGTAGTTCGGATTCGGGCCCTGAGCCAAGCTCCCTCCGTGGTTGGTCATCGGGCCGTCGTGGGTCTCCGTAAAGGGGGTCCCGCGGTCGTTTCCCCACTCTCCACCTTATCCTCTCCGTCAGCCTACCTCGCCGGCTCAACACTTCGATTCGCCCGCTCGAGCGGCGAGCGCCTGGTCGTTCGGCCCAATCCCCCTCTGCGCTGTTGAGACCGCCTCCTCCTCTTTCGACCTAGCGTGATCTCTCCCTCGGCGTCGATCCTCCCCCCCAGAGCTTCGTCCTGCGCGCTTACGTCCCGAGTTTTCGTCGCGATGCTTGGCACCGCCGAACGTCGCGGTGGATACCTCCGTTGAGTGGCGCTGCTTGCCTTTGCAGGCTGTGGCCATCTCCGCGGAAAGCCTGCCACAACACTCAGAAATCCAAGGCGTTCCCGCGCTCCTGATAGCGCCAGGGAAACGCTTGCTCCTATCCCAGCGAAAGGCGGTTGTTTCCATGCGCGCTGATTTCTTGTGTAACGCCAGATCCTTGACAGCTCTCATCAGAGCGGCGGCATACAGCCTCATTGTGTTGGCGATTTCCTCTCCCCTCACGGCTGCCCAGCCCAAGGCAAAAAAAGGACGCTCAACATCGAGCCGACAGACCCTGACCGTTGCAAGCAACGAAACGACGTCCGCAACTCCCTCAACAACGGCGAATCCAGAAGAGAACCTCCCTTCGATTGACGTTCTCGCCGGGCTCCGATCTGGGCAGCTCTCGGCGAAAGCCGAGGGGACGGGTGATGGAATGATGACCTTATCACTCGTGAATCGGACCAAGTCCAAGCTCCGCGTCGTCCTTCCTCCCGGACTCATCGCCTCAGGCGCCAGCGGCCAGTTCGGCGGTGGCATGGGAGGTATGGGTGGCATGGGAGGCATGGGCGGTGGCATGGGAGGTATGGGTGGTGGCATGGGCGGCATGGGCGGTGGTATGGGTGGCATGGGCGGTGGCATGGGTGGCATGGGCCGCGGTGGTATGGGCGGCGGCATGATGGGTGGCGGAACCATGCCGGCCTCCATGGGCATGATGATGCTCGGCCGCCTGATCATGAACCTCGTTGGCGATCGTGACAGTTGGGATCAACGGTCGCTCATGCAAGGCATGATGATGGGCATGGGTGGCATGGGCATGGGCGGTATGGGCGGTGGCATGGGAGGTATGGGCATGGGTGGTATGGGCGGCATGGGAGGCGGTTTTCGCTCGGTGCCTCCCACCAGCCTCCCCGAAACCACGCTCGACCCCCATCAGGAGCGGCATCTCCCGACACCCGTTGTTAGCCTGAACGGCCCCGACGCCAACGCTCGGCCGGTTTTCCCCGCCAAGGGAGAAGCCTTGCGGATCAGCGCCATCGACCAATGGACGGACGACTCCCGGACCCGAACCGCGATCCGCAGACTCGTGGAACTCAAGGCGCCGCAGACGGTCTCTCAGATGGTCCTTTGGTACGTCACTTCCGGGGCCAACTGGGATGACGTCGGCCGACTCTCGCAGGGGTGGGGAAATGCTCAGGAACTCGCGCTGGCGCGTCACTTCGTGGCGAGGCTCGAGAACCAGGATGAAACCGCCTCGCGCGAAGAGGCCGGGCCTCTTTATTGGGAGATGAAGGACGCGAACGAGAAGCCTCGCGACCTGGTCACTCGCTTCCGCACCCTCTGGAGCAAGCACCCGGTGCTGGGCCTCTCAGCCAAGGAGGGAATTCCCGAGAATCCCAAGGGACCTGCGCTCGCCTGCCGCATGGAAGTCAGCGACACCTCCGTCTCCGCGACCCTGAGCATGAATCATCCCTCCGGTCTCGACTGGATCCGGGTGGGCGAGTTTCAGATCAAGCTGGCGGAGCTGACCGCAAAGCCTGAAGCGACTTCTCCGGAAGGAAAGCCCTTCACCGAGGAGCAAAAGAGCGAGTGGGCTTCCTTGCGGCTCGGCGACCTGATGGCTGAAGGGATGCTGAGACGGCTCGTTCGCGTTCAGCTTTCCCGAGGTCCTCGAGTGAAAGGAAAAGAGACGTATCGGGTCAAGATCGTCAACGATTCCCCCATGATTCTCAATGGCCTGGCCCTGGGCGCCTCCACGGAGCTGAAAGACCAGAGCCCCTCGGTCCTGGCCGGCATCTGTCTCCCCCCCACGAAGAGCCTGACGGTGCCCGCCTCGGCGGACATGGTCGCCAGGCTCCACCTCAAGGAAGGGGTGCGTGTCCTCGCAGCCAACCTGAGCGGTCTCTGAGCGTCGGGTGAAGAGATCTCTCAGTCGTTGAATGCGAAGGACGGGTTCGAGGCGATGAGCCTCGAACCCGTCCCTAATCGTTTCGGCACACGACTACTCTTCACGCGTCAGGAGCGTCCTCACTCAACGCTGAGGGACGAGCCGATAGATTCGGCCGTCGAAGCCGAGGATGGAAATCTCCCCCTCCCGATCCTCACCGAAGGACGCGATGTGCAAAACGGGCTTGCTCGCCACGTCGATTAGCTCAGCGCTGGCCAGGGCCTTCCCCTCGTGCTCGCGGAGCCCCCAGATCCTGCCGGAGTCGTAGTCCCCGTAGATGTAGGTTCCCACCAGCTCAGGTAGAGCTTTGCCGCGGTAAACATACCCCCCTGTGATGCTCTTGCCGCTATCCGTGCGCGTCGTGCCGGCCTGGTTGGGGGTATGCGGATATTCGACCAGGGGAGCTGAAATCGGTGAGGCGGAGTCCTTCCGCTGGCGAGGACGGAACGGGTGGAAGCCCTCGCGAAGGCTCCAGCCGTAATTCCCGCCATTCTTGATGATATGAACCATCTCCCAAAGGTTCTGGCCGACTTCACCAGCCCAAAGCGTGCCCGTCGCGCGGTCGAAGCTGAACTTCCAGACGTTGCGGAGGCCGATGCAGTAAACCTCGGGAGCCCACGCGGCGAACTTCTGGGGATCGCGCAGGCGAGGATTGTCTTTGGGGATTCCATAGGCCTTGCCTTCGGCCGGATGGTCGACGTCGACCCGCAAGATCGAGCCGAACCAGTCGCGAGGATCTTGCCCAGTCGTCAGAGGATCATCGGCCGCGCCGCTGTCTCCCAGGGTGATGTAGAGATAGCCGTCGGGTCCGAAGGCGATGGTGCCGCCGTTATGGTTGCCGTAAGGGTCGGGGGGACCGAGCCAGATCCGCTGCTCGCTGGCGGGGTCGGCACGTCGAGGATCGTCGGTCGAGACCTTGAACCGAGAGACCAGCGAGCGGCGCCCAGTCGGACCCTCCTGGACCGAGTAATAAACAAAGAATTCACCGTTGCGTTTGTAATTCGGATGGAAGGCGAGGCCGAGCAACCCTTCCTCGTTATGCCCCCCTCGCGCCGGCGAGTAGACGCGGGAACGAATATCGAGAAACTCTTTCTTATCAGAGGTGTTGGTTTCGCCTGGGAAAGACAAGATAACCCCTCGTTGCTCGGCCACGAAGAGCAGCTTGCCGTCATCGTCAGGATAAGCCAAGGCCACGGGGCGATCGAACAGAAGATTGGGATAAGCGACCTCGGTGGTAAGCTTCGGAAAGGCTGGTCCGGCAGGCTGCGAGCCAGGTGTCTTTTCACCCCCCTGAGCCGTGACGCCGGCCGGAGTCCCTGGGTTTCCCGCTCCCCCTTCGCCGCGAGCAGAGACGAGGAAGGCGAGAAGATCGCGCACTTTCGCCTCTCCCAGTGCACCCGCCAGGCCGACGGGCATGACTGACGTGCTGCTGGGGTGGAACTCTTCGATTTCTGTCTTCAAGACCCGAATCGACTGACCGTTGATGTCAAAGATCTTGATTCCGTCGGCCCCATCAGCCCGAACTACCCCCACAGCCACTCGCCCATCTTTCAAGGAGAGCGTGTAAGGGACGAATTGCGGATTGATCAGCGCGCTCGGCTCATTGATATCGCGGAAGACTTCAGCCAGCTCACGACCGGCGACAACATCAAGCGAGGGGCCGACATCCCCCCCCTGCCCTCGAACCTTGTGACAGACCGAGCACTTGGCCTCGTTGCTGGTAAAGACCTCCCGCCCCCGGCTGGCATCACCGCCGGTCAACGCATAAGGCGGCTGCGGTACGGGGGCCGAGATGGGAGCCGCGGCCGGCGCCCAGGGAAGAATCTGCCCCGATGCCGGAATGACGTGATCCGTGGCGTCCCCGTCCGTCCGATACGATACGCGGAGGCTCGGCACCTGCACCTGGGGACCGGTCGGGATGGTCACCGCCAGCTCGACAGGGTCACCCGTCGACTCCAGCATCCACTCTGCCTTGAAGCGTCCTTCGGGGCGCGTGGTAGACGTCGGCGTTTCGAAGGAAAGCGTGGGCTCGACGGGAACGTTGGAGTCGAGGCTAACTGTCGTCTTCCCGTTGGGCACCGTCACCACAGTGCGTAACGTCAATCGCCCGGGTTGAGAGAGCTTGGAAAAGATCTTGTCATGCTCAAACGAACCCGTTGCGAGCTTGCGCGCTTCCGAAAGATCGAGCTCGGGCGACCAGCTCAACAACGACGGCTTCTTCTCCTCTCCCCCTTCACTCCAGGCAACTTCCGCTCCGTTGAGCGTGTAGGCCAATTGCCGGCGCTGCCGGCGCTTGATATCTCCGGGCGCCCGGAGATCGGGGGGCGTCAAAAGATAGGTTGCCGCGCGCGAATGCGGGTCGGTTGCCAGGACGAGCGTGCGCCCTTCATCCTCAAGCCGAACCGCGGCGATGCGGATGAACCCCAACGTTTTGGCGAGATGGAGGTCGAGCACATTCCTCTCGGGAGGCGCCAGCTCGCCAAAAGGGATAGGCTCATCCACAAGGGCCTGCGCCGCTTCGAGTGGAATGGGATGGTCGAGCGCGACGCGGACTTCCAGCGGACCCGCCGGCCAGGCGATAACAGCGTGCGAACTCTCTTGGGCGTGCACGGTGCCGAGGTTGCTGGAAATCAGCAGCCACCCGAGCATCCCCATGGTGAGCGGTCGAGAAAAGCGCATCATGATACCGTCGTAAGAGAATGGTCGGAAAAACGATCGAGGGACACGGCTCACGGTCGAAGCGTCCCAACAACACAGCGGGAGCCGAAACAAGGAGCGTAACCTGTCTCTGAACGACCAACAAGACTCCGTCAGACGCTTGAGTCAACCTATATTGTTGATCGTCGGCTTTCGATATGAGTGACCGAGTGCCCGATCGGAGGGAACTCGGCCCCCTCCCGACAGATTCATGGTTACTGGGCCAAGGCCAACTCACCGATAAATGCTTCGATTTCCTGGAGCTCGGTGTTACTAAGACGAAACTCTCCCGCGCCGATGATTCCCTCGACTTGCTGGGCGCTGCGTGCACCGACGATCGCGCCCGTGACGACCGGATCCCGCAGCGTCCAGGCGATGGCTGCTTCCCCGGCCGAACGTCCGTGGCGCGCACCGATTTTGCCAAGCAGATCCGCGAGTGCAAGATTCCGGCTCAGGCGAGGTTCCTGGTACTCCGGGTTTCTCCGCCTCCAGTCGTCTGGGGCAAGGCTCGCCACCCGCTCGCGCGTCATGGAACCGGTGAGCATCCCCGAAGCCATCGGAGAATAAACAATCACGCCGATTTGATTCTCTCGGCAGAATGGCAAGATCTCCGGCTCGATCCTACGGTGGAGCAGCGAGTAATGAGGCTGGAGCGCGGAAATCGGAGCGATTCGTTGCACCCGCTGCATCTGGGAGACGTCGAAGTTGGAAACCCCCAGGTAGCGGACCTTGCCTTCCTCCTGAAGCCGAGCCAACGCCTCCCACCCTTCCTCGATTTCCGCCTCCGGGTTTGGCCAGTGGATCTGGTAGAGGTCGATCACGTCCACCTTCAGGCGCTTCAGACTGGCTTCGCATTCTGCACGGATGAGATGTGTATAAGAGACAGCCACAGCATCGAGCACTTCGTGAAGATCCAGGGCTTTTGTTTCATGCCCTGAACGGCCCGCCCCACCAGTTCTTCGGAATGGCCGAGCCCGTAGACGGCGGCCGTGTCGATCCAGTTCATGCCGAGATCGACCGCGCGCTGAATGGCCTCGACCGCCTGCGCGTCATCCTGAAATCCCCAGCTAAACTCCCAGTTTGATCCGCCAATCGCCCAACTGCCGAACCCGAGCGGCGTGATCCGCATGTCCGTGTTGCCGAACTGCCACGTCTCCATGCTTCCTCCGAAAGATGTTGCCGCAACCCTCGCATCCGTCGGCCCGCGTCAAGCTTTGCCCGGCGTGTTTCGAGGGGCGCCACAAAGGTTCAACGCAAGCCGTTCCTTCTGGACTCTTGCAGACGTGGGTAGTATTGAGGGGGCCTCATCCTGGGGCAAGAAGACCATTTATCCTGGTATAAAGACTCCCTCTCTACGGTCCTAAACCTATGAACGAGGACCAACGTCTCTCAGAGCTGGCTCAGTTCCTTCGCACCAGGCGAGAGCGCCTCAGCCCGGCAGGCGCCGGGATCATGCCCGGCCGACGGCGGCGTACGCCCGGTTTGAGGCGCGAGGAGGTGGCCAATCTCGCCGGCCTGAGCGTCGCCTGGTACACCTGGCTCGAGCAAGGGCGCCCGATCCGGGCTTCCGAAGATCTGCTGGATCGTCTCGCCCGAGTGCTGAAGCTCGACTCGTCTGAGCACCGCCATCTCTTCGTCTTGGCCCGCGGCCATCCCCCCGCCGATGCCACCGCGGCCACGGTCACCGTGATTCCCACGCTTCAGCATATGCTTGATGCTCTTGGACATCCCGCCTATGCCGTGACGAATGAGTGGAACGTGGTCGCCTGGAATCGCGCGATCAGGCTCGTGTTCGCGGACTTCGAGGCGATGTCCGGACGGGATCGCAACATCGTATGGATGCTCTTCACCAACAAGGCCCAGCGCCGCTTGCTGGTGGACTGGGAAGATCAAGCGCAGAGCATGCTCGCCCTCTTTCGGGCAAGCACAGCGCACAACGTGGGTGAGGAGTGGCACGACCAGTTCGTCGCCGATCTCGCGGAGCGCAGCCCGGAATTCCGGGCGTGGTGGCCTCGGCACGACGTGCGCGTGGCGCACGCCGGCCCGAAATCAATCGACCACCCCGTCGCCGGCCGCATGGTCTTCGAGCCCCTGATTCTACGTTACGAAGGAGAATCCCCTCTGAGAATCATGGTCAAAGTGCCCACCGCCGATTTCGACACCCCAGCCAAGCTGGCTCGCCTGCTGGCGGAAAGCCCCTGAGGAAACTTCCGCCGGGAGGTGAGTCACGCACTCTTCTCGAGCGGCTTCAAGCTTGGGAACTTGATCGAGCCGTCCTGCTCCGGCACAAGGCTGGCGTAGAGCCTGGGGACCTTGGTGACAGGCTCGGAACGGCGAGAGACCTCGAAGAGTTGGCTCGCGAGTTCGACGGCCTGAGTACGAAGTTCGCGAACCGCCGTGGTCTCCCAGAGCTGTCCCTTGAGGATCGGGCCCATCGCGTAGAGACGATCGGAGGAAGTTCCGTCGGCCGCGATCAAAGCGCCGGTCGGGGAGACCTCAAGGCCGAGCGAGAGCGGATCCGGGCGGCAATGTCCTCGAGCCACCAGCGCGTCGACGAGTGGTGATTGCCCCGCGCGGATGCTCCGCGAAGGCCCCGTGCAGTTGATGATCCGGCGTGCCCGCAGAGACTCGACGGCGGTCTTACCGCGACGCGTCAAGGAGAGCACCACGTCCTCCCCCTGCACTTCCACCGACCGGAGCCGCCCCGCAACGACAACGAGCTGCCCCTCATGGCGGGCCCTGGCGATCATCTGGTCAACTTCCGGCGCGACGCGATGACGATGGACTTCCCAGAAGGCACCCAGATGACGGATAAACCGGCGCCTTTCTTGAGCGCTGAAAGAACGCCAGATTCCCTGAATCGCGGGACGCAAGGCGTCGATCGCCGATCGCCAATCCCCCCCTTCGTTCTCGCAAAGAGCGACTTCGCGGCGGACGTAGGCCAGCACGGAGCGAGCCGTGGCAGGCCCATCGCCGGCCAGGGGCGTGATCGCCCGCGGAGCAACGCTACGATGAGGGAACGGCAAGAGCCCATGCCTGGAAACAACGGTGATCGCCCCTGTGTGGCCTCGATCCCGGGCTTCAAGGATCACGTCCACGGCGGAGAGACCCGTGCCGATCAGAACGATCGGGTCGTTCGGTTCAAGGCCGTCGAGCGCTCCTTTTTTCCAAGAATTGCTCACATAATGTCCTGATGCCTTCAAGGACTCCGGACAGGCAAAGGCGTCTTGCGGTTTGGGATTGCCCAAAGCCAGCACGGCGCGGTCGGCGCGGAGCCGGGTGCCCTTGCTTCCGCTGACCAGCACCCCCGCGGCGTCTCCTTCGTCGCGAAGGTCGATGACCTCGTCACGAACAAGCTCGATCGTCGATCCGGAACGATCGGCGGCATCCGCCAAAAGATCGCCGAGGTATTCGCCGTAAAGCCCTCGCGGAGCGAACGTGCCGGCATGTGCCGACGGGTCGCGGACCTGAAGCCAGCCAAGAAAATGCCCCGGCTCGTCAACCAGGGCGCTCATCAGGCCGGCCGGAACGTTGAGCAAATGCTTCGAGCATGTGGTGCCATAAGCAATCCCTCTCGCGAAGCGCTCACCCCGCTCGAAGACCACGATATGGAGAGGTGTTCCCTCAGTCTCCGCCTTGCGGGCCAGGTTGACCGCGACAAGCGTACCGCTGAATCCGCTCCCCACCACCGCGATCACATGCGGATTTGACGTCGAGAAGGTTTTGAGGCTCATGGCGTCACCTGTCTCACCCGCGTCGGGTGCTTTGGGGAAAGGGCATGCGGACCATCCACGCGAATTTCCGACAGGATGGTTTGCGGTCTCGAAGCACTCAGGACGTCGTGACCACCCAGGGTCGTGTCGTCGATCGAGTAGATCCGCGAAGCCGATAACGGGGGAGAATAAAGATGCAAGGAAACGAGGTCACGCCCTTCCGGTTGCAAGTTTCCCATCTGGTGAATGTCGGCGTCTTGCGAGACGCAGAGAGACCTCGGCCCTGCTGACCGCGAATGCGCGGGGAAGAGGCGGCCGCAAGGACTGGGAGCGTAGATCGTCTCCGTCGCGGTTCCTTCGATGATGTAGACTGCGCAAATCGACCCTTTGTGATCGTGAATGGGACTGCGTTGCCCACTCCGCCAGCAAAGGACCAAGGCCTCATAAGCCGTGCTTTGGTGAATCAAGACTCGCTGATAGGCAACATCACTAAAAATTGTACAGTCAATGACGTCGTTGAGTTCAAGGGTCAGGCCGCTAAGCCCCTGGCGAAGCTCAGCCATGGGAATCAGGGACTCGAAACTGTCCCACCGGTGAAAGAGTTCGAGGAGAGCCGTTCTGCCATCCATCGCTCTCGCCCCTTCCTTGAGCAAACCGCCATGCCGAAGGGTTTTCTCGCCGAGAGTCATTTCAGACTCACGCAGCCCAACGATGGCGGCGCCGAAGATCGGCGCGTGAAAACATTTCGTTCCATTCGAGTTTAACTCGAAAAACGAGTGCTTGATGGATGACCCAAATCTCTGGATTTAAGAGATTTTCAGATTCGCTTATTCAGAAAATCTTACCCAAGAGCAGGCGAAGCGACGGGGCCGAGCAAGAAATGTCGCACTATCTCGATAGAATTCGTCAACAAAACTCGCGAATCTTAGGGTCACCCTTTTCCTTTGGGATCGGCCTTCAGCGCGGACGTAGTGAGGCTTTTTAATGGATCTCGATGATTTCGTCGAGGCAGGATTGGAAGGAGAAGGGAGAAGGAGGAAACCGCCGCCCCGCGCAACTGATATCCCGGGAGAAAGGGGCGACGTCCTCGAATGCAATGAGGCGGGAAGAGGGGAGCGATTTGCACTCGTCGAGCGCACAAAGCCTTGATATGTCGAGGTTTCCTTGCCAAGCAGGGTGGCACGGTCAAATGTACTCGCTTGTCCGTCGGCCTGTGCACAAGCCACTGACAAGCGAGTACGCTTGTCAGTGCCACCCAGGAATGCTTCACCAACCCCGAGGGCTTCCAAGGCTGGCAGGCGCAAGGCAAGCGAAAGCCGCTTTAGTGTTTCGCCCCATATCCGTGCGGATGCGAGCTATGCCACTTCCAGGCGGTTTCCACAATCGAATGGATGTCGGTATAGCGGGGCGCCCAGCCGAGTTCTCGCACGATCTTCTCTGGGCTGGCGATCAGCGTGGCCGGATCGCCGGGGCGCCGTCCCACGATTTCATGAGCGATGGGGCGTCCGATGACGGCTTCACAGGCGCGAAGCACCTCGAGCACTGTCACACCGGCTCCGGAACCCAGGTTGTAGTAACGACCTACGCCAGGCCCGATATTCTCGACGGCGAGTTGGTGGGCTTGGGCCAGGTCGGATGTATGAACGTAGTCACGGACGCAGGTTCCGTCACGCGTATCCCAGTCGCTGCCGAAGACGCGCAGTTGCTCGCGACGGCCGACCGCGACCTGGAAGGCCAGCGGAATGAGATGCCCTTCGTGATGCCGGTGCTCGCCGTGAGCCCCGTCAGGATCCGCTCCCGAGGCATTGAAGTACCGCAGGATCGCATAGCCGAGATTGTAGGCGCGGGCGTAATCCTTGATGAGCCACTCGGCTGCGAGCTTGGTGGTGCCGTAAGGAGTTTCCGGAATCTGCGGAGAGTCTTCGCGGAGTGGCATCTCGGTCTTGAAGGCGTAAGTCGCCGCCGTGCTGCTGAAGACGATTCGAGAGACGCCGGCCTCGCGCATGGCGTCGAGCACGTTCTTGGTGCCGACAACATTCACGCGGTAGTAGCCGTCCGGGTCGGCGATGGACTCGGGCACCGAGGCGAGGGCCGCGAAATGCATGACCGCCTCAACCCTGTGCTCGCGCATCACCTGGGCGAGTTGGGCCTTGTCACCGATCTCCCCCACGACAAGGCGATCCGCGGGTACGGACGGCCGGTTCCCTTCTGACAGATTGTCGAAGGCGATGGGGTCATGGCCTTGGTGTATCAACCAGCGAAGGCAAGCACTTCCGATGTAGCCCGCGCCGCCCGTCAGGAGGATCTTCATCGCGCCGATCCCTCGAGTTCACTGTGGGGTTCCGCCTGATCAGGCGGAGAGGGCCGGGTGGTTTCCTCCCCCTGGCCAGCCCCCAAGATGAGGTCCAAGGCGGAGAGCAAGTCGTCCGCCTTCTCGAAGCTAAAATTCAACCCGGCTTCCTTTTCGGTCAATCCCTTGCCGGTTCCAACCAGAATGCTGCCGCGGCACTTGGCATTGATGCCGGTGAGTACGTCGCTGATCAGGTCGCCTACCATCCATGAGGCGCTGATGTCCAGGTTCAAATCCTTCGCGGCACGAAAGAGCATGCCAGGCGCCGGTTTTCGGTCCGGGTGTTCGATCGCGGTCCGATCTTCCACGCTCGGAGCATGAGTGCAATAGTAAATCCCGTCGACCGACGCCCCTTCCTCGGCAAGCTGACGGTTCATTTCCAGGTGGATATCGTGCAGCCGCTCTTCGGGAAACATCCCCCGGCCGACCGCTGACTGGTTGGTAATCACCACGCAAGCGAACCCAGCCTCGTGCAGCCGCCGCAATGCCTCAGGAATTCCCGGCAAAACGCGAACTTGCTCGGGGTCCGAGAGATAATGCACCTGCTCGATCAAGGTGCCGTCACGATCGAGGAAGACGGCGGGGCGGCGTTTCCCACCCCCCTGAGCCGGCTTATTCGCCTGGGCAGGCTGAGTATTCCCTGAGTCCGGCGACAGCATCGCATCCTCAATCATGAACCGTATCTCCTCGGGCTTCATTCCCGATTGCAAACAAGTGGCCTCGCCGATCGTGCCGTCGATGATCAAATGAGGGGTTCGCTCTTGGCCTGATTTCCGGCACTTATTCTCTATCGAACGTTCTGGGCAAGAGGCCAAGAGCTCGCCCTAGAAATCAAGGTCGCGACCTGTTTGATTTCCACTAATTTTGGTCATTTTTGAATGCCGCCCGCAATATGAGCTTCGGATGCCCGTCTTTTCAAACCGAGCAGCGGCTTGCCCAAGAAAGGGGTCCGAAGAGGCTCGGGGGGTGGATCGTCATTGCGAGGTGCGAAACCATTGCACGAAACGGGCGATCCCTTCTCGAAACGGCGTTGAAGGGTTGTAGCCGAACTCGGCCGCCGCGCGCGTGACGTCGGCATAGGTCTGGCGGACGTCACCAGGCTGCTCAGGTTGACGGTCGATGATGGGGGTTTTTCCCAACGCCTCGCCGAGTGTCGCGATCATGTCCCGGAGCGCGATGGGGTGAGAATTCCCCAAATTATAGATACGATACTTCGAGCAAACTTCGATGGATCGAACGATGCCGTCGACGATGTCACCGACGTACGTGTAATCGCGCTGCGTGGTGCCGTCACCGAACATCGGCACCGGCTTGTCTTGGGAGATGAGCGAGGCGAACTTGGCAATTGCCAGGTCAGGGCGATTTCTCGGCCCATAGGCCGTGAAAAAGCGGAGCCCCGTGACCGGCAGCCCGTGCAGGTGGTGGAATGTGTGGGCCAGCAGTTCGCAGGCTTTCTTCGTCGCCGCGTAGGGACTGACCGGATGATCCACCGGGTCGGTCTCGCGGAACGGAGCGTCGGGGCGGTCGCCGTAGATGCTGGAACTTGAGGCGAAGACGAAACGAGGGCGAGGCTCAAGCCGGCAAGCCGCTTCAAGCAGGTGAACCGTCCCCCCCACGTTAACCTCGGTGTAGAGGGCCGGAGCCTCGATGCTCGGCCGGACCCCTGCTCGAGCCGCCAGATGTGCAATGACATCGGGCCGCACCTCATCAACCAGCCTCAGCACCCCATCTCGGTCCCGTATGTCGAGCTCTTTGAGATGGAACTGACGATGAGAGGAGGCTTCAGCCAGGTTGGCACGCTTGTAAGCCGAGGGATAGAAGAGGTCGAAGTTGTCGACCACCGTCACTTCCCAGCCCAAAGCCAGAAGCCGGTCCACAAGATGGGAGCCGATAAAACCGGCTCCTCCAGTCACGATCGCCCTCATCGTGAGGTTCCTTCCGCTACCGATCTTGAGCCCCGATCGAACCCCATAGCAAACGGAGCCTAATCATCCGAGGCCATGCGGTCGAGGCCAACGTGCGGAACACACGGGCTGCGAAAGCAACCAGATTTTCCTAAAACTCCGAGACCGCCTAGACTGTTGTCGCCGAGGTGAATTGCCAAAGAACTGGCAACCGTGGCGTGAAGGAGGGAGCGGTCGGTTCTGTCTTTGCGATCGCTGGTTTTACCAAAGTCATGGTTCTGTCAAGATTTGCGCCCAATATCAGGACACTTCACCTCACGATTGCGAGACGGAGACAAGAGCGTCTTCCATTCTCTCATAGAAGCGATTGAGCGTGAAATTCTCGACATAGCGCTGACGTCCCTGTTCCCCTACGCTCCGGCGAAGCTCCGGGTCTTCGAGGTAACGCTTCAACTCCTCGGCAAGCACCTCCGGGTTCTTGATGGGTACAAGTGACCCGGTCTCGCCATCCACCACGATCGACGGAATCCCACGCCAACGCGTCGCCACCACCGGAAGACGAAGCATCATCGCTTCCACCAGCACATTGCCGAACGACTCGCTCTCGAAGTGCGAAGGGAAGCAGAGCAGGTCCGCCTGGGCATACGCGTCCCACTTCCGGCCGTCCTTCAGCACTCCCAGAAACTCCACCTTGTCCTGAAGGTTGTTCTGCGCCAGGAACGTCTCCACCTCGTTGCGGAAGAGGTCGGACTCGTACTGACCCATGAAGCGAACACGGAAGGGGACCTTGGCCTCCTGGAGCCGTTTGCAGGCTTCCAGAAGAACCATCACCCCCTTGGATTCCCGAAGAACTCCCACGAAGAGGATCGCCGGTTCCGCGACGTTTGCCGGGCGCTCGCGATAGTGGGCAGGACCATAGTCTTCAATCCCGTTTGGGACGACGACGACTCTCTTGGCCCGCAAGGTACGTCCGTCCGGCGGGTTGAACTCCGAGAGCTGTATGGCAAGATCGGGGTCGAAGTAAGCTTGCCGAAAGAAGAACCGCAGGACTTTGGGGAGCCGCTCATAGAGTTCCGAGAGGCCCGCCGCATGAAAATGGAAGACGGTGTATTGGAAGCACCACCGGGTTGCCGTCAGGAACACGAGGTCGCGCAGCATGGGGACGACGTCGGGGCCGGCCGGCATGTAGTAGAGGATCGGGGTCCGGTTCCGAAATCTCGCTTTAAGAACCTTGTATATTGTAGTGAACAAATGGGTAATTTTAGAGAACCGAAACTTGCCCACTTCGCCCATGCTGGAGGAAAACGACAAGCGGATATGGTGGATGGATAGGAGATGATAATTTCCGTCAAGGAACACTTTGGTCATGAGCGCCTGACCACCGTACGGAGGCGGAGTCTGACCGACGACGAGAACGCTGGCAAGTCTCTGGCTCAAGGCGCGCGGAGACGGCTTAATGTTCTCCACATCGGCATGATTCATATCCATCGACTCCGTGGATTTCACACTCATAGGATTAAGCCGATCAAGAGCCTTGAGTTCTGGGCCAGTCATCATGGGAAAACACGTAGGTTAGTTGCCAATAGCTTTTAAAGGTGGATTCTCGCTTCCGAGAGCACGGTGACGATCATTCCCCAGAGTCCGTGTGGCCTGTGGGGTTCGCTTTCACCTCTCACAAAGGCCTAATTCAAGCTGCCGGCGCTCGGGCAAAGGCCCTGTCCATCCAAACTTGCCATACCAGCACTCCTTTCGCCACTCACTGGGCTCGATCGCACACACACAACGCAACCCCTTGGCCACAAACAAGTAGCGACCAATTTTCTCACCCCGTCCACGCCCAGCGATTTCACTTTCTCGTGAATCGGATCGTGGACCGGCGAACTGTGTGCGGCACAGAAACCTACCCACCCTGTCAACTCCGATCGTTGAAGTTGAGACACGAATCCCGTTGAGAACGATACCGACCTCGCAACACGAGAACGCAAATGGTTCAGCGGGTATCACCAAACAGGCGGTCAACTTCTCAAGCACTGGTAAGGGCTGCCATGTCACTAAAACCAGCGACGGCTGCCTGGCACCCAAGGGGGGAAAAGGGTGGGAGCCAGAGGGGACCAGTGCAAACGGCTCAGAAAGTATGACTATCGACTCTTCATCATTCGGGTCACGAAGCTCGCTTTGCTTAAACAAGACCGAGGGTCGCGTGCGAATGAATCTATTCTCATCAATGAGAATAAGATGGGGGGGTCAGACCGAAACCCGTGATCGAAATGAATGCCTCGATACTGCTTCGTCACGAAACAATTCGAGACGATTTTCACATCGTGATTCCATTTTACAGGAATTCGTTCGATGTCAAACGCTTGCCTGACGAATGAATTCGTTTTTTTCTTCCGGAAGAGACCGTGACTGGGAAGGAGCCATGAAAGGCGGCCCCCTTGGTAATCACTACACCTGCGTTTGATAGGGGCGCAGCCCCTCCCCTCTGGTGAACCCCCAAGAGCGCAAACGCTCCTGGGGTTTCGCCGGCTCGACCATCCCCCTTTGAAATCCACGAAGGGAAGACATCAAGAGTTGGTCGCACTCTGATTTCGGAGCTCGACTTTGCTCTTCTCGACATCGTAATCGTAAAAGGACTCGCGAAAAAGGTAGAGTGCCCAGTGGAGAAAGCCCGCCAAAGGCGAACGATAACCCAGCCAGGCGAGGAATGAATTGTTGAAGCAGACGAGGCCTGGATAGTCCGTCCACTTACGCTTGAGATAAAATTTCACGCTCTTAAACGGTTCGAAGTCTCGGTTGAGTTGGATCGCTTCAAACGGGGTCCACCACCCCTTCTTCTGGAAGAAGCGTAGGTGCTGCACCTTTCGTTCGTCGACTTGCATTAGCCGGCAGCAAACACGATCAGCGGCGACCAGGTCATTTGACGCCAGCAACCAGTCGAGGTTGACCACATCCCCCTTCATGGGGCCCGTTCCGTTGAGACCGTAGCGACCGTCGATGATCGAGTAGGCTCGCGGAAGGCGGCTGTTCAGCTCGTACATCACCGCGGCGAAGTACGGGTGAAGCTTGAGCCGTTCCGAGGGTTCCTGAATGCATCCCCACTGGTTCTTGATAGACATCGAGACCAGGGTATTCATGTGAATCTTGGGGACGGGCAGCGTGATGAACGCGTCGATCTCTTCGAGCAAGAGCTTGGGAACCGGAACCTGGAGGGTCTTGCCCGCCTCTTGCACCTTCATGATCTCAGGCTCAGTGAAGCTCAGATTCACCAAGCGTGCGCCGGTCCGATTGGCCAGAGACTCGATCCCCATCTTCTCGAAAACGAAGTTCATCGCGAAGCGGTTGTAGCCGCCACTGTCCGACTCACCAATGATGACCTGATAGCCTCGACCCGTCAGGCACTCCACAACAGCTTCGAGGCACTCGTACGACGTCATAACGCCGGGACGAAATTCCGGGAAGGTGAGATTCGGCTTCAAGAAAACCTTGCCACCCTGTGGCACATCGGCGAAGAAGCCAAGGTTCTCAAGAGCTTGTTCCACCGCCGTGCGATAGCCGACTTCCAACCGTTCAAGATAGACGCGAGGCTTGGGATTGCTCATGGAAAATTGAACCAAAAGTAAAAGTTCGTCTTTGCGTTTGTACAGATCGTTGAGAGCCGTCCACGCATCCTTGCCGCAACGACGAGAGAGGGGGAAAAATCCGTCCTCGGAAAGATCACCTTATCCTTCGTACACCGTGCAGTGAAGACAACCCATTCTGAATAGTAGTCGTATTTTGCCAGATCAGGCGCTCGCGCCGTTGCAAAAATTGAGCTCCGCTCATCTAACTAACGTAAATTTTGTGTAAAAGAGCGCGCGTCTTAGGAAATTATTTCGACGGCAAAACATTCACAAACCATCCTGTTCGTGCCTACCCAAACGTGTCCTTTTGGTTGATGCGGAAAAGTATCGCCCCTCGAAGCTTTGATCGACCTGATTTTCAATTTTCCTTGAGGGGGAGTGCTAAAAGCCCTCTCGATGTTCCCGCAATCCTCGCGCCGCTGTTTTGTGAGCCGTCACCGAGATCCTTGGGGGGGCCGCCTACCCATGGCTCCGGAGACAATAGAGAGAAATCTCGTGAAACGTGGCGAAATCGTAGCGAGCTTGAGAGAGATCCCAGGGACCTTCCCAAAGGGACGCGAGAAGAACTGCGGCGATGTCACGTAGCTGGATGCTCGGGATTGGAACCTTTCCGCAACGGATACCCAGGGCTTCATCTTACTGGGCAGCCGATCACATCCTCTAGGTTCGCCTCCAAGGTGAATCACTTCCACCTTATCCGCGAAGAAAGAACGGAGGATCGCATCTGCCACTGACGCACGCCGATCAAGAGCGCACTCGATCGCCAGGGACGGCCGTTACGTTATGAGGGAGGGAAGAACACCAAGGGGGGAACGAAGGATCGCATGCCACTTGAAAAGTGGACCGAGTCTTTCGTTATTCGCGAACAATCTACGGCTGTGGGCAGCCCCCGTGACAACTGAAGGAAGGTTACTTGAGTCAACGGATCCGAAAGGGGGGACGATTGGACCGCTGAATCGATTCTCTCATTTCTACGAAGCGGAGTCATTCAGCATCGCTGTTGACTCCCGGATGATACGAGGCATTTATTGTGAGCCTCCGCCTTCAGAAAAGCAAGAGGGTAGAAAGCCTGAGGAGACCCAAGACATCGGACAAACTCATCGTTCTCCATGCTTCGCTGGGTCCGAAACACCCCCCGTTCATCGTCTTCGGCCTCCATGATGAGACCTCTGACCGCACTCGCAGTTTATCCCCTAAGAGATCCATCTCCAGGGCTGCCATCTAGCCCCGCGGTGAGAAGGAATCACCTTTAATCGAGCCCGGAACAGAGGAGAGCAAGCTCTGCCATGGCATAAGGGAGTGGGGAGGATCTCATCGCGCGATCTTCGGCGGCAGAATCATCGTGGAATGCAAAGCCGGAATACTCAGATTATCGATAGGGTTGAGAAGGTGTGTCGCTCGTCGATTCTTCTTGGGAATGACCTCGATCGTGCACAGGGCCCACTCAACAAAAAAGCCCCTCAAGCCCGCGACAAAACACGCGGTGAGGGGCAAGGCGTTCGGCCCGAGCGTTACTGTGCCTTCTCTTCCTTGGCGGCCGGGTCCAAGACCTTGATAGACTCAAGATGCGGGCGGCTGATCTCCATGACCGCCTTGTGGAACTTATCCGTCCCCTTGGTATTCGAGTGAATGTCGTCCGCAAGTTCCTCATCTTCGAGGAACTTGCGGAAGTCGTAAATCTTGACATCACGTTCTTTGCATACCTTCTCGATCTCTCGAGAATAGTAGGCATCGAACGGCAACTCGGCTTCCCAGCTCCCCAGGGGCAAGAAGACCACCGCCACATTCACTTGCTTCTGCTTCAAGTAATCGAGCGTCTGAGCAAATTCGGGGACGAGTTTTTGGATCTTCTCCTTCCACTTCGGCCCCATTACCAACGTATGCTCTTTTTTGTACTTCTCTGGGTTGTGAACTCGCGTACGCCGCATGATCGAATACGGAATGTACGCCAGTTCGTAGAGAAAACCCGTCACCTTGGCACGCTCGACTGTTAGCCAGCGAACCAGAGGATTCATGGGAGAACGATAAAGGGCCTCCCCCTTTTTCTCGTAGAGCCCATGCCTTGTCCACCGAGCCCAGACCCCTTCGGATGAGTCCGGATCGGCGTTGAGGTAGGTGATGCCCAAAATGACCTGCGTCTTCTCCTTACCGGCCTTGAGCAGGTCATCATGCTCGATCAGAAAGCGGAGCATCTGATCCATCGTCGTGTGCGTCGCGCCCTGGTGGCCGTAGTTGCGAACCACCCCCTGATACTTCGCGGGTTGATCCCAGGTCCTGAGCGCCCACATCAAGTTGGAAGCGCCGAAGAAGACGACGCCACCGCGCGAGTAGTCGGCCGCGACCAACTCTTCATTGAGCAATCGGTCGTCGAAATCGATGAAATGGCCGGTGTCGGAGAAAAGCCACTTATCCTTGTCAGCCTCTTCCCAGCGAATGCGGTCGATCCAATGCCTGAGATGGGGGCTATGAATCATTAACTCGAGAACCAGAATGACTGTGGCAAGAACGGTCAGAAGCCCGACCGCAATGCGAGTGTGCTCTCGCTCGATCATTCGTTCCTGCGGCGATCCCACCACGGTTTCCATAATCTTTAGAAAGCCTTGTAGAGGATCTCTTGATCCACCGAGTTGTGGATCAAAATAAGAAGAGTGAAGACAGCCATCGCAATCGTCACGACGACCATCAAGCGTGGGTGATTACGCTCAAACTGATCGATCTGCTCATCCATCTCCGGCCCGCTCCTCAATAACGAGTGGATAGGATTTTGACGAACGTGCTAAAGATCTGCTGGCACTTCGTCAAATCTAGTGCGAAGAAAAATAATGTGAAACACACATAATGGAACGTGGCCAAGATCGATACGATACGAATGGCCGGAGACTTGAGATAGCGCTTCAGCCCAGAGCGGCCGACTCGCTTGATGATCGCCAGTTCCCACAGCTTCGCCGTCGAAATCCCAATGCCGTGCAGCACGCCCCATATCAGGAAGTTCCAGGTCGAGCCGTGCCAGATGCCGGAGAGCGAGAACGCCACGAAATAGCTCACGACCGCGAGCATCGGCGTTCGTTCCGGCCAACGCTCGGCACCCGCCTTGTAGAGGGGGGTGAAGATGTAGTCGCGAATCCAGAGCCCGAGCGTGATGTGCCAGCGCGTCCAGTACTCAAGAAGGTTGCGCGACAGGAACGGCCAGTTGAAATTCTCCGGCAGCCGAATTCCTACCAGGTTGCCGGCCGCGATGACGACATCGCAGTATCCGGAAAAATTGAAATACATGTAGATATAGTAAGCATAAAGCATTACTATCCATTTTATGGCGAAGGCGCTCGCGCCAATTTGCGACTCGGAGTTATAAGATAGGAGCTGGCCGAGGTATCCCGTATAGACCGATTGAAACGCTTTCGAGAACAGCACCACCTTGAGCATCCCGCTGAAAAGGCGGCGGTAGTTCTTCAAAACCTCATGCTTATCGGCCAAAACCGGCGTCAGCCGCTGCCAATGGTCGCGAAACTGCTGGTACCGTTCGATCGGCCCGGCCAGGAGTGTGAAAGGATTTATCTGATAGTTGATGTACTCAAAAAGAGAACTTTCTTCGATTTGAGACTGCATCGAGTCGACAATGAAGTGAATCTGGCGAAAGAGCATGTAGCTCAAACCCACGACGCCGACAGCGTGGTTGAGCCAATCCTCCGGAAGTCCATACTTCAGGACTTCGTATTTCTTTAAATACGTAAATGCTCCCAGTAAGAGCATGAGATACGTCACGAACAGACCGCGGCTGGGCACGGCTCGTAATAGCCGTGCGCAGCCGTAGCCGCTTAAGAGAAAGACGGCCAACACAACGCCGCTCAAGACGTTGGGGATGTAAGTCGCCAAGAACCCCAGAGAACAGAGCGATAGGAGTGCCTGGCGCAGTCGGACGGTCGGAAGGGCAAAGATCAACGTCGCTACGAACAGGATCGCAACCAAGAAGTCGACGCTTGCGACACTCACGACTAAGCTTCCTCCGTCCGCGACGTCTTTCGAGCCACCAGATCGGCGAGCGTGCCGACGTTTTGCCCGGGCCCCTTCAAACCGGAGACCTCAGCCGCCGCGAATTTCGTCTTGAACTTCTTCTCGATCGCGATAATTAAATTAATGTGCATCATCGAATCCCAGCCTTCGATGTCGTCGGCCGTCGTCGTTCTCGTAAGAACGATCTCGTCGTCGTCAAAGACCTGCCGGAATACGTCTTGCAGCTCAGAAAGGATCGAGGCCAAGGGTTAACTCTCCTTGATAAAGGTTTCTCGAGGGGTCCATTGGTCGTCGATGGGAAGTTCCCAAAGCGTCCGGCCGCCATCTTCGCCGACCTTCGTGAAGCCGAGGGTGGCATAGTGCTCGCGGACCAGGTCGTTCTTCGGCGTTGGGATGTATTCCCCGCGAAGGGTCTTCAGTCCGCGCGAGCGAACGATCTCGGCAAGCTGATTCAACAAGAACTGCTCGACTCCACGCTTGAGAACGCGGCAGCTCATCAACCAGGTGTCGATCGAGAGCGCTTCCCCTTCGATCTTCGCAAGCAGGACGCTGATCAGGCCGTGGTCGCCAAAGCGGTCGCGAAGCGACACGGTGCGAGTCACCCACTGATCCGACTCCATCATCGCGAGCAGATCGGCGGCGGAATGGCGGCGCGTCGTCAGGTTGAATTGGTTCGAGCGATGGATCAACTGGACACTCCGCTCGAGTGTCGCCGCCGAGATCGGCCCGATGCGTGCACCCATATCCAACGATTTGAGGAAGCCGCCGATGTCTTCCGACGACGACTCGGCGGCTTGCCGGGCCGCATCGGCGATATAGAAATCGGTGCGCTTCAAGTCCTCGGCGCTGACGGTCAACGGTTGGAAGTAGCGGTGACGCTCGAGCGCGAGGATGTAGCCTGCGGGGTCTTCGGGAAGTTCCGGAACCGCCACATCAGGGGCCAACCGGCGAACAATCGACCGTTCCGCCGGGTTGTCATCGACAAATACAAGTGAATTGATGCCGATATTGAGCTGTTCGGCGATCTTACGGATGTTGCTCGCCTTGTCTTCCCAGTTCGCGACGAAGCAAGAGATGTCGCTGAGCCGCAAGACCATCTCGGGGTGCTTCTCGAAGACTTCGCGAGCGACCGAGTCCGTGTTCTTGCTGCATACGGCGAGAATCACGCCGCGGTCGCGCAAACCTTTCACGTGTCGCTGGAAGGAGAGATAGGTTTCGCTCTCGGGATCTCCCTGTCCCACGCGAATCCCGCCCAGTCCATCGTCGCCGATCACGCCCCCCCAGAGGGTGTTGTCCAGGTCGAGAACGAGGCACTTCTTTCCAAGACCGAGATGGGCCAGGATGAGCGAAGCGACGCTATGGGCGTAGTCTACGAGGTGTTCGGGAGCGCAAGGAAGCTTGGCGTGATGGAAGAACCGCTCGTCTCCCCAGGACCAACGTCCCGAGGTGGCCGAGAGATGGTCGATGTCGTGGATCGTCACATAAGCGGGCGCTTCATCGTGGATCGCATGATTGACGAGCGACACGAACCGGCTCAAACCCGAGGGATGCCGCAGCTCATGATTCGCGAGCGAGCGCCAGGGGGGAGCATCGAAATTGTTTTGGATGATCTGGCATCCCCAGCGCTCGTGTGCGACGCGCCAAAGCTGCTCCCAATCCGCCAGTTCAGCCTTGACCTTCCGCTGCACTTCATCGCGATCGTCGCTCAGCGAAGGGCGATGGCCAAGGTCGCGCCAGGTTGTGGCGAGGAAAATGAAGTCGGGCTGGAAACGGTAGAGTTCCGAATCGGGATCGATGATTTCTTGGCGGAAGGTTCCGTACTCAGCCTCGTAGATTTCCACACCGATCCGGGCGGCTCCGAGATAGAGCGCGATGAAGTCGGCGAGTTGATGCGTCGTGAAGCTGCCAAGGATGGCGATCTTCGTCTTTCGGTCATGGAGCTTGACCGCTTCGGACGCCTGTTTGAAAATCCGCTGAAGCGAGACCGCCGAAGTATAGTCGAGACCAGGCAAGATCACCCGGGGAAGCACCGCGGCCACGTTTTGCCACCGTTCGGCCTTGATCTCCGCTTTGAGCCAGCGTGAGAGTTCTCGATAGGCCGTTCCTGGATCTGAGCTCGAAGCCAGAAAGTTGTCAACCACATCGGACCATTCGACGGTGCTGGTTTTCATGGAGACACCTGCTCTTAATAGGTGCAGCGCGATCAACTCGGTGGAATTACGTTGGAATCCAAGATCGAATCAAAGGGGGGATAGGGGTAGGTCTGCAAATCAGACTGTGGTGATTGTCGAAACGAGGCGGGATTGAGAGATAAGCTTCGACCTGATGCTCAGCGGCATTCGTTGAGAACAAGAATCGAAGGGAAACCCAGGGTCAAAGACAAAGATAACCTCTCTCACATAACATCTCGGCCGAAGTCGGTGGATCCCCCTACTCTTCCCGGATGCTCGCCCAGGTGGCCCAGGGCGGCAATCGATGCCCCTTTCGGCCTCACGATTTCAATGTCCCTGTGGTTATGGAATTCGCTGAGTGGCTACCAAATCTTACATGATGCGAAGGAACAGGAGTCGAAATCTGGCGAGGAAGAGTGGGAACAGCCAATTCAAAGCCGAAAGGCTAACGAATGAACCCTATTTCATGGAAGCGAGCAAACGCTCTTCCGACATCATGCTAGCACCAGCTACCGCACCTGTCAACCGATGATGTTTCGGCAGTTTGTGCAGCGCAGGCAGAGGGTTGGGCACGGATGTTCGCACGATTTCTCGGCGAAATTGTATGGGCCACACTGCCGGTTTATGACGCCAATGATAGGACCACGAGGTGAGAAGAAATCCCCACGCAGCGATCCCCGGTTCCACCCTTCCAGGCTGTTGTACCGCGATCACAGAAATGGGCATCAACCTCGCGCGTCTAACGACGCCTCTTGTTCCACCATTACGGAGCCTCTCGCCAGAGTTCTTGACAGGGGAAAGGCCGTCGAATTTTTCTCGGAGAATCCGTTAACCATACGCGCCAACAGGAGCGAGCACTCATGGAAGGAGCCATCATTAGACGACCAGTCACATGGCCTGGAGGGTAGGTTTCACGCGGCGATGGCAGAACCCTGACGGTCTCCGAAACACGGACTCGACCCGGCCGGCAACCTCGCTGACAGCTTCAACCAGGCCGAAAAGAAAGGGAGCCGGCCCGCATTGTTGACAAAGGCCCACCATACATGAAAAAGAGTGCATCAAAGAGTTGACGTTCGTTGAATGATTCGGCACTCTGAGACAATCACGGAGGCGATCTTCAAGAAGACCCGTCAGCGGAATCCAGAATCCAAATGAGTCGCCGGAAAACCTCCCTCCAGGAAGATCAGCGATACTTCTGGTTACGAAAAACGCTACTCTTTTGGTAGACTGCGAAACCTTATGTCTGGGATTGAGTTAGATACCTGCGACTGCGCACAAAAACCCCACAAATCGGCAGTCGGATTCAGGCTTGAGTGGATGATCGCAGTCAGCGACTAGGTCATCGGTTTGGTCACGCGAATCTTAGAGTCAAGCGAAGTGCCCCGGCCACGGCTCCGCAGAGGTCGTTTTCGTACCTTTTGAGGATGATAAAACCCGTGATTCCGATTCGCCGCTTTTTTTGAACTCAACGCCCAGAGCCAATTTCGGACTTTTTAACACCCGCGACAAAGACGACGGATTCGAGCGGAGTTTTTGCATGCCACCTGGTAATATTAAAGGGCCTCTCATCTCTCACGACGACAAAGAACACGTCGAACATCGTCCCCGGACTTCGAATCCTCAGCGTGTCCGCATTCTTGTTGTCGGCCAAACACCACCTCCGTACGGTGGCCAGGCGCTGATGACCAAGGTTTTTCTCGACGGAAATTATCAGTCCATCTCAGTTCATCATGTCCGAATTTCATTTTCTTCGCACATGAACGAAGTCGGAAAATTCCGCTTCTCTAAAATCACTCACTTGTTCACAACGATATGCAAAGTTTTGAAGACGAGGTTCCAGTACCACACCCCTGTCCTCTACTACATGCCGGCTGGACCCGACGTTGTCCCGATGGTGCGTGACCTCGTGTTCCTGATGGCGACCCGGTGGTGCTTTCGATACACCGTCTTCCATTTTCGCGCCGCGGGCCTCTCGGAACTCTATGAGCGGCTCCCCAAAGTCCTGCGATTCTTCTTTCGGCAAGCCTACTTCGACCCCGATCTTGCCATACAGCTCTCGGAGTTCAACCCGCCGGACGGACGCACGGTACGGGCCAAAAAGATTGTCATCATCCACAACGGGATGGAAGATCAACTCCCCTCGCACCACAGCGAGCATGCTGAAACCGTTGCTGAGCCCGTGATCCTCTTCGTGGGAGTTCTTCGGGAATCCAAGGGGGTGATGGTTCTTCTGGAAGCCTGCAAGCGGCTCCAGGAGGCCAAGGTCCCCTTCCGGGTCCGCTTCATGGGTCAGTACGAGTCCGACCTCTTCCGCAACGAGGTGGAGACGTTCCTGGCGCAGAACAACCTTCAGGACAAGGTGGAGTTCCTGGGAGTGCTGAAGGACGGTCGGAAGTGGGACGCGTATGCCCAGGCGGACCTGCTCTGCTTCCCTTCGCACTTCGAGAGCGAGTCGTTCGGCAACGTGCTGGTGGAAGCGATGATGTTTCGTCTTCCGGTGGTGGCGACGCGTTGGCGTGGGATTCCGTCGATTGTAGTGGACGGTGAGACTGGGTCCCTGGTGCCCATCAAAGACCCGAAGACCCTGGCTGACGAACTGGAGCGTTACCTGAGAGACCCGGAGCTTCGCCGGAGCGTAGGGGAACAGGGACGTCAGCGCTACGTCGAGAATTTCACGCTCAATCGCTTTTACGAGAACATGGAAGACGCCCTGGCTTCCGTGGTCCAGGCGTGAAGAAATGATGGGCGCTTTCGTAGCGAATCATTGGCGCCCGAACAAACCGCTTGCACCGACCTTGCCGATCTCGGCGTTTCTGCGGATCCTCTCGATCACCCAATCCGCGGACGTCTTGACGACCTCTTGAACCCTTCTTACCATTTTTGATATCCTTCCAAACGATCGCTCTTGAGCGATGCGCCTCAAGTCCGGAAGAATGACGCGGGATGTGCGCCCAGGCACGGCTGATCACCCTAAGACTTCTGGTGGTCACCCCCCTTCCCCGTTACGGCCTCGTTTTACCACCGATCCTGGTGGCCGAGTTGCTGTTGTTGCCCCTGCCTGGGTAGCTCGTTCTCCCGGTTCCCCGAGTGCTTCCGCTTGCGAGGGGTGATTTTTGCAAGAGCTTGCCAGATCGATTGATACGAAAAACGGAAGGTCTGGAATCTTGCGGGTTTGATTCTCGGGTTAGTCTTCTGCCGAAAGGCCGGTCTGGCTTCGCAACCATACTGAGCCTGGCGTGGGAGGAGCGGAGATGAGTTGCCTTCCGGCATGACCGCATGCCTCCCCAAGCAGGCCGAACGAACCCCGCAATAAAGGTTCTTCCATCCAGCCCACTGTCACGGGCCTTTCGCCTTGAAGCCGCCCCTCCGCAAAGGCGGTTCTCATCCCCAAACCAACCATTCGCCCCAGAAACATCCTGACTCCATCGACGGTGTGGGAAGAGAAGGATGATCGTGTCCAAACGCGAAGACAGCTTGGCTCAACGACTGCGATCCGATTCAACCCACGCGCACTCGTCCTGGATGAGCTTTCAGCATTGGGGAAGATGGCTGGGCTCGTTTTCGGAAGGGATGAAGGCGCCGGACCTTATTTCTGGATCGAGAAAAAAGCGAAGGAATCGCGGAGAGGACGAACGAACGCCCTTGGGGGCATCCTCTCAACGGATCTGGCGATCTTGACTCTGAAGCGTCTTACATTCTTTGTTCATTTGCTTTGTTACATGACCGATTCAATCATCGTTTCTTGGGGGAAGGGTTGATGTTTCGAGCGCCCGAGGCAGTCTCGCACGCGATCGAGAGTCAGTTCGGCGGGAAGCGCATCCTGGTGGTGGGAGACCTCATGGTTGACGCCTACCTCTGGGGAGACGTGAATCGCATTTCCCCCGAGGCGCCGGTTCCCGTCGTCCGTCTGAACCGGCGGAGCGTTACCCTGGGTGGCGCGGGGAACGTGCTGTTGAATCTGGCCGGCCTGGGTTTGCCGACGACCGCGGCTGGGTTCGTTGGTGACGATGATGGCGGGCGACAGCTCCGCAAACTGCTGGAAGACGCCGGGATCTCCACGGCTGGCTGCGTCACGCTCAGCGACCGCCCGACGACGACGAAGACCCGCGTTGTGAGCGGCCATCACCAGTTGGTCAGGCTCGACGAAGAAGGAGTCGGCCCGGCCTCCGAGGCGGACGTCGCTCGTTTGATCGAAGCGATTCTTGGCCAGCTCGACAATGTCTCGGCCTTGATCCTTTCCGACTATGCCAAGGGTGTGATCACCGCCGAAGTCTGCAAAGCCGTCACTCCCGAAGCGAGGCGCCGAGGAATTCCGGTCGTCGTCGACCCCAAGGGACTCTCCTTCCTGAAGTACGCCGGGGCCACCACGATGACTCCGAACCTTCGCGAATTCGAGATCGCGACGGGGCTGGAGCCCGGCTATGACTCCGCCACATTCCAGCGCGCTGGGAAAGACCTGCGCGATCGCCTGGGACTCGACTACTTGGTTGTCACCTGCGGCGATAAGGGGATCAGGCTCTTCGACGAGGGAGAGTGGTCGCAGTTCCCAGCCCTGGCTCGCGAGGTGTACGACGTCTCGGGTGCGGGCGATACCGTGATCGCCTGCTTGACGGCCTCGATCGTCGCGGGGCTCGGGCTTGATGACGCCATGCGTCTCGCCAACGTCGCCGCCGGCGTGGTTGTCGGCAAGATCGGCACGACGCCGATTCAACGACGAGAGCTGCGGGATGCCGTGCGCGAGAGCCAACTCCTCGAGCAGCCAAACAAAGTGTACGAGGCGCCCGAGCTGGCGCAGGTCATCGAAGGCTGGAAGGCTCGTGGAGACAATGTGGTCTTCACCAACGGCTGCTTCGACCTCTTACACGTGGGCCACGTGACCCTGCTCGCCAAGGCCCGCGCCTGCGGCGACCGGCTTGTCGTCGGGCTTAACACCGACCGATCGGTTCGCGAACTCAAGGGCCCCACCAGGCCGGTGGTCGTTCAAGGGGACCGGGCCCAGGTCCTCGCCGGCCTGGCGAGCGTCGATGCCGTAGTCCTCTTCGATGAAGAGACCCCACGCGAATTGATCGCCCAGCTCAAGCCCAACGTGCTCGTCAAAGGGGGAGACTACGAAGAGTCTCAGGTCGTCGGCGGCGACCTCGTGAAATCGTGGGGAGGGTACGTGGCCATTATCCCCTTGGTTGAAGGCCGGAGCACCACGAAGATCCTCGAGAAGTCTCAGAAGGGTCCCAACGGCGCTGCGGGCTAAGCCCTGTAGGTCGTTCTCGAGAGCCATAAGGCTCTCGAGCATCTTCGTCGACATTGTTCCCGTGACCACCCTCCGCCCCGGCTCCTTGGGCCGCGTCTCGACGGACCTCGATCTATGCCCAGCTTGCAGTTCTTGCAGCGTCTCAACCCCAAAAATAATGTACTCGCGAAAAATACGCTGTGGATGATCTCGGGGTACACCACGAAGATCGCGATTCAGGCGGTTTACTTCGTCCTGGTCTCGAATTTCCTGGGCCCCAGTGAGCTCGGCGCCTTCGTGGGCATCGTCTCGCTCGTCAATCTTCTCCAGCCCTTCGCCCGGCTCGGAAGTGGTGAAGTTCTGATCCGCCACGTCGCCATTTCACCAGAACGCTTCCGCATCTATTGGGGCGCGGCGCTGTCGATCACGCTGGTTTCAGGGTCTCTCTTGAGCCTATTGACGATCGGCTTCGCCCCGTTCGCCATCGGATCGAGCGTTTCTCTTCCCGTCATTATCGCCGTCACGCTTGCTGACACCCTCCTGGCCAGTCTCAGCGAGATCAGCGGCCAATGCTTTATCGCGGTGGAAAAGCTCAACCGAACCGCCAGGCTTGCGGCCCTTCAAAGCATGGCTCGGTTGATCGGAGCTTTCTGCCTCTATGCCTATTCCAGCAAGATCCACGTGGCGCAATGGAGCCTCGTCTACCTCTGCGCGTCCCTCATCTGCTCCATTTACGCGTTGACCACGGCCTGTCGTGAACTCGGAATGCCCCGCATTGACCTCGCTGTGATACGAGCCTTTGTCAAGGAAGGGGTCGGCTTTGCCTTGGGCCAATCCGCCTCGGGCATCAACATGAACCTCGACAAGGTTTTGCTCACGCGGCTTGCCACCCTCAAAGATTGCGGGATCTACGGCGCGGCCACACGCTTGACGGACGTCGCTTTCGCGCCGGCTCAGTCGTTGTTGTTCGCCGCGGCCGCGCGGACGTTCAAGCAAGGGTCGAGAGGATTCGCGAGCGTCGCCGACTTTGTCAAGCAATTGCTGCCTTTCGCGTGTGGCTACTCAATTGCCGCGGGATTGGCGCTCTTCCTCGGAGCCCCGATCATCCCTCGCCTCTTGGGCAGCGGATTTCACGATAGTATCGAGGCGATTCGATGGCTTAGCCCGCTCATTCTCTTCCGGACGCTCAGTGCAATGACCGTCGACATGATCTCTTCACTGGGTAAATCGTACATAAGAGCAGTCGTTCAGATCTCGATGGCCTTGCTGAGCTTGGTTCTCAACCTGGCGCTGATTCCGTCTTACACCTGGCACGGATCGGCCTGGGTTGCTCTGACAACCAACGGCCTGATCGCCGCCGGTTTCCTGGCGGTGCTTTTCAACCATTTTTACCAGCGGTCGCGTCGCCCGTTTGTTGAGCCCACCGTCGCGAATTCGCAGGCTTGAGATCCAAGAAACGACGGTTCTTCACCGGAGACCATGCAAAGAGCCAAAAACCTCTTGTACCCGTAACATCCGATGTTGAGCGAGAAAGCCCTCGTTGCGGAGGGCCTCGGGAAACCTCGAACCGGTATCCCGAGCTCGCTGCCGACGGTTGGAATTAGGGAAACGGCCCTGCCCTGTCATTGCAAAGTTGCGCGAATTCAGCGACACTGATAAGGGTATGGTAGAGAAGGAGCGATAACGTCTGGGATCGAGCTTCCACGACATCGAAGCGCCCGGATGAAGCTTCGAGGGGCTGTAAACCTCTCTCGTTTTCCCTCCGCAAACCCTTCCCAAATCGTGCTTCCAGGAATCGCCTCCTTGAGGTCCGTCGCTAAGAGACCCTGACGAAGGTGGGCTTCCGCTTACCGGCAGACGCTCTTGGTGGATCTCCCCGATGCCAGCCTCAACGCATTTAACGCAAGTTGCGACCCCCTAATCGATCAGCTATGCTTTTTCTGTATCCCCGCAGCGCCCCCTGGTCAGAAATCCGTTCTCGCCTCCACTGGCGGGAATCTCTTGGCAGATCGTCAAAAAACGGCTGATCAACAACGCACAAAGATCCAGTGGGACCGCTTAATTTTCTAGCCGGAGGTTGTCGGCCGATGTTCGCTCGCGAGAAGATCCGTCGAGTTCTCATCTACCGCCTGGGAAGTTTGGGCGACACCTGTGTGGCCATTCCTGCATTTCGCCTGGTCAGGGACGCGTTTCCTGGGGCTCACATCACGCTTTTGACGTCCAAGCCGATCTTTGCCAAGTCGATCGCCCCGACGACCATTCTGGACGGAACGGGCCTGATCGATGACATGCTCGATTATCCCAACGGGATTCGTTCTCCGAAGGAAGTCCTCCGCCTGCGGAAGAGCATCGTCGACGGAAAGTTCGACTGCCTGATCTACATGCAGGAGCCCAAGGGAGGAAAGGTCACATCCATAAGGGATCTCTTGTTCTTCTTGAGCTGCGGCCTTTACCGCCATGTGGGAATTCCCTTCAAGAAGCACGAGCTCTTTTTTCTTGAGAATCCCAAGACGGGCCTCTACCGCAACGTCACCGAACACCTTCTCGACCGCCTGCATAAACTCGGTAGCGTGGATTTGCGCGATGATCGAACCTGGGATCTGAGACTGTCCGAGGCTGAGTATCAAGAAGCGGATCGCTTGCTCGGCGGGACTGGTCCTTTCATCGCTTTCAGCGTAGGGACGAAACTCGACGTCAAGGACTGGACCGAGCCCAACTGGGAAGCCCTGACCCAGCAGCTCAGCGCACGCTACCCCGGACTGGGGCTTGTCGCCTTGGGCGCGAACCACGATCGAGAACGCTCGGATAAGATGCTCGATTTGTGGAACGGCCCCAAGGTCAACCTGTGTGGTGACACAGAGTCACGCATCAGTGCGGCCGTTCTTAGCCGTGCCGTCTTTTTCCTGGGGCATGACAGCGGGCCGATGCACTTGGCGGCGGGCGTGGGTACACCTTGCGTCGCGATCTTTTCGGCGCACAGCTTGCCCGGCAAGTGGTTCCCCCGGGGACAGCATAACCGCGTCATCTTTCACAAGACCGAGTGCTTCGGCTGTGCGCTATCGACGTGCGTCAAGCACGGGAAAAAGTGCATCATGTCTGTCACCGTCGACGAAGTCCTCAAAGAGATTTCGGAGCTGATGGACAGCAAGGCCGCGGGACTGCCCATCAAGGTCTGACGCTCCTGGCATTGCAAGACGACACGGCCCGCGTTGGAGTCCGAGGCCTTGCTCGGGCAATCGCGTGAAAGGAAGAAGACCGGTCTCTCGCTCGGCGCTTGAGTCAGGGATTTGAGTATGCGATAAATCGAACACGCTTTGACCGGCTCCCTGTTCTTATTCATCAATGTCTCACGGGAGCGGCTGTCTGGCGAGCAACGATTCGGTCGCATGACGTGAGAGTCCGGTCTACAATCCCATTGCCACGCCACAAGACGCGTCGCTTCGATGCTTTCGGCGATCGACCCTCGTTGACCTGGTATTTGGCACGCCAGTTTCTTGCCAACAATCCACCAGCGTTGTCACGGCGGTCCCTCCCCCCAGACAGGGATGCTCTTCCAACAAGCTTGGTGCTCGGACGCCAGCCGATCCGGAAATTGCCAGGCCGCCGTTCTTTGACGGCGCAAGCTGTCGACTCGAGCATGATCAGCAATCAACGAGGGCCCGCTCAATGACCTGGACCTCGCGCTCCCCCAGTTTCTTGCCTCAGGCCCCCTTGGCATCGTGAGACCGCTGATCGTGAACACCTTTTGTTATTTGGGGATGCCCATGATCAAGCAACGTGCTGTTCTCCTTTTCTGGGTCTCGCTGCTGATCTTCGGGATCACCACACCCGGGACTCATGCCTGGGCCAATGGTGCTTCCGCCGAGACGTTGTTGAAGGAAGAAGCGGCGAAACTCCCTCCCTCAAACTTGCTGATCGATGGTACCAATCCCTCAACACTGATCATCAACAGCACGAAAGAGTGGCAAACCCACAGCGTGGTGCCAGTCAAAGGGCAGTCTTTCCGCCAGGCCCTGCGCGTTAACGTGCTCAAAGGAAGCGACCCCGCCACCAGCGTGCAGGTGTTGACGAAGGCCAATACCGTGCCCGTCCGCAGGGGGGACGTTTTGCTATTCGCGGTGAGCATGCGATGCGCCTCGTCTTCTGATGACTCGAAGACGGGGACCTTAAGCTCGCTGCTTCAGGCCAACCGAGCCCCCTGGGTGAGCGTGGCCCAAAACCACAACCCCGCGCGAGCGACCTGGCAACGCATTTATCAGCACGGAGTGGCCGGCAAGGATTTTGAGGCCGGCGAGCTGCAGATGACGTTTCTCCTGGGATTCCATCGCCAGACGTTGGAGTTGGGTGGGATCCTTGTGTTCAACCTGGGTCCGGATGTCGACATGAGGTCGCTCCCGACCACCCCTATCACTTATGTGGGTGCGGACCCCGACTCTTTCTGGCGCAAGGCCGCCGATGAGCGCATCGAGAAGAACCGCAAAGGGGATCTCAAGGTGATCGTCACGACGGCTGACGGTCGAGCAATCCCCAACGCGAACGTCCACGTGCAGATGAGACGCCACTCCTTCGGGTTCGGCACATTCTTCGGCGGACCCACCAGCCTGGAGGATTCAGGCAACGGAGAACGTTACCGGCGATGGACGCTCAGGCTTTTCAACCGCGCTACGGGGCCGATCTATTGGACCGATCACGGTTGGGCTAGCCCACAAGGACGACGGGCCTCTCTCGATCTCGCCCGTTGGCTGTATGAGAATCGCTTTCCCACGCGCGGACACCCGATCGTTTACCCTCAATTCGACAAGATGCCGCGGAGGGCGGCCGAGTATGCGAAGAACCCGGCCGAGCTCCGCAAATACATTCTCGAACACGTTGTCGACGTCGTTGACGCCACTCAGGTCTATGCCTTCGATGAGTACGACGTCACCAACGAGCTGGGGGAATGGCACGACGTCACCAATATCCTCGGCATCAAAGGTGTGGCCGAATGGTACCGTACCGCACACGAGCGCGCACCCAAAGCCAGGATGGCGATCAATGAGTATGGAATCTTCGACGACGGCGGCGTGAATCAGAAAAAGCAGGACGCATACGCTCGCCTGATTCAATCATTGATCGACGAAGACGCGGGGCTGGACGTGATTGGCATCCAGGCCTATTTCTACAATATCATGACTCGTCCAGATAAAGCGCTCAAGATTCTCGATCGTTTCGCCAAGTTCGGAAAGATTATTCACATCACCGAATTTAGCATCGACAATCCGGACGAGCAGATTCAGGCCAAGTATATTCACGATTTTATGACGGTCGTCTTCAGCCATCCGTCCACGGAGGCCTTCACCCAGTGGGGCTTCTGGGAAGGCAACGTCATTTTTCCTCGCACGGCGTTGATCCGCAGAGACTGGAGTCTCAAGCCTGCTGCGCACGCCTACATTGATCTCGTCTTCAAGAAGTGGTGGACCAATGTCCGGGGAACCACGGACGCCACGGGATCATACTCAACCCGAGGATTCCTGGGAGAATATGAGATCACCGCGACCAAGGACGGTATGGAGAAAGTCGTGCCGGTGCTTCTCAAGAAGCCAGGCGAGACCGTGAAAGTCATCTTGCCGTGAAGTCGGTGCTCACGCCAAACCCTCCTGGGGGAAAACTTCGATCGGCGGCTCTGGGTGGGGCTTTCGGCTGGCTCTGCGGCGATTGCACCGCTCGCTGAAAGGCCCCATCCAAGGCGAAGCATCACTTGTGATATTGCTCGTCGCTGACTTTCTCCATCCAATCGACGACTTTACCGTCGACCTGTTCCTGGATGGCGATATGCGTCATGGCCGTGGTTGGTGTGGCTCCGTGCCAATGCTTCTCGCCGGGTGGGAACCAGATCACATCACCGGGACGGACCTCCTCAACCGGGCCCCCTTCCCTTTGGACCCAGCCGCAACCGGCCGTGATGATCAGGGTCTGTCCCAGCGGATGGGTATGCCAGGCCGTTCGGGCTCCGGGCTCGAACGTAACGCTGGCACCCGCCGCGCGTGCCGGAGCGTGTGCCTGAAATAGCCGGTCGACCCGGACCGTGCCGGTGAACCAGTCGCTCGATGCCTTGGCGGACGGCTGCGACCCAACTCGCGTGATCTCCATTGTGGCCTCCTGTGTTGTGGTTGAATGGGCCTCGCCATGAGCGAAGCGGATCGCCGGGATGGTGATCATGGTGCCCGCGGTTGTCAGAAATGTGCGGCGGGAGAGAGACATGGATGTTGGCGCCTCAAAGGCCCTGGCGTGCCTCGAACGAGGAGATTTCGACCAGCGGCCAAGTTGGTCACGAGAAAGGGATACGGCCCCGGAACGGCCTCAGTGACCGGCCATTTGCTCCCGGTGTTCAGGACAGCGAGGCGCTGGCACCTCGACCTTCCAGGGCCGTGGTTTCGATATCACGGATGTCGTCGGCCGTAAGCTCGGCGATGGCCGCCCCAAGGCTCTTTTCCCAGTAACGCGACTCTCGTCATGCCTGGGATGGAACCTCTCTCACGAGCTCGACGGCCGAGACTTCCCATTTGCCGTTTTCCGAGTTTACGCTTCTCTTCCACCACATTACTCGGACTTGAGAGACGCCATGTCGATCGCGAAGCGATACTTCACATCAGACTTGAGCAGCCTCTCATAGGCTTCGTTGACCTTTTGAATGGGGATGACCTCGACATCGGCGGTGATGCCGTGTTTCCCGCAGAAGTCGAGCATCTCTTGCGTCTCGGGCAGGCCGCCGATGGGGGAGCCGGAGAGACTGCGTCGCCCCATAATCAATCCGAAGGCGGCAACGGGAAGCGGCTTCGCCGGGGCTCCCACAAGGGTCATGGTCCCATCGCGGGCCAGCAGGTTGATGTAGGCGTTGACGTCGTGATCGGCGGAGACGGCGTCGAGGATGAAATCGAAGCTGCCCGCATGGGTATTCATTTCATCGCGATTTTTCGAAACAACGACCTCATCGGCGCCAAGTTCGAGCGCCGCGCTCTTCTTGGACGGCGATGTCGTGAAGGCGACGACGTGGGCCCCGAGCGCGTGAGCGAACTTGACTCCCATGTGGCCGAGCCCGCCGAGACCGACCACGCCGACCTTCTTGCCCTTGGTGACACCCCAGTGACGCATGGGGGAGTAGGTCGTAATCCCGGCGCAGAGGAGCGGAGCGGCTCCCGCGAGGTCGAGATTGGAGGGGACGCTCAAGACGAAGCGCTCGTCCACAACGATACTGTCGGAGTAGCCGCCGTAGGTGGTACCGCCGAGGTGCTTGTCCGGAGAGTTGAAGGTGAGCGTCAAGTTCGAGCAAAACTGCTCGAGACCCGCCTGACAGTTGGGACACGTCCGGTCCGAATCGACCAGGCAGCCCACAGCGGCGAGGTCGCCGGCTTTGTACTTGGTGACCGCGGAGCCCACCTTGGTGACTCGCCCGACGATTTCGTGCCCAGGCACAATCGGGTAGACCGTGGGCATAACTTCGTTCCACTCGTCCCGTACCGAATGAAGGTCGGAGTGGCAAATACCGCAGAAGAGAATCTCAATCTGTACGTCGTTCTCGGTCAGGTCGCGTCGCGGGATCGTGGTGGAAGCAAGCGCCGATGTCGCACTGGCAGCAGAGTAAGCTTTTGATTGGTACACGTTCTCATTTCCTTTGTTCGTAAAGCCATCAGCAAACAGTGAGGGCGGACTTTCGAAACTTGGTCCCGATGCCCTCGCCGGTGGTGCCCGCAAAGAACCCAGGTTTGCCCCGTGGATTTCCGTATCTCGTGCTTCGAGGTTTATTAGAGGTCAACGCCCCGGAGACGGAAAGAAACATTCCTCCAAAAAGCTTGCCTAATCCTATTGGCGCCGAGGAAAACTATCCGGGGCATGTAGAATTATGTAATCTAATCCTCTGGAATTCAGCAAAAGATCGGAGGGTCGAATGGACGGCCAGAACGACACTCGCAGGCGGCTCGCAAACCTCCTCAACGAGGTGGCTGTTCATGAGGGGTCGCATCGGACGCTCGTGGAGGGGGTGCAGGTGACCCGCAGGTCGCAGTCGTCCCCCCGCATGCCAGTGGTTTACGAGCCGAACATCGTCGTCGTCGGCCAGGGCCAGAAGCGGGGTTATCTCGGCGACAAGGTCTATCAATACGACGCGTTCAACTATCTTGTTTTGTCAGTGCCGTTGCCGGCGGAGTGCGAATGGGAGGCCAGTCCGGAGGATCCTTTGCTCCTGGTCGCGATCAACGTGGATCCGACCATGCTCGGCGAGATGATCCTTGAGCTGGATGAGCCCTTGATGCCCGTTGACACCACGCCAAGGGGTATCGCCACGACCCCGATGAACGAGGAGTTGGGCGGAGCCGTCATTCGGCTTCTTGAGTGCCTGAGGTGCCCGCTCGACAGCCGCATGCTGGGCCGCCAGACGGTCCGCGAAATCATCTATCGCGTGCTCGGCGGTGAACAAGGCGGGTCACTCCGCGCGCTCGCGAGCCGCGACGATCACTTCGCCCGGATTGCTCGTGTCTTGAAGCAGATCCACGCCGACTACGCCAGGCCGCTCAGCGCCGACGATATGGCGAGGCGGGCCGGGATGAGCGTGTCGGCCTTCCATCACAACTTCAAGCTGGTGACGGCCAGCTCTCCGCTCCAGTACCTCAAGCGGATCCGGCTCGACCAGGCGAGGCGGCTCATGGCTCACGACGGCTACAACGCGAACACCGCCGCGAGGGCGGTCGGCTACGAGAGCGCATCGCAGTTCAGCCGTGAGTTCAAGCGACTCTTCGGCGGGACTCCCGTCGAGGACGCCGAGCAGACGCGGGCGCGCCTCGTCACCGGTTGAGAACCCTCGGAGCGTGTCCTACGGGAACTCGAGAATCATCCTCGGCTTTGCCGAAGAGCTCTCCTTCCCGCGAATAGGCCGGCATGAAAGGGAACCGTTTCGGCCCTCTCTCAAAGGCAATGGGATCCCGCTGGAGAGGCCCTGAGAGCCGGCCCATTACCTGTGGCCGAATCAACATGCCTGGCTGTCATCCCAGGATTGACCGACGGCATTTCCATGAAAACGAAGAGAGCCAGGGTCATAAGGCTTATGACCCTGGCTCTCGCTTTTTCGAATTTCCACGACGCGTGAACCAAGTCGGGCGATGTCCTCACGCACCCGGGGTCGGGAAGTGGGTCTTCAGCCAGGAAACGTACTGGCTGACCCCTTCCTCAAGGGACGTGGGCTCGCCTGGATACCCGGCCGACTTGATCTTCTGCATCGTCGCCTGGGTGAAGCTCTGGTAAGCGCCTCGGAGGTCCTGGGGCATCTCGATGTAGCGGATCTTCGGTTCTTTGCCCAAAGCGTGGAAGGTCGCCTCGACCAGCTCGCGGAACGAGCGGGCCTGGCCGGTGCCGCTGTTGAAGATTCCGCAGACCTCGGGATGCTGCCAGAGCCAGATCATGTGATTGACGCAATCGCCGACAAACACGAAGTCTCGACGCTGACCGCCGTCGGGCATGTCCGGCTCGGTCGACTTGAAGAGGGCGACTTCCCCTTTCGCGGCAATCTGGTGGTACGAGTGCCAGACCATGCTGGCCATGCGTCCCTTGTGGCTTTCCTGAGGCCCGTAGACGTTGAAGAACTTCAATCCGGCCCAACCCCGGGGCGCGGATCCCCCGGCCTCCAGGTGGCGAAGCACCCAGATATCAAAATCATTCTTACTCTTGCCGTAGAGGTTCAGCGGAGTCAGCTTCTCGGGCGGGATCTCGTCGTCGAAACCCTGCTTGCCGTCGCCATACGTCGCGGCGCTGGAGGCGTAGATGTACGGCACGGAGTGTTCGGCACACCAATCCCAGAGCCGTCGCGTGTACTCGATGTTGTTCGACGTCAGGTAGGACCAGTTCCGCTCCGTGGTGTCGGAGCAAGCGCCGAGGTGGAAGATCCCTTTGACACCGGAAATCTTCCCCTGGGCCAACTCCTCGAGGAGAGCATTGTGCTCGAGGAATTGGAAGGCGGGCAGCCCCGCGAAATTAGCCGCCCCCGCGGCGGTGAGCGGATGGTCGACCAGAAGTAGGTCACGGTGGCCTAGTTCGGCAAGCTTTCTGGCCAGGTTCGAAGCGATGAAACCAGCAGCACCAGTAATAATGAGCATTAGCGATCACGTCCCAGTCTTAAGAGGAAAGGTGCCAGCCATCAACGGACCGGACAAGCCTGGGCTCTCAGACCTTTATTCTTCGGTGGAAGGGTGCGAGCGGCGGAAGTCTCTCAGAACGGGAACCGGGGTCAATCGGCATGAAGCCGCATCTCCGCGGCCTCTTAACCCCTACTTTGGCTCTGGCAGGCCGGTTATGAGGCCCCTGGGTTCGTTCTGAGGGACCAGGCAATGCAAGGCAAGGCAAAAAGCCCGCGATCTCGCGCGCAAAGCCGGGGCACTGGGACGTAAGGGCCTCTCCCACCCCTCGAATCGTTCGCACTTACACCTGAAAATCGGTTTCGAGAGAGCCTACTGCCTCGTCAAATTTCCATGCTTGGGTAACCACTGCGTCAGCACATGGAGGGCGGGCTGCCCACCGTTCTTCACTGCGGGCAACGCGTTAGCTGGGCAGCGCCCACTCTACGGAAGAGCCGGCTCAGCCCAGCGACTCGTGTCCGGCAGGGTACGTACCGCTCAGCGAGCGGCCGCGGCGACAGGTCCGGAGATACGGCGATAGATGTCGTCGATGACCCAGTGGAAGGCAACCTGGTGCAGCGACTCGGCGATGCCCATGTCGTCGATCCCCGCGTGGAAGTTGTGATGCGCGAGGGTCTTGAGCTTGCCGCCACCGAACCCGGTGATCCCCAGCGTGACCAGGCCGTTGTTGTTGGCCCACTCAACCGCCTTGAGGATGTTGATGCTATTGCCCGAACCGGAGATCGCCAGCAGCAGGTCGCCAGGAGAAGCGAGGTTCTTGAGCTGCTCCAGGAAGATCCGGTCGTAGCCTTCGTCGTTGGCCCAGGCCATGATGCCGGCCGTGTTGTCGGTCAGGCTCAAAACCTTGAGCCGCTTCTGATTCTCGAAATCGCGCAGCGTGCACTTGTTGAGGTCTTCGCAAAGGTGCGAGGCATTCGCACCCGAGCCTCCGTTGCCGATGATGAAGACGAACTTGCCGGCGTGGTAAGCGTCTTCGATCACATCGCTGAACTTTTCGAGCTGGGACAGGTCGAGACGCTTGATCTCGTCACAAACCCGTTCCAGGTATTCTTTCGCCCCTAAGGTGGCTCCTAACATCCTGATCACTCCCAAAGTGTGGTGGGTTTCGACGGAAATCGAAACCGGCGTCTATCTCACCTATCTCGACTGTCGCCCCAGTCCTTCGGCGGCTTGACGTCTTCTCCGAGTCGTCGCGCCGGCGAAGGTCGGGCGGATGAAATCATTTTGCAGTGAACAACCCCTGCCTTTCAGCAAGGGGGTCTGCTCACCACTTGGTGTCGGCCTCAGCCTTGTTGTCGCGGTACCAGGCGACCGTCTTGGCCAGGCCGGCCTTGAGGTCGGTGGGGGGTACCCAACCATCGAGAACCTGCTTCATGCGGGTGACGTCGAGCACCTTCAGCAGGGCTCCATCGGGCTTGTCGGTGTTCCAAACCATCTTGCCCTGGTAGCCCGAGACGGCGTGCACGGTCTCGGCCAGTTCACGGATGGTCGTGCCGATTCCGGTCCCGATGTTCAAGGGGGTGGCGGTGTCGTTGTACTTTTCCGCGGCCAGGATAATCGCGTCGGCGCAGTCTTCGACGTAGATGAACTCGCGGACCGGCTTGCCGGTTCCCCAAACCTCGACGCTCGGGGTCTTGGCCTGCTCGGCCTCAACCCACTTGCGAACCAAGGCCGCAACCACGTGCGAACGCTCGGGGTTATAAGAGTCGCCAGGCCCGTACAGATTCGTGAGGATGAGATGGATCGAGTCGAGCCCATACTGCCGCTTATAGGCCTGAGCCTGCACGGCCATCATCTTCTTCGTGAGGCCGTAGTTGACGACGCTGGCATGGCAGGGGCCGGCCCAGAGGTCCTCTTCTTTGAGGTGCCCTTCGAGATAGCCGGGGTAGCTGCACGCGGTGCCGATGGCGATGAACTTCTCGAGCTTGACGAGGCGAGCCGCCTCCATCAAGTTGGCCCCCATCACCAAGTTGCTGTAGTAAAGCTTGGCCGGCTCGGTGACGTTGATCCCGATGCCACCGTAGTACGCGGCCGCGTGGAAAAGAACGTCGCAGGGATGCTCAAGCAAACAGCGCATGCAAGAGTCGAGCGCTGTCAGGTTGTATTCTCGTTGTCGCGGAACGAAGACGGTGGCTCCGAGACGCTCCAGCCGCCGGACAAGGTGCTGGCCAAGAAAACCCGCACCACCTGTGACCGTAACTCGCTTGTTCGACCAAAAACTACTCATCTTTAACCTCGGAATCTAAATCGGATTGCGAACTCGGAGACGTTTGAATGCCGGGAAAGTTGATTTCAACCCGTAGTCATGAATTCAAACGAAGACGATAAAAACATCAAAAGTACAATCGATCCGCCCCAGTAGGCCACCCAGGTCAGACAGTCGCCTCTGGGACTACCTTCTCAACGTTGACCGGCTTGGGCTTCGCGCTCTTACCACGGAATAATGCCAGCAACGGACGCTCGACAATCAGGTAAAAAGCAATTCCCGCCCCCGCGATGATGGGGACCAAGAGAATCATCCCAACCACGTTTTCGAGAACCGGCTTCAGCATTGTCTTGCTGCCCAAACGCACGAAATTATAAATAGCTGTCGCGTGCACAAGATAAATGGAGTAGGAAGCGTCTCCCAGAAACACAAGCGGGCGGGGCCAGGTTCCCGGCGCTCTGGTATCCGAGGAGGCCGCGCCCAAGACAACCAGGGTGGAAGGAATGCCAAAAAGAACGAGGGGAGCAAAGTGGTGTCCGCGAACCCACAACACGCCGGAAGCCGCGAAGAGACTGATACCGACCCACATCACGGCACGCCCGTAAGGCACCCCCCGGCGATTCAGCACGAGCCAGGCGGCGAGACAGCCCAGCAAGAACTCGATGTTGTGGTAACTAAAGAGGAATCGGACCAAGTAAATCTGGGCGTCAAACCCGGGCCATACAAATCCACTCATAGACGATACAAACGCAATTCCCGCGATCGTTAACGCCACTTTTCGCGAGGACAGGATGCAAAGGAAGAATATTAAGTAGAAGAAGATTTCATGGCTCAAGGTCCAGCTCACGCTCACCAAGGCGCCCTCGACCGGCCAAAGAGCCACGGCTTTGAGGATATCCAGTAAACCCGTCTGATCCTTGGTCGCGTACGATCCCGTCGCAAGCAAACATCGAATCGCAAGCACAACCCAGTAGGCTGGGTAAATACGGGTCAGACGCTTCTTGACGTAGGGCAACGCTCGCTCGGGGCGCCCAATGTCCTTCCCGTGAATGAAGAAGATGACGAAACCGCTGAGGACGAAGAAGAAGTTGACCCCCGCCCAGCCGAATCCCCAGATGCCTCCTAGGAAATGGCGGTGTAACAAATTATCATAAATGTCTGTTGCATGCGTTAAGATTACAAGAAGGGCCGCCACCCCGCGAAAGACTTGCAAGGAAGGTAAGAACGACTTTCCAGCGTGTGCCTCTGCGGGTTTGGACATCGAAGGCAATTCTCTCTCGGGCAAGAAGGTCTTCGGTGAAGTGGCGACGCTCATCGTCACGTGATCAGGAACGATTTCTCCGATTAGTTCTCGGAATCGACCCGACAACCAATCTACAAGATGGGCGAGATCTACGGGAGTTGGAATCTCAACGGCCTGGTTCACACCACGGCGTGAGAACCATCCTCGCAGGATTTGACGTCACATCAAACGAAATGCAGGCGACCTCGGGAATCAACAAGGATCCAGAGGGATGCTTACCGCTTGCAAGAAGCAAGCGGTAAGCGAGTTACAGCACGTACCCGAAGGGGCACATCAAGACACCTCAACGGGCTTAGACGTTGGCGAACGGGTTCTGGAACTCGATCAGCTTGGCCGCGCGAACAAGTTCGGCGATACCGCGATCGAGGTCAACCGTCGTCTCGAAGCCCTTCTTGCGGATCTTCTCGTAGGAAACTTCGTAGTTCCGCTGGTCGGCGTCGGAGCCCACTTCAGCGAAGTGGAGGTAGAAGTTGACGTGCTCGAGGATCTTGCGCGCCACGTCTTCCTTGGTGAAGTTCATGCTCTCGTGGCCGACGTTGTAGACCTCGTCCTTGATCCCATCCCACTTTTCCAGGGCGAAGATGATCGAACGGGCCATGTCGCGGACGTGCACGAAGGTGCGCTTGAAACCACCCTCGTAGACGATCAGGTTGCGATTCTTCACAGCCTGATAGGTGAAGTCGTTCGGCATGAGGTCGAGCCGCATGCGGTTGCTCACGCCGAAGGCCGTCGCATAGCGGTAGGCCACGCTGTTGCCGGCGTCGAGGATCAACTGCTCGGCCGTCGCCTTGGTCTCACCGTACAGGGTGATCGGGGCCCGGGGGGTTTCTTCGTTGCAGATGTAGTCGGGGATCGAACCGTAGATGCTACCGGTCGAGGCAAAGATGACCTTCTGGTCGGGTTTGCGAAGGCTTAAGAGCGTGCGCGTTCCATCGACGTTGGTCGCCTGAGCAAGCTGCGGTTCTTTCTTGCAAGCGGGGTAGCCGACGATCGCAGCGAGGTGGACAACAGCGTCAACACCGTCGAGCGCCTTGCGGAGGGCATCGGCGTCCGTCACGTCTCCTTTGATCAGTTCAAAGTGACGGCTCTGGCAGCAAGGAAGCAATCCATGGCCACCAAACTTGAGCATGTCATAGACCCGAACGTGATGACCCTGCTCAAGGAGCATCGGGACAAGCGTCGAGCCGACGTAGCCGGCGCCGCCGGTCACGAGGATATTCATGGAGACGACTCCTGATGGAAATTCCGAAACTTGAGAAACGAAACAGAAGTTTGGTAACGATCTTCTACGTGGGGGATACGGGCGGCCTTGCGACGCTCATTGGTCGAATCGCTTGAGACCAAGGAGCTGCGCAAGGAAGAGGATGACGAACCGAGGGTTGTGCTTGAGGTAGCGCTTCCAAAGACGCCGAGGCTCGGTGACCAGGCGGAAAAGCCATTCCAGGCCGGCTTTCATGACCCATCGAGGAGCCTGGCGGGTCGTTCCGGCCATGAAGTCAAATGCAGCGCCAACGCCCAGCATGACCGACATGACCTGCCCCTTGTGTGCTGCCATCCAGCGCTCTTGCTTGGGGCAACCAAGGCCGACGAACAGAATCCGGGCTCCCGACGTGTTGATGGCTTCAACGGTTGCCGCCTTCTCAGCGTCGGTCAACGGACGGAACGGAGGAGATTCCGCATAGGCAATCTTGACTCCTGGGAAACGGCGGTGCGCTTCTTCCTGCATCCGCTCGAGCACCTCGGGACGCCCCCCGTAGAAGCCGACGGGCACCCCCTGGCGCGCCGCCTCAGCCAAAACGTGTAGAGTCAGATCGGGCCCGTAAACCCGCGTCTGCTCTTTGCGAACCAAAAGCCGAAGCGCCCAGACCATCGGCATCCCGTCGGAAGTCACAAGGTCGGCGCCATTGACGACCTGGCGATATTCGGGATTGTCGTACGCTTCCATGGTCATATGAACAGTCGATATGCACACATAGCGAGATTCGCCAGCCGAGGCCCAGCTCAGGATGTCGCGACAGGCGTCGTCGTAGCTCGTTGCATCCACCCGCATGCCCAGGACAAAGGCCGAGCGGCGGGTATCGTCGATGGAATGAGCAGCTTTCAGGTCCACAGTCACGATTTTGCCCCAGGCATCTAGAAAATTTTAGGGTAACGATCTCGATCCTGGCCACTAAAACATCCGAACTTGTCGCCGCTCAAACTGAGGCTCTTCAGGTTTCGACGACAAGGCGAGTGAAATCAACAAATAAAGAAAGATAGAAAACGAACTAAACTCGAGCCAAATATCCGTGAACGTCAAAATGAACGTGCCCACCAGAAGAAGCGGCATCAGTTTCAAGAGCCCGCCGTGCATCGTCTTTTCCAATCCCGGCGAGTTCTTTAGCATCAGAGCGGCGCGACGTGCGCAGTACCAAAAATACCATCCAAAGAGAACGGTTCCCAAAATTCCGAACTCGATCAGCACGCTTTGAGCCGTGCTCGTGGGCATGGACATCGTCGAATTACCAAATCGCTTCACAATTTCAGGATTCCAGTTTTCATAAATATGAGTTGTTGTTTCAAAGGAGCGAGAGATCGGGATCCAGGCTGGGTGATTGGTAAGATACCCTCCCGAGAGAATCATCGCGGCTCTGCTGGAAAAGCGGCCCAATCCTATGCCAACGACGGCGTTGACAGGGTTGTCCATCAAAATGTCTGAAATGCTTTCCTGGAACACAAGGAACTTCTGAAACCGGTCGCGATTCGCAAAGCCTTCGTTGGCGAACTGCTCGAAGGCCGACGTAAGCTCCTTGAAATTGTCTGGCTGAACCCAAACGAAGAACAGGCCGGCCGTGCCAAGAAGGAAAATCGCACCCACCGCGGCCATGACGATTCGCGGGTTAATTCTTGTTGCCTTACGGACGGCATTGATCCCGAGATAGCTCCCCACGCTGACCACGAACAAGACGAGACCCGCCAGGAAGCTCGCGAGCACGGCCCCAAGAAGCGCGAGGACCGTGCCGACTCTCAGTAAGAGGGGTTTATCATAGGGGATCTTATTAATCGACATATGAATCTGCATATACAAGAGAAGAGTGCCTTGATAGAGCATCTTCATCGAGCAAAGGTGAGAATTTGCGAGAATGGTTCCCTGGAAAAGGTCTCCGTTATTACCTTCTTCGAAGGTGACACCACCGATGCCCGTGACCAACTGTACGGTACCGACACAGAACTGGAAGATGCTCATCCAGGCCACGGAGTTCAGCAAGAAAGGGATCAGCGGCTCAGGGGAACGAGGGAAACGAATGACCAAGACCATGAGCGTGGAATAGGTGACGATCCCCAAGAAGGGATTTAACAACCCCGTGTCGGAATAGGGGACGGAGCAAAGAAACGCGATGGCCGTCGTTATGGTGAAGAATTTCAGATCAAAGTTTGAGAGAACCAGCCAACGATGAACCAAAGCCACGATGACAAGAAACGGCGCACCGAAGTACCCCACCAGTTGGAGGAGGCTAAAGGAGGGTGTCCAAGAGATCAGCAAGAAGCTGAGAATTAAGAATTTCGATATTGCCATTTACGAAGCTCACTCATCTCTTCTGTCCGAGAAGCCGTCGGCACCATGCGGTGGGACGAGACGACGTCTCTTCAACAGGTAGGGGCGGAGAGATCGCCACTTGCGACTCTCCTTTCGCAGAGGACCAAAAATCAGAGGCTGCGGGGTTTGCAAGGGACAACGTCTAGTCTTTAGAGAACGTCCCTTGCATCGAGGATTCAGGTTTGCGACGGGAAATTTAGGGGGGATCAAACAGGTGCTACAGGTGATTCGCAAACCTGGAAGTCTGCTCTGTCTTCACTGTCTCTCCCCGCAACACGCCTTGTCCAACGTGTCACCTGTGCCAAGACTCGATCGACGATCAGAACGCCAAAGCAAACGGGTTAGGAAAGGCCGCCGCGCTCATTCGCACATAGGGAGGCTGCGGCCGGTTCAATCATAAGGTGCGTTTCTTCTCAGTTGCGAAGGCAGGCGATTCCTCGGGAAGCTTTCTCCGGCCGACGAAAACCCGACGCCTGCGTCACGGGAGGATTCGCAGGGAAATGCGAACGGGCCGGAGGAGATTGGCGAAACCAAGAGTTACTTCGGTTGAGTGCCAGTCACGGGTATGGTCGCCACGGGACGGCTCGCCTTCACCTCTCCGCCAGGTGCAGCGGCTTTATCCGCCGTCTCCGAGGGGAAGATTTCCATCCGAGCTTCAACACCCGACTTGAGTTTACCATTGCGATTGTCGATTTCGGCGACGACGCGGCAGGTTTGCGTTTCCGGGTCGATTTCACTGCCCACGAAGACGACCTGTCCCGTGAACACTTCTCGTTCGACCTCAAGTTCCGCACCCGCGATTTCCGGGTAGATCTTCACTTTCGCGCCAGCGCCGGCGGCCCAGGCGTCGTTGATGTTGAGCGACCCGATGACCTTGAGCCGGTCGATGTTCACGAGGCGGAAGATCGGATCGCTGACGACGACCGACTCTCCCCGGTGCTTATTCACTTCGACGACGATGCCGTCGTGAGGAGCGATGAACTCCCGAGAGCGCACTTCAGCCGCGGCCTTACGGTATTCCAACTGGGACAGCTTCTGCTCATGCTCGGCCTTCTCGACGGCGAGCTGAGCCCGTTCCACGTTGAGCCGTTCCAGTCCCAACTCTTCGGGGCTGACGAATCGACGCTCATGCAACTGTTGAGACTTCTTGAACTTGAGCACGGCCGAATCATATTCGGCCTTGCCCAAGCGAATTTCGGTATCGTTCGCCGCTTTGGCCGCCTGGAACTCCATGTCGGCCCGGACATCCTGGTCGAAGAGCCGGCCGAGGACTTGCCCAGCCTTGACACGGTCACCCCGGCGGACGAGGCAGTCTTGCAAGATGCTCGCGCTGGGAGCTCCCAGCACGGTGGTTTCTTCGTAGTCCACCAAGCACCGCCGGAGCACGATGACCGAGGCCGAGGTGGCCGGAGCGTTGGATTCAGCGGGGTCCTTGGCCTCTACCGGCGACAGCAGGAGCGACGCGGGAAACAGGCTTACGACCAAAGCAAGCGTTAATATGCGTTTCATGAAGGCGTCCTTCCGGTCAAGCTCAGGAGAAGGTCGGTGCTTAGGAATGGCTGTCGCCATTCTTGGAATACGATGTCGGGCCTTCCGAAGGCGGGCTCTGCGGCCCCTCCGCAAGGTCGACCCTGGACTTTTCAGGTGCTCCATCGTCGTCCTTGGACGAGCGAGAACTGCCGTAGGAGCCGTACGTGCCATAGGAGCCGTAGGAGGAACCGCCATAGCCATAGCCGTAACCATAGCCGTAGCCGTAACCATAGCCATAACCGTAGCCGTACTGTTCGCGGCCGATCCCGTTGATGAGCATCCCGAGGACAGGAGTCCCCAAAGCGCCGAGCACTTCAAGGGCCTGACGGGCATCATGCTGCTTGATCGTTGTTGCTCGAATGACGAGCAAGATGCCGTCCACCATCGCGCCAATGATTGAGGGATCTGTAACCGCAAGGAGCGGGGAAGAGTCGATGATCACCAGCTCGTAGGCCTGGCGAACTTCTTCCATGACTTCCGCCATGCGGGGAGAGGTGAGCAACTCGGCCGGGTTGGAAACTTCCGGACCTGCCGAGAGGATGTGAAGGTTATCGACCGCCGTGGTCTGGACGACCCGGTCGAGCGGAAGCAAACCTTTGAGAAGGTGGACGAGCCCCTGATCTCTCCGGGCGTTATGGATCTTATCTTGAGAGGGACGCCGGAGGTCGGCGTCGATCAAGAGCACCCTACGCCCGGCGATCGCCTGGCTGATCGCCAGGTTACTGGCCGTCGTGGACTTACCGTCACCGGAGTGCGGGCTGGTCACCAGGAACACCTGGAGACGCTGACTGCGGCGAAGGAACTCGATATTGGTTCGCGCAGCTCGGTACGACTCCGCCCAGATCGAGCGCGGTAGTGAGTGAGCGACCATACCAGGATCTCCGATGGTGGAGATCCGGTCTTCGGGGAGCTGCGGAATCTGCCCGAGCGTGGGCAGGTTGAACGCGGTGCGGATCTGCTCGAGGGTACGCAGCCGCTGATCGAGACGATCCGAAACCAAGGCACTCGCCACTCCCAGCATGCAGCCGGCGACCAGCGCCACGGCCAGGGTGATTCCCAGCCGAGGAGAGACGGCCTTGCGGAGCGAGTTGGGGGGGTCGAGGATCGTGGAGTTGATGGTGCCGTAGTCGCCGAGGTATTGGGCCTGCTTGAGCTGATCCAAAACCGTGTTGAACAAGGCACGATTTCGTTCGAGGTTCTCGCGGACGTTGGTCTCTTCGAGCAAGTCGGTCTCGATCGCCTTGGCGTCGACGAGGTCGCGGTCGAACTCCTTCTGGAGGTCCGCCTGAAGAACGTCGAGAGCCTTGATCCCCTGCTCCGTCGCCGCCAACAGGTCGCGTGTATCAGCCCGTTCCATCTGGCTCCGCGCGTTGCGGGTTTCGATGACGATACGATCGATCTTCTCTTTGATGTCTTGGGCCTTGGCGTTGGAATGCCCGTAAGTCTCAACCAGCTTCTGCTGATCTTGGCTAAGTGTACGGATATAGTCCATCGTCGAGGAGTGAGACACCATGGCGGTATTCGCAACCATGCTGCTCGTCGTGCTCGAACCGACCTGTTCGAGGGCGTGAGCGACAGCCCACAGCCCTGTTCCGCTCTGAACGAGCTTGCGGGCCATGTCGAGCTGTGTTTTGAGCTGAACGGCCTTGATCTTGGCCTCATTGGAGGCACGGAAGATTTGCTCGAGCTGCGAAGAAATGAAGGAGCGGCCAGTCGTGGTGTCCGCCATCAGCGACAGGTTCTTCTGGCGAAGCTCGATGTACTTCCTTTGGAGGTCTTCGACTTCGATGGAAAGCTCGTCGCGGGCCTTGGCGATGAGGCCGATGACCTCGTTGCTCTTCTTGGCGAAGCTTTCTTCGAGGAAGACGTTATAGCTTTCAACAATAGCGCCGACCATGGTGATCGCTTCTTTACGGGAGCGAGCGCGGTAGGCGATTCTGAGAATCTTCGCCAATCGATCGGGTCGATCGACTTTGAGATATCCGTCGGCCTCTTCGACCGGGTCGAGCCCCTTCTTCTTCACTTCCTGGAGCGTCGGGAGATTATCCAGTCCAACCTTGTCGATGGCCCGCTTGAGTACGACCGGGCTGCTCACGATCAAGGCGTGCGTCGGAATATAGTCGTCCGAGGCCTGCTGCGAGGCTTGATTCGGGTCGTTGCCCGCCACATTGAGGGGACGGCCCCCCTGCTGGAGGACGAGAATACGGCTCGTCGCTTCGTAGAGCCGGGTCGTCGTCGCCAGATAAATTCCCGCCAACGTCAAGCAAAGAACAACCGCGAAGACAATGAGCCGCCACCCCCGCCAGAGGATTTCGCGGTAATATCGAACTAAGTCTCGAAGATCAGCTTCATGCGCGTCAGCGTTGGCCACCGACGCTCCAGAGGAAACCGACGTTGTTGTTAGGTCAGGCATAAAAGTTCATCCCGATTCGTCGACAACAAAGGGGGGCGGGTGAATCAACCCATTGGGAGGCAATAGAAAGGATCAATCTCAAGCTGCGTCGGAGGGTTTCGAGGCCGATTCCATACCCGCACTTAGTCGAGGACGTTATGGAACGGAAAAAGGAATCGAAGCAACTGGGTGAGAACCGTGTCCTCACCCTGGTGCCGGGTGACAAGAACGGCGGAGCGTGGCCAGAGGGCTGGTAACTTCAAAGAGCCAGGACAGTGGTTACTCATTGCATGCACCACGTATCGAGAGTATCGACCTCGTTTCTAACACAATACCAGCCCAGGGTCAAGCTACCGCAAGAGGAATCATCACTTCTAGCCATCAGAATCCAGCGCACTCCACACAGTCGTAGATCACCTAATCGTCACCGATTAACCCCTCCCGCCACGGGGGGAGTTTCGCTGCCATTAGCTCGCGAGAGAACCGAATCTCCCTCGGCGATTGCCTTGATCACAACGTGCTGGAGCGTTCGGAGTTGATGGTCTGAGGGATCGTATTCGAGGCCGATCATAAGTTGGCGTTGCGCGTCTCTGGGCTGTCCCCAGTCGAGCAGCCACTTAATGAATTCAAGCCTCCAGCGCAACTGGAGCGGGTCCAGAATCAGCGCCATTTCCATCTGCTTCTGGGCCTCACGGCGATCTTCCAGACCAGCCCAGGCGTACGCTTCAAGGCAGTGCCTTTCCGCGGGTTCGATCTTGGGCTGAGAGGGCAGTCGCTTGAGGGCCTCCTTGAAATACAGCTCGCGGACGGCCTTATCATCTTCCCGAGTGAAAACTCGCTCGGCGAAGTGAATCATCGTCCGTCCATCGTTAGGACTAATGACGTCGTGAAGGATTTCCTCGGGAGAAAGCACGGATCTCGACGACTCGACAATGCCTTCCCAACGGCCTGGATTGGCTTCCAGGGACCGACGCCAGAATTGCTTCGCCACGGCGAACGACTTCAACTGAACCGCCACCACGGCTCCAAGCTCGCAGAGCCGGGCATCGGCACCCACCAAGCGAGATCCTCGCTCAAGGTAGGTAGCGGACGGGTCGGCGCCGATCATCAAATAATCCAAGCTTGCGAGTTCGATCTGCGCCAGAGCGAGCACGGGGCAGCACCGGCGAGCTTCGAGGAAGCTGCGAACGGCCGGAATGAGGTACTCGTGCACCGAGTCTTGTTCGAGGATCTTCTTCAAGGTCGGAGATCGATCCCCGGGGACCGAATGAATGACACCGTGGAGCCAGACCGGATCAGCGATCAGTTTGAGCCGCTCGGCATCATCTTCGGATTCGCTCAACAGGGTCGTCGCTTCGCGCTTGTACAAGCTCAGCAGGGTGATTCCCAGCCGAAGATGCCCTTCCGACCAGTCAGGCCGCATGTGAAGAGCGTTCTCGAGGGCCGTCTTCATCACGAGCAGGTCGGGCTTGGGCAAATCGATCAATTCGGCGGATGGCTTGAAGGACTCGGCAGCGGGGACTTTTGATCCCCAGAGCTGTGCCTCGGCGCGCGCCTGGCGAGCGCCATGCACCACGATCGTGACTGACAAGACCATCATCACCAGAGCGGAAACCGCGGCCCGGATATAGGGAGGGCGACGGAAGCCAATAAGTTGATCCGACGAGAAGGAGTCGAGTCCGAGGCGGCAGAGGAAACCGCAAACGACCACCGCCACGACCCCCACGCCGGGCACGTGAAGGCTGAAGTCGCAGAGCCAGTGAAAAGCCAGGGCCAGCACCGCGAAGATCCCCCCCAGGGCAAATGTACGGTCACGGGAGGTGGGGGCTGATATCAGGGCCTTTCGTGCGAGGAGTCCGATCGAGACCAGGCCCACCAGGCCCAGAACCAACCCGATCAAACCTCCTTCGACGAGCATGTGCACATATTCACTTTCACCGTATTGAGCGAAAGCGCCGAAGTCCGACTTGCTGAATTGGGCCACCGAGGAGCCGAAGGTTCCCAGCCCCATGCCCCAAACGGGGCGTTTCATCCACGTCACGATGCCGCTCTTCCAGATCTCCCAGCGAATGTCCGAGGTCGCGTTCGCGATGCTCGCAATACGCTGGAAGGGAGAGAAGCTACCGGTGGCGAGTAGGAACAGGAGGACCATGCCCGGGACCAGCAAGATGCCGACCCCAAGACGCATCTTCCAGCGAGCCAAGATGGCGAATGTGATCACTCCGGCTGCGATCGTGGCGAGCACACCTCCGCGAGAGTGCGAGGCGAACAAGCCCACCACGATAATTCCCATCACGTAGGCGATCCAAAGCCGTGCGCTCCGCACGCGGAACCAGGGATCTCCTTCTCGGGAGGCGAGGAAGATCGCCAACACCATGCCCAAACCGATATTCAGGTAGGCAGCGAGATGGTTATGACAAATGAAGGGACCGCCCGAATACCAGGCTTCGGTCGGCCGAGGAGATTCTCGTATCCACAGGACTTTTCCGTTCCAACTCAACCACTGCACCATGGATACCATGGCAAGTAAGGCCGCGTTGACGGCTAGGGCGACAGCAAAGCGACGGAAAGCGAGACGGGGATCCTTCAAGCTGAGAACCGCTTGGAACAAAATCCAAGCCGCCAGAAGCCGAGCCGCCACGGAGAGAGAAGCTTCCGGGTCTTCGCTCAGCGTCGGCTTCGGCAAAGGCACGATCGGCCCCGTATCGTCAATGACGCGTTCCGGAGCTTTGGGAAGCAACTGCGATCGCTGCATCGCCTCCCAGGGGGCGAGCCGCCTCAAACCTGACGCCGAAAGAGGCGCGGCTTGAGCTACGGCCAAGAGGGTGAGTGTCAGGATCACCAAGCTAGGAGCACAGAACAAAGCCCGCATGCGAGGCGTCTGCCATCCTACGACGACCCCGAGGATTGCAAGGAGGGCAATTCCTAAATCCAGGCCAAACCGTGCCCAGGCATCCACTGAGCCAAAGGCCCAGGGCGCCAGGCAAACGATGGCGAGGATCAAGCCTTCCATGCAGTTCCTCAAACTGCGTATCACCGGTCCTTCGATTTGAGCTTCACTCATAAATCAATCTATTAATAAACTAAAATGGGTTTTTTCCGAAGTCGGGGAGAGGTAGGAGCGAATGACGATTGGCATCGAGGCTCCTCCGTCTGCTTGCACCGGCCTCTCAGAAAGCTCCCTTGCGAGCTAACAAGATGCCGAGCGTCTTGACGAGGATCCAAAGATCGAGCCGAAGCGACCAGTTATCAATGTAATGGCAGTCGAGGTCGATCATTTGACGGACACCCACAAGACTGCGCCCACTGACCTGCCAGAGGCCGGTCAAACCGGGCAGGACTTCGTGCCGTCGTGCAAAGGCCGTGTCATCCATTTCCTGGAGCAAGGCACAGTCACGAAGAGGCAGAGGCCGAGGACCGATCAGGCTCATTTGACCGCAGACCACGTTGAACAACTGGGGCAGTTCGTCGAGGCTGGTGCGGCGAAGGATCACGCCCGAACGAGTGATACGCCTGTCTCTTATACACATCTAGATGTGTATAAGAGACAGATCCATTTCCTGGAGCAAGGCACAGTCACGAAGAGGCAGAGGCCGAGGACCGATCAGGCTCATTTGACCGCAGACCACGTTGAACAACTGGGGCAGTTCGTCGAGGCTGGTGCGGCGAAGGATCACGCCCGAACGAGTGATACGCGGGTCGCTCTTCATCTTGAAAAGCACGCCCCCCTGCGACTCGTTGAGGTGTTCGACGTCCTTCATACGTGATTCCGCATCCTGCACCATCGTGCGGAACTTCCAGACTTCAAACGTACGGCCGTCTCGTCCCATTCGGACTTGGCGGAAGAAAATAGGCCCCTTCGAATCCAAGCGAATAATCGCGGCGAGGATCAACATCAACGGGCTGATGATGATGAGGCCGACGCCTGCACCCACAAAGTCGATCCCTCTCTTCATGAGAAATTCGACGGAGTTTCCACGAAGCTTCGAATTCCCCTTTTCATACGAGCCGGCAACGGCGGGGGAGGAGCTGGCGGGAGGGTGATTAAATGCGATCGCTGGTCGGCGGGCCGATGGGGTGGTACTCATCGAGCGATACCTCCGAGGAGTGTCTGTGTAGTCATTCGCGAATCCCTCCAAGACCACAAAATCATTGAATCCATTCGATGGAAGAACCTAGAGCGCGAACAAAAGTGTCGGACCGAAACGAAAGAAAGAAGGCTAAAGATTCCTGTGGTGCCGTTCACATTCCTGCGTATTCGATGGGCGGCAACGCCCTTTACAGCATCAACCCACAAAAACGAGGTTGAGGCAGCGAATCGCAGACGTAACCTTAAGCAACTCAAGGATTCCATAACCTTAGAAGCTCTTCTCCGAGAAGACTTCAGAAACCGAAACACGCAAACTTTCCCAACAAATCCGACGAACCGAATATCCGAAGCAAAGTTCATACCCTAGTTCTCGCCCCGGAAATCACGACTCTGAGCCGGATTGGCCTGAGCCAGACGACAACAGGAACCACCCCGCTCCCATAAAGAGAGCGAGGAAGGCGGCAAAATCTTTAGATGATCGGGGAGAACGGAGCCGACCCAGTGAGCTGTGCGCCCAACTCGGTTTGCTTCGTCACATAGGCGATGATCACTTGCGAGCGACGAACATACCAATCGTAAGGGGAAAGCAGCCCCAGGTTTCTCTGCAGCCTCAAAAGGCGCAGGGTCTGCTGCTCGACAAGGCGAAGGTAGCGGAGTTCTTCAAAGATGAACCGACGCTGAGCCGGGGTCACGGCCGAAGCCGTCACGCCGCCGCGGGTGGCGCGGGCGGTGGCCAGCGCGTGCACCGTCGAGGACGAGGTGGTGGTCGTCGTCGTGGTCGGCGCGAAGTTGGTGGTTAGGAGCGACAAGAAGCTGTCGCTGGCTTCTTTCTTCTTGGTCGTGGCGGCCTGGGCCGATTGACCCCCTGACAACCCCACCACTCCGACGAGAGCGGCGAGAGCCAGAATTTTTCGTGGTGAAAACATCATGCGATCCTCGGATTAAAGTCAGCGGACGAGAAACTAGGGTGATTGCATGGAAATCTTCTTTAGACCGTCAACAGGTTGCCCAATATTCCCGATCAGCGGCACAACAAAGATCTTCCACCCGTTCATGTACTGCTGATGAACATGCGGCTAATTCCCGTGGAACCTGATCGAGTCCCACAGGGTGCGCTGCCACTTCTGAACAGAGGGAACGCAGCGCGCGGAAGGGATGTTGGCCGGATCTAGGGGGCCTGGGGGCACCGAAATGTGAATTTCGGTGAACCCGAGCATATTCTCGGCTGCGAAAACCCTGAGCTTTACGCGGGTTCTCTTCAGACCGCGAACACGGTTCAGGTTGGGCGGATCAGGCAGCCTTCAACGATTAAAAGGCCAAGGCTCACTCTCACCGCTCAGTAGTTCTCAGTTCTCGGAAAATTTAGAAAGCCAACCCGAAAACCCTCCCGAGTCCGGGATAGCTCGCTCATCAAGAATGATCTACTGGCATGTGGAACGGCCAGCGAGGATTGGAGTCAGCAGGGGTAGGTGATTGGAGGAGGGCCACATTGAGGTCTCTCCGAAGTTATTAGCGTGGTGACCATGCATCCCTACAAGACCACTCGGGAGTGGGTCCATCCCAGGAAGTTCATACGTTCGTGTCGTAAAAACGCGGTTCACATACAAACATCTCGAACAGTTTTGCAACCTTCCAATTCATCAAAATTCCCCCACAACGTTCGGTCTAAAGTTAACACCCAAGAACAACACTTTCAAGCCTCTTGGTAAGATTTTCCGTGACTTTTCCGTGCGTGACTCTTTTCCGGCCATATCTTTAACCAAAGATCGCCGCCCTTTCTCTCACTGAACGCTTTATATAGCACGATTTTGCGGTTTTGTGACAGAGGGTGCTTATTCTCTCCCAAAAAACTCGCGAGTTTTCTCTCCCCATTTTCTCGAATCGTCAGAGGACTACCCTCTTATCCAAGCCCCCTGACATGCAAAATCCGCCGATTCCTCTGGGCTAGGCGCCACTCGTGGAACGGCGGAATCCGCACAAAACCACTCCATAGCATTCGTACGTAGAGATGCCTCCCGGGGGACAGTCCTCCCCCTGGATTCTCGGAAATTTCTCGAAAGCTCGAGAGGCTGTGAACCCCTCGGAAAGCTTCAATTGGGAACGACAAGTGAAGTACGCGTCAGTGTGACCGCGTCCGACTGAAAGTCGTAAAGGTAGGCGTAATAACCTCGAACGGCGACAGACTCGCGGCACTCGCCCCACTGGTCCAGCGTCAGGCGCAAGAGCTGAGCCTCACGCCCCTGGCGGTCAACCAAATGGTCGGAGACGAGCAGCCAGACTCGGGATTTTCCCTTGAACCTCGGCAGAGCGGAAACCAACTTCGCGGGATCGTTGATTCCCTCTGGGCATGTGGTCGGAATCAGGCGATCCAGGCCAGCGATATGCCCATAAGTTTGATACCAACGAAAGGGAGGTTCCGAGCCTCCATCGACCAGCAAAAGATCCCCTGGGCGCCACTCTCGAGCGACCTGTTCCAGGACCTTGCGCGCCCCGTAGGGCTGAGGTCTTTCCAGCAGAAATTGAGCGGCTTGTGAGCAAGGCAGCAAGAGTGAACAAACGAGTAACACCCGGCCCACAATCCGGCCGGTTCGCTCCTCCGACTGAAGGAGATAAGCCAGCCCCGCCGAGCTCACGAGAACGGTGGGCCCCACGGTGAAAAGAGCCAAACGGAAACGCAATGGATACTTGTGCGCAACCGCAGCAAAAAGTGCAAACATCAACGGCATGATCAAAAGCATCGTCAAACCGCGGTTCCCGCGGCGGGCCAGGGCGAAAGCGCCGCATAGCCAGACGGCGGCCGCCATGATCGACATCCGCTCCGAGAGATTCTCGTCGATCTGCATGTTGCGGAAGGGAGCTTCAAAGATCCCCAGGCCCACCACCATATACTGGCGCAAGTCCTTGATGGAACGAGGGGGGAAGTTCAGGAATCCCGACTCCCAGAATTCCTTAAGATACGTGTTCGCCTGCAGATCTTTCATCGATAAGAAATAGTGGGCGACGAAGCTCGTGAGCCAGAGGGCGGCCGCTCCTATTCCCATGAAAGCGGCGGGGAAACGGCGGTTGATCCCCTCCTTGAGGATCAGCGTTGTGCCGGCTCCCGCGAGGACGAAAACGACCGGGTGGGAGAACCAGACGGCTACCCCCCCTACAAGCGCCAAAACGATTGCCCGGCGGGAAGACAAACCCTGGCGAAGCGCATCCCCAGCCAGGGTCAAAACCAGCAGCCCGGCCGTAACGTCCAGGGCGTATTGCTTCGCCTCGCCGGCATAGGAGATCAGGCTGGGCATGACGGCGGCCAGGGCAACGCCGACCGCCGCTCCGGTGGCCTCGAAGTTCTCTCGGCAGAAGTGGTAGACCAGATACAGCGTGGCGATCGACGCGAGGAAAGGAAGCAAGCGAAGGGCGAACTCGTTCGCTCCAAAGGCAAGCACGCACAGCCGTTCCGCCCAAAGGAAGCCGACTGGAGCCCCTTGGTCGTACTCGAGAGGCCGGGCGAGCCCAGCGAAGTCTCGGCCGCAAATGTTCATGGCGACCATGGCTTCGTCGAGCCAGAGCGATCGGTTCGCCAAAAACGCCCGAACTCTTAGCAGAACACCAAGAATCGCGGCAAAGCCGGCTACCCAAACCCAGGCGCGCAGACCCGCGCGAGGTGTGTCTTTCAACATCGAAGGTGTCTCCTCCATGGTGCCGGCTATCGCCACAGGTCCGTCCGGACGGCCGCGGGAATCTCCGAAGCGTCACTCAAGCTTTGCTTGCGCAAAGCCGTGATCCCTCGGAACATCGACCGCGGCCGTCAAGAATACCGAGGCGAACGGGCTCGAGCAACGCCCATTCTCTAGAGTCGAGTGCGCGGGCACGCGGCAAGATTTACCCATCCCAGGCAGCGTCCGTAGGATGACGCTTCGAGAAGCCCAACCCCTCTCCCCAAGTTTCACCTCCTTACGCTTTCAAGAGTCGAAATGATCTTGGAAAAGCTGCACAGAATAGAGGAGCTAAGTCGGCCTAATGGCCTATCCGCCTGGGAGCAAGGCTCGAAACCGCGTGGGTCACTCCTGCGTCACGACCCAATCGTAGCACTAAGACACGGAAGTATTTCCGTCAAAGGGTCCACCTTTTGCATAAAGATCCCGCGTTCAAAGTCATCCCAAGGAGAGTTCCATTGGTGCCAGCCTCATCAAAACATTGATTCATCAAGATTTGATAATACTCGAAAGTTTCGCCCAGTTTAAGCAAGCTCCCCCCCCTGCCCTGGTTCTCCCAAACTGATGAGTCACTCGCAATTTCGCGAACACCCAAACGGGTTCTTAAGGCTTTCGGGCTACTGCCAATTCTGTCTTACTTCAAAGGAAGGGAGAGGACCCAAAAACGCCTAATATTGCTGAAATCGACACCGGCTTATCATCCCCACTTGTCCTCAAGAACAGTCCCCACGAGGAAAAACAGGCCCGATCTGGTGGACGAAATCATCCGCATTATCCCCAGCTTTCCAAAGCGGGGAACACTTTGAGGCTCCGGCTTAACGGATGTTTCACCGAAGCCGTTAAGATTTGACAACTTTAGGGTGCTTTAGATCGACCAGGTTCCGATTCTCGGTCGAGCCTCAAATTCGCGTGTTAACGCCGTCGATAACGGGCCCCTCTTTGGCCAACGAAGCCCTTGCGAACCGTAGGCGGGTCGGTCACGATCGACCGGGGGGTTCGAGTTCTATCTCAAAGGGGGGATTCGCGATGAGTCGAGTGGCGTCGAAGGCGCTCTTGGTGGTCCTGGTGTTGGTAGTGACGCCGGCCGCGCTCGCCTGGGGTCCTCAGGGGCATCGCGTGGCCGCGCAGGTGGCCTATGACCGGCTCACCCCCAAAGCGAAGGCCGCGGTGGCAAGTTTGCTCCACGAAGGGGATACTCTGGCGAGCATTGCCGACTGGGCCGACCATGAGGGGCACGACGCCGTTCCCGGAAGCGCGCCCTGGCACTATGTGAACGTACCGATCTCCGCCGAGCGCTACGATCCGCGTGATTGCCCTCATGGAGATTGCGTAATCGAAAAAATCAAACATTTCCGTAAAATCCTTGCGGATACCCATGCTCCGAAGCGAGAGCGTCAGCGAGCGCTCCTGTTCTTGGTTCACTTTGTTGCGGACGTTCATCAGCCTTTGCATGTCGGGGACAATCGTGACCGAGGCGGGAACCTCACCCAGATTCAGTTCTTCGACCGAGGCACCAACTTGCACCGCGTTTGGGACTCGGACCTTATCCACCAGGTGGGAGGTAACGACCGGGTTTGGGTGGAGCGGATCGAGCGATTGATCACGCCGGGTTCGGCCCAAGCTTGGTCGAAGGGGACGGTGGAAGACTGGGCCAACGAAAGTCTTAACGCGGCCAAGTTCGCCTATCGCTCTCCCAGGGGTTCTCAAGGGCCCATGCCCAGCGGCACCCTCCTGGGTGAAGACTACGTCAAGGCCGCTGATCCTGTCCTCCGGCAGCAACTAGCCAGAGCAGGAGTGCGGCTCGCGAACGAGCTCAACGCGATCTTCCATTGAACGAACGCCTCGATCGCAGGCACGCGGGGGAGCGCTCTTCAGCTCGGAGCCGCTCCCCTTTTCTATTCCTGTCTCTTATACACATCTAGATGTGTATAAGAGACAGGAGCAGGAGTGCGGCTCGCGAACGAGCTCAACGCGATCTTCCATTGAACGAACGCCTCGATCGCAGGCACGCGGGGGAGCGCTCTTCAGCTCGGAGCCGCTCCCCTTTTCTATTCCTGTCTCTTATACACATCTAGATGTGTATAAGAGACAGGCGATTTCCAGCCAGGCACATGCTCCGGCTCCCAAGGAAGCCAGTCGCCCCACTGCTTGAAGAAGAAAGGAACGGAGGCGTCGCGGCACTGGTCGCGGATGGAGGCGACCCAATCGCGCGCTAACGGCCGGGCTCCGCGACCACTTTCGCCGCCGACAATCACCCAGCCGATGCCGTCCAGGTTGAGCGGGCCGAGATCTTCGAGAAGGGGTTCGACCGAGAGCATCCGCAGCCCGGCGGGAGCCTGCCGGAGATGCTCGAGCCGAGGCAACCCGTAGCGCTGATCTTCCACGCTGACACCCCACCAGATGTGGGGCATCGCCGAGGCGAAGGCCAGCCGGGTCCGAAGCAACTCCAGCAATCGCTCCGATCGCTTCGTCAACACCTGGTAGGTATGCCAGTTGGCCTGGACCATCACCCGGCAGACTTTCTCGACATAGTCGTCGGGAACGTCGCGGTGGAAGAGGTCGCTCATCGAGTTGACGAAGACCATTTTCGGCGTCGACCACCGCCAGGGTTCAGCCAACTTGCCAGGCACGAGGCGGAGGTCGAACCCTCGCTCATAAGGATGCCCGGGCACACCGCGAAACCGTTCGGCAAACGTCTCCGCGTAGCAATGCTGGCAGCCGGGGCTGATCTTGGTACACCCGCGGATCGGGTTCCAGGTATGGTCGGTCCACTCAATTTTCGTCGTGCCCATACCTTTGATCCTAACAAACCGTTCCCCGGAAATCGCATTTCCCGTCGGCTCACTTCCTCCACCTTTCAACCGCGATGAACTCTTGCGTCGACGGGACACAGGGCGCAGAGAGACTCCCTTGTCACGTCCCGGCTCGGATCCCCTGATAAACGAACGACCGGCCCAGGTGTACGATTTGTGCCATGATCACCGAATCTTCAAACGAACACAGGTTTTGTTCTCCACATACTAAACTCCTATTTCGCGAAGCTTTACGTCTGAAGCCCAAACGCGCGGCTCTTGCTTTGGAGCGGATGGGGCGACAAGATCATGCCAACTTCCAGTTCTGCTGAGAGCGTCGCTGAAGTTCGTCACGAGCCGATCCTTCCAGGCCCTTTACGAGGCGATGGGGACCGGTTCCCGCACCTGCGCGGGAGTGAGGCCCGGGACGAACCCGACGGGAAATCAAGATCGACCTCATTCTCCGGATCGTAGAGCACCGGGCAGACTCATCACGAGGAATGCATAGATATGAAGAAACTAATCAACCGGCCCGAGTCGGTCGTTGAGGAGATGGCCGAGGGCCTGGTCGCGATCGACCCCAGGCTTGTTCTCTTGCCTGGGCAAACGGTTCTCGTTCGCGCGGACGCCGCCTCGATTCGCGATCGCCAGGTGGCCCTCATCTCGGGAGGCGGAAGCGGACACGAGCCGGCGCACGCCGGTTACGTGGGGCGCGGGATGCTGACGGCGGCGGTTGCCGGAGAAGTGTTCACTTCACCAACCCCTGATGCTGTTCTGGCAGCGATTCGCGCCGTGGGAGGATCGGCCGGGGTCCTCTTGATTGTGAAGAATTACACGGGGGATCGGCTCAACTTTGGGCTGGCCGCCGAGATGGCTCGGGCCGAGGGGCTGGCGGTGGAGATGGTCATCGTGGCCGATGACGTGGCCTTGGCCAAGACCACTGAGAACGCCGGCAGGCGAGGCCTGGCCGGAACTCTCTTCGTCCACAAGGTGGCCGGCGCGGCCGCCGAGGCGGGGGCCAGCCTGGCCGACGTCGCCGCCGAGGCCCGCGCCACGGCCGGCGCTGTCGGCACGATGGGCGTGGCCCTCTCCCCCTGCACCGTCCCCGCCTCCGGCAAGCCGGGCTTTACGCTCGGCGATCAGGAGATCGAGCTTGGCCTGGGCATCCATGGCGAACCCGGCGTCCGCCGAGGCCCCCTCGAACCGGCCGACCTCCTCGTCGATCAGATGCTGGACGCGATCACGAGCGACGCCAAGCTGGCTGGTAATGACCGGGTCGTTTTGCTCGTCAATAACCTGGGCGCGACCCCTCCCATGGAACTTGCCATCGTCGCTCGCCACGCGCTTGCCGTACTCGAGAGGCAACGGATCATCGTCGAACGTGCTTATGTTGGTACATTTCTCTCAGCTCTGGAGATGGCCGGGGTTTCCCTCTCGGTCCTCCGCGTCGACGACGCTCGGCTTGCCCGCCTGGACGCAGCGACTGAAGCCCCGGCCTGGCACCCTGCCCCACCTCGTGTACGAGCGTCCTCATCGTCCTTCTCTCCTTCCGCCCCGCCACCGGCTTCCCCTCTTGCTCCCAGCGAACCCAAGACTTCCCTGGGAATCGCGATCCGCAAGGCAATCGCCGCGGCGGCAGACGCGTTGATCGCCGCGGCTCCTCACCTCACCGAGCTCGACCAGGTGGTCGGTGACGGCGACCTGGGCATCAACCTCGAGCGCGGCGCTCGTACGGTCAAGGCCGCGCTGGATGCGCTCCCCGTAGACACTCCGGCAACGGCCCTCCATGACCTCGGCCTAATTTTGCAGCGAACGCTCGGTGGCACGTCAGGAGCGCTCTACGCGATCTTCTTCCTCCGCGCTTCGGCTCGTTTGCAGGCTCTCGATCCCCACTCTCCTGGTGCCTGGGCCGACGCCTTTCAGGCGGGAACGGTCGCTATTGAGGAACTGGGAGGGGCACATCCGGGGGATCGGACCATGCTGGACGCTCTCTCTCCGGCCTCGCAGACGCTCTCTACGTCCCTTTACGCGAAGGAAGCCCTGGCAGACGCTCTCGTCTCCGCGGCAGCCGCCGCCCAGACCGGCGCCGAGGCCACGGCGAATCTCGCACCGCGCCGCGGGCGCTCCAGCTACCTTGGCGCTCGGACCCTCGGTCACCCCGACCCCGGCGCCGTCGCCGTGGCCACATGGCTCAAGGCCATCGCCTTCAGTGTTCGAGAAAAGACATCCTCCTGAACCTCGGTGCCTTCGCCACGTTCGTAGTGCGGCCCATGTCCACCCTACGGAAGAAGACCCTCAACCCCGCCATTTGGCGGCGACAAAGCACCGGCCTCTTCACTTCAACGCGCACGGCTCAACCCCTTGGGTAGCCCCGACAACTCGTTGTCGGGGTGGCGAAGCCACAAGAGGAAAGGGAGGAGCCAAGGCGTAAACAAAAACCTTGGCCTATGCTGATCCTCTTGTCGCTCCGCGACCTGGGAAAACCAGTCGTTCAGGCCATCCAAAGGATTGCTCTCCGAGCAATTTTTGCCATAGCTCCCCTGCATCAGCTTGACGTTATATACGCCAAGAGCTATATTCCGCCCATGGACATCTTCGTTGCGGTATCTGAACCGACACGGCGGACGATCCTCGACTTGCTCGCGGAGAAGGAGAGGCCGGCCGGAGACCTGGTGGCGGCCTTCCCTGCCCTGACGCAGCCGGCCGTTTCGCGCCATCTTCGGATCTTGCTCGAGGTGGGGCTTGTCGAGGTCCGCCCTGAAGCTCAGCGGCGGATCTATGCCCTTCGTCCGGAACGACTCTCCGAGCTCGACATCTGGCTGAACCGCTATCGGCGCTTCTGGAGCCACCGTTTGGATGCGCTCGGTCAGCACCTGGACCAGCTTGCGCCTCCTCAACCAAGCAACCAACAGCCCTCTCCCGAAGGAGACGAACGATCATGATCAATGAGCCACTCGGCACCGTCACCACGGACAGCCAAGGCGCCACGATTGCCTTTGAGCGTCGTTATCCCCACCCGATCGAGACGGTTTGGGCGGCGCTCATCGACTCCGAGCAGCTTGGCCGCTGGCTTGGAAAAGCGTCGATCGAAGGGCGCGAAGGGGGAGAGATTGTGATCGAGGCCGGCCCGGAAGATGTACCGCTCGAGGTGCGGCGGACCACCGGACGGGTCTTGGTTTGGAACCCACCTCACGTGCTTGAGTACGAATGGCACCAGGCGATTATCGAGGACTCGACGTTGCGCTTCGAGTTGACCGCCGAGGGGGATGCCACCCTCCTCAAGCTAACCCACCGCTGGCTAAGCGAGCGCAACGCCAATGGCTTCATCCCCGGCTGGCACGCTTTCCTCGACCGCCTCGAAGCGCTTCTTTCAGGGCGCACGATTCCCAACTGGGGTGAGCGCTACGCCCAGGTGCAGAGTTCGTACGGCCAGGCCTGGTAAACCGAGAGGTGGCCCCAGAAGTCCACCCAAAGCCCTGGATCAGGGACGCAGCCCCTCGACACGTCTGCGTCCAATCCGGTGAGGAGCCGCTTTAACCGCCGTTGCCAAGATAGCGCTGGATCAACGCGGGAAGCTCGGCGGAAAACTTGCTACGAGGAAGGACAGGGTCGCAGCCCGCCGACCTGGCAGCCGCGAGTGCGTTGGTGTCGACATGCGAACCGAAGGCCAGGAACGTGGTTTCGGCGGGGGCGATCTTGCGGTAGGCGAGCAAGGCCGGGATCGACACGAGGTCGCCGGCTGACAGATCCACGAAGACGATTCGAGGCTGCCCTTGCTCGATCATCGTCGAGGCCAGGGGGACGGATCCCGCCACCACGACGCGATGCCCCAGCTCACGAGCGGTTCCCGTGATCTTGGACGTGAAGATCAAGTCGCGGCTCAGCAAGAGTCCGCTCGGCGCCGGGTTTTCCGGCGCGGGTTTCGATTCAGACATGGCGGCCACCAACCCCGACAACGATCGAACGATCTACGATCAACGAAAATTCGCCTCGACCCATTCTGGGGTGAGCGGCAAGAGGCTGGGAATCACGAGATCGGCTCCCGCCTGGACAAGCTCTTCGGGCTTGTACGTGTGGCCGACGGCCACCGCGCGCATCCCGGCTCTCTTGGCCGACTCCACTCCCGCCAAGCTGTCTTCGACCACCAGGCACTCGTGTGCCTGCAGATCCGGGAGCCGGACAGCGGCATGGGCGCGAAGCGCCTCGAGGGTGAGCAGATAACCCTCGGGATCAGGTTTACACCGCTGCGTATCCTCGGCCGAGACGATCTCGAGCACCTGGGAGCGGATGTCCAACCGGGCCAGGGCAAACTCGATTTCCGGGCGCAAGGCTCCCGAGCAAATCGCCAGCGGCCAGCGCTGGGCGAGAGCGGAGAGGCTTTCCGCCGCGGCTGGAAAGAACCGCAAACCGGTCTCGGCCACCGACACGTACTGCTTGGCTTTCCGCTCGATCAGGGCATCCACGCGGTCCCGCCCTGCGTCCTGCCCTGCTTCGGCCAGCGCGGTCTCGAAGCAGCCCCGATCGTCATAGCCCAGGTAGCGTTCGAGGTATTGCGCCTCGGTGAGACCGATCCCCTCTTCCGCAAAAATTTCCTGGAAGAGGGTAAAGTGAACGTGCTCGTCATCGACGAGCACGCCATTGAAGTCAAAAATCACGGCACGAATCATGGAATGCAGCAACCGTTCCCGCGCCGGCGGACCGAAACGCGCTAAACTCAGATCGCCTCGGGACCGCGCTCGCCGGTACGAATCCGGATGCAATCGTCCATCGGCAGAATAAAGATCTTCCCGTCGCCAATCTTTCCGTCGGGCCCGCTCCGCCCCGCTTGAATAATCGCGTTGACCGTCGGCTCCACGAAGTCTTCGTTGACCGCGATCTGGAGCTCGATCTTCCGCAGCAGGTTCACCGTGAACTCATGCCCCCGGTAGACCTCAGTATATCCTTTTTGGCGGCCGAAGCCTTGAACATCCATGACGGTCAGGCGGAAGACCTCGACATGCGAAAGAGCTTCCTTGACCGCCTCAAGCTTCGTCGGCTGAATCAGCGCGATAATAAGTTTCATGCAGGCCCCGATCATACCGACACCCATCCCCCAGGCAAACAAGGGGAATGGCGTCGGATCGTTTTAGAACCCCTGGCTTAACACCGATTGTCTCGCAATCTGGCCACGGGTCAACAAAAAAATCAGGGCTTCCCTTGATCTCTGATGAGCAGACTGATGATCCAAACGCCTTCACACCCTCACCCTGAGAGAGGCTTTCGCGTCTCTTCACTCATTTGTTCAAGATGAGTATGCGCAAGCAATTACGGAGACAGGGGCTTTCCCCGTCTCCGTTTTGAATCGGCCTGGATTTTTTGGAGCCTCGCGTCGGGCACTCAGCCGCGCGGAGGGGTGTCGACGCTGGCGCTCGTGGGGGGAGGGGGCGAGATTTCCGCGGGGGGATTCACCGGGGCCGCCGGGGCCGAATCCACCACCGGCTGAGTAAACGGAGCCGAATCCACCGCCAGCGCGGGACCAGGAGCAGGCTGCGCGACCGGCATGGGCTGCATGGTGGCTACGGGCGCGACCGGAGCCATAACCGCTCCCGGAGGGGGAGCCAACGCAACATCGGCACCCACGGGACCGGCCGCCCCATACGAGCCATACTCGACGGGTGCTCCCTGAAACCCGCAATTGGGGCCGTTGCAGGGAAGCGGGAAATCATCGCAGGTATCGCACTGGGTGCAGCCGACCAAGGCGACCGTCAGCGAGAGGGCGGCCAGGAGTGCTAAGTTCGACCGCAACATTCCGGTATCCTTTCCGTAACGTGTTTGGCCGTTGACCATCACCAAAGACGCTTACGAGATTTTGGGACAAACCACGTCGGGACCGCCCTACCTTGAGGAAAGCGGCCTCCACCGTTCGCAAGGCTCACGACCCGAACCGTTGCGGGGTTCGAGGAGCGAGAGCCGGCCACCATCCTGGCACCGACTCAGCTTGTACCTAAGATCGGCCAAGCCCCACCCTCGCAATGAGTCCAATCCCAACGGAAAGTCCCTTATCTCCTCAAAATCCCCCCAATTGCCGCCCGTGTGATCACCCTACCCCCTCAAGCAACCCCGATCTCCCCCCACCTCTTCCCTTCCAAATCTTCCACGACAAACTTCTCCCACAAGACGACTGCGCAAAGGGCGCCCTCTCCTCTTAAGAAGTTCCAATCCTTGTTTTGGCGGATTAGTCAATTCTCCATATCTAGAGTTCTCGATCAATTGGGCAGTGTGAAGTTTCAATCCTTGTTTTGGTGGATGAGGCACTTCGACGGACATCGCCCAAGCCGGCTGGTCTGCCGCACTGAAGTTTCAATCCTTGTTTTGGTGGATGAGGCACTTCGACAATCTCATCCCTGGCGAGACGATGAGAACTACCTGTTTCAATCCTTGTTTTGTGGATGAGGCACTTCGACGCCATCCTGATCGATCGTCTGCAAGGCTTCCAGTCAGGGTTTCAATCCTTGTTTTGGTGGATGAGGCACTTCGACAGGCAGTATCGCAGTGAATTCGTACGGGATTACGAAGTTTCAATCCTTGTTTTGGTGGATGAGGCACTTCGACGTTAGCTCAGAGAGGGAACCTGTGCAGTCTGCGGAGTTTCAATCCTTGTTTTGGTGGATGAGGCACTTCGACTAGATTCGGTCATCGCCAATGTGCGCGATCTCGGCGGGTTTCAATCCTTGTTTTGGTGGATGAGGCACTTCGACCCGATGTCATAGAAGATGAATGCCATCTAGCTACAGGTTTCAATCCTTGTTTTGGTGGATGAGGCACTTCGACTCATGCGAGAGGAGAAGCGACGTGAACGCGAAGTTTCAATCCTTGTTTTGGTGGATGAGGCACTTCGACCGGGGGAGTGGTACGCAGGCTTTCCCGGGCCTCGAGGTTTCAATCCTTGTTTTGGTGGATGAGGCACTTCGACCGCCAGACACACCGAAACCGCCGATGAAGCCCTCGGGTTTCAATCCTTGTTTTGGTGGATGAGGCACTTCGACCTTATAGACCACGCGCAAATCATCTGTGTAGTCCATGTTTCAATCCTTGTTTTGGTGGATGAGGCACTTCGACTATACCAGGGCTCTTGGGGCCCGATACTTGTCGCGAGTTTCAATCCCTGTTTTGGTGGATGAGGCACTTCGACAACGACGAAACCCATCCCTCGCGGGATGTTAGTCCTGTTTCAATCCTTGTTTTGGTGGATGAGGCACTTCGACACTGAGACTATAATAGACCACTAGTGGTCGAGTATGTTTCAATCCTTGTTTTGGTGGA